>ENA-OFCF01000394-OFCF01000394.1-metagenomes-genome-assembly--contig:-NODE-394-length-19657-cov-8.474033_pt1 | contig 19657 bp, 12 predicted proteins | sample MGYA00153387_OFCF01 | MGnify analysis MGYA00153387
AACCTGTCCACTTTTGCTCAGACAATTAATTCCACTTTTGCTCAGTCGCCGACACTAAAAATTTTTCTGCGTGACGAGTTGGGACGAGCATGTAAAACCGCCGTAGCGGATTATGGCGGGCAAACTAACTTACCAACAAGCAGGGGTGGACACCCATCGAGCGGCCGCACTGGTCGGCGACATCAGGACGCATGTGCGTAGAACCCAACAAACCCGAAAATTGTGGGGTGCGTTCGGTCTCTTTGCCGCGTGTTACGATCTCAGCAGTTATAAAGAGCCGGTGATGATGACTGGCTGTGACGGAGTCGGCACCAAATTGGAGCTGCTGCTAGAGCGCGATTTGCTCGAAACCGCAGGCAAAGATCTGGTGGCGATGAGCGTGAATGACATCCTAACAACCGGCGGCGATCCCCTGCTGTTTTTGGACTACATCGGCATCGCTGCCCTTGATGAGGAAAAAATCACCCGCCTGATCGCTGGAATGGCGGATTATTTGGAAGCGTGCGATTGCATCCTCGCCGGCGGGGAAACCGCCGAAATGCCGGGAATCGTTCCCGCAGAGGTCATCGAACTATCGGGTTTTTGCATCGGCTGCGCTGAAAAGCCCGATTTGATCGACCCCACCACCGTGGCCGTCGGCGATGTGTTAGTAGGCTACGCCTCGGATAGCATTCACGCGAATGGCTGGTCTCTCGTGCGCCGGGTGCTCAAGGAATTCCCCGGAGAAGCGAGTGAAGACGAAATCTCCGCTTGGCTCCAACCCACCCGCCTCTATCACGATGTCGTCCGTGATTTGAAAAAATCCGGCGTCAAACCGAAAGCGATGTCACACATCACCGGAGGCGGCCTACCAGAAAACCTCGAACGCCTTTTCCGCGGGATGGGCGCAGACCTCGAAATCCCACGCTGGGAACTCCCCGGAATCGAAAAACTCCTCGCACGCGTCGATGCAGAAAATCGTTTCCACACTTTCAATATGGGCATCGGCTGGGTGGCAATCGTCGCCGAGTCAGATGTCGAAGCGGCTGTCAAAGCCGGCCCCGGTGGCTGCGTCATCGGACGGATGGTGCCTCAAGAAGGCGTCCGCGTCCGGGTTAGCGGCGAATGATTTTCTGAACTACAATTCACCATGAGCGATTTCCTCAAACACGAATGCGGAATCGCGGCGGTGCGGCTTCGCAAACCGCTTGCCTATTATTACGACCGCCACAAGACCTGCCTGTGGGGCCTTAACAAACTTTTCCTGCTGATGGAAAAACAACACAACCGCGGCCAAGACGGCACCGGTATTGGTTGTGTCAAACTCAACATGCCGATCGGCCAACCCTACGTGCAACGCCGACGCAGCATCGCCAAAGACGGTCTAGCAGAAATTTTCCGCAAGGAAATCAAGAACTACTACAAGCTTTCCCGCAAGGAGGTGATGGACCACCACAACCCGGAGAGCGTGAAAAAACACTTCGACTTCGGCGGAGAAATCCTCGTTGGCCACCTGCGTTACGGCACATCCGGTGAGTTCGACGAAGGTTCCTGCCACCCTTACCTGCGCCGCAGCAACTGGCCCACCCGCACCCTCATGGTCATGGGGAATTTCAACATGACCAACGCAGCCGAACTCAACAACGTGCTGATCGACCGCGGCCAACACCCGATTTTCGGCACCGACACCCAAACCGTGCTCGAAGAAATTGGCTATCATCTCGATGAAGCCCACACCGATCTCTATCGCCACCTCCGCGACGCCGGAGTGCCCGGCGCCGAAATGCCCGAGCGCATCTCTGAGGCTCTTGATGTCCCTCGCCTCGTCGCCGAATCCGCCGCTGCGTGGGACGGTGGCTACGCGATCTGCGGAGTGATCGGGAATGGCGACATGTTCGTCATGCGCGACCCCCGCGGAATCCGCCCGCTGCACATGCTCATCACCGATGAGGTGGTGGCTTTTGCCTCTGAACGCGTTCCGTTGATGACTGTATTTGAAGCAGCCGCAGAAGATGTCAAAGCCGTGGACCCCGGCTCGATGATCACCATCAAGGCAGATGGCACCATTTCCGACACCGCCTTCGCACCGCCCCAGCGATACACGCCGTGTTCTTTCGAAAAAATCTATTTCTCGCGCGGCAACGACCCACAAATCTACCGAGAACGCAAAGCCATGGGCGCGGCGTTAGTCGATCAAGTCGTCTCCTCGATCAACGGCGCCTTCGATAAAACCATCTTTTCATTTGTCCCCAACACTGCGGAAACCGCCTATCACGGACTGATGGATGGACTGCGCCTCTTCCGCCGCCAACAAGTCCGCGCAGCGATCCTTGAAGCCGTAGATCAAAACAGTCTAACGCCAGAAAAACTGGATAGCCTGATTCTGCGCAACTGGCCCCAGGGCGAAAAAGTGACACACAAGGACATCAAGATGCGCACCTTCATCTCCCAAGAAAAGGGCCGGGATCAACTCGTTTCCCACGTCTATGATATCACCTACGGCGTAGTGAAACCCGGTGATTTCCTCGTCACACTCGATGATTCAATCGTCCGCGGCACCACGCTCAAACAATCCATCCTCAAAATCCTCGCCCGCACCAAGCCGTCTAAAATCGTCATCTGCTCCACCGCCCCGCAAATCCGTTATCCAGATTGTTACGGCATCGATATGTCAGAAATCGGCAGATTTATTGCCTTTCAAGCCGCCGTCGCCCTCCACCGACGCGCCGGACGCAGCGCACTTCTCGATGAAATCGGCGATGACTGTCGCGCTGAATTGAAACGTCCACCGCAAGACCGCCGCAACTGTGTCAAAAAGCTCTATGATGCATTCACTGATGAAGAGGTTTCCGCTGAAATTAGCCGGATGGTCTATCCAGAAAATATCGACTGGCACGGCGAAGTGCAGGTGATTTTCCAAACGATTGAAAACCTCCGCGCATCGATCAAAGGCGAATGCGGCGATTGGTATTTTACCGGCAACTACCCCACTCCCGGTGGATACTCGATGGTCAACCACGCTTACCTGCGCTGGCATGAAGGCATAGTCGGTAGAAGTTACGACCTGCCACTCTAACGATTCACCATCGGCAAATCTGACTGCTAGATTTTATTGCGGAGCAAAAACTGCAAGCGTCGTCTTTTCCAAAAAGCGGCGGCTGTTTTCCTCCAGTTGCACAAAATCATTGTGCAGCGGGCACGGTTCGCCCAATCCACATGTTCCCTTGCCGAATGGACAGGGAAACTCCTCCATTCCTCGCTCAAACAGATAGACCACTTCCGACAATGAAATTTGATCCGGCGTTTTAGCAAGTCGGTATCCCCCACCCGGCCCAGTGATCCCAACCGTTAGGCCGGCACTTGCCATCTGACTCAATAACTTGGCCGAGAGCGCGAGCGGAATATTCCGGTGGCGGCTCACCTCCGCAGATGATACGAATCCACCTTCAGGCGTATAACTTTCCGCCAAATAACTCAAAGCCGAAACTGCTTGCCGAGCCAACTTGCCATACCGAAACATGCCCGCCCTTAACATCGCTCAACTGATATATCCAGCAAAACTAATGCATAACGGCAAATTATTTTCATCCCGCGCCTGCTCAAAGATTGGCGCTTGATCGTTTTGCCATTTAATGGACAGCTTGGTCCCGCGCCATGAAGGAATACATCGAAGAACTCGAACGCTGGGGCGCGGATGTCATCTTTGGCCGCGCCAAAGGCTTCTGGGCGGCTCTTGCCCGCTTCTTGATGCGCGCACTTTCTGGCATCTTTAGAATCCTCGTTCAAGCCAGACTCTGGCGCTATCGCAGCGGGTGGAAACCCCAATGCCACCTCGGCTGCCAGGTCGTAGCGATTGGCAATATCACCGTCGGCGGCACCGGCAAAACCCCTGTCGTTGAACTGTTAGCCAGATCTCTCCGCGACCAAGGCCGTAACGTGGCCATCCTCTCTCGCGGCTACAAAAGCCGCAAACTCGAAAAATCTCAAACGTGGATCAACCCCAAGGGCCGACCCATTTCAGCAGGAAAAATGCCCAAGGTGGTTTCCACCGGCGCGGAAATTCTGTTGGACTCTAAATACGCCGGAGACGAACCCTACATGCTGGCGCGTAACCTCAACGGAGTTTCTGTTATTGTGGATAAAAACCGCGTCAAAAGCGGTCGTTTCGCCATCTCCTGCCTCAATGCAGACACTCTGTTATTGGATGACGGCATGCAATACCTCGACCTCGCTCATAGCATCGACATCGTTCTCGTGGATGCTGGATCACCTTTTGGCACCGAAGCCTTGCTGCCCCGTGGAACCCTGCGCGAACCTCCCAAAAACCTGCGCCGCGCCAGTTATATTCTAATCACCAAATGCACAGGTGAATCAAATGAGAAAATTATCTCTCTCATCCGAAAGTATAACAAAACTGCGGAAATCATTGAATGCACCCACGGCCCCGTCCACCTCGAAGATGTCTTCACCCGCGAACGCAAGCCGTTAGAATTTCTCCAAGACAAATGGGTCGGCGCCATCAGCGCCATCGCCGTGCCCGAAGCCTTTGAAAAATCTCTCAAAAAACTCGGCGCACGTGTCGAAATCCGCCGCAGGTTTTCCGACCACTTCCGCTTCTCACGCAAAGATGTCGATCAATTCATGCAACGCTGCGTCGAGCGCGACATGCAACTCATCGTCACCACCGAAAAAGACGCCGTGAGATTCCCCCGCCCCAGCTCGATCGATGTGCCGATCTATTTCCTCCGCATCGAAGTGGAAATCCTCAAAGGCCGCGAAGTCTGGGACGATATCATCCACCGCCTCTGCCATCCGCAGCCCGCTTTCGAATCTGTGTTGCGCCACCGCCACGCTTACCGCGTGTAAAATCTGCGTGCGCATCTAACCGGGAGGTAGGGGGAATTTCCATCGCCCTAGAATCCGCAGTTGAATCGGCGATACAGCCATTTTTTACCACGGATTAACGGATTTGAACGGATTTCACGGGAAAGATTCAGAACTCAGCAAACGACCTCAGTTCGGATTCAATACCGAGCAAGTTCAATTCCCTTGGGCATCCCTTGCAACGGGTTCTGGATGGTAGAATAAGGAAAGCAGGAAAGCAGGAAGAAGATCCGCAGAAAGCTCTTTTCCTGCCTTTCCGTGGTTTCCATCACTGATGTTTGGATCACTTCTTCTCTGCGGTGAATGCGTCTATGAAAATTCGCCGCCAATCTTTTTTGCGAATTTTTTATCCTTCGCAATCAACGATTTGCGGTCCAAATACCTCACACGTTTGTAGATAGTAAAGGCATACGAAGTGTTTTTTTAAAATTCCCACAGCCAATGGTATCTGGCCTAACCAACGAAAAAAAATCTTAACCCTAGGACTTGATGCGCGTTTTTTGCCATGCCCTTATTGGCCCTAGATTTCCCTGCAAGTTTACATCGTAGCTACAAACTCCAAACCACCATATATTGTATTGTGAATAATTTTTTGATACTACATGAGCAAAATATGTTTGACCGCTGCCGCTGATTTCCCCAGTCTTACCAACGCTGCGCACGTCACTTCACCTTCCGTTTTCACCCTTGCACACCTCACCGTAAATCATGTCCGCCACCACCGTCGTCACTCTTGGAGACCGCACATTCACGCTCAATCAAGACAAAGCCGAACAAGCATTCGCCGCCAAAAAAGTCATCAATGGCCGCGACACGATGTTCTTCAACATCCTGCCGCTCAAATACCAGTGGGCCTATGACCTCTACAAAACAATGAAGAACAATCATTGGGAGCCCGAGGATATCGCGATGCAAAAAGACATCGAACAATGGCGCTCCGATGAAATCTCCGACGTCGAACGCTGGATCATCAAAATGGGCATCGGCTACTTTTCCGCCGCAGAAGGCATCGTCGGCGACAACATCCTCCACGTAGTCCGCGAGTTAGTCACCGCGCCGGAACTCAAACTCGTGTTAGGCCGCCACGCTCACGAGGAAAACATCCACGCAGATAGCCTCGTTTACATGCTCTCCTCCATCGGCCTCAACCCGCACGAGTGCGAGGCGATGTTCGAGGACATCCCGAGCATCAAAGAAAAAAATCACTACGTCGTCTCCAACAGCCGGGCGCTGCGCCGCGACATCGATCTAACCATCACGGAAAACAAACAAGCCTTCGCAAAAAACATTTTCCTTTTCGGTCAGTGCATGGAAGGCACCCAGTTCTACGGACTCTTCGGCATGATCCTCAGCCTCTATCGGCAAAATAAATTTCCCGGTATCGGCCAAATGTTCCGCTACACGCTGCGCGACGAGTCTAACCACATCGAACTGCTCCGCAACCTGCTGATGGATCTTGTTACCGAAAACCCAGACATCTGGACCGACGAATTCCGCGAAGACCTCCGCGCCACCATGGCCGAGGGCATCCGGCTTGAGAAAAAATTCATCCGTGACTGCCTGCCGGTCGCTGGCATCGGCCTCAACGCCACGGATTTTGAAACCTACATCGATTACATCGCTGACCGCCGCCTCGAATCTTGCGGCCTTGCGCCGCTGAACAAATCGGTATCTAACCCTTTCCCATGGCTCGCCGAAATGATGGACATCAAAAAAGAAACCAACTTCTTCGAAGGGCGCGTCACCGAATATCAGAAAGCCTCCGCCCTCGCCGCAGTTCACGACGATGACCTGTAAATACAAATCACTACTTTCCTAACATCCTGCCCACCTTTCTCATGTACCACTCCATCGATCCCGCCGAAGACCAAGTCCTGAAACAAGTCATCACCGACCGCTTTTCCCTCGCTGCTGGGGACCGCGGTTATTCGTGGCGAGAGGTTCTTTCCAAGGATCGACGCATCCCCATTTCTGACATCATCGTCACCCGAGGCAACACCGATTCGCATTTTTCGTTAGAAGATGTTGCCGACGCCATCGGTAACTCACTCACCGATCTGCTCATTTCTCGCCGCACTGAGGAAACCTCTATTTTCACCGAGCAAAACCGCCAGTTCGTTTCCGCAGTCGCCCATAGCGTTTCTAACTCACTGACCAAATCCCTCGAAGAAGGCGGGCGTCTCCGCCTCTCCGAAGCCGATCTCTATCTGCTCATCGAAAAAGCACTGCTAGAAAACGAAGCCTACGACGTCGCCAAGTCGCTTGCTTTTCGCCGCTCAATGGAAAAACACGGCAGCGTCGATCTCGCCACGGGTCCCAGCTCACTTCCAGTCCGCCTGATCCGCAGAAACGGTAACGTCGTGCCATGGTCGGAGACCAAAATCGAAATCGCCGTTAGAAAAGCGTTTCTCACCATCAAGGCCAACCCTGAACCCGCGATCGACATCGCACGCGGCGTCACCGAGCGCATCCGCCGGGGCGATCAATCATTCGTCCACATTGAGGACGTGCAAGACATGGTGCAGGAAGAACTCATGCGCCAAGGCCACTTCAAGGCGGCCGAGCATTACATTCTCTATCGTGCCCAGCGTTCCCGCCTGCGTGAAGAAGCCGAGGCAAAAGCAGAAGATCCTAACCAAGAATTCATGGTCACCGTCACCACTGATGACGGCCAAGCTTCATTTTGGGACGGCACCGAACTCAAAAAACGCATTGCCTACGCATCCATCGGCCTCGACCTCACAATGCCCGAAGCCGAAATCGACCGCGAACTCCGCCGCTCGGTTGGCTCGGAAATTTCTGAAAAAGACCTCAAAAACACCATCATCCTCAATGCCAAGGCACTCATCGAAAAAGATGCGGACTTCGCAAAATTTGCCGGCCGCATTTTGTTATCATATATCTATGAGGAGGTCCTCGATTGGAGCATCCTCAAAGACGGCGTCGATAAACTGAAACAAGCTCACAAGATTGCCTTCAAATCCTATCTGAAACACGGCGTCGCCATCAAACGACTGCATCCCGATCTGTTGGAGAAATACAACCTCGATAAACTCGCAGACGCCTTCGATCCCACTGCCGACCTCGACTTCGATTACCTCGGCATTCAGACGCTCTACGACCGATATCTAATCGTCGATAAAACTGGCAGCAAACCGCGCCGCATCGAGACCCCGCAGTTTTTCTGGATGCGCGTCTCCATGGGTCTCTTCAAAAAAGAGGAAACCAAACGCGACGAATGGGCGATCCGACTCTACAACCTCTACAAAGGCCGCCGTTTCTGCTCATCCACACCCACGCTGTTTAACTCAGGCACACTTCACTCACAACTCTCGTCCTGTTATCTCTACAAGGTCGATGATTCGATCGAATCGATCATGATCCGCGGCATCGCTGAAAATGCGTTTCTATCCAAATGGGCGGGCGGCCTCGGTGGATCATGGACCGCTGTGCGCGGCACTGGCGGCTACATCCAAGGCACGAACGGCGAGTCGCAAGGCATCATTCCATTTCTCAAACTCCACAACGACCAACTCGTCGCCGTGAACCAAGGCGGCAAACGTCGAGGCTCCGGCTGCGCCTATCTGGAAACATGGCACAACGACATCGAGGACTTCCTCGAACTCCGCAAAAACGTCGGCGATGAGCGCCGCCGCTGCCATGACATGAACACGGCAAACTGGATTCCGGACCTTTTCATGAAACGCATGGAGGATCGCGGCACTTGGACGCTGTTCCGCTCTAACGAAGTCCCAGATCTCCACGACCTCTACGGCAAAGCCTTCGAAACCCGCTACACCGAATACGAAGCCATCGCCGCCGAGGGTAAAATTTGGTCACGCCAATTCCCTGCCCTTGAGCTGTGGAAATCGATGCTCAAGATGGTCTTCGAAACCGGTCACCCATGGATCACTTTCAAAGATCCCTGCAACGTTAGATCGCCGCAGGATCATTGCGGTGTGATTCATTCATCTAACCTTTGCACGGAAATCACCCTGAACACATCCGACACCGAAACCGCGGTCTGCAACCTTGGCTCGGTGGTGCTCGACACCCACATCACCCGCGATGGCGCACTCGATCACGAGATGCTCAAAGAAACGATCACCGTCGCCATACGCGCACTGGACAACGTCATCGACATCAATTTCTATCCGACTGTCGCTGCCAAAACAGCTAACAGCCGCCACCGCCCGATCGGTCTCGGCGTCATGGGTTTGCAAAACGCACTCTACAAACGTGGCCTCGCCTTCGCGTCAGATGCAGCCGTGGATTTCAACGACGAGATGATGGAAGCGATCGCTTACTACGCTTATAGTGCGAGCAGCGATCTAGCAGCAGAAGTCGGCACCTACTCGTCCTACAAGGGCTCGAAGTGGGACCGCGGACTCCTGCCGCAAGACACCGTGGATCTGCTCGAAGACGAGCGCGGCCGCAAAATCGACGTCCCGCGCGGTGGCAAAATGGACTGGTCGGTCGTTCGTGAAAAAATTGCTCTCCACGGCATGAGAAACTCTAACGTGCTCGCCATCGCCCCTACTGCTACGATTTCTAATATCATGGGCACCACGCCCTGCATCGAGCCGAACTACAAAAACCTCTACGTGAAATCCAACCTCTCCGGTGATTTCATTGTGCTCAACGCCGAACTCGTCAAGGATCTCAAAAAGGCGAATCTCTGGAACCAAGAAATGCTCGACCAACTCAAGTATTTCGACGGCGAACTCGACTCAATTGACGACATCCCGGATGCCCTCAAGCTCAAGCACAAGACCGTCTTCGGCATCGCCCACGAATACATCATCGACGCCGCCGCCCGCCGTCAGAAATGGATCGACCAATCACAATCGGTCAATCTCTTCCTCGCCACTCCCGACCTCAAGACGCTCTCGCACATGTATCGCCGCGCTTGGGACAAAGGCCTCAAAACCACTTACTACCTCCGCACCCTGCAAGCGTCTAACATCGAAAAATCCACCATCGACGTCAAAAAGGACGTGCGTGGGCACATGGGCGGCTCGCACGAAAAACCGCAATACAGCGAAGCCGAGAAAAACGCTTGCTCGTTAGATGCCATGCTCAACGGCGGCACTTGCGAAGCGTGCCAATAGCCAAAATGGAATGCAGCTTTGTGAAGCTCAGCAGTTGCAAAGCTGATCGATTTTATTTGCCTGCTAGATCGATCAAAAACTCAAAATCTCTCTGAAAAGTTGATGAGTTTTTCATTGTCATGTCTTCTTTTTGCATACGCCTCTAGCAGCTCGTGCGGGGATTTTTTCCTGCCTGAAGCGATTTGTTCCCAGTGACTTAAGTTGCTGGGTGATGGCGCACCCGATCAGTCGCCAAAGGCGGTGCTGAGGGTTTCTGAAAAAAATACGATTTTCGGATTGCCAGCGGGATTGAGGGTGCCTAGTTTGCGCGCCCCGCGATTCTTTTAACCACCTCACGCGATGTCCAAGCACAACAGTCTCAAATCAAGCGCCACCGTCGGCGGCAAACGTTCCGTTCTCAAGCGTTTCGAGCGCGTCAAGCTGCTCAAGGAGCGCGGCGAATGGAAAGCCGGTCGTTCTCCAGTAGGTCTCCCAAAGACCAAACACGAGAGCTGATCGCTTGGCCGTTTCCACCTTCAAAGTGCGCGGATCCCACTGGGTTTCGCGCCTTTTGTATTTTTCCCCACTGCTATGAAAGACGGCACTCGCCTCAATAAATACCTCGCTTCCTGCGCCGTGGGATCACGCCGCAATTGTGATGAACTCATCAAAGCTGGGCGCGTAGAAGTCAATGGCAGCCCATGCATCAACATGAGCACCCGGATTTCGTCAGGCGACCACGTCCGCGTCGATGGCAAACGAGTCGCCCCGCGCGATGTGTTGATCGTCGTATTCCACAAACCGCGCGGATATGTCTGCACGCGTGAAGACGAACTCGGCCGGAACACAATTTATACGCTACTGCCGGAAACGCTGCGCGCACTTCATCATGTCGGGCGGCTCGACCGGGATTCCGAGGGTTTGCTGATTCTAACTAACGACGGCGATCTTTCTCAGCAGTTGATGCATCCTTCAAAATCGGTGGAAAAAGAATATCTCGTCACCTCGAATCAGGCGTTTGAAAATGAACACCTCGATCAGTTTTTGGCTGGCGTTTACACCACCGAAGGCAAGCTCAAGGCGAAGTCCATCGAGCGCCTATCACCACGGCGCATCGGCATTGTACTCGATCACGGCGCGAAACGTCAGATTCGCGTGATGTTCGAATCGCTCGGCTATCAGGTGACGAAATTGCTGCGGGTGCGCGTCGGCGGCCTGTGGCTCGGGGATTTGGAGCCTGGAAAATATGCGATCCTCAATCACATGGAAGTCGCGATGTTGATGGGCACTGGGGTTTCTGAAAAACAAGCGAAGATCCGCCCGCCGAAAAAATCCGATCATTGAGTGAGCTGTTAGCTTGCCGAGATCAAATTCTGCTCCTAGGTTCCGCGTCATCATGAGCGATATTCGTTTGCCGTGATGCACCAAATTTTTCCTATCCGATGAACTCCAGCACCGAAAACCCCAGCCACGATCTCGACGCGGTCCATGCTCCATCTGCGGAGTTTTCCGCCAATGCCCGCATCCCATCGATGGCGGTTTACGAGGAACTTTATCAGCAATCCATCGCGCAGCCGGAGGAATTCTGGGCTCGCGAGGCGTCTGAACTGGTTTGGCAAAAACCGTGGGACTCGGTGCTAGATTGGAGTGATGCGCCATTTGCGAAATGGTTCGATGGCGGCAAGCTCAATGTTTGTGAAAACTGTGTGGACCGCCACGCCGACGGCGCACGCAAAAACAAACCCGCGATCATCTGGGAGGGCGAACCCGGTGACAAACGAGTGATCACTTACGGCGAACTGCTTGATGAAGTCTGCCGATTTTCTAACGTGCTTGAGGAGAAGGGCGTCAAGTCTGGCGACCGCGTCTTGATCTACATGCCGATGATTCCAGAGGCGGCCATCGCGATGCTTGCCTGTGCCCGGATCGGTGCGGTACACAACGTAGTTTTCGGTGGATTCGCAGCGGATGCCATCGTGGATCGATTAGAAGATTCCGGTGCCACCACGATCATCACTGCGGACGGCGGATGGCGGCGCGGCAAGGTGGTGGCACTCAAGCCAGTGGTGGACGAAGCTCTAGCAAAACACCCACATGTTAGCCGGGTAATGGTGGTGAAACGTTGCGGCAACGAAGTGAACATGGACGCCAGCCGCGATGCATGGTGGCACGATGAAGTAGCAAAGGCTTCTAACCACCACAAAGCAAAACCATTCGACTCCGAGCATCCGCTGTTCGTGCTTTACACTTCCGGCTCCACCGGCAAACCAAAGGGCATTCTCCACACCTCCGGCGGATACCTAACTGGCACTTACTCGACCTGTAAATACATCTTCGATTTGAAAGAAGAAGACGTGTATTGGTGCACCGCCGATGTCGGCTGGATTACCGGGCATTCTTACATCGTCTATGGTCCGTTAGCGAACGGCGTGACACAAGTGATGTACGAAGGCGCGCCCAATCACCCAGATTTCGGCCGTTTCTGGAAAATCATCGAACAATACGGCGTCACGATTTTCTACACCGCACCCACCGCGATCCGCGCATTCATCAAAGCCGGTGACGCTTTCCCCGCCGCCTGTGATCTATCATCGCTGAGATTGTTAGGTTCAGTGGGCGAGCCAATCAACCCAGAGGCTTGGAATTGGTACCGCAAACACATCGGCGGCGGCAAATGCCCAATCGTCGATACTTGGTGGCAGACCGAGACCGGCGCGATCCTGATTTCCCCGCTGCCCGGCGCGACTCCCTGCAAGGCCGGCACCGCGACAAGACCGTTTTTCGGCATCGATGCCGCGATCCTCGACGACGCCGGAAACGAATGCGCACCGAACCAGGACGGGCGTCTCGTGATCCGCAAACCCTGGCCATCGATGGCACGCACCATTTACGGCGACAAGCAACGCTATCAGAAAACCTACTGGTCAGACTACGCTGGCATCTACACCGCTGGCGACGGCGCGCGCCGCGACAACGACGGCAATTTCTGGATCATTGGCCGTCTCGACGATGTGCTCAATGTTTCCGGCCACCGTCTTGGCACCGCAGAAATCGAGAGTGCGCTGGTTTCCCATCCCGCCGTGGCCGAGGCCGCAGTGGTCGGCAGACCGGATGAAATGAAAGGCCAAGCCGTGGCCGCATTCGTTACGCTCAAGGGAAATTTCACTGAATCCCCCGAACTCCGCGAGGAACTCCGCAGTCATGTTGGCAAGGTGATCGGCTCGATCGCCAAACCAGATGATCTTCATTTTGCTCCCGGCTTGCCAAAAACCCGATCCGGGAAGATCATGCGCCGCCTCCTGAAGGAACTCGTCACCACCGGTAAAGTCTCAGGGAACGTCACCACGCTTGAAGATTTCTCGGTGATCGAAAACCTTCAACAGAAAATTTCTCAGTAATCTGTCGCCATGACCTCCTCCCGTTATCTCATTGCCCGTTTCGCCCAAGCCTTCGGTTTTCACCGAAGAAACAGCCGAATGTCGGATGCCGCCAGTGAAATGCACCTGCTGCGTGAAGCTGAAACCTACCTCGGCATAGAGGTATGGCAAAAGGTCGAAGGCATCGAAGCTTTGTCAGTGGAATACTGGAATCTCCGCAAGCTGATCAAAGAACGAGAGATCGCTCATGCGCGCTTAGCCGAGTGCCAAGAAAGACTCAATCACGCTCACGAGGAAAGAGTGGCCCTGCTCAACAACACCACAGATGTCGATCAGGAATTGCTCGACAAGCGCGTCGTATATCTCGCAGAACTCGAAAAGCTCACCCGCGAACGTGACGAGATTGTGGCAGACGCACGCGAAATCCGACGTGCCTATGTCGGCATGAAAATGAAATTGGAAGTGATCAGCAAAGAGACCGAAGGCACATCCGCACACAACGAGGAGGTGGACGAAGTCAAAGCCCGCCTACTCAAACTCAAAATCCGCTTCGCCGAGCTCAAAGAAAAGCGCATCCAGATCGGTGATGCGATTGAAAAAGGCGACGCCATCATTGACGACATCGATGAAAAACTGGGAGAAACCAGACAAGCCCGCCGTGGCATTGCATCCGCCACATTTCAAGTGATCGGAGAGGGCAATAAGGAAATTTCCATATTGCGTGCCGAAACATCACTCATCGACACAAAAATGCGGCAACTCTACGCCGAGATAGGCCGCTACGTGAGCCGCAACGCCAGCAGTGATCCAGCCTGTGCTGCCGCAACATCCAAGCAGAACAATCTCATCGATGTCATGCGTGCCCTCCGCCGCTCGATCGCTCTGAATCACCGCCTCGCAGGCACTGCCTGATTTTCAAATCACCTTCGATTTCTAGCGGCTTTGGGTGTTTCACGCTCGCGCTTCAGCTTATGTGAGATTGTCGCTTTCCGTTCTTTCGTTAGCGTTCTCATTCGCCATGCCGACGAGGACGCCGGCACTCCCAGAAGCGCCATCTATCAGCACACGCCAATGCTCGCCGCCGCCGTCATTTGAGATTTCAAGGTCATGGTGTTTAGGATCACTGGTTGAGGTAGAGCAAATAAATTTCATCAAAAGCGCTTTCATTGAAAATACCGCAACTTTCACCGTCACAGGACGGTTACTATGTTTTTTTAATGCTAAGTTGATGTTGTTTGCAAAGCCCGTCGAGCAACAGGGTAATCACGCTACACGTCATCCCTAAATAGGGAACTCCTAACGCCTTTCCGGTCACCGCGTCATAACGTTCGCTGATTCCATTATTGAGCGCATTCGTCACCGTCTTGTCGGCGATTGTTGCCGACAAATCTTTATACCCGTACGCAGCCAAACCTGAAGCTATCTGATAATTTGTTGCCGGCCAAACATCACCGCGCCACATGCCATCGGATTTCCACCGTGAATCGGTGCGATCAACAGTGGACACAGGCAATGGAGTTTTCCAACGCGGAGATTGCAATGTTTCGGCCATGCGATGGGCCATCGCCGCAGTGGGGACCTCGGCAATCAGCGGAATCCAACCACCAATGGTGCCGACTGGAACTTTAACGAAAGTGTCACGATTTACCGTTAGAAAAAGCCCCGCTTCTTCATCCCACATGTGTTGGCGCATGGCCTCAACCGCCTTATCGATGCGGGCTTTACGACGAGCGGCCATTTCCTTGTCATTATTGATTTCCGCTAGACGCATGAGGCTGCGCTCTGCCATAATTAAGTATGCACTGTTTCCGGGCACGCACAGATCGCCATACCACTCGCCTTCAGTTTCAGCTTTACGAGTCGGATGCCGGGTCAACTTCAGGTTGTCCATATTGCATTCAAAATCGAATGTCTCATAACGCGCTTCCTGTACTGCTCCGCTGCGATAAACACCGAGAGTGACCAATCCGCTGTTCGTCACGTCGCGTTCGCGCCAATACCAATCGTGAAACCGCTCAATTGGCCCGAGGCATTGTTTGACAAGCTCTATGTCCTTATTGCGCTGATAAACCCGCTCGACTCCCCACGCGAGAATTGGGATCTGAGAGAAGGCAGGGTATTTGACCCAGTTCAGATCATCGGGGTGAATCATACAGGCCACCATGTCATGAGCATAGACGGGCATCTCTTTATTCCAGCGCTGCTGGAAATCCCAATAATTTTGGAAAACCTCACGAATCAATTCTTTATTGTTAGAATCTAGGCTCAATAGATCGACTACAAACATAGTGTCCCAAATCCATTGCCCGTAATAGACCCCACCCGGCACAAGCCAGCGACGCTTGAGCAAACCCTTGGGTGAATTAATCTTGCCTAACACACATTTCTGATAAATTTCATTTACTAACTTGAGTAAGGTCGGGTCTGGAGATTCGAACAAGTCCACCGTAAGAGGGCTAGAATCCGCAGCTAACAAACTGGAAAAAGTTGCATCCACAATCCCGCCAATACCTGCCGTGACAGCTGTCCGAATGAATGATCTACGTTGGAGATTCATATACTCGAAATAGGCACCTACAATGAGCTATTTTCAAGTTTTTTTATAAGTTAGTATCGTGTTTGAGACCGATGACGACCGCTTGGTTTTTCTGACCCGATTAGGAGAAACTTGCGCGAGTTGCGGTTGGCGGGTGCATGCTTGGGTGCTCATGGGCAATCATTTTCATCTTCTACTTGAAACCCCGCTGCCCAATCTGGTCGCTGGAATGAAGTGGTTGTTAGGCACGTTTAGTCAGGGGAACCGGGCGAGGCAAAGGCAGGGGCATGTGTTTCAAGGTCGCTACAAATGCGTGCCCGTAAATAGCAGCGACGCGGACCGGTATTATTTCCGGATTGTGGCCGATTACATTCAGGCACCACTCACATCCGGTCCGGAAAAACTGCGGCCAAACCCCGGGAAAATCGGCATTTCACAAGGTGGATCAAACATGATTGCACGAAATGAGCCCGTCACCTGACAAGGCACGCAACTTTTAACTGTTCATTTGAAAAGTTAAAAAAATCGCTCAGAAAACCGCAGATTTTGGGACAGGCTCTATTTAGAACCGCCACGTTATTCCGGTGGATAAGGCGAACGTGGTGCCGGGATCAAACCGGACACTGCGGTCTCCAACAGATTGCCGCATGCTGCCAAGGCTTTGAAATTGCGCACCAACGTAGACACCCCAATTTTCGCTGTAGTCGTAGCGGAGTCTCGCGTCCACATAGGCACCATAGAGAACTTCGGTGCTGGAAGAATGTCCGCTATCTGAAAAACTTGCCCCACTCGCCAACTTGGCTGTTTCAGAGAAATCGTAATCAAGCTTCGTCGGTGCCACAGTCAGGCCGGCGCTGGCGGAAAGACTCAACTTGGGAGTCAAATTCCATTCGACGAACGGACCAAGGCGAAGGGCAAATAAATCACCACTCAGCTTTTGATCACCGAACAATGAGGCAGAGCCGAGGGTACGCACCGGGGTATCGCCGAGCAACGCACCAGGCCCTACGAATGTGCCGTTGTATCCGGCGAGAGGAGGCAGCACACCATTCAGCGGGTAAGTGTCGGTGGTGATAGGTGTCGATCCCCGGTTCCTGCCCTGCAGATCGAGGTCTGTGTAGCTAAAGCCGGCCTGGAATCCCCAGATACCGGACGCCCCCGTGGAAAAGTCACTCAGGATCCGCTGATAGACAATTTCAAACCCATATTGTGGATCATCTTTGGAGGATGAAGAGCCACCCGCTTGAACGCTGTGAAACTCCATACCATCCCCTACAACTTGCGAGGGGTTGTCGTAACCCCAGTAGCCCGTGAGGCCACCGAAATTGCCGCTGCCATCCACAAGGACGTAACCATCGTCATAGATGTGGTTGGCTCCGCCAATGGCGGGACCCGGATCGACGGGATTGAAATAAAGCGCCGAGTTTTGGAAATCGGCTTTATAGTTGAAGGAAATTTGTGGGCCGATGCTAAAGCGATTGAGGCTGCGATTCTGGCTGCGATTCATGTTCTCTATCACTATCTTTTCCCCGCCCAGCAGGGTCAACGGAGTAACAACGCCGAGGGTGAGCGCAACTATAAGTGGGATTTTCTGGTACATAATATTTGGTTTCAGTTGGTTGTTTGATACTCATGGAAGTTGGATGATCCGGTAGAAACGAGACCCGACACTGTTCGGTTTGCTTTCCGTTTTGGGCGGGCCATCGTCATACCATTGCACCCGGTTGGATGGAGCGGTGATGATGGGATCGGTGGTTTTCCAGTCGGTCAGATTGCTGCTATACTGCACCACATACCTGCGGCCAGGGATGGTGGTGAAATCAATCAGGATCCGCCCGCCCAAGTTGGATGGTCCGCGATCTATGGAGAGTGCTACGCCTACGGGGGCAGGAGGTGACACGGACTGCGTCGCTTCCGGGCCAAAGACAGGAGTGAAATCCGTGCGGCGGCTAAGGCGATAATACTCGATCAGGAACACGATCTCTTCGCCCTGCGCGAGAGGGAAATTATGCTGTAGATATGGGATGCCACCGATACTGCCACTCGCATTGTAAACCTGCACGTCGCCCGGCAGGCCATTGACCAACAACCGGACGGCGCCCACCGTGACGAGGTCGGTGTTGGAAACACGAACCGTTTGCTCCAGTAAACCGGTTTGCGGATTCAACTTGATGGGTGAAGCGGAGACAACGGTGAGGCCGGATCCCAAACCGCCGAGGTTGATGTCGAACGGATTCTCGTTGCTGTCATTGTTCGCGAGATGCAGCACGGCGACCTTGGCTCCGGCGGTCAATGGTGCAAAGCGCACCGTGAAGGTGGTGCTTGCCAGAGGGAGCAACGTGGTCATCGGAGGTACCGTGACAGTGAACATCGCCGCATCACTACCACTGAACGTGATCGGGAGAGTGAGATTCAAATTGGCGTTACCGGAATTGGAGACAGTGAAGACGAGATCCTTGGCTCCCCCTACTAACACCGGACCAAAGCCCCTGGCGCCACCATCGGGCACGTCCACCCCGACGGGCTGTTCGACCACGATTTCTGGGGCGGTGGGGGAAAATTGCGCCTGTATGGTGATATCCGCCATGACATTGAGATCAGTGCGGGGGTTGCCCAGCGAAGGATTGGTTCCTGTCCATCCGGTGAACACAAAGCCGGGATTGGCCACAGCGGTGACCGTGGTTCCATTACCCCCTTCATTCACCTTCTGCGGGGAGATACCTGTGACGCTTCCGCCCAAGCCAGCCGTATAGGTGAGGGTGTATTGGTTGATTAGAGACGAATCCACAATCGTGTTTGACTGAAGATTCACATCCTTTTGTGCAAGGAGCTTTCCGTTGAACGAGGCACCGGTGAGCACGTTAATGCCGGTGGCTGTCAGCAGCACCCCTTCAAAATGCGCTGTGGTTCCAATAATGGCACCCGCGCCTCCGGCGACCTGCCAGAAAATATTCTTCGCTTGCGCCCCGCCGGCCAGGATCACTCTTTTTCCACTCGCAATGGTCAAATTACCCTCGATCTGGAAGATGAAAACCGCATTGGGGTCACCCAAGGCATCAAGGGTCAGATTGGCGCTGAGCAACACCCCGGTTGTCCACTTGTGCAGACCCGGAACGAAAGTGAGTCCACCGAGATCCTTATCGCTCCCCGCAGTGGCTCCCAGATTATTGGTGTCCGGAAGTGTCCTTCCCGCCGCGTTGGTGTAAGCCGTTTCCATGTCCGAGATCGCGGCTATCATTTTCACCGGGGTGGGCGACGCATAGTCAGGTGCGTAAATCTTTCCTGTGACCTGGGCGGAGGTGGAAAACTCCTCCGAGCCATCCAAGATCAGGGCAAAGCCCGTGATCGCGGTGGAAGTGACGGGACTCACACCCATATCGCCCGTGATGGCGGAGGGAGGTACCGTGCTGATCCCGGATTTTGCCAGAATCACGAAATCGTCGGCGCTTTGAAGGTCGAGGGGCAATTCAGGATTTCCACCTTTGGCGGCAGGAGATAGGATTAAGACCGCTCCGAGAGCCAGTCCTGTAAAAATTCGTTTCATACTAATGTTTTTCATTGGTGTTCGGATTTGCTTTTTGCGGAAGGATCGTGAAACAGCCGTTGGGCCGGGCCGGAAGATGGAGAAAAGAGGGGTTGTGATTTTAGCGGACTTGCGACGACATAAAATACAACCTGTCTCGTTTCGATTTGAAAGATGCACGGCCCGGCAATCAATTGATATGGGGTATAACCCGTAACAGTTTAGCCGATTTCAGGTCAGGAGGAATTGCTAAAAAGGACGGTCTGAG
>ENA-OFCF01000395-OFCF01000395.1-metagenomes-genome-assembly--contig:-NODE-395-length-19600-cov-3.398312_pt1 | contig 19600 bp, 11 predicted proteins | sample MGYA00153387_OFCF01 | MGnify analysis MGYA00153387
GACGGCAAGGTGGACACGCCCGGCTTCTGGCGCGACAAAAACCTGAGCATCAGCCACGAAGAGTACGGCACGCTGGCCATCGGCGCGATGACCTCGCGCTCGAAGCTGTGCTGCTTGCGATGGAAGCGGACCGGGACGCTGGTCAGCAGCTCGGCGGCGTGGGCGTCGATCGACTCGAGGTGGCGAAACGCAGCGAGGGCGTCGGCGAGCAAATTCTCGCCGCCGTGGTCGGCGGTGCGGATCCCCTGTAACAGCTGGTAGCGCGGCGGGTGATCGAGGAATGGTTGGTCGGTGTGAAGGCCGATCGCGGCGTCGGTGTAGCCGAGCTGGTCGGTGTTCTGGTTGGTGCTGTTGTCGGTGCGCAGGTCCTCGATGCGGCCGAAGTGGGTGCCGATCACGCGCAGGCCCCGGGCCTCGAAGGCGGCGATCAACGGCTCGGTCGCGGCCTCGGGCGGTGTGGTGTCGTCGGGGTCGTGGCGGACCACGGCGGCGCCGTGCAGTTGCACGCGGTGCCGGGACTCCTGGACCTGCGCGGCGAGGTCACGGCCGCGGCCGGGGAGAACGATGCGCGAGAGGTCGGAGGTCGGGGGGGGCGGGGCCTCGCGGCCGAGCGCGTAGGCGTTGGCGCGCAGCCAGGCCCGCGGGTACGTGCTGCGGTGACCGTCGGGCGCCCACTCGATCTCGAGGATGTCGCCGCGGAGGACCGCGGTGCGCGGGGCGAGGTCGTCGGGCAGCTCCGAGGAGCACAGGGTGCGCTCGCGGGTCTGCGGATGGCGGTCGCAGTCGCAGTTGTGCCGCAGCCAGCGATGGTGGAAGTCGGCGTGCTCGCCGTCCCCGAGCGGCACACGCAGCCACTCGAGGTGCAGGAGCACGGGCTCGCGGTCATCCATTATAGTGGATGAGTTATCAGAATACTGAAAACTCCGTCAAGCCCTCGATGCGCCGGCCGTCGGCGGCCGCTGTGTTCGGCCGACGACACGGTCAGGTCGGTCGCGTGGTGGAGGTCGGGCTTGGGGAGATCGGCCGGCGTGTCACAGCGCAGCGGCAGGGCTGAGAGCAGCAGCAGGATCGTCAGGCGAGGTGCAGGGCGAGTGTCAGAGGCGGTGAGAGGGATGCGTGGTCCGCGACCCCCATCTATCCGCCAGGGTATCTCCAGGCCGCCATGCTTGCTTCCTGGAGAGATCAAGCCTAGCATCCGAGCACTGTCGCGTGCGAACTTCGTTTTTTCTGGGGCGAGCATGTTCGGATTCCGGTTCGGATTCCGGTCTGGATTCCGGCACCTCGCAGGCACATTCTCTATCGGCCCGATCCGCTTGATCGTACCGTGCAAGGATGGTCGTGACCCGGCCGCGTCCTCGCCCCTTCGTCACCGCCGAGCTGGCCGTGGCAGTTCTCCGTCGCCAGACCTGGAAGGCCCATGAATCTCAAGACCGTAAACTCAGTGCTCGCCGAGGTTGAAGACGGCCTCAACGGCGGTTTGTCGACGATCGACGTGTTCAGCAAGTCGACCGGCATGACGGTCGCTGGCGTCCGCAGCTCCCCCAAGGCCTGCGCGCTGTTCAACATCCTCTCCGAGCGCATCACGGAGACGATCAAGAAGTCGGGCCTGCCGGTGCCGGACTACGTCAGCCAGACGCTGCTGCGCCTCGGCGAGGACGGCGGCACGATGATCATCGTCACCGACCTCACCGACAAGTACCGCATGGGTATGGCCGTCGACGTGAACAAGGCGAGCCTCGGCGTGCTGATCAGCGTGGTCCTGCCGGACGCGATCCCGCGGCTGCGCGACGCGCTCCGCTGAGCCGCGAGCGCGGCACCGCGCGTGCGCCTCCGACCCTGTGCCGGGGTCATGAGGTCAGCTTTCACGGCTCGCCGTCGATACCCGACGGCGAGCTACATCTCCTGAACGGATGCGTCTCGCCGTGGCGGCGCCTCGGTGTCAGTAGGCCTTGGCGATCAGGACGCGTTGTTTGCTCGGCTTGCCGGTGACGATGCACTGGCCGGGCTCGGCGGTGGGGCCCTGACCGGCGAGCGGGACGCAGCGGATCGTCGCCCTGGTCTGCTCCTTGATCCGCGCCTCGGTCTCCTTGGTGCCGTCCCAGTGACACCACGCGAAGGTGCTCTGGTCTCCGGCGAAGGTCTTGAGGAACTCGTCCCAGGAGTTGAGCTCGACGCTACGCTCGGCGATCCGCTGGCGCGCGGACTCCAGCAGGGCGGTCTGGAACTTCTCCAGGCGCTCGACGATGGTGGCGAGGAACTGGGCCTGCGGGATGAACTCCTTGCCCTTGCCGGCGGCGCTGTCGACCCGCATCTTGACGCAGACTTGGTCCTTCTCGAGGTCCTTGGGGCCGAGCTCGACGCGCACGGGGACGCCCTTGCGCTCCCAGTCGTAGAACTTGGCGCCGGGCTTCATGTCGCGGTCGTCGACGACGACCTCGAGGAAGTCGCGGTAGCGGGCGCGCGGCGGCGAGATGTCGATGTCGACCAGCTGGTCACGCAGCCTGGCGCAGGCGGCGAGGACCCGGCTGCGCTCGTCGTCGCCGCGAAAGATCGGGACGATGACGATGTGGATCGGGGCGAGGCGGGGCGGCAGGACCAGGCCAGCGTCGTCGGCGTGGGTCATGATGAGGCCGCCGATCAGCCGCGTGCTGACGCCCCACGAGGTCTGCCACACGTAGTCGCGGTTGCCGGCCTGGGTCTGGAACATGACGTTGAAGGCGCGGCCGAAGTTCTGCCCGAGGTCGTGGCTGGTGCCGGCCTGCAGCGCCTTGCCGTCCTGCATCATCGCCTCGATGCAGGTGCTCTGCAGCGCGCCCGCGAACTTCTCGCTCTCGGTCTTGACGCCGCGGATCACGGGCATCGCCATGACCTCCTCGGCGAAGTCGCCGTAGACGCCGAGCATGCGCTGGACCTCCTCCTGGGCCTCCTCGTGGCTGGCGTGCGCGGTGTGGCCCTCCTGCCACAGGAACTCGGTCGTGCGCAGGAACATGCGCGTGCGCTTCTCCCAGCGCATCACGTTGGCCCACTGATTCACGAGCAGCGGGAGGTCGCGGTAGCTGTCGACCCAGCGCGAGAAGAAGTAGCCGATGACGGTCTCGCTGGTCGGGCGGATGACGTAGGGCTCGTCGAGCTTCTCGCCGCCGGCGTGGGTGACGACGGCGAGCTCGGGCGCGAAGCCCTCGACGTGCTCGGCCTCTTTGGTGATGAAGCTCTGCGGGATGAGCAGCGGGAAGTAGGCGTTCTTGTGGCCGGTGGCCTTGAAGCGGCCGTCGAGCTCGCGCTGGATCTTCTCCCACACGGCGTAGCCGTGCGGCTTGATGACCATACAACCCTTGACGACCTTGGCCGGCTCGGCCATCTCCGCCTCGCGGATGACGTCCTGGTACCACTGCGGGTAGTCCTCGGCCCGCGGGGTGATCTTGCCACCGGCCTTGCCGATGTGTTCCTCGTGCTCGCTGCTGGCCTTGGACTTCATGCGGCGCGAGGATGCCGAAGGCGGCCCGGGCAAGCAAGCCAGCTGCGAGGAGCCGAGCGACCTCGTGCGCGATCCTCGCCGTGCCAGCAGGCGACGATCGGTCTGTTGTAAGTCACGTGTCATGCTCATCCGCTTCCGAGTTTGCGGCTTCAAGAACTTGGTCGACGTCGATGTGCGTTTCGGTCCCTTTACTTGTATTGCAGGCGCGAACGGGATCGGGAAGTCGAACCTGTTCGATGCGATTCGTTTCCTCAGCGCAACCGCGAGCCAGCCGCTTTCGGAGGCCGCGCTGGCCGTCCGCGACCACGCGGAGGACCGTAAGCGTCGACCCACGAAGGCCGCCGATGTTCGGAGCTTGTTTCACCGAATCGGCGACAGCTACAGCCCGACCATGTCTCTCGAGGCAGAGATGATCGTGCCGTCCGTGGCCACCGACGATTTTGGTCAGGTCGCCACGGCGAAGTATACATTCTTGCGTTATCGCCTGGAGCTCGCGCTCCGTACCGACGATCAAATGGCGAAGTCGCTCGGCCCGCTGGAGATCGTCGAGGAGTCGCTGATTCATATCAAGCGTAAAGATGTCGCGGAACACCCCTGGTTCAACCATAGCAAGGTCTGGCTCAATAGCATCCTGGTCGGAAAGATGTCGAGTTTGGTCTTCATCTCCACCGAAAAAAGGTTGGGCGGCACCGTGATCAAGCTCCATCAGGATGGTGGAAGCCGCGGCACGCCGGTGTCTCGGCCGGCAGCTGCGGCGGACGGTGGGTTCGAGCCATTGAGGGCCCTCCCGGCGTTCGCACGCCTCCTGGCTGATGTGGCGGCGCTGCGTGATACGGGCGCGATCAGGCGAGCTTTAGCGTGATGTCGGTGATCTCGGCGGGCACGCCGAGGCGCATGGGGGGGCCCCAGTAGCCGGTGCCGGTGCTGACGTAGATCGCCATGTCGCCGAGGCGGTGCAGGCCGGCGACGAACGGCTGTTGGAGACCGACGAGGTAGTTGAACGGGAAGATCTGGCCGCCGTGGGTGTGGCCGGACAGTTGCAGCGCGACCCCGAGGTCGGCGGCCTCGGCGGCGCCCCTGGGTTGGTGTGCGAGCAAGATGACGGGGCGGGTCGGATCGTGACCGGCGAGGGCGCGGGCGAGGTCCGGGCCGTGACCGGCGGCGAAGCTGCGGCCGGTCGGGTCGTCGATGCCGGCGAGGTCGATGCGCTGGCCGTCACGCTCGATCTCCACACGCTCGTTGCGAAGCACGGTGACGCCGAGCGCACGAAGGTGGGCGATCCATGCGTCGGCGCCGGAGAAGTACTCGTGGTTGCCGGTGACGAAGTAGACGCCGTGACGCGCCCGCAAGTCCCGGAGCGGTTCGACGAGCGCGCCGAGCTCGGCGACCGAGCCGTCGACGAGGTCCCCGGTGATCGCGACGAGGTCGGGTTGCAGGGCGTTGGTGCGGGCGACCAGCGACTCGATGAAGGCGCGGCCGATCGTCGGGCCGACGTGGATGTCGCTGAGCTGGACGATGCGAAACCCGGCGAAGGCGGGGGGGAGGCCGCGCAGGGCGACCTCGACAGGCTTGATCGCCACGGGGCGACTGGCGCTGTAGAGCGCCCAGCCGGCCATGGCGAGGGCGCCGGCACCGACGACGCCGCCGAACCGGCGCGCGAGGAACTGCCGGCGCTCGGGGTCCGGCGGGGTGCCGCCGAACCAGTCGATCAGCCACGAAGTGGCACGCACGATGTCCGCGGGGATCAGCAGGACGAACAGGAAGAACATCAGGCCCATCCACGTGTAGGTCGCCCACATCAGCGGGGTGAGGACGTCCCGCGGTAGCAGGCGCACGAGCACGAGGCCGAGCGGCAACATGACGGCGAGGGCGATGAGCAGGACGGTCAGCCAGGTGTGCACCGGCGCCGGCCAGCCGACGTCACGCACGAGCCGGGCCCACAGGTAGTAATGGATCGCAGCGGTGACCGAGCAGACGACGCTCAGGAAGATCGCAAGGCGCGTGGCAGACATGAAGCTGGGGAGTTCTAGTACTCTTTTCGCGTCTGGCCACGCCTGGCCGCGAGGGGCGCTGGCGAGCGGGTCACTCGGCGACGGCGAGCACGAACTTCAGGTAGCGGCCCTCCGGGAAGTGCAGGGGGGTCGGGTGGTCGGCGGGCTCCTGGCGGATCTCGAGCACTCGCAAGGCTCGCCTGGCGACGCGCGCGGACTCGCGGAGAATTTTCAGGAACATGTCCATGGGGACGTGGCTCGAGCACGAGGCGCAGGCGACCAGGCCGCCGGGCACGACCAGGCGGATCGCGGCGGCGTTGAGTTTGGTGTAGGCGGCCTCGGCGGCGCGCAGGGCTTGCTTGCGCGGGGCGAAGGAGGGCGGGTCGACGATGACGAGGTCGAACTGCTGCTTGCTCGCGGCGCAGGCGGCGAGGTGGTCGAAGGCGTCGGCGGCGACGAAGCCGTGGGCGGCGGGGTCGAGGTCGTTGGCGATGAAGTTCTGGCGCGCGCCCTCGACGGCGCCCTTTGCGAGGTCGACGCTGGTGACATGGGTGGCGCCGCCGAGCGCGGCCGCCAGCGAGAAGCCGCCGGTGTAGGAGAAGAGGTTGAGGACGCGGCGGCCGCGGCCGACCTGACGCACGACGGCCCGGTTCTCGCGCTGGTCGAGGAACAGGCCGGTCTTTTGCCCGCGGCGGACGTCGACGAGCAGGCGCATGCCGTGCTCGCGGACGGCGATGTGTTCGGGGGGCTCGTCGCCGGCGAGGGTGCGCGGCGCGGCGGCCTCGCGCTCGCCGCTGATGCCTTTGAAGAAGATGCCGCGGGGGCGGACGACCTCCATCAATGTGTCGCGCAGGTCGTCGAGGTGCGGGAGCCAGGCGGGGGTGTCGAGCTTGAGGACGAGGAAGCCGGCATAGTGGTCGACGACGACGCCGGGCAGGCGGTCGCCCTCGCCGTGGAGCAGGCGAAACGCGTCGGTGCTGCGCAGGTCGAGGGTGCCGCGACGCAGCGCGGCGGCCTCCTCGACGCGGCGGCGCCACAACTCGGGGCCGGCCTGCTCGCCGCGGCGGGTGGTCAGCACGCGTAACGCGATCGGGGAGTCGGCGTCGAAGAGGGCCTGGCCGATCGGTCGCCGACCCTGGCCGAGGAGGGTGACGAGCGCGCCCGTGTGCGCGCCGGAGATCGCAGGGACCGCGTCGGCGTACAACCACGGGTGGCCCGCGGCGACGTGGCTGGTCAGGCGGTCGGGGACGACGACGGTGGGCATCGGGCGGAGGGTACGTCATCGCCCCGGGTCCGATGCCAGAGGGAAGGCGAGCCGGGCCTCTCGAGCTACGGTGAATTGTTCTGCCGATGCGGGCATGTTCCCGCCGGGTCCGATCTCGGTCCGATGTAGCCTCGCAAGTTTTTCTGGTATCGTGGGTTTTAGAAATGGGAGTTTCAGGAGATATACAGGCGCGAAAGTGCGCCGAGTCCGGTCCGGTGGTGGCGGCGAGCCCCCTGGACTTCGGGCGTATGTATCTCGACGAGAAGCAGGAGACCTTCGGTTACGACGTGCCGACGCCGTCCGGCTCGGGGCCTGCGCCTGCGGGTGAGCCGTTTAGGGCCGGGCGCTACGTGATCCTGCATCACGTGGGGCACGGGGCGATGGGCAACGTGTATGCGGCGTACGACCCGGACCTGGACCGCAAGGTGGCGGTCAAGGTGCTGCGCGACTCGACGCGCGGGCGCCCGCTGCCGGCCTCGCTCGACCGCGAGGCGCGGGCGATGGCCAAGCTGACGCACCCGCATGTCGTCGCGGTGTACGACGTCGGCAGCTGCGACCGCGGCGTGTTCGTGGCGATGGAATTCGTCGACGGGCTGACCCTTCGGACATGGCTCAAGGCGCAGGTCCGGAGCTGGCGCGAGGTCCTCGCGGTGTTCGTGCAGGCGGGGCAGGGGCTGGCGGCCGCGCACGCGGCGGGCGTGATTCATCATGACTTCAAGCCGGACAACGTGCTCGTCGGCGCGGGAGACCGGGTCAAGGTCGCGGACTTCGGGCTGGCGCGGGTGGCAGCGAGCACGGCCTCGACGATCTCGGGCGAGCTGATCGACGTGACGCGCAGCCAGGAGACGGCCGGGGTCGCGCCGCAGGTGACCGGGGCGTCGCCAGCGGCCTCGGGATCGGCCGCGCCGACCCAGGCGAACGAGCGCGGGCCGGTCGGGACGCTGGCATACATGGCCCCGGAGCGGCACCTCGCGCGCCCGGCCGACGCCCGCTCGGACCAGTTTAGCTTCAGCGTCGCGTTGTACGAGGCGCTGTATCAGCAACGACCGTTCACCGGCGTCGACGTCGCGGCGCTGCGCCACGCGGTGCTAAACGACCCGCCGGCCGAGCCGCCGCGCGCGACGCCAGTGCCGGCGCGGGTCGCCGCGGTGCTGCGTCGGGGATTATCGCGGGCGCCGGAAGACCGCTATCCGACGATGGACGCGCTGCTCGCCGCGCTGGCCGAGCCGGCGCCGCGCCGACTGTACTGGTCGCTCTCGGGCGGGCTGCTGCTCGGGGCGGCGGTGGCGATGTCGGTGGCGACGAGGGGCGAGGATCGCTGCGTGTCCGCCAGCGCCGACGAGGATCGCTGGTGGGAGCGTCAGACGGCGCTGCTGGGCGGGCGCTTCCCCGACGCTGCGATCGATCAGGAGCTGGCGCGCCTCGGTCGGCTCCAGGCGACCTGGGCCGCGCGCAAGCTGGACAACTGCGAGGCCGGCCAGAGCGGCCGACTCGCGCCCGACCTGCGACGCGCCCGCGAGGCCTGCCTCGATCAACGCATGGCCCAGCTGCGTACCAGCGCGGTCCAGGCCGGCGAGGCGAGCGTCGTCGACGAGGCGGTGTACCTGCTCGCCGAGGTGCCGGCGACCGATGGTTGCGACGACAGCACCTTGACGACCGTCACGGCGCCGGCGCCGGGGCAAGCTGCGGCGGTGCTGCGCGAGCGCCAGGCGCTGGCGGTGGTGGCCGGGCTCGAGGTCGCGGGTCAGTACGCGGCGGCGTTGCGCGACCTCGGGCCGATCGAGCGCGCGGCGGAGGCGGTGGGCCACGCGCCGCTGGTGGCCGAGGTGCTGTACCAGCGCGCGCGCCTCGAGCATTACCGCGGAGATTCGCAGCGGGCCCGCGAGACGCTGGCGCAGGCGATCGACCAGGCCGAGGCGCATCGTCACGATCGCCTGGCGGCCGACGCGTGGGGATTTCTGGTCGAGATCGCCGCGCTGTCACAGACCGCGAGCGAGCGCGACACCCTCGAGGCGTGGCACCGCCGGGCCCGCGCGGCCCAGGCGCGCCTGCACGGCGACCGCAACGACCGCGCCGACCGCCTGGCGATCTTCCTCGACGAGCACGGCTGGACCCCGTGGCGCACGCCGCGAGCGGGTGACCCGCAGCAGGTCCACCCCTTGCTCATGCAAGGTCTCGTGCACCTGCGCGAGGGCGACGCGGCGCGGGCGGCCCGCAGCTTCGACGACGCGCTGATGGACTCCGACCTGCACCCGCGCACGCGCGCCAAGCTGCTGCTAAACCGCGCGGTCGCGGTCCAGCAGCAGGTCGGCGAGGATGAGGCGATGCGGGCGTGGGACGAGGCGGTGGCCGCGTTCGCGGCGGCGACGTGGCCGGGCCATCCGGCGCACGCGGAGGCCCGGGTGCGCCGCGGGGAGTTCTTGCAGTGGAAGGGTCGCTTCGCGGAGGCACGGGTCGACTTCGCGGCGGCGCTGCCGGCCCTGGCGGACGTCACGAGCCACGCGTCCGCGCTACGCACGGCCCACACCGGGGTGGCGATCGCCGACCTCATGGCGTTTCGCGTCACGTCGGCGGCCCACGAGGTCCGCGCCGCCGTGGTCGCCGGTGAGATGCTGGTGCCCGACCCACTGCTCGCCAGCGCCGGCTTCGAGGCCGAGCTGCTGGCCGGCGCGCCGCAGCAGGCCCGCCTCGCCGCCGCCCGTGAGGTCGCCCTGTTCCGGGTCGACGGCGACCCGATGGCGCTCGCCCGCGCCGAGACCCACCTCGGCGAGGCGCTGGCTGTCCTCGGGGACAGCAAGGCCGCGCGCGCGCAGTTGCATGCCGCGCTGCGTCGCTTCACCGACGCCGGGGCCGGCGCGGCCGAGGACACCGCGTACGCGCACAAGACCCTCGGCCTGCTCGCGCTGCGCGAGCGCGACGAGCCCGACTCCGAGGTCGTTGCCGAGGCCTCGCTGACGCGGGCGCTCGCGCTGTGGGACGCGCAGCCGTGCGACTGCCGCGACGCCGCCGAGGCGCGCCTCGGGCTCGGGGCGCTGCTGAGTCGCCGGGGTGACCCCCGCGGCCCGGCCCTGAGCGCCGCGGCCGATGCCTTCTTCTCGCCGCTCGGCGACGAGGCGATCGCACATCGCGATCGCGTCGCCGCATGGATATCGTCGCATTGACCCAAACTGCTGGAGGACCCTGCCATGAACCGCAATACCGTGAAGCTCCTGTTGGCCGCGCTCTGTCTGACCACTGCGTGTGAAACCTGGCCGCAGCAGGTCCATGCGCAAGGCAACGGCGAATTGTCCGCGCCGCCCAAGTCGAGCACGGCGGATGACTGTGCCGGCTGTTACAAGTGGTCGGCGCGCCCGCCGTCGGGGATCAACGGCCCGGTGATGCCCTGATGGCGGCCACGAGCTACATACCGTTCGTCCGCTTCCGCCTCGCCGACGGCACGACCGCCCAGGTCTCGCCCGGCGGGCTGATCGGACGGGCGTCGAGCGCGGAGCTCAAGATCGCCAACCCCGAGGTCTCGGAGGCCCACGCGCTGATCAGCCTCCGCGGTCACCAGCTCCACATGCTCTCGCTGCGGCGCTGGATCATCCTCGACGGCGAGCGCTGCTCCGCGATCGCGCTGCGCCCCGGCCAGCGGGTCCACCTGTCGCAGACGGTCGTGCTCGAGGTCGAGGCCGTCGAGCTGCCGGGCCACGTGCTCGTGCTCGCGTGTGACGACCGCGAGGTCTGCACGCTGTCGGAGTCGGTGTACTCGCTGACCCGCAGCTCCGCCGGCCTCAAGGTCGCGCCGGAGCACGTGCTCGGCGCCGAGGCCTATCTGTGGGGCAACGGCGAGGGCTTCACGCTGCGCGTCGGCGACGCCAGCCCGATCGAGGTCGAGGCCGGCACCGAGTGGCAGCTCGGCCCGCATCGCCTGCGTGTCACCGCGCGGCCGCTCGGCGACGGCGCCCTGAGCACGCGCAGCATCGGTCAAAACGACCCGCCGCTGACGATCGTCGCCCGTTACGACACCGTGTACATCCATACGCCGGGACGCGCCCCGGCCGTGCTCTCGGGCCTGCTGGCGCGCATCGTCAGTGAGCTGGTGACGATCGGCAAGCTGGTCTCGTGGGAGGCCGTCGCCCGCGAGATCTGGGGCGACGAGAGCGACCGCAGCGTCATGCGCCAGAACTGGGACCGCAACATGCGTCGGCTACGGGCCCACCTGCGCGAGGCCGAGGTCCGCGCGGACCTCGTGCGACCCGACGGCCGCGGCAACGTCGAGATCTACCTGCTCCCGCAGGACCGCGTCGTCGACGAGACGTGAAGAAGCACCGGGTGGCCCGCGCTCGCGGCCGCCCGGTGCGCTCACTTCGTCGGTTACTGGCAGGTCGGCGCGACCTGGACGTCGGAGCCCGTGTTCACGTACGCGTCGGAGACATAACCCTTGCCGATGTAGTCCCACAGCGCCGTGGTGCCGTAGGTGCCGGTGACGGTCGAGCCCTTCTTTTGACAGGTGATGGTCACCGTGGCGCCGTCGGCGACCGAGCCGAGCACGGTGCCGCTGGTGCTCGGCGTGGCGCGGATGCTCAGCGCGGGGCCGGCCGTGTTCACGGTCGCCTGGAAGCCGCTGCCGCTGCCGCCACACTTGTTGTTGCTGGTGTAGTTCTTGGTGCCCCAAAACAGGGCGGTGCTGCCGTTGAACACCGGCTTGATCGCGGTGCCGTTGAGGCGCTCCTCGTAGTGGAGGTGCGGACCGCTCGACCCGCCCGTGCTGCCGACGGTGCCGATCTTCTGGCCCTGGGCGACGCTCTGGCCGAGCGAGACGCTCTGCGAATTGAGGTGCGCGTAGCGGGTGCGATAGCCGCCGCCGTGATCGATCTCGACCCAGCGGCCGTAGCTGGTGTTGCCCTCGTTGGCGACGCGGCTGACCGTGCCGGCTGCTGACGCGACCACAGGATCGTCGACGTCGTCGGTGCGGTTGAAGTCGACCGAGTTGGCCGGGCTGTGGTCGGTGCGCGTCTGGCCGGCCCACACCTGGTTGCACGGGAACGGCAGCTGGAACGCCGGTGCGAGCGAGGGGTCGATCTCGGCGTGAAGGTCGCCGACCGGCTCGACCGACTCCTCACCGGGCGGGGGGCCCTCGTCCCACCACAGGTCGTCGCCGAGCATCCCGGCGGGGTCACTCAACTCTTCCGCGGAGGGCTCGTCGTCACAGCCGCCGACGGCCACGCCGCTGGCGAGCACCATCGCGACGATCTTCCAGTCAGCGAACACACGGAGGCAGGAAAGCTTGGTCATGATCGGAGTCCTTGGAGGCGCAAAAACACGAGGGAAATTCGTGGCACCGCGGCTCGATGCGCGAAGCTGCGACCCCTGAGCCGCGGCTGCGCGCGCCGAGAACGGCGCTCCACACTGCATCATCGCTATGCACCCGGACGCACGCCGGGTGCAAGCGACACGAACTTCGTCAACCGGCCGCAACTGGCCGCCAGCGAGCCACAAAGCGGCACTTGGCGGGGCACTCGCGCTGGTTTTTTCGTGACCTCACCCGGCGGACTTTCGGATTTCGTGATCGAAAGTCGGGACGTCGTTACTCACCATACCGGGTCGGGGTCTCGACGCCCCGCAGTGTGATGCGTGTCGCTGACGGCATGCGGCAGTTGTGAAGAGCATCTGCATCGGCGGCCGTCGCGGCGGGCCTACGCTGGGGCATTGAACGAGGAACGGCGACAGGCCCTGTCCCGAGGGACAGGGCCTGTCGCCATGCATGCATGCACGCACTCACTCGTTCAAGAAGCGCGGCGCTCAGGGCAGGCTCTGGCCGCCGGTCTTGACGTCGAGGGTCAGCAGGCCCGGGGTCGGGGGGCCCGGCTTGATGCCAATCGCCGCGAGGATCGCGAAGTTGGCGATGTAGAGCGTCTGCTTGTCGTGCTTGGTGGCCCCGAACACCAGGCTCGAGGGCTGCTGGAGCACGCCGCCCTGGGCGACGACGGTCGCGTTGCCCTGCTTGTCGATCGAGACGATGCGGTCCTGGCCGTTGACCGCGAGGTAGAGGTTCTCCTTCTTGTCGAAGGCGATGCCGTCGACGCCGCCGATCAGGCCGATGTTCTCGTAGAACACGGAGACGGGGCCGGCGGTCCCGTCCTTGGCGATCCCGATCTTGACGATGCGGCCGTAGTCGAGGTTACCGACGTACAGGTTCTTGTAGTTCTTGTCGAAGGCGATGCCGTCGACGCCGAACGGGGAGATCACGAGATACGGGTTGGCGGTGTTCGGGGCGAGCAGCGGGCTCTTGAGGAACACCTCGGGCTGGGCGCCGCAGTAGGCGATCTTGTAGATCTGGCCGAGGAAGGGGTCGGTGACGTAGAGGGCGCCGTTTTTGTCGAAGGCGAGGTCGTTGGGGAAGCCGTTGGCGGGGAGCGCCGCACACTGCGTGATCTCCTCGCCGTCCGGCGATACGCGATACACGAACGCGCCCGAGGGGCTCGAGGAGAAGGCGCCTGTGCCGGCGTAGAGGTCACCGTCGTCGCTGAACTTCAGGCCGGTCACGAAGCCACCCGCGGGGATCGGCAGGGTGGCAAAGGTGCTCAGGTCACCACAGGTGTCGATGACGCCGATCGTGTTGCCCATCGAGAGGTAGATGTTGCCGTCCTGGTCGGTGGTGATCGACTCGGGCAACTGGCCCTGGTTCGGGTCGAGGGGCACCAGGACCTCGGGCACCGCCGGGGCCGCGGCGGCGACATCGGGCAGGAGACTCAAGGTGGAGGCGATTGCGATCCCGGCGAACCAGTTGATGCTCAACATGCACGTGCTCCTGTACAGGTACGAACTACCGATATTCGTCCGCCGTGGGCGGGCCACGACGGACGATTACTCGTTATGATATGCACCGGAGTTAAAAGGTTCAATGAACTTTCTTCGCTCAATTTGCCTCGGTATGCCCGCCTACCTGCGTTCCGAGCCGCCCACGACGCCCTCATTGTCAGTATGTCGAGTCGTTGTCAGAGGTCGGCGCCATGCACATACGCCGGACCGCGACTGCCAGTCCTGCCTACATGGCGGCATATGCAATGATATCGATCGGCGCGCGTTATCGTGGCGTCGACGTGCCATCGGCCACGACTCGCCTCCGCATTGCCCCAGCGTCGCGCTGGTCCTGCGCGCCCCGCCGTTACGATCGCTGATGTGCGGCTCACGCGGGACGTCGAAGATTTCGTCACGGAGCGCTCGCGGGCCGCGGCCAGGCGACGCTGGTGATAGCGAGTCCGGGGCTCGCGGACCTCAACGCCTGCATCGAGCTCATCGAGCACGTCACATCGTCGAGTTCGCCGACCTCCATCGACCTCGACGACCTGTCAACATCGCGCATGCATGTCGAGATCTCGCGAGACACCCGCGAGGTCACGGCGCATCGCTCGCTCGCTGCGCGCTCTGCATCGGCGTCTGCAGGCGAGACTACGAAGATTACCGGCAGGCGGGTGTGCGACGGGCGAGAACGTGGTCCTACCGCCGGCGTGCCCATGGTAGGGTGCACCAGACCTCCGCGAGCCTGCCCGCATGTCCAAAGTCGGCGCGATACAATTCGCGGGGTACGACCTCCCGGAGGTGCTCCATGAGGAGGGCGAGGCCGTGCTGCTGCGCTGCGTTCGGCGCGAAGACGGTGAGCCGCTCCTCGCGTGGTTGTCGCTCGAGGAGACCCCGAGCCGTCGCCTGCTCGAGCGCCTGCAACATGAGCAGATGGTGCTGCAGCACCTCGCCGAGAACATCGAGGAGCGCGGCGAGGGCCGGGCCGCCCCGCTGGCGCTGGGGCTCGAGCGCGACGGCGCCGCGGTAGCGTTGATGCTCGAGGACCCCGGCGGGGTCGCGCTCGAGCAGCTGCTGGAAGGTCAGCCCTTGCCTGTCGAGCTGGCGATCGAACTCGCGCTGGCGATCACGGCCGCGCTGGCCCGCGTGCACGCGGCCGGGGTCCTGCATCGCGACCTGCGACCGGCGCACGTGCTGGTGGACCTCGCGCGCGGGCAGGCGACGCTGGTCGGCTTCGCGGCGGCGGTGATCGCCGACGAGGCGGAGGCGACCCCATTGCCGGCCGCGTCCTCGGCTTATATGTCGCCCGAGATGACCGGACGGACCGGCCGCAGCAGCGACACGCGCAGCGACTACTACTCGCTCGGCGCGCTGCTCTATCGCATGTTGACGGGTCGCCCGCCCTTCGACGAGAGCGACCCGCTGCGCCTGATCCACGCCCACATCGTGCGGCTGCCGGTCGCCCCGGAGGCGCTGCGTCCGACGGTCCCACGCGGGCTCTCGAAGGTCGTGCTCAAGCTGCTGGCCAAGACCCCCGAGGCCCGTTACCAGAGCACCCACGGGATCAAGGCCGATCTGCAGCGCTGTCGCGACGACCTGCGTCGCGGCGCGCCGATCGACTTCGAACCTGGCTCTTCAGACAGGTCTGAGCGGCTGCACTTGCCCGACGGGCTCATCGGTCGCGGCGAACAGGTCGCCGCGTTGCTGGCGGTGTTCAAGCGCTGCGGCGCCGGGGCGCCGCAGGTGACGGTGATCGACGGCCCGACGGGCGTCGGCAAGTCCTCGGTGCTGCACGAGCTCCAGACCCAGATCGCAGCGCGCGGCGGGCAGATCGCGGCGGGGGCGTGTCGGCGGCTCGATCAAGCGACGCCCTACGCCGCGCTCGCGCAGGGCGTGCAGGCGCTGGTGCGGCAGGCGCTCGCCGAGCCCGGCGCGCCGTTGCAGGCCTGGCGCGAGCGCTTGCTGGCGTCGCTCGGCGGCGAGGGCCGGCTGCTGTTCGACGTGTTGCCCGACCTCGAGCGCGTCCTCGGGCCGCAGCCGCCGGTGGTCGGGCTGCCGCCGGTCGAGCGGGCCAACCGGTTTCGTCGCGTGTTTCGTCAGCTGTTGCAGGGTCTCGCGCGCCCGCAGCAGCCGCTGGTGATCGTGCTCGAGGACATCCAGTGGTGTGATCACGCGACGCTGCAATTGCTCGACGACACCCTCGGCGGCGCTGACACCCAGCACCTGATGGTGTTCACCACCATGCGCGAGGGGGAGCCCGAGCCCGGCAGCCCGCTCGCGGCGCTGTTGGCCGCGATGGCGGCCCGCAAACAGCAGGTCCACCGCGAGACGCTCCGGACGCTGACCCGCGAGGAGGTCGCGGCGTGGCTGGCCGCCGCGCTGCACCCGTGCCTGCAAGACCTCTCCGGGCTCGTCGACCTCGTCCATGCCAGCAGCGCCGGCAACCCATTCCTCATGCGCCTGCTCGCCGAGTCGTTGCACGAGCAACGCGCCCTGCGCTTCAACGGCGAGCTCGGCGAGTGGGAGTGGCGGCCGCAGCAGGCCGCGCAGGCCCGCCTGCCCGACGACCTCGGCGCGCTGGTCACCGACCGCCTGCGCGAGCTGTCGCCAGGTACCTTTTCGGTCGTCACCGCGGCGGCCTGCGTCGGCGCGCGCTTCGACCCGCGCCTGCTGGCGACGCTGCTGCCGGCGCCGCTGGCCGACGTGCTCGCGGCGGTGCGCGAGGCCGAGGCGCGCGGCCTGGTGATCGCGGTCGACGGCATCTATCAGTTCCTGCACGAGCGCGTGCAGCAGGCCGCGAGCGCCGCGCTGGCGCCCGCGCGGGCCCAGGCGCTGCACCTGGCGATCGGGCGCGCGCTCGCCAACGCCGGCGGCGGTGACTTCGAGGTCGTCCATCACCTCAACCTCGGCGCCGTGCTGCTCACCGACCCCAACGAGCGCCGAGAGCTCGCCGCGCGCAACCTCGCGGCGGCCCAGCGCGCCCTCGCGGCGACCGCCGTCGCCTCGGCCGCCAGCTACGCGCGGGCCGGCGCCGCCGCGCTCGGACCCACCGCCTGGGACGAGGCGGCGGACCTGACCTTCGCGCTGACGCGGGCGGAGATGGAGGCGCTGTATCTGCTCGGGGAGGTCGAGGGCGGGCGGGCGCTGTATCAGCCGTTGCTGACGCGGGCCGGCGACGAGCTCGAGCGCGCCGCGCTGTGCGAGCTCAAGGTCGGGCTCGACATCTTCCACGGGCGCCACCACGACGCGATCGCGTCCGGCGTCGAGGGCCTGGCGCGCCTCGCCGTCGAGTTGATCGTCCACCCCGACGCGGCGACGGTCGAGGCCCGGTACCTCGCGGTCGAGGCGGCGCTCGCCGAGCACCGGCTGGTCCGTCTCGTCGAGCTCCCGGTCGCGCGCGACCCGCTGGCGGCCGCGGCGATGCGGATCCTGATGGCGATCGGGCCGGCGGCGATGTTCGTCGACGGGCGCCTGGCGTTCACGATCTCGATGACGATCGTCGACCTCACGCTGCGCCACGGCGTCACGCGGGCGACCGGCTACGGCTTCGCCGGCTTTGGCATGTACCTCGCGGGCGCGCGCGGCCAGACCGCCCGCGCCGACGCCATCGGCCAGCTCGCGCTGCGCCTCAACGCGCGCGCCGGCGACGACGGCCTGACCGCGAAGATCCACCAGCTCGTCGGCGCGCTGATCATCGGCTGGGTCCGACCCTTCGCCCAGGCCCGCGAGCTGTTGCTGCAAGGCCACCGCCTTGGCGTGCGCACCGGCGACCTGATGACCGCCTGCTACAACGCCACCAGCCTTGTGCTCGTCGAGGTCGCCCGCAGCGCGAGCGTCAACGACGTCCGCGACAGCGTGGCGATGTTGTATCGCGAGTCGAGCCGCGTGTTCGCGGTCCACGGCAGCGAGGTGCTGGTGATGGCGAGCCGCTGGGCGGGCGTCCTCGACGGCGAGCTGCCGCGACCGGACGCCGGCACCGCGGACGCGTGGATCTCGACGGTGTTCGACGTCGACCTCGAGCGCCAGTCGGCGCTCATCGAGCTCTACCTCAACATCTATCGCACGCACGTGCTCTACCTGTTCGGCTGTCACGCGGCCGTGCGACCGCTGCCGCCGCGGGCGACCGAGCGGCTCCAGGCCCTCGCCACGCCGATGGCGGTCGACGCCCTGTTCTTCCACGCGCTCGTCGCCTGCGCGCGCATGGACGCCGGCGACCTCACCCCCGACGAGCACGAGGCGGCGCTCGCCCAGATCACCAGCGTCGGCGAGCGCCTGCTCGCGTGGGCGAACGACTGCCCGGAGAACTTCTCCGCCCGCCACGCCCTCCTCGCGGCCGAGCGCGCGCGCATCGTCGGGCGCGACGACGAGGCCGCCAGCCGCTACAAGGAGGCCATCCGGGCCGCCCGCCGCCACGGCGAGACCGGCACCGAGGCGCTCGCCTGCGAGCTCGCCAGCCGCCATTCGGCCGCGCTGGGCGATGATGTCCTCGCGGACATGTACTTGCAGACAGCCGCGCACGCGTACATCCGCTGGGGCGCGCCGGCCAAGGCGGAGCAGCTCGCGCGGACCCACGGCCTGCGCACGCGGCGAACGGTGATCGAGCGCGCGACCCCCGATGTCGACGCCTTCGATCTCCACAGCCTGATAAGGGCCGCACGCGCGCTGTCCGGCGAGATCCGCCTCGAGCAGTTGCTGACCACGCTGCTCGAGGTCGCGATGGAGAACGCGGGGGCGCGTCGCGGCATCGTCGTGCTCGCGGCGGACGACTGCTGGCGCGTCGAGGCCGAGGGCGACGCCGACCCGCCGGCGATCCGCGCGCGTATGGCGACGCCGATCGAGCAGCATGGCGGACTGCCGCTGTCGATCATCCGCTACGTCGCGCGCAGCCAGCACGACGTGCTGCTGGCTCGCGCCGACCGCGAGGGCGAGTTCCGCAGCGACCCCTACCTGGTCGGCGGCGGCGTGCGCTCGGTGCTGTGCACGCCGGTCGTGCATCAGGGCCGCTGCACCGGCGTGCTGTACCTCGAGCACGCGCTCTCGGAGGGCGTGTTCACGGCGCAACGACTGGAGCTGATCAAGCAGCTCGCGGCGCAGCTGGCGGTGTCCGTGGAGAACGCGCGGCTGGTCGAGGACCTGCAGCGCGCGCGCAACGAGGCCGTCGCCGCCGAGCGGGTCAAGGCCCGCTTCCTGCTCAACATGAGCCACGAGCTGCGCACCCCGCTCAACGCCGTGATCGGCTACGCCGAGCTGATGCAGGAGAGCCTCGCGCTCGGTTACCACGAGTCGCTCGGCGCCGATCTCACGCGGATCCGCCGGGCCGCCTATAACCTGCTGCGCACGCTCAGCGGCATCCTCGAGCTGTCGAAGTTGGCCAGCGGCGCCTCGGCGCTGGAGAGCGCGACCGTCGAGATCGCCGGCCTGCTGCGCGAGGTGGCCGGTGAGTTCCACGGGCTCGCCAGCTCGCGCGGCAACGTCATCGAGCTCGTGTGTCCGCCGGAGATCGGCAGCGCCTACACCGACCGCTCGATGCTCCGCTACTGCCTGCACAGCCTCGTCGAGAACGCGTGCAAGTTCACCCGCGACGGCCGCGTCATCGTCAAGGCCGAGCGCATGCAGCTCGACGGCCGCGCGCACCTGCTGTTCTCGATCTCCGACACCGGCATCGGCATCCCCTCGACCCACCTCGAGACGATCTTCAACGCCTTCACCCAGGTCGACGACGCGGCCAGCCGCGTCTATGAGGGCACCGGCGTCGGCCTCACCGTCACCCGCCAGTTCGGTCGCATGATGGGCGGCGAGGTCAGCGTGGTCAGCGAGGTCGGTCGTGGCTCCACCTTCACGCTGCGCGTCCCCCTCAGCTTCGTCGCCGCCCGCGCCGCCGCGGTCCCCATTTGATTCTCGCGACCTGGCCCTCACAACAAACCCTGCAATTCGTCCCCGGTTTGGGCGCGAGCGGCCGAGCATGTAACGTCGAGCCATGCAGAACATGACCCGTAACTTCATCTCTCCCTGACCGCCGCGCTCCCGATGCTCGTGACCGTCGCCTGCGGCACCCCCACCGAGGGTACCACCGAGGGCGCCTCGAGC
>ENA-OFCF01000396-OFCF01000396.1-metagenomes-genome-assembly--contig:-NODE-396-length-19591-cov-9.144093_pt1 | contig 19591 bp, 19 predicted proteins | sample MGYA00153387_OFCF01 | MGnify analysis MGYA00153387
GGGAATACTCTCTCACTTTCAGGGAATCCAACTTGCTCGACCGAGTCGCTCCTTTGAGCGGCAGCATGTTCCTTGAATTCTGCTAGACAAGCCATGACTGAAGCATGCAAATCGAGGTGCTAGCCGGAGCCTCACTGCTATAGAGCAAGCCCAGGAGATCCGACGGATTGAGCTGATAGATTGCATCTTCTGGGTTCACCCTAAGCCCCGGCTTGCGCTGGTGTGGTTGGGACGATAAGGTCCCGGCCATGCCTGTTGAGACACGCACAAAATTCTTAGAAATCGGCAGTGCCGCAGCCCCGGTGAAATTGAGGGATGGCGGGCTTTTGCCAGGGATTCGAATCGCTTACGAAACGTGGGGCGAGTTGAATGCGGATCGCTCGAATGCGGTGTTTGTTTTTCACGCGCTATCAGGTTCGCACCATGCTGCGGGTTACAATCCGTGCATCGAAGGTGCCGAAGCACTCTGGCAGGAAGAACTCCACGCCGGATGGTGGGAAGATATGATCGGCCCGGGAAAACCGCTAGATACCACTAAATTTTTCGTCATTTGCGCGAACTATCTTGGCGGTTGTTACGGCAGCACTGGGCCCACTTCGGTGAATCCATCTAGCGGAAAACCTTGGGGCTCCGCATTTCCAGCCGTCACCGCGGCGGATCAAGTGGAGGTTTTCAAAGAACTGCTAGAAGGCCTCGGCATCGGCGTGCTGCACGCTGTGATCGGCCCATCGGTAGGTGGTCTGATCGCGCTGACTTTTGCCACGCGCTATCCTGATAGAGTTCGCAATGTGATCAGTATCGCATCAGGATATAAAACCACAGTGCTCAATCGGCTGATACTATTCGAACAAATTCTCGCCATCGAAAACGATCCGTATTTCAACGGCGGCGACTACTACGATGCAGCCGCACCCTTGTATGGCTTGGCCCTAGCGCGGATGATTTCTCACAAAACTTTTGTGCATCTCGATGCCATCGAACATCGCGCGCGCCAAGACGTCGTTCAAGCGGATGATGTGTTAGCTTGGTATCGAGTGCGCGACCAATTCCAAAGCTATATGTTGCATCAGGGGAAAAAATTTGTGCGCCGTTTCGATGCGAATACCTATCTGCGCATCATTGATTTATGGTCGCGCTACGACGCCACGGTGGAGGGCAATGCCGCGACGCCACTGGAACTTTTCGAGCGTGCGCGTCTCGCGGGTCAGCGCTGGTTAGTTTTCTCGATTGACTCGGATTTCTGTTTCTATCCGGAAGAGCAAACTGAGTTAGTAAGACATCTGGAAACCGCCAAAGTGGATGTCATGCACATCACTGTGCACTCGGACAAGGGACACGATTCATTCCTGCTAGAGCCAGATCTCTACACGCCGCACATCGCTTGGGTGCTAGGGAAATGATCGCGTGAGTCTAGGTCAGCGCGGTGGTGGCTCGTCGCCCAAGATTTTATCGAGATCGGCAACACGTTCCCAAGGGCAGCGTTTGCGTTGGTATTTTTTCCAAACGAGTTCACGCAGTTCGCGCCAGATTTCATTTGGCACAGGTTTGATGTCGGTCCATGTCGGATCGCGCTTTTGGGTGGTGGTCATGATGGTCCACCGATTGCCGAGAAAATTTGCCCGGTAAAAGACTTTTCCATTTTCGGTGTTTTCAAACCATTCGTGACTTTCCATGTGCAGAGGTTGGGATGTCCTGCCGTGAAAAACAAGCGGCGAAACGTGTTCTATTCTCAAAACGCGTCCTTAACCTGATTGACCCGCGGCTTTTCGCCTTCTGCGACATAGACTTCTATCACATCGAAGCGCCATGGCAGATTGCGTGTTCCAAGACGTTTCAACCATGCATTCGCGCCGCGTTCGATGAGCTTTTGTTTGCTTCGATCCACCGCATCCAGCGGACGAATTTTAGTATCTTTGTGTCGGGTTTTCACCTCGACAAATAATAGCAATTTTCCGTCGCGAGCAATGATGTCCACCTCGCCACGATGCGGACCTTTGAAGTTTCTTGCTAGAATCTGGCAGTGTTTGGTTAGCAACCAGTCCACCGCCACATTTTCACCGTAGTCGCCTAACCATTTGCGGCTATGGGCTTGACCATCAGGTGTGGTCAAACGGCAAGGTGAGTTGAGACACCGGCTGAAACGAGCGACGATGATAGCGACAAGGTCCGTGAATCCGTAGAGCCTCAAGGTGTTGTTTTGTGCCATATCCCTGATGTTTCGCAAAGCCGAATTCTGGGAACTCTCGATCCATTTCTCTCATCAATCGGTCACGGGTAACCTTGGCGATGATGCTGGCCGCTGCGATGGATAGAGAAAGGCCGTCGCCTTTGACAATGGCGTCGTGCGGAAACGGAAAATCGCGCACTGGCAAGCCGTCGATTAGGCAATGATCGGGCGGCGGCGTTAGAGATTCTGCGGCTCGTCGCATCGCGAGATGAGTGGCACGCAGAATGTTGAGGCGATCAATTTCCTCATGATTGGCGGTCGCCACTGCCCAGCCGATCTCTGGATTTCCGGTCAGGATTTCATAAAGAAACTCACGTTTTGCAGCGGTGATTTTTTTTGAGTCATCAAGGCCGGGGCAGGAAAATCCCTGTGGTAAAATCACTGCGGCCGCAGCCACTGGCCCGGCGAGTGGCCCTCGACCTGCTTCATCCACACCCGCGACCCGATGGTGACCGCGAGCATGGAGGGCGATTTCAAAAACCAAGTCTGGCACGAATCAACGGCGGTTGAAGCGCTCTCTCGAAGACATTTGCGAAAAATTGACGACGCCGAACAGCTGAGTCGAAAACACTGTGCCGTCAGAATCTGTCACCAACCCGACACCGGTATGAGTCCAATCATCTACCAAATTTTTGTGGTGATCTTTGGATCCTTTCCACAGCGCTAAAAGAACTGGAGCAGGTGCTTTACCGGGATGATTTGCCGCCGCGACATTTTCGCTCATGTTGTTGATCTGGAACCGTTCGCGGGCGATGGCGACTCGACCTTCGAAGCCTATGTGGCTCACGTTGGTTCCGTAAAGGCTGAATTCGCCGCGATGTTTTCGCAGGTATTCACAGTGGGCTTGGGCGAGTTTATCGAGGCTGGAGTGTCGTTGGAGTTCCTGTTTGCCGATGCTCCGGCGGTAGGAATTGACTTCCTGAAACACCTTGCCGGTGGGCGATGATTCAGGACGAAGCGATGCAGAAACGTGCATCTTTACAGGTTCGGGATTGCTTGTGCATGACGTCAAAACGCCTGCACAAATCAGCCCGAGGGCTATGTTGCAAGAATATGTTTTCATTAGGACAGCCCTTTTTCATTAAGAAATAAGGAAAAATTTGTAAAGATATTTTTACAAATTTTACGCGAAGTCTGTAAATTTCTTCGAAAAATCAATGAGTAGTTTCCCCCATGCCGACACGGTAACTTCTTCGATACTCAGCGCTTTTCGGCGGATAGAATTTTGTAGCTCTGGTCCTCGTGAGTTTTCCGCCACGCGAGATTACAAGCATCGAGCAAGCCCTCGTAGGGCAGTTGGCGGTTCGCGACTAGCAGCAATTTGCCGCCGCGTTTGAGTGAACTAGCCGCAATAGTTAGAAAAATGCGACCCAGTCCGATGTCGGTCGCTTGGCCGGTGTGGAACGGCGGATTCATCACGATGGCATCGTAGACGGATGGCAAACCGGTAGTGACATCGTGCCAGTGGCAATGGATCTCTCGGGCGTGATGGGAGAGGTTAGATCGGGCGCAAGCGAGCGCGCGGGCATCTGCCTCGAACAAATCAATGCGGTTAATGTTAGGGCATTTGCGCAACGCGGCATCGGATAGAAAACCCCAACCCGCGCCCAGGTCGGCGACATTTCCGTGGAGGTGACGGGGCAGGTGTTCGGCGAGCAAGAGTGAGCCGGGGTCGATGTGATCGCAGCTGAAAATTCCGGCCTGAGCGGTGAATGCAGTATTCGGGATTTCACGTGGGCTACCGAGCGCGGACCAAGCGGCGAAAAGCGATTTGTTCCAATTGCCGACATCGGTGGCATGGAAGGCGCGACATTTGTTTTTTTGGATCGATGTGACGCTGCCGGTGGCCTGCGCGAGTTCTTTTTCAAAGCGGCTGGCACCTGCGGTGTTAGGCAGTGCCACAACGATCGTGCCGCCAGGCGCTAGCTGCTGCCGGGCCATGGCGAACCACGCGAGCGTTTCATCGCGCGATTTTCCGGGAAGAATGAGGACTATCGGCCAGCGCAAATCCGCTAGATTTTCCGCTCGAGAATATCCAGCTCGATCCCAAATATCAGCCAAGGGCTTGAGTGGCTGCCAGCCAGTAAGCTCAGGCCAAGCTTGAAAGGCCGGATGCGCCTGCGCCCCGAGAAACAAAGCTCGCGATGGAATGCGCAATCCGTTTTCAGCAGAAAACACGAGCATCAGAGTGTCGAGTGCGGGATTCATACTCGCGCAGTGATGCCTTTCTGTGAGCTTCGCGGCGAGAAAAAGATCTGCGAAAGCAGAATTAGCAATCAAGCTTTGCGACTCACTGTGGGTGCATCGCCACTCGCCAAGCCAAAGCCCGCCACTGGTCCATCGCATCATGACTTTTTAATGTCATGCACCCTGTGGGACGGCTCGTGTGAATGAGAGAAACGCTTAGTTTCAGCAGTGCCTCAGACGGTAGGCAAGGCTCCCGCCGAAAAAGCCAAGTAAAGGACGATGGCTGCAAGCAGAATATTGACGATTGGCCAAATCATGATGTTGGTGAGTTTGGAGGTTAATTATTGGATGAGTTGCATCCAATCGCCAGGTTTGTCCGTAGCGCTGATCCAAAGATCGGCGATTGAAAGTTGGAAAATCAGCAACACGATGGCGGCGATAAGACCCACTACGGAAAGAATATTATGCAGGCCAGCTTTGGCATCTACTTCCTCTTCTTCCTCGATTTGGAGGGTAGCGGCTTGCGTGGAAGTGGGAAATGAAGTCCCGAGCGGTTGGGTGGGAGCTTGCAGTTGCACCGTCGCTTTTGGTAGGGTGGGAGAACCACCGGGCCGGAGCATTGTGGTCGGCGCTGCGGGTGAAGCGGGTGCGCCGGAAGTGGCGAGCCGAATGGTCGGCGCAGGAGTAACGGCGATAGGAGCACCAGTGGTACGGAGAGGAACCGTGGGGGCAGGTCCGGGGCTCGGGCGCGGGGCACTGGTGACTGCCACGCTCGGGGTTGGCGGTGCGATACCACCTGGCACGGGCGGGCGAACGGGAGGAGCCGAAGAAATGGTGGCGGATGGCACAGATGGCGGGGCATCCGCGGCTTTTAAGGTGACACGGATGGTCTCCTTCATCAAAGGAACGCTGGATGTCTGTTTGTTCGGGGCAGGTGGTAGATTTTCGTTTTCGCTCATACTTGCACGGGATTTTTAATTCTTAACGCCGCGAGTAAGACAACTCGCTTCTCCACTGTCAAACTTCCAAAGCGGAAATTTTGCATTTTTTTGATGTGATTTGGAGCTTGGCCGTGATTCCTATATCGCCAACGAACATGTCCGCAGAAAAGACCGCCATCACCCCGACCCGCGCCGAGGATTTCCCCGAGTGGTATCAACAAGTCATCAAAGCCGCCGATCTCGCTGAAAACTCGGAGACTCGCGGCTGCATGGTGATTAAACCGTGGGGCTATGGGATTTGGGAATTGATCCAGCAACAACTCGACCGGAAATTCAAGGCCACCGGCCATCAGAACGCGTATTTCCCGCTGCTCATCCCGCTTTCGTATCTGGAAAAAGAAGCCGAACACGCCGAGGGATTTGCCACGGAATGCGCCGTGGTCACGCATCATCGCTTAGAGACGGTGAAAGATCCAGTCACCGGCAAGACCAAGATGATCCCGACCGGCGAGCTCGCCGAGCCTTACGTGATCCGCCCGACTTCGGAAACGATCATCGGCGCTGCTTTTGCGCGTTGGATTGAGTCATATCGCGATTTGCCGTTGCTGATCAACCAATGGGCCAACGTGATGCGTTGGGAAATGCGCCCGCGGTTGTTTCTGCGCACCGCCGAATTCCTCTGGCAGGAAGGCCACACTGCCCACGAAACCAAGGATGAAGCGATCGTAGAAACCCGCTTAATGCATGGCATTTACGAGGAATTCCTCCGTGATCACCTCGCAATCCCGGTGATTCCCGGCGAAAAAACCGAAAATGAACGTTTCCCTGGAGCCGACATGACGCTCACGGTCGAAGCGATGGTGCAGGACAAAAAAGCCATCCAAGCCGGCACCTCGCATTACCTCGGCCAGAATTTCTCGAAGGCCCAAAACATCGCTTTCACCGGACGCGACGGCACCATCCAACACGCCCACACCACCTCGTGGGGCGTTTCCACCCGGATGATCGGCACGTTGATCATGGCCCACGCCGATGACGACGGCTTGATCCTTCCGCCCCGCGTGGCGACCCAGCAAATCGTGATCACACCGATCACGCCGAAAGAAGATTCGCGTGATGCGGTGATCGCCTCCTGCCAGGCTCTAGCAGAAACGCTGCGTCACCAATCTTATCGCGACGAGCCGCTGCGCGTCTTTGTTGACACCCGCGACCTCAGCGGCGGCGTGAAAAAATGGGAGTGGATCAAAAAAGGCGTGCCGATCCGGATCGAAATCGGTCCACGCGATATTGAGACCCGCAAGATTTGCGTCCAGCGCCGCGATCAACCGGTGGCCACCAAAGATTTTCCGATCAAAGAAGACTTCATCCGCCGGGCTGGGGAAATTCTCGAGGAAATTCACCACAATCTCCTCGTTCGGGCCACCGAATTTCGCGACGCAAACATCCAGCCGTGCGACGCGCTCGATGCATTTCATGCCCATTGGAAGCAGGAAAATCCCGGTTGGCTTTACACGCCTTGGGCCGGCAGTCCGGCGCAGGAAGAAGGGCTATCCAAGCATCACAAAATCACCATCCGCTGCATTCCGATTCCCACCGCGCCGCTGTGCAAAACCCTCACCGCGAATCCCGCAGGCAAGTGTTTCCTCACCGGAAAAGAAACCACCACCTTCGCAATCTGGGGGCGGAGTTATTGATCGTGGGAATTTTCCGGAAACTGCTAGAATGAAACTCGTCAAGCTGCTCGCCAATCTCGGCTACGGCTCGCGCAAGGAAGTGCAGCGCTTCATCCGCACCGGCGCGGTCACGGATGATCTTTGCAACGCACTCAGCGAAAGCGAAGTGCCACCGCACGCGAACATTCGATTCCGCGGCGAGGAACTCGACCCACCATTTCCGCTCACGCTGATTCTCAACAAACCGGACGGTTACACGTGCAGCTCGGAAGATCCCGGAGCGACGATTTACGATCTGCTGCCCGAGCGATTCGCCCACCGCAATCCCGGACTCAATCCGGTAGGCAGGCTGGATAAAGACACCACGGGCATGATTCTCCTCACCGATGACGGCAAGCTGCTCCACCGCATCATCCATCCGAAGTCGTCATGTTTAAAAGTCTATCACGCCATTCTGGATCGTCCGTTGCAAGGACACGAGGGCGCGCTTTTCGCCTCAGGCGAGCTGGTCCTCAACAACGAGTCCAAACCGCTACTGCCTGCGGGCTTCGAAGTGTTAGCAGAGAATGAAGCCCTCGTCACCCTGCACGAGGGCCGCTATCATCAAGTGCGCCGCATGTTTGCTGCCGCTGGAAATCACGTGCTCTCGCTGAAACGCATTTCCATCGGCGGACTAAGCCTGCCAGAAGATCTTGAGGAAGGCGACTGGCGCGAACTCAATGCTGCGGAGCTCGCGTTGGTTCTCGGTCCGTTAGTGCATTCCGACTAACTAAAGACAGTTGGCGATTTCTACCTTTTGCCACACGCTGAAAGGCCGGTGCCATATCCCTAAATTCCCAAAAAAGTCAAGATATCCCTTGAAAAAAATCCTTTGCTTCCAACGGATTTTCTCTTGCCAACCCCATGGTTAAGCCTTTCAAACTCCTGCTGCCATGAATAAAACTGAACTCATTGATACCATCCAAGCCGCTCTCGGAAAAGACGCTACCAAGCGTTGCGCTGACGAAGCACTCGAAGCAGTCCTCTCCTCCATCGTCAAAGGTGTGAAAAAAGACAAAAAAGTCCAAATCATCGGATTTGGAACATTTGAAGTGAAAAAACGCGCAAAACGCACTGGCCGCAATCCAAAGACCGGTGAGGCAATGGAGATCGCTGCCTCCAAGTCGGTTGGCTTCAAGCCATCCTCGATTCTCAAGGGCAGCCTTTGATCTATCCCCTCCTGTGGGCGAGATAAAAATCATTCATCGCCCTGATCCTTAACACCAAACCTCGACCGCAAAAGGTTGAGGTTTTTTTTGGGCCCAATGACTTGCCTGAAATCCAGCGACTTTGGTTCTTGACGCAATCGGCCCGGTTGGTTGTGTTCCGCTTTCAATGCACGGAGATATTCCGCGCAAGAAATGACACCCCGACCCATGCCCCAATCCTCAAATCACGACCCTTTCATCCACAGCGAGGAATTCCTCAGTGGATTGATGAAACGCCAGTTCCGCCTATCAGTCTTCTGCGCCTCGGCGTTTTTGCTGCTGCTTTTCGGTATGCCGCTGATGAATTATTTCGCGCCAGAACTGATGGCGCGGCGGGTCGGTGGATTCACGCTGAGCTGGTTAGTTTTGGGCGTGTTATTTTTCCCTTACGTGTGGATCATTGCGCGATTCTTCATCGTGCGCTCCATGGCGCTTGAAGCGGAGGAAGTCCGAATGGCCGAAAAACATCAGCACCATCCCTGATCATTCAGACCATTTCTAACCATCTTGCTCAAATGGATTTCTCTCAAATCAATTACTGGATTTTAGCCCTCTCAGCGATCACCGTGGCGGCGACGATCTGGATGGGTTTCCGCTCTGCGAAAACCTCTAAATCCGCTTCGGATTTTTTCGTCGCAGGCCGCTCGGTTTCCGTCGGTTGGAATGCATCGGCCATTTCTGGCGAATATCTCAGCGCCGCAAGTTTCATGGGCATCGCCGGCATGGTGATGTCGATGGGCTATGACGCGCTGTGGTATCCGGTGTGTTACGCTTGTGGTTATTTGTTTCTGTTATTGTTTATCGCCGGGCCATTGCGGCGTTTCGGTGCTTACACCATCCCGGATTTTGCAGAAGGGCGCTTTGATTCACCGCTTTTCCGGCGGATCGCAGTGTGCTTCGTGCTATTCATCGGGTTTTTCTACACCATGCCGCAGATGAAAGGCGCGGGCACCACGCTGTCCTACATCCTGCCGGGCCTGCCGTATTGGGTCGGCGTCGTCGTGGTCGGCGCGGTGATCACCCTGAATGTCGCGATGGGTGGAATGAAGGGCATCACTCTGGTTCAAGCGGTGCAGTATTGGATCAAGATGTTCGCCATTTCCGTGCCGATCTTTGTGTTGTTAGCAGTGTATGGCGGTTATGGCAAAAACCTATCACTCAATCAAAGCGTCGGCGAACTACCGCGCGCCGCGCAAGTGGCGAACATTGAAACCATCGATCACGCGAGAAAACCTCTCCCAGCAAAAGCACCGACGGACGAAGCGTGGATCGCGCCATTCGGACCACTCACCTCGAAAGCCGCAAAAGCCGCTGGACTAACACCAGAGGAAACTCGTCCGCTTTCGTTGCTTTACACCTACTCGCTGATCATCGCGTTGGTCTGCGGCACGGCCGGACTGCCGCATATTCTTGTCCGTTTTTACACCAATCCAGATGGCGTCGCCGCGAAAAAAACCACGATGTGGGTGATGATTCTGATCGGAATATTCTACGTCTTTCCGCCGATCTTTGGTCTGCTAGGACGCAACTTCATGCCGGAACTTTACAACGCAGCCGGCTCGAAGGGACCAGACAAAGTGGTGCTAGAACTTCCGACATTGTTAGGAAAACACAGCGTGCTCGGTTCGGTTCTCAGTGGCATCACCTGCGCTGGCGCGTTTGCTGCGTTCATGAGTACTTTTTCTGGATTGCTCGTCTCGATGACCAGCGCGGTCGCACATGACATTTACGGCCGTATGCTCAAACCCAATGCTACGCCTAAACAACGGATGCGCATGTTCAAAATCGCCGCAGTGGCGGTCGGTGGCATCGCAACCTTGTTAGGCACACAAGTCGAGCTGCTAGAAATCAACTTCATGGTTGGCCAAGCATTCGCGATCGCAGCGGCGAGTTATTTTCCGCTGCTATTCATGAGCGCTTGGTGGCGCGGCATGACCATGCCCGGCGCGGCCACCGGCATGCTCGGCGGCGGCATCCTCGCGCTAGCCTGTGTCACTCTAACCAGCGTAAGCGACGTGATCGCCAAGACTGGCCAAGCTGCCGCACTCAAGGCTGGCACGGTCTGGGTGCCGGATGCGCTCACGGTTTTTTGGAAAAGCCATCCGCTGCTGCGCATTCTATCCGAACAGCCAGCGATCTGGACGGTTCCCACTGCGATCATCCTGATGGTGGTGGTTTCCAAAGCCACCCGCGCCCGCATCCCGGCCAACGCTCGCATGAAAATGTTAGTCCTACACGCGCCGGAATCGCTCGGTTTGAAAGAGGAATACATTCAGGAACAACAGGGAACCGGACATTGAACCACATTCACCGGCTCAGAATGCTGGGCTTTACTTCCCCCGCCGGGCTGCGCCATCCTCCCCGCCCATCCTCATGACTTCCGCCGAAATCCGCCAATCGTTCCTCGATTTTTTTCGTGAAAAACAGCACACCATCGTGCCGTCCGCCTCGTTGCTGCCGCAGTCGCCAGGCCTGTTATTCACCAATGCCGGCATGAACCAGTTCGTGCCGTATTTCCTCGGCACCGACAAGGCTCCCTACGATCCACCGCGCGCCGCTGACACCCAAAAATGCATCCGCGCCGGTGGCAAACACAACGACCTCGAAGATGTCGGCTACGACACCTATCATCACACGATGTTTGAGATGTTAGGAAACTGGTCGTTTGGCAACTATTTCAAAAAGGAAGCCATCTCGTGGGCATGGGAGCTCTTCATCGAACGTTGGGGCTTGCCCGCTAATCGCCTTTACGCGTCGGTTTACGCACCGAAACCCGGTGACCCAGGCCACTTCGATCAGGATGCCTGGGACATCTGGGCCGCGCTTTTCCGCTCGAAAGGCGTCGATCCAGAGATCCACATCGTCCACGGCAACGTGAAAGACAACTTTTGGATGATGGGCGAAACCGGCCCCTGCGGCCCGTGTTCGGAACTCCACGTCGATCTAACACCGAACGGCGATTCACAAGGCAAACTCGTCAATAACGATTCGGACCTCTGCATTGAAATTTGGAATCTCGTTTTCATCCAATACAACGCCGAAGCCGATGGCTCCTTCCGCGAGTTGCCTGCGAAACATGTGGACACCGGCATGGGCTTCGAACGCGCTTGCTCGATCATCCAGAACACCAAGGGCTTCACAGATTTTTCGAAAAAACCTAGCAATTACGCCACCGACGTCTTCACGCCAATCTTCCGCAAACTGGAAGAACTCAGCGGCAAAACTTACGTCGATATCTATCCAGAAATGAGCGCCGACCGCTCGGCTTTCACCGAGGAAATGAAAACCGCAATCGCGTTTCGGGTGATCGCAGACCACTTGCGCACACTGAGTTTCTCCATCGCGGATGGGATTATGCCTGGGAATAATGGGAGAAACTATGTTCTTCGTAGAATCCTCCGCCGTGCGGTGAGATATGGAAGACAGTTAGGATTTTCCGGCGATAAACCATTTTTCAGTGCGCTGGTAGAAACGCTGGTTCACGAGATGGGCGGAGTTTTCCCTGAGTTGAAAACTCGACAAGACGTCGTCCGCCAAACGCTCGAACAAGAAGAATCGAGCTTCAACCAGACGTTAGATCGCGGCCTCAAGCGTTTTGAAGAAGCCCTATCAATTCTTCCAAGGGGGGCGCACGCTTCCAGCGTGCAGCATTCCGCATCCTGCGGAATGTCAGACGAAAACGCCGCCGCAGGCGCACTCTACTCAAAACGCGACCTGCCACACTTCGAGCGGCCGTGGGGGAAATATTTCATCACATTCAACACCCAAGACCACCTCATTCTTCCCGAGTCCTCGCGTCAATCGGTGCTCAATGCGATCCTTCATTTTCATGGAAGTCGCTACATACTTTTCGCCGCCGTTGTCATGCCGGACCACGTTCACATGCTGATCGAGCCGCAACCAAAATCATGGGATCGCGATGGCAATCCGGTCTTCTGGGCGCTCGGCGATCTAATGCATTCGATCAAATCGTTCACCGCAAATGAAATCAACAAACAACTTGGGAACACTGGCGCGGTTTGGCAAAAAGAATCGTATGATCGCCTGATCCGCTCAGATGCTGACCTCTGGGAGAAATTTGAATACATTACTTCTAACCCGCAACGTGTCGAACTAACAAACGCCGAAGTCTATCCATATCTCTGGGCGAAAGGCTGGGAACCCGTCAATCTGGAAAAACTGCGCGGCGAGGCCGCGAAAACTCTCCAGGCCCATCCGCAAGATGCGGATGGAAGCACGCTGGAAGCGTGCGCCCCCCATCCATCAGGGCAGCTCTCCGGCGATCTCGCTTTCGAACTCTATGACACTTTCGGTTTTCCCATCGACCTTACCGAACTGCTTTGCTCCGAGCGCGGCCTCACGGTGGATATGCCCCGTTTCGAGGCACTCATGGCAGAACAACAAGAACGCTCCCGCGCCGCGCAGAAATCCTCCATCGTCCGCGCCCTGGACATCTCCACCGATGCCGTCAGCGAGTTCATCGGTTCCGACCACGACGAATGCGAAGCTACAATCCTCGAAATCCACCCGCAGGAGGACGCGCTCTTCATCATCACCGATCAAACCGTCTTTTACGCAGAGATGGGCGGCCAAGCAGGTGATACCGGCACGCTCTCTATCAATGATGCCGAAATCTCTATCACCGGCGTCCAGCAAATCGGCAGAGCTCGTGCTCACATCGTTCCTCAATCGGAAATTTCAAATTTCAAATCTCAAATTGCCATCGGCGACAAAGTCATCCTGCGTCTCGACACCGCCCGCCGCCGCCCGATCGAGGCTCACCACACTGCCACTCACCTGCTCCACTGGGCGCTGCACGAAGTCGTTTCAAAGGACGCCAGCCAACAAGGCTCATCGGTCGATGAAAATCGCCTACGTTTTGATTTCAACAGCGCCGCCCTAACATCCGAGCAGATCGCGATGATGGAAGACATGGTCAACAGCGCCATCAAGCAGGACATGGCGGTCTCATGGACCGAAGTGAAACACGCCGAAATCAAGCACCGCGCAGATATCATGCAATTTTTCGGTGACAAATATGGTGACACCGTGCGCGTGGTAGAAATCGGCGGCAAGCGCAACGCACTCGACGGCTACTCGATGGAACTCTGCGGCGGCACGCACGTTAGAAATACCTCCGAGATCGGACTTTTCAAAATCAAATCCGAGGGCGCCATCGCTTCCGGCGTCCGGCGCATCGAGGCGGTCTGCGGTGAAGCTGCTTGGAATCACCTCAACGAGGTCGCTGAAAAATGGAACACCGAACTCAAAGCCGCCGCCGCTAAACTCACCGCCGCAAACGAAAAACTAACTACTCTGGGCGAATCCTCGATCACTGTTAGTGAATTTCCTGAGATCATGGGAGCCATGCTCACCGAGCGCGCGGACATCAATGAAATCAACGCGGTCTTTGCCCACGGAGTGCGCACGTTAGATGAAACTCAACAGGCCGCCATCGAAGCCGAAAAACGCATTAAAAAAATCCAATCGTCTCAAGCCGCGAAGCTCGCCGACGAAGCACTTGCAGAACTCATCGCGTTAGGGAAACCCATCATCGTTTCATTCGAGTCCGATGCATCACTGCTCCAAGAACTTCAAAATGGCCTCAAAAAGAAAGCTTTCGCTGGCCCAGCTTTGCTCATTGTGGATGACGGCGAAAAACTCCACCTCGCGACCCACTGCGGCGCAGACGCACTAGCAGCTGGCCTCAAAGCAGGCGATTTGCTCCGTGATCTAGCCGCTATCGCCGGCGGCAAAGGCGGCGGCAAGCCCGACCAAGCGAGAGGCGCCGCACCGGATCGCTCAAAGCTGGTAGAGATCAAAGCCGCTGCTGCTACAAAATTCTAACGAATCCACCACCCTCGTGATTCGAATCGCTGAACGAGAATATCCCGTTTGAGCCGAGATCAGTGGGCAGTGGATTATTTGCGCCATTTATGCGGTGACATTTCTATCCAATCTGCCTACCTCGCTGCGACTAAGTCGTAGCCGCGCCAGTCGCCGATGGTGATGTTTGCGAAATCACCGACGGGCAGCGCTTCGTCCACCATGACAGAGCCGTCGATTTCTGGGGCGTCCCACTGGGTGCGGGCGACGCCGGGTTGCTCGACTAACACGCGCACAGGTTTGCCGACTTGGGCGGCATTGGTTTCTCCGGCGATGCGTTGGAGTTCGGCCATGGCGCGGGACCAACGGCTTTTGCGGGTGGCGTGGTGAAGGTGGCCATCCATTTTGTAAGCGCGAGTTCCTTCTTCTTTCGAATATTGAAAAACTCCGGCGCGCTCGAAACGAAACTCGCGGATGAACTCTAGCAATTCTTGAAAATCTTCTTCCGTCTCGCCGGGGAAACCTACGATGAAAGTCGTACGAATGCCGAGACCAGGAATGCCTGCTCTCATGCGGCGGAGCAAATCACGGATATAATCGCCGGTGGTCACGCGCTTCATGGCGGTGAGCATTCGATCCGAGATGTGTTGCAGTGGGATGTCCACATACTTCGCCACCTTATCGCACTCGGCGATGGTTTGAATGAGTTCGTCTGACCAATGCGCGGGATGAGTGTAGAGCAGGCGCACCCAGAAGTCGCCTTCGAGGGTATTGATTTGGCGGAGCAATGTGCAGAGCGAATTGCCGCGGTTAGAGTCCACCGGCGAGCTGGGTTTTGGCCTCGGGCCATCCCAATGGTCCATGCCGAAGTAGGTGGTGTCTTGCGAGATCAAGTTGATTTCTTTGACTCCAGATTTTACGAGAGCTTCGACTTCTTTGAAGACCGACTCTTGGGTGCGGGAGCGGTGTATGCCGCGGATCTGTGGGATGATGCAGAAGGTGCAAGTGTGATTGCAGCCTTCTGCTATTTTGACGTAGGCGAAGTGATCGGGTGTTAGGCGAATGCGTGGAGTGGAAAAGTCTGGCACATATTTCGGCTTGAGGGTGACGAAGTCGCGCGGGTCGTCTGTGGCCGCTGGGCCTTCGTCTTTGGAAACTTCAGCAGCATTTTTTTTGCCTAGCAGATTTTCGATAATCGGCGCGACTTTGGTGATTTGGTCGAGTCCGATGAAGGCGTCCACTTCTGGCATGATGCCTGGGAGTTCGGTGGCGAATCGTTGCGAGAGACACCCAGCGACGATGATTTTCTGGCGTTCTCTATCAGGATCATTTTTGCGGCTGTCCACCGCGCCGAATATCGCGTCGATAGATTCCTGTTTTGCGATGTCGATGAACGAACAAGTGTTAACGATTAGAACATCGGCGAGTTCTGGATCAGGTGTGAGCGTCATGCCGGCTTGTGCGAGGTGACCGATCATGACTTCTGAGTCGATGAGGTTTTTGGCGCAGCCGAGTGAGATAAGTCCAACGGTAGTCATAGTAGATTCGAGATTTCAAATTTGATTTTTGAAATCAAAAGGGCGGTGGGAGAATGAGTTCGTCGCCGACTTCGGGTTGGACTTTGCCGAAGCCGGGCAGCGGATTGGCGATGGCGCCTTCGGTGGTGACGTCGGAAACTTTGAGTTGGCCTAGCAGACCAGTTTTGTTGCGGCGGATGCCAAGGATTGTGCCGACTTGGACTTGCTCGGGCATGAGAACTTCAAAGGTGATGAAGCCGCCGTATTGGACATCTTCGACATATTCCTTCACCCGTCCGATGAGCAGGGCGTCGGCGATCATGCGGGCGCGGCGGAGTTCTTTGTCGCCATTTTCGAGGTTTTTTTGATCGAGTAGGCCTTCTTCGTCGCGGGAAAGTTGTTGTTCGCTTTTCGCTTTTTCTTCTTCGATTTTAGCGAGGGCTTCTTGGTTTTTTTCTAACTGGGCTTTTACCGCTTCGATTTCGACAGCGTTGGCAGAAGGTGTCGGGATCGGGGTGGCTGCGGTTTTGAGAGCTTGGATTTCTTGGAGTTTTCTTTGGAGGTCGAGAGTGTCTTGCTGTTGTTGGAGTTCCGCGATTTGTTTTTTGAGGCGAGCGACTTCATCCGGAGAACTGTTCTTCACACCGGTGTTCATGCCCTGCCAAGACACCGCGAGCGCGCCAAGCAGCAGCGCGACGGTGGCGCCGAGTAGAAGTTTGATTGTGTCCATGCGCGGGACAGTGGACAGATTGGTAGCTGATGTCAACGCGGCTTGAATTCTGCGGGGCGGGCGGTGGAATTATGTTTCGGAAACCGCAATGAGTGATTCATCATCCGTTCGTGGCCGGTGGAAATCAGGAAAACCGATGGATCACGGACGGGAAATTTTTTTCGTCTGGGGGCCAACGCGTCGTGATGCGAGCGGTGACATACGGGCCATTTCCTGGAGGTTGGCCGGAGGTGTTTGATGAGGATTTCCGGCGGATGGCGGCGGCGGGTTTGAACGCGGTGAGGTTGTTTGAAATGCCTGATCAACGATTGCTAGATGCGGCTAGGCGGCATGGACTACGGGTTTTCGGCGGGCTGAACTGGGGGCAAAATGCAGATTTTTTCCGGCGACCGGCATTTTTCAGCGCGGCGCAGGTGGCCTTGGTGGAAGCGCTGCGTGAGACTGCTGGGCACCCGGCATTCGTGGGCGTTTTTGTGGCGAATGAAATCCCGGCGGACTTGGTGCGCTGGATGGGTCCGCTGGCCGTGCGTGGGGCCTTGGAAAATCTGATTTCGCTCGGCCGGGAGGTCGCTCCGAGTTTGTTGTTCGCCTATGCCAATTACCCGAGCACCGAGTATCTGGAGCCGGAAAACGCGGATTTTTCTGCTTTCAATATCTATCTGGAACAGCCGTCCGCGTTTCGTGATTATCTCAAGCGCCTCCATCACATCGCGGGGGATCGGCCACTGGTGATCTCAGAATTTGGCCTGGACTCGCGGAGAAACGGCCTCACGCGGCAAGCGGAAGCTCTAACATGGTCGATGCAAATCGCCCACCAAGAAGAATGCGCCGGCCTAACAATCTACGCGTGGAGCGACCGCTGGTGGAACAATGGCAAAGCCGTGATGGATTGGGATTTCGGCCTGATCGACCGTGAGGGCCGGGAAAAACCCGCACTCGCCGCAGTCGCCGGATTTTCCAGCCCAATTTTGCCGAGCAAAAACCCGGATTTCTCCGTGATCATTTGCACCCGCAACGGACGCGAACGCATCGGCCAATGCCTCGACGCGGCCAGCCGAATGACTGGCTGCGATTATGAAATCATTCTGGTGGATGACGGCTCGGGCGATGGCACGGCGGATTTTGTGGCGGAAAAATTCCCGGATGTCCGGGTGTTGCGGCTGGCGCCATCCGGCCTGAGTGCAGCAAGAAATGCCGGAGCGGCGATTGCTGGCGGTGAAATTCTGGCTTTCACCGATGACGATTGTGCGCCGGACTTCGAGTGGCTGGCGCGGCTGTGCCGGGTTTTCCGCGATGGACGATTTGCCGCAGCGGGCGGCCCAAATCTACCACCCGAGGCGAGAACGGCGGAAGAAGCAGTGGTCCGCGCGGCACCGGGCGCACCCAGCCATGTGATGCTCGACGACGAGGAAGCCGAACACCTGCCGGGCTGCAATCTAGCTGTCACTAAAGTCGCGTTCGAGGCAATCGGCGGATTTGACACGCAGTTTCACACGGCGGGCGATGACGTGGATTTCTGCTGGAGGCTCCGAGATGCAGGCTATCGGCTCGGTTTTGCACCGGGGGCATTTGTCTGGCATTGGCGACGCCCGTCGGTATCCGCGTTCCTCCGCCAACAACTCGGTTATGGCCGGGCCGAGCGTTTGCTTTTGGCCAAACATCCAGAAAAATTCTCCAAATCTGGCGGCCTGGTGTGGCACGGTTTTGTCTATGGCGGCGGCCCGGTGCGGGTGCTTGAAGGCTCGATCCTCTATCACGGGTCGATGGGCACGGCAGGCTATCAATCGGTAGCCAACCGCATGTTGCCGCTGCGCGGACTGGAAAAACATTTCGACACATGGGGGACGCGCTTGGTGCTAACTGCAGTAAAATGCCTAGTGCCGCGTTTGCGAGCATGGGCGAGAAACCGGACGTGGCTCATCCCGCACAACATTCGAACGCAACCCGCACGCCACACAAATTTCCACGAATGTGAAATTCACGGTGCCAGCCGCGATGACTTGCTGGAAATCCTGCTTCAAGATCGCTGGAAACCCGGCGGCTCTACCGAGCTTTGGGATCTGGAAAAACAAGGCACGAAAATCCTGCTCGCCACCGAACACGCCCAAAACGGCCGCAAAAACACCCTCGTCCGAGTTTTTGGCGATGCCACCCGGGTGAATTGGACTCGACTCCATCGAGCCAAGCATGGCCGCGCCGATGAGAAATAATGCGGCCCACGCCGACAAACAATGCCGCGCATGAAGATTGGTGAAAATGATCGCAGTTTTCCGCTTTCCTCGGCTGGAAAAACGGATTACATGGCTGTCACGTTATGAAATTTTCACCTCTTTTCCACCTTGCCACGCTCGCGTTCCTGATTGCTGCGGCACCCATCACCCAAGCTGAAATTCCCATCAAGTCGGGCGATAAAGTCGCCTTTCTCGGCGACTCTATCACCGAGCAAGGCAAAAGCGATCCTGGTGGCTACGTGAATCTGGTCAGCAGTGCTCTGGCCGCTAACGGCCTAAAGATCGAAGTCATCGGCGCAGGCATCAGTGGCAACAAATCAAACCAGATGCTCGAACGTTTGGAGCGCGATGTTCTCAGTAAAAAGCCGCAGTGGATGATGCTCAGTTGTGGCGTCAATGATGTTTGGCACGGGGAAAATGGAGTGCCGCTCGACGCTTACAAGAAAAACATCACGCGCATCACCGAACAGGCACAAGCTGCCGGCGTCAAGGTGGTGATCCTCACCTCGACCATGATCGGCGAAGATCAACCGAATCCTAGTAATCAGAAACTCATTCCTTACAACGAGTTTCTCCGCACGCTAGCCAAGGAAAAAAACTATTTGCTAGCCGACCTCAATGCAGCGATGCAGCAAGCTTTACCTGAAGTGAATATTCCCGGTAAAGAGGTCCTCACCAGCGATGGCGTTCACATGATATTCCCCGGTAACTTGATGATGGCCACCGGCATCATCAAGAGCCTCGGCTTCAATGCGGAAGAAATCGGCAAAGCTCAAGAAGCTTGGCTCGACCTGCCTAACACTTGCGCGCTCAAGTTCGAAGCCAAATTCAGCCAGCGCGAAATGCGGCAATTGGAAAAAACTACTGCCGCTCGTGGCAGCAGCGCACAAAAAAGCTTGAATGAGAGCTTACAAAAAACAATCGATTCGTTGAAAAAATAACTGGCAGGACCTTACCTTAGAGCCTGTCCCAAAACGCGGTTTTTTCGGAATGGCATTTAAATGTGTTCAAA
>ENA-OFCF01000399-OFCF01000399.1-metagenomes-genome-assembly--contig:-NODE-399-length-19536-cov-4.043119_pt1 | contig 19536 bp, 20 predicted proteins | sample MGYA00153387_OFCF01 | MGnify analysis MGYA00153387
CTGATCTGTTTGCTCTTGAACTTATACATCGCGCATCTCCTTGTGCAAGCTTTTTTGTTAAAATCGGCATTTCTTTATACACTAATTATAGAATAAGAGTGCTCCAAATACACTTGCCACAAGGAGTTTCACATTATTCAGTAGCCATTAAGTAGGTATGTTTCTCGAATTTCTTATTGAAGGGACTGCTGAAATTGCAAAGTCCAAGAGAACCCCAAAATTCCTGAGGTTATTTGCTCTTGCTTTAATTATTGGGACTATGCTGCTTCTCTATTTTTTATCTTATAATGCGAGAGCGGATAAGAGCATGAAGTTAACGTTCATTTTAGTATTTGGTAGTCTCATTGCCTTTTTTTCACTGAATTTACTCCATGAATTTATCAAATTGAAAAATGCTAAGTGATGAAAGTTTAAATCAAAACTGGAGATTCCATTGAATCTCATTTACTATACCTGAATTTCAACACGATCTGCAAACAGAGCCTTAAATGATAATCATTAACTTAAAGGAGGAATCACATTGGAAGCACTCAGCATCCTTATCTTCATCATCCCGGCAGTGGTCTAGTATCTCGTTATTTTCTATGTGGTTAAATTCGCCATCATCGAAGCCCATCGAGAGATCGATGAACAAGCGAAACAAGCTATCGAAAAAACGAATAGCCTATGACTTAACTTATATTCTTTTCAGATTTCAAGGTACGAAGCAAAAGGGATTCAGAGATGAACCCCTTTTGCTTCGTACGGAGTTCACCATGATCCTCCTTATTTATAAATCGTGGATGGGGTTAAATTGAGCAAGATATTTTTAGGCCTGTATGCCAAAAGAGGCCATTTTTTCAACGAGTGAGAAAAATGACCTCTTTGTTTTATTAGAGCATTCCCTTAAGGTCTTGCGACATCTTCTCTCATGGGACAATATGGGTTGTTATCTTGTCATCGGAGCCTCTCTAGCAAGCCAGAATCTCTTTGATCATAAACTCTTTTCCGCTTATTAACTCCCAGTATCCATGGGTACACTCCGGACATTTCCCTTTATGTTCAAGGAGATTAAAAACGGTATTGCACTTTTTGCAAACAACAATGCCGGGGATGACCTCAATTTCCAGTTTCGTATCCTGCATAATCGTCCCATCCACAGCAGCGGGATAACAAGCCTCAATATATTTCGGAATCATGGATGAGAGCTCACCAATTTGGAGAACCACTTTCTCTATTTTTGTTACTTCATTTTTTTCTGCAAAGTCCAAGACCGTCCGAATGACTTCAAATACCACGCCGAGTTCATGCATAGTCGCTCACCTCTATTGTTTTTAATTTTAAAGTCGAGAAGGGAATTTAGCTTCCCTTTCGCCTTTAATTTGTTTTTGCGTTTTTCCTCTAAATCTTAATTGGATTTACCGGGTGTCAAAATTCCAGCTACAAATTTATTGGCCTTTCTCACTGTAATTCTCCCTTTACGCATAATCATATTTTTAAGAATTACCGGCTTCAGCTTTTCAAGTGCATAGCCTGGCTCATCATATTTTCTGACCAGTGTAATGGCATCGAATTTACATCTGGTTGTGCAGGCACCGCAGCCTATGCACATGTATTCATCTACCGTTGTAGCCCCGCAGCCAAGGCAGCGTTCTGCTTCCTTCTTCATCTGTTCCTCTGTAAAAGTATTTCTCAGGTCTTTGAAGGTTTCTTTGGATTTCTTGCCATCGACCTGAAGGGGTCTTTGCCTTGGCATACGATCATAGCCTTCTAAAGTCAAGTTTCCTTTATCAAGGGCATGATACTCTCTTCTGTCACGTCCGATAATCAGGCTTTGTCCCGGATGAACATAACGATGGATAGAAATTGAAGCTTCTTTGCCCATGGCTATGGCATCGATGGCAAACTTAGGACCGGTCATGGCATCTCCGCCTGCAAAGATATCACTCTCTCCTGTCTGAAGCGTAAAGGAATCGGCTTTGATCGTCTTGTTTGGATTTAATTCCACTTTACTGTCTGCTAATAAATTACCCCAGTCCATTCCCTGTCCGACAGATATCAGGACATGCTTTGTCTTGACCATCTTCGTCTGCTCTTCATCAAAGACAGGACTGAATTTTCCATTCTTGTCGAAAACGGAAAGACATTTTTTGAATTCGATCCCGATGACAAGTCCGTTTTCCTGAAGAATTCGTTTTGGACCCCAGGAATTGTTAATGCCGATGTCTTCTGACAAGGCTTCATTGATTTCTTCTTCCAGGGCGGGCATCTCTTTTTCACTTTCAAGGCAATACATTTCCACTTTTGAGGCACCGACTCTTGTCGCTGTTCTTGCAACGTCAATAGCAACATTTCCGCCACCGATGACAACGACGTTTCCTTCAAGTTTCACTTCATTCCCCAGATTGACCTCTCGAAGGAAATCAACGCCTGTGACAACGCCTTCTGAATCTTCCCCTTCGATCCCAAGATTTCTCCCGGCCTGAGCACCGATAGCAACGTAGAAGGCTTCATATCCCTCAGTTCTTAGTTCCTTAAGGGTGACATCTTTGCCCACTTCAACGCTAGTCCTGAACGTAACGCCCAGTTCTCTTAAAATATCAATTTCAGCATTGATGACTTCTTTTTCCAGCCTATAGGATGGGATTCCAAGGGTAAGCATTCCCCCAAGGGCCTTTTGTTTTTCAAATACGGTGACCTTATACCCGTCAATGGCCAGGTAATAAGCACAGGAGAGACCTGAAGGACCCGCACCGATAATGGCGATTTTCTTTCCGTATTCATGTTTATGTTTGGGAACAAAGCGATTTTTCTGGTTTAACTCCTGCTCAGCGATGAATTTTTTGATTTCATCCACAGCCACAGCATCGTCGATATCCCCTCTTGTACATTCATCTTCGCATTTTCTTGGACAGATCCGTCCGCATACGGCTGGAAATGGATTTTCATGTTTGATCAGTTCAAGGGCTTCCATATATTTTCCTTGAGAAGCCATTTTAATGTAACCTTGAACGGAAATATGGGCAGGACACCCTGTTTTACAAGGACTTGTCCCCGTTTCAACCACATTTTGTCGATTGATCCGATGATCCACATTCCATTTTTCCGGACCCCACTCTGTATTCGAGGGGAAATCCACTCTCTTCTTGACGACAATCGGCGTTTTGGTACATAAATTCTGGCCTAGTTTCAACGCATTAACCGGACAAACCTCTACGCATTCTCCGCAAGCGACACATTTGTCCTTGTCGATTTTTGATACGTAGTTTGAACGTACCATGTCATTGTTGAGGAACATCCCAGCAATTCTGGTCGCAAAGCAGGAACAGCCGCAGCAGTTGCAAATGGCGTGCGTTTTCCCCGGACCATCCGTATTGGGGATCTGATGCATCAGGCCATTTTCCTCGGCTCTTCTGATGATCTCAAAAGCGTCCTCTCTTGTAATGGCACGGCCTCTGCCGGTTCGGATATAGTATTCAGCGGCATGTCCCAATTGAATGCACATGTCTTCCTTCAAGTGACCGCAACCTTCGCCCATGGCTTCTCTTGAAGTACGGCAGGAACAATCCGAAACGGAAAAGATCGTATTATCATTGAGATAGCCAGAAATTTCCTCGTAGGATGCTCTTTTTGTTTCCCCTTGAATCGCTGTTTCTATAGGGATGACCCGCATTGGCCCGGTGCCTACAGAAAAAATCCCTGCGGTTAACGGGGCTTTTTTCCTTCCGTATGCCTCAAAAGCCTCGGCAGACTGCGCAAAATTTTTGACGCTTTTCTTGTCTGGGTGATTGACGACCATTTCCATGTGTCCCGGAACCCAAATCTCAAACCAGTATTTATCAACGCCATCTCGTTCACCTACAAGGGAAACACCGGCAATGGCTAAATCCCATAGTAGTTTCGCTGTCTGTTCTACCGATTTACCACATAGGGCAGCAACTTCCACTGCACTTTGTGGTTTACGGAGTTCAAGAAAAAGTCCTACTTCTGCCATTTCCTCGGTGACAACTGGTTCTATCATTTTGTATTCCGGATCTGACGGCGTTATCGCCTTTTTTGAACCACTCTTTACCCGACTGATCTTATTTGCTAGTTCCAATACTTTTGCATTTGCCATTTGTAGTCCCTCCCATATTGAGTTTCATTAGAATGCTAGTTGACCTTCCAATTTTTCACTTCGGTACGAATCCAGTCTGCCCATTCGGAAATCCCCTCACCCGTCTTAGCAGAAATTGGGATGATCTTGATATCGGGATTTAGCTTTGTCGCCCGTTCTATGACGGCTTCCATATTGAAGTCGAAATACTCCATCGTATCGATCTTGTTGATGAGAAGGACATCGACAACTGAAAACATCAGTGGATATTTCAGCGGCTTGTCGTCGCCTTCTGGAACACTCAGGATCATGGCACTTTTGGATGCTCCTGTATCAAAGTCAGCTGTACAGATTAGGTTCCCTATATTCTCAAGGATGACAAAATCCACATCCTCTGTTCCTAATCCAAGAAGTCCCTGCTTCGTCATGTCCGCATCAAGATGGCACATTCCACCCGTGTGCAGTTGAATGACTTTGGTTCCTGTATCTGAAACAGTCCTGGCATCGACATCAGAATCGATATCCGCTTCCAGGACTCCGATCCTCATTTCCGATTTCAAGGCTTCAATGGTCCTTAAGACTGTTGTTGTTTTCCCTGAACCCGGTGAAGACATGAGGTTCAGCAGGAATGTCTTCTCCTTTTTCATTTTTTCTCTGAGCAGCTTTGCCTGATCATCATTATTTTTAAATACGCTTTCTTTGATTTCCATGATTTTAAAGGAATTCAATCCAATCACTCCATTTCCTTATTCTATAACCTTCAGTTTCCACAAATTGTTACGTTTTTGTCAATATTATTGTATTTGAAAACGGTATCCCTGTCAAAATGAACAAACGTTGATATATAAGCGTTTTTCAACTTTGCCTTTCAAGTATGATTTACATCATGTCTACCATTTGTTCTTCTCTTTATCGACTTTATCTTGATTTATTGTTTTATTGCTGTAAAATACACTTTAATGTAAAAAAACTCCAAAAAAGTGAATCTTTTTATATGAATCTAGTAGCTTATATGATAATATTTTGTTAATGTTTTATCATATTGGAAAATGTTGTGGGGATTTTCCGGTGTGATCCGATGTATCTTTCTTTTTTTATCCTTCATCGCATTGTTCTTGATACGCTTTATGGCGTCAATCCGTGAACTTATCTTCATCAAAATAAGAATCGATCGGGGTGTATATTATGTTCTTTTTCGAATCCATTTCCTGGCAATCCGCCATCATGTGGTTTGTGGTCTTAGGAATACTCTTGTTACTAAATGAGATCTCACGCTCAAGCAAAATCGCCAGTATGATCATGTTCATGGCTATTCCCGTCATCCTAACTTTCGTCTGGATCTTAAGGGGAAGCAACGAGATTACCTCCTGGTTCACTTGGGTCAAGGTATACTCAGCCCTGGCAGGCTGTCTAACTTACATGGTGGTTCGGTTCACCAATTACCATAAGACCCACAAATGGTATCTTGCAGTCGTCCCAGGCATATTGGCCTTCAACATCATGGAGGCTGTCATCAGAGAGTTCCAGGTCGGGTTCGCTGGCTTTAATGGAATGGTCGATGGGATGAACTATATCTCTGGTGGCTGGAACTATGTCAACGCCGTTGCAGGGATTATAAACATCCTGATGATCTGCGGCTGGGTGAGCATCTATGGCACAGCAAAAAAGCGCAAGGATATGATCTGGCCTGACCAGACCCTTCTCTATATCCTCGCCTATGGGATATGGAATATTTCCTATGTCTACTCCTGTGCGCCTGGCAATGCCTTTTATTCAGGTGTAGCCCTTAACATAGCAGCGACCATCCCCGCGCTTCTTTATGCAAAAGGAACCTGGATGCAGGGCCGTGCGCATACATTGGCCTTCTGGATGATGTGGGTGATGACCTTCCCTTACTTCTTCGCCACGGGAAGCACCTTCAATGTAAGTGTAAGCTACAATCCCCAGGCAAATTGGACTTTGGCTATCCTTTCCTTAGGGCTCAATGTCTTTCTTGCGATTTGGCAGATCATCCGAATTTCCAAGTACCATCTCAATCCACTCAAGGATGAAATATGGACAAATTCAAAAAAATCCTCGGAGAAAAACCCTCTGGCTTCATAGCAACAAGGCGTTTGGTCTAGGATAGCAGTTTGAAATGCTTTTAAAATGAATGACAATACAAAGTGGGAAGATTTTCTAGATGTAGAAAATCTTCCCACTTTATGTTTACTTTTCCTCAGCAACTTGAATCCTATCACGCGAGATTAACCATTGGAATCAGGACAACCTTATTAGTTATCTAAAGACACTCTTAATTTTCCTGTGTTTTTCTGGCAAATTTCTCTTCAATCTCACTGATCCTGTCTACTTTAGCTGTTGACCCGCCACCACCAAATTCAGATTCCAGCCAGACATCAACCAGGTATTTGGCAAGTTCAACGCCGACAACACGTTCTCCCATGGTCATGATCTGACAGTCATTGCTCTTTCTTGACCTTTCTGTAGAATATGGGTCGTGACACACCGCTGCTCTGATTCCAGGCACCTTATTTGCGGTGATGGCCATACCGATACCCGTTCCACAGAACAGAATACCTCGTTGAAATTCACCACCGGCAACAGCTTCTGCAACAACATAAGCGACATCGGGATAGAGCACGACATCCCCTTTTTTTGATCCGAAATCTTCAAATTCGATTCCTTTATTTTTCAAATGGTTCATGATTTCTACTTTTAGGCCAAAAGCGGCCTCATCGCATCCAATAGCAATTTTCATCTTTCTTTACCTGTCTTTCCTTTATTTTTGATGTCCTGATGCATTAGAACTATCAGATCGTATCTTTGTATTTTTCGATTCACCCTATAACTGCAGTATTGACTTGAAGTTATCTTTCAACTTAGGATACAGGGCATCAAATTCCTTGTACACCTTATCGTATTTCGTCATTTTTTCCGCATCTGGCGTATAGACCTTATCTCTCATCTTGATGATCTTATCGCATGCGTCCACTACGCTGGGGTAGGCTCCACAACCGACTGCGGCCAATATGGCGACTCCCAGTGCAGCACTGTTCTCTGACTTCATGTCTGGAAGCAAAACTGGCAATCCATAGACGTCAGACAGAAGCTGCCTCCAGAAATCACTCTTGGATCCACCGCCGCACATGTGCACACGGTCAACTTCAACTCCAATGTTCCTGATGCCTGACATGATGTCGCGAAGCGCATAGGTGACGCCTTCCATTACCGCACGTGTCATATCCTTTTTCGTGTGGATGGCTGCAAGGCCGACAAAGGATCCTCTACAGGTGAGGTTGAAGTGTGGTGACTGTTCCCCATTGAGATAAGGCAGATACAGCAGACGATTCGCTCCGATTTTCGATGAAATCGCATCCTCGTTGATGGCCACGTACTCGGCGTCTTCCGGGTAGAAGTTGTCTCTCCACCACTTCAGTGAGGCACCAGCAGAATTTACACTGCCCATATAGTGCCAGGCACCCGGTATAGGCATGCAGAAGGTGTATACGGATTTATAGGGATCTAGGAGTGGCTTCTCTGAATAGGCAAATACGGTTCCTGATGTGCCGATGGTCGTCATGGCACGACCTGGTGCAACGATACCTGTACCGATACCGGCAGCGGCATTGTCACTGGCGCCTCCAACCACGGCGCATTCCACGGTGAGACCTGAAGCCTCAGCAACCTCTGGTAGGAGATATCCTGTAATTTCCTGAGATTCATAGACCTTTCCCAGCATCTCTTCCGTCAGTTCCATCTTGTCCAGAATTTCCGTTGCCCAACATCTGTTTGGGATATCCAGAAGCTGCATGGCCGATGCATCAGAAACTTCTGTGGCATAGTCCCCTGTGAGCTTGTATCTCAGATAATCCTTAGGCAGCTGGATGTGTGCAACCTTGGTATAAATCTCAGGTTCATTGTCCTTGACCCATTGGATCTTTGCCGCAGTCAGACCGGGTCTTGCAGGGGTAAGAGAGTATTTCATGAACAGATCGTCTCCTACGATTTCCCTGACATGTTCGCAGGATTCTGATGTCCGGCCATCGTTCCAGAGGATTGCACGTCTTAGGACCCCTCCATCCTTGTCCAGCATGACAGCACCCATCATCTGTCCTGAAATTCCAAGTCCTTTCACGGATTCCTTGGGAACCCCACTGGATTTCATGACGTTGTTCATTGTCTTTAATGATGCCTGGTACCAATCTTCCGGATCCTGCTCGGACCAGCCGTTATGTGGCTGATATAGCGGATACTGCATTTCTGATACTGCGACTTCCTTGCCGTTTGTGTCAAATAGAACTGTCTTTAGACTTCCTGTCCCCAGATCCAACCCTAAATAATAATCCATTTCATTTGCTCCTTCATCCATTTATTTTTTACATCTCTTTTTGAAAATCTTTCCATGGGATATTTAGTTTAGCGCCTTCATTAAGTAGTTCATCCACATGCATCAGCAGCGGGAAGTCTTTAAGATCGAGCTTGCCTCTTTTGCCTAATGCCCTTACTGCGCGAGCTGTCCTCGTTGCAATGACCACAGCCTCCAGGGTCTCTCCTGCCAAACGCTCTGTGGCTTCTTCTATGGTATAACCCTTACCCAGAAGAAGTCCAACCGTTCGGCTTCTACCTGCTGCCACGGTGACATTCAAGTCACCTGCGGCAAACATGATGTTGTCCACACCACCCCCGACAATTCTTAAAAGGGCCATCATTTCCTTGACGCTTTCTTGAAACAGCGCGGATTCGGAGTTATTGTGGCTTACGCCATCACCTTCCAGTTTTTCCGCCATGCCGATGGCAAGTGCTGTCCCCAGCGCATAACCATTCTTCAACGCCACGGCACTTTCGAGTCCGACGACATCCCGGGTCAGGCTGATGAAATAATAATCCGTTTCAAAAAGGCTGCGGATCCATCGGAGTTTTTCCATATCATGTCCACAGAATCCGACAAATGACTGATCATGGTCTGCCAAATCCTTTGCTGTACAAGGGCCTCCTATGGCATAAATCTTCAGTTTGCTTTCCTTAGGCAGCTTCTTCTCCCAATACTCGGGATAAGTCATCAGAGAGCCGTCTTCATAGTCGAGCATCCCTTTGGTTACGGAAAGCAGTGGAATTTCTTCGGGAATGATCGGTAGGATGGTTTCTGCAAACCAATCCACGCCAAAACTGGATACACCGCAAATGACCAGGTCTGATCCCTTCATGGCTTTCTCGACGTCTGCATTCTTGTAGTAGCTGATCCCATCATGCAATGTCCTTTTCAGGTTCGTATGATAGTTGTCTGTTCTTAAACGATCAATGATCCCATCATCCAGGGGGCTTCCTACCAGTCTGACTTCATGACCATTCTCATAAAGTGGAAAGGATAGTGCCGAAGCCATTTGACCAGAACCGATCAAAGTAACGATACTCATATTTTACCTCCAAAACGTTTACTTAATTCTTGTTGCTACTATCTTAGTTTATGTTTTGGGAAAAATCAATGCCTATCTGGGAAAAATCCCATAATAGGATAATATCGTCTTTAAATTATGAATTTGTGGTTATAACCCCCTGGAAAATGTTTACATCGTCAGTAAATTTTGTCGGATTCGGGTTTTACAGGACAATTGGATCTGATGTTTCAAATCTTCTTCCTTGACAGACCTCCCCCTAGACCTTATCGTTATTGTAAGTAATGATATCCAGAACATCTGTCAGAATATCTGTCTGGAATGCAGAATAGGAGAACAAGATGAACTCAAATAAAATCAACCAGATCCTTCGAATATCTAAAATGTATTACGAACTTAATATGGGTCAGGTAGAGATTGCCACCAAGGAAGGAATCAGCAAATCCAATGTGAGCCGACTGCTTAAAAGTGCCATGGACATGGGCCTTATAGAAGTCCGGGTAAAAGAATCAGTCCTCTCCTATAGCAGCCTGGAAAAGGAACTTCTGGAGAGATTTCCACTAAGACGTGCTGTAATCTTACCGGATCTTGTGGGGAACAGGCAGGTACTATTACAGGATGTCTGTGGGGCTCTGGCTGAGGACCTTCCAAGGTTTATCAAGGATGACAGCATTCTTGGTGTGCACTGGGGCAATACGCTGGCTGTGCTCGCCAAGCTTCTTCCCACCATGAAGAGACAAGGGATTTCTGTCATTCAGCTTAGCGGAGGATTCTCCAGGGCAATCTATGAATCAGGCGCACTGGATATCCTCAAAAGCTTTGTCGATTGTGTCAATGGCACAGGATATCAGATTCCTGCTCCTGCCATGGTAGACCAGGCATTTATCGCTGATGCCATTAAACAGGACCATCAGATCAGTCATATCCTGGAAATGGCTGACCGATGCGATACTGCTGTATTTTCTGTAGGTAATCTGGAAAGGCCTTCGGTTCTCTATGAGATGGGTCTCATTACAGAAGAGGACTATCGGGAAATCCGACAAAAAGGGGGAATTGGAGATTGCTGCTCTCATTTCATCAACAAGGACGGGGATGTCCTTGATCCGGAAATGGACAATAGGGTCATCGCCACACCTCTCTCTGTCATAAAAAAGATTCCTAACAAGCTTATGGTGGCTGTGGGCAAGGAAAAAGCAGCCGTTATCAGTGCAGCGCTCAGAGGTGGTTTGGTAGATAGTCTCTACATCGACGCACCTACAGCTGAAGAGATTGTAAGACTTAATCCCCTTTGACTCGGCAATCAAAGTGAAAAATGTTTCAAGATAAACTAAGCCCTATGGAGTAGAATTGTAGATTCACTCCATAGGGCTTTAATTGATTTGTATCCATGACTCCTCTACCTAAATGAACCGTGCTTAAGCAGACTCTTTCGTTTTCTCCCGATTGCTTCAATCTCCTAGAAGAACCGTCGAACCAGGTCTTCTGAGTACCGGATGCAGTTGTCCATGGAAAGGGTACTCATGATTTCGCCTGCAAAATAAACATGGTTATGACCCTGAAGGGTCTCCATCGTGTTGTAGAATCCATTTTCGAGTGCCTCTTGTCCAACATAGGGACAATGCTTCCAGCGCTTGGCCTGATACAGTCTTGGATCATCTACACCCAGCTTGATTAGGTCTTCTTTAATGAGATCAAGGGAGGTCATCAAAGAATTATCAGGTGCGTTATAGGCGTAGATCATCATCATTCCGTCACCATCTTTATCATCCCACTGGGTATTCCACATGATCATATGTCCATTCCTCAAAGGGGTAATATTTTCCAAAATGCAGCCACATCCTTTGGGAAGACCCTCGGCAACAATGGCATACACGTTAAAAGACTGATACCTGATGGCGCTCAAGTTCTCTTTTAACTTCTGGGTCATGACCTGGCATTGGGCAAACTGATCTAGTGGCGCCGTAATGATTACCTGATCAAATTCATGAACCTCGTACTCGGTGTGGATCAATGGGGTCTTGTCATCCTTCATGGAAATGTCCTGAACCTGTTGTCCAATGCGGATATCTTTTGTGCTTTTCATTAAAGATTCGATCAGGGATGATGTCCCTTCTTTCCAGGTGATGAATTGAGGCAACCCCATGAAAGACATCAGGTTCTCATAATTGAGAACTCTAAGCGCATAAAGCGCAGGAACCTCATCGATTCTACCTAAGCCGAAAATCGTAAAATACTGCACATAGATCATTTTCATAACCTTGAACTCATTGAAATCGCACCACTTTGAAAATGGAAGCATCAGTGAGGCTTCCACATTCTGGATATGCACATCATTCAATGACTTGTAGGATTTAAGAACTTCAGGAAAACGGTCCAGTTCGTTCAGATAATCTCCGATAACCTCTTTGGGAATCGGCGTGATTTTTTGGCCACTTGCATCATAATTGGTTCTGTATAATCTTGGCCCATCAATCTTTAGATGATTTTTTTTCATCTGTCCTTTAAGATAACGATGGGAAGGCAGACCAAATATTGCGCCCATTTCGTAGAACTTTCCTTTGTACCAGATGGTTTGTAGTTTTCCACCGACACGGTTGTCTTTTTCAAATACCGTGATGTTTTCATATCCTTTTCGTCTCAGCTCATCAGCGATGATGAGCCCGGAAAGTCCCCCACCGATAATGGCAATTCTATCATTCATCTTATTCATTCTTACCACCTCGTCCTTGGAATTGAATCAGCGCCAGAATTCCAAGGGGTAAGGTATCCAAATCCGCCTGGTTCTGAGTAGCGTTCTCAAGAACCGCTTGTGCTGGTGTCTTCCCTTTATGGAGTCCACTGGAAATAATGCTTGAAAAGTTGTAGTCTCTTACAAATTTCTGGAGGGAACGCTCTACTTTGTCAAAGGTGTCCAGCGTCGCATCCGAACTGATTTTGTTATAAAAGCCACGAACCAGATATTCGCTAAAAACGCTCATCTCGTTTAGTACCGTCGTATTCTCTGGCGAAGCAAACCAATGGCTGATGTGCGCATTTTCCAAAATCCCCTTGTATTTATCGTCTCTGACAAAATAGGGTAGAAACGTTTTCGTCTTGTCCGTGACCAAATTCTTGATGCTCAGGTTAAAGGTCTTGATCAGATAGAGGAGTTTGAATTCAAAGAATTGCCAGACGTCAATATCCTGCTTCTTGTTATAGAGCTGCACAAGCCCCCACTTTGAAGCGGTGTCGTAGATGGTGTACTGGTAGATCCTGCCTATCCCGTCGAAGGTTCCCATAAATTCCAAGCGTTGTGTCATCAGATAGCCTGGTTGTTCATTCCTGAAGTTCTTAAAGTGTGGTTCCTTATTCACAATTTTTCCGCTTTGGTTGTTCCCCTTCCCCTTGCTTTTGGAATACACGATTCTTTCGGATTTATTGGAGAGATGGTTTCTCTTTAGCACGTTATAGATCCCTGATTCTCCGATCGTATATCCTTCTGTTTTTAACTCGTAGTAGATGCGTTTGGGTCCATCTGCAGGATACTTGGCGACATAGTCCAGAATCTCCTGTTCATTTTTCTTGTTCACCCTATTGGGCATTTGAGGTTTCTGTGGTTCTTTTGTCTCCAAGCCTGCCATGCCATATTTGTTAAACGCCCTGTTCCAGTTATAGAAGGTGGCTCTAGAAATCCCAAAAAGAGCACATGTCGCTGAGACATTATTTGCCTTGGCTGCATGCTTTAAGATCATGTATTTGGTATAAGCATTATAAACTTCGGTTTTCACAGGATACCTCCTTCCAATAAGATCAAATTAATGGAGACCTTGATCAAATCACTGTTGTTATGGAACTAACACTTACTATCTATTTTAAAAATGTCCTTTCGACGATATTTTATACCATTTTTTCATTATATGCTTTCGATATTAATTTGATTTTGGTCATGCTATTTAAAAAAGCAATATCAGCATTGGTACTACTTGGCTTCTCATTTTGAAGAAGCTTAAAATAACGATCTTGTCTGCCAATACAGCATTTCCACACAATCAACCATGGTTGAGAGCGGACAGGCCTCAGAGCCTTCCACCTTCTGGATTTCAGGAATGTTCCGCATGCAAGGATGATTCCACCGATCTCATGAAATCGAGAGACCTGCTCACCCACATCATACTTCTCATTCGAAAGGTCCTCGATTTCAACAGCTTCGCCCATGAGAAAGACATTTACCTCATGTCCTCTTTTTTTTGAAGCTACTGCGAACCTCATGGCATTCCAGGCTTTCTCATATTCCTTGGTTTCAATGATGATTCCTAATTTCATAACATTTCCTCCAGTATTCTTTATTTATTAATCACTTGTTTCAAGCCTTCCATGACCAGATCAATTTCTTCCCTTGTCGTCTGTCTGCCGAGGCTGAACCTGACGGCTCCCCGTCCGATGTCTTCAGTAACCCCCATTGCGCTAAGGACAGGTGATACAGAAGTCATCCCTGAATGGCATGCTGAACCGGTAGATGCTGCGACATCCTTAAGCTGGTTTAGAATCTCATGTCCGTTGAATCCGATAAAACTGATGTTTAGGGTGTTTGGGAGCCGCAAATCGGGATGTCCGTTCAAATGGATGATTTCCCCGAAATTGTCCTTTAATTGCCTGAAGAAATAGTCAGTAAGCGCCTTAACCTCAGATTTTAGCATGGCAGGCTTTGCAATTTCACAGGCTTTTCCAAGCCCTGCCTCCAGGATGATATTCTCCGTTCCAGCGCGCCTTCCGCTTTCATGCCCTGCCCCATGGATCAAGGGTTCGATATGAATCCCATCCTTGATATATAACGCCCCGATTCCCTTGGGTGCATAAAGCTTATGACCGGCAAGGGAGAGGAAATCGACACCCAGGTCTTTCACATCCACAGGCACTTTGCCTATGGCTTGTGAAGCATCCGTATGAAAAAGCACCTGGTGCCTTCTGCAGATTTTAGCGATCTCCTTGATTGGCTGCATCGTCCCCGTCTCATTGTTGGCATGCATGATGCTCACAAGAATGGTCTTCTTGGTGATCAAATTCTCAATATCCTGAGGATTCACCAGACCCCATTCATCAACAGAAACATAGCTGACTTCATACCCGATCTCCTCCAAATACCTGCAGGGATTAAGGATCGCTGGATGTTCAATTTTTGAGGTGATGATATGCCTGCCCTTTGCCCTTAAGGTATGGGCTACGCCCTTCAGGACCATATTGTTCGATTCACTGGCGCAGCTGGTAAACACGATTTCCTTTGCAGACGCGTTAAGTAGGTCCGCGACCTGTCCTCTTGCGTGTTCAACCACTTCTTTTGCGCTTATGCCTAAGACATGGTCACTGGAAGGATTCCCATAATTTCCGTAGAGGTATGGCAACATTGCCTCTGCTACTTCTTTGTCTATCGGTGTCGTTGCATTATAGTCAAGATAGATCATATCGTTCTCCTTTCTTGTGCTGCGCGTTGTCCTCATTCATTTTATTATAACAAATATGCCCGAGCCTTCCTATGATTAATGTATGTATTCCTCTTTTACCAGATTCTGAGTGTTCATTTTGATCCAGCAGATGCTTTTCCCGCATTTGTCACAGTATTTTTTAAAAAGAAGTGGTGAAGCCGTTTTTCGCTCCACCACTTCTTTTTCTTTGCTTTTTCATGAAAGTCATATGTCATTACTCATCAGTGCCCTTTAACAGTTCCACATAGCTTACTTCCAGCCCTCTTGCGACTTTCTTCAGCGTCTTTATCGAGGGATTGGTTCTTCCAATCTCCATGTCGGACAGGTAGGTATTTGATATCCCAACAATTTCTCCCAGCGCACGCTGGGTAAGGTTCTTCATTCTTCGAAATCTCTTTATGTTGTCTCCAATAGTGGCCACAAAAATCACCTCTCGACTCCAATTATACGTTACTATCGAAATTTATCAATCATATTTACGTGGATATCGTAATTGTTGTATTTTCAATCTATATCGTTATCTTTAGTTTGTAAATATTGATAAAATACTACTGTATACGGAATGAGGCGAGATGATGAAGATCGGCGATAAGATAAGAAAAGCTAGAAAATCTAAAAATTATGTCTTAAAGGATGTTTCTAAACTAACCAATATTTCTGTATCTTATCTTAGTGATATAGAAAATGATAGGAGCAATCCTCCTCTTGACACGCTCGAAATTCTCTGCAAAGTTCTGGACATTCCCCTCTATGACTTCTTTCCCACGGATCATGCCATGTTGGTGAAAGAGGACGATCCGGATACTTTAGAACTCCATTCGCTTCTCCAAGACTTCAGGAATTGGGACAGGCGGGACAAGGATGAACTCATCAGCTATCTCAAAGCGAAGAGACTTACCCGAGAAGAAAAGTAGAGACAGCACAGATTGAAAGAACAAAAACCATGCTTTAACAGGCAATGGGATACTATGGATAGAAAAAACGGAAACTGGCTAGTTGCCTGTTTCCGTTTTTGTTTTCCAGAAGGTATTTACTTCCTCTTCACTCAGGGTATCCGCGAATTCCTTTTTGATTGTGAGTAGGATATTGAGGTCCATGACGTACTGGTACAGGGAGGACCTGTTCTCGAACTCTTCTCTTGATTTTGGCAGCTCCATGCTTCGAAAGATTTCGAGGTATGCCTTGAGATCATCAAGGAGCTCTTTTCCGGTATTTAGTTCGTGGAAGTGGAAGGAGACAAGCTCCGTCAGTGACCCCACGAGCTTGTTCTGCTCATAGAACTTGTTGATCCTCGAGAGATGGTTTCTCATCTGCTTTAGGATTTCAAACTGTCTGATTCTCATTTCCATGTATTTGACATAATAGGTGAATCTCTTTTTGAGGTTGTTCGATGACAATCTCATCGCGTGCTCATATCCGTCTTTCAAGGCACTGTCCAGTGCTGCGAAGAGCTTCTCCTGACCAATACTCACAGACTGGGTCTGTATTCCATTGGACAGGTCCATCAAGATTTCTTTGATGAGCCCTTCCACTCTCTTCTGGTCTTCCCGAATCTCCTTCTCCACGCTTGGCATATAGATGTTGAAGATGAGGGCGATTCCTGCACCGATGATGAGAAGTCCATATTCGTTGAGCATCAAAGGAAGAGAAATCGAAGTTTCTATCCAGAGATGCGTAACGAGGACTGAACTTGGAACGATTCCATCTTGCAGGTTCAGCTTTGCCGCCAGGGGGATGAAGACGAAGAGGTAAATGCCGTAAGTAACGGCCGAATAACCAAAAGCGCTAAAGACCAGGGCTGCAACAAGAAGGGCCAGGGTTGTTGACCCAAGCCTCGCTAAGGCCATCTCAATGGACTTCATCTTCGTGTTCTGAACGCTGAGGATGGTGATGACCCCTGCTGAGACAGCGTAGCTGAGTCCTAGGGTCTGGGCGATGTATATGGCGATTGCAGCTCCTATCGCCGTCTTGATGGTCCTGTGACCGATGTATTTGTTCAATCTCTTCACTCCTCTATGTTCTACATTTTCTTTAGTAATATGGTGAGTTCAAGCTAGTCTTTATCAATGTGAGACAGCTGAACTCATCGCCTAAGATTTCAAGATGAATGTGGTGAAGCCTTTTAATAAGGGTCCACCTTTTCCAGCAATCCCTGATCCGTAGGACTTATGCCCCCTGGCAATTCTGGTAAACTAATTCATTATCGAATGGTAAAGAAATTCATTGGCGTTTTCAGACTGGGGGATATTGGAAGCTTCGGGTTAAGTTCGTTTTCTTTTTGCATAGTAATACTATAATATGAATCCCGCTTTATTTCAATTGTACGCAACTCTTTTTCTTTGATCTATAGCTGACTTTCATTTTTTACTTGATATCGTAGCGAGGAGGATTGTCATGTGATTTCCCCATGGGGAATGTTATTATTGATTCAAAGAATTTATGATAGGAGAGATAAAATGACGACATATAATATCATATTGAAGGAAACGAAGATCCCTAACTTTTATGAAGAGGCCATAAAGGAATACAAAAAAAGACTGGGCAAATACTGCAATCTGCAGATTACCCAGATCAAGGACTTAGATGCTTTGGAGAGTTTACTTCAGGGTTTCTATGTCATTGAAGTCTATACTAAGGGATCAGCCATAGATTCTGTTGAACTCTCTGAGAAGATCCAGAACCTGGCTACTGATGGCCACTCCAGGGTAGCCTTCCTTATCAACCTGAAATATGAAAAGGCTCAGGAATCCATCAGACTCACCAGCATTGACCTGAATGATGAACTATCATTGGTTGCATTACTAGAACAGGTTTATAGATCATACAGGATATTGCACGGTGAACCGTATCATAAGTAAATGCGGTTTTTAGATTATCTTCTTTAGAAAATCATTCGAACTACTCTTCATAAAACTCTAGTGTTTCTATAATTGTTTTAACATATTTGATGTTTCCTTCTATAGTGCCATAGCATGATGAATTATAGGGACAATTCATCCCATTCGATAATCCAATCAAGTTTTTAGATATAATAACACACAATTTTTTCGTCGGTTTTAAGAGCATTTTAGGTTTTACTTCCATAAAACCACGCCAATCTGAAGCAAGTTTTCTAAGTTCTATAGACGCTTCTATATAAGATTTTGGAAGCTCGTGATTTAAAGTCTTCGCTAAATCTAATGGATTAGAAAATGAAGATGCATAAAGCGTTAATAGAGTAGCTGTTCTTCCTCGAAGCGATCTGAAATCTTGATAGTATTTAAAGTAAATTTGAGTAAACAAAAATGCGAACGCTGCAAATACAGCTGTAACAAGTGAACTTAGTATTGATGTAATGATAATCTGATTCATCTTACCCTCTCAAAAATACATTTAGTTAAATATTAATTTACAAATTTTTTCTTCTTTTGTAATTGAAATCACGAACATATCTTTCTACTTCAATTTCAAGTAAATCAACTCTTTCATTTATTTCATTCATCCATTGATAAGCTTCTGTTTTTCAGACGATAACTCAATTATTTCATCCTCAAATCCTTTTGCCGTGGCTTTACTGACCAATATCCTTGACATAGCTATACTCATTCTTGATCGTTCGTGCATTACATCATCACCTCCTGTTACTCTACCCCTAACGCTTTAAACACAGCATCCTCTGGAGTTTGATAAAAAATAAGGCTAAACTTACTCATAAGTTCCGGTGGTACTGATGGCATATCCATTGCAGATGACATAGGTATGAGTATTTTCTTAGCTCCACTATCAAGGCAGACTTGTAGATTATTTGCAAGATCTTCAACTTTAATTACACTTCCACTTATACTGAGATTACCTAACACAGCAAGACTTCCTATAACAGGTTTGTGTAATGCTGCTGAGCAGAATCCTATAAAAGCGGCTAATGATAATTGGTTAGTAATTCCTATTCCATTCAAATCCTGTAAATGCATTAGATAGTCTTTTGAAGTTGTACTGATGGTTCCACTGATATTCTTTCCATTAGCCTTTAGATATCTATATGCGGTTTCAAGTGCTTCTCTTGCTTCCCTATCAGACCCAATTCCTGTTCTTTCGAATTTTCCAGAACCTGTGACCATTTCTGTTTCCAGCTTAAATACTCCAATCATACCTGATCTACCTCTACTAACGGTATATACTTGCCCAGGTTTATGAAGTCCTTCAGGAATAAGTTTCCCTCCACCTTGTTCAGGTACCGGAACAAACTCTTCTGCAAAGTCAACGTTGTCGATATAGGAGAAGTTCACATCATAGAATTCCATACCACCAATCTTCTTAAGCTGCTCCTTTACTCTTCTTCTGCTTTCCAGAGCAAAACGTAGGACTTCTTCAACTTCTTCTTTGCCGAATATTCCATGAGGGTAGATTAGTTTGATTAGCCCAGACACCATCTTTCTCACAGCAATCACATCACGTTGATTTACGGATGGACGTGGCTATTACAAAAGCACCAGAAAAGCGAGAGGGTGTTTGGAGAGTTGACACGGGCGTCGGAGCGTTCCACGCCCCGTATGTCATCGACACTCGGCCAGCAAAGCGTCCGGAGCGCGATGGCGCCAAGTTGTGGCAATCGTTTTACGGGCAAGAGATT
>ENA-OFCF01000400-OFCF01000400.1-metagenomes-genome-assembly--contig:-NODE-400-length-19493-cov-4.784031_pt1 | contig 19493 bp, 15 predicted proteins | sample MGYA00153387_OFCF01 | MGnify analysis MGYA00153387
CCACGATCAGAGACCGTACACGCTACCACCGGGATACTCCGCGGCGTCGCCCAGTGCTTCCTCGATGCGCAGCAGCTGATTGTACTTGGCCACACGGTCGGTGCGGCTGGCGCTGCCCGTCTTGATCTGGCCAGCGCCCGTGCCGACGGCGAGATCGGCGATGAACGTGTCTTCCGTCTCACCACTGCGGTGCGACACGATGCTGGCATAGCCGGCGCTCTTCGCCAACTCCATTGCCAGCAACGTTTCCGTCAACGTACCGATCTGGTTCACCTTGATGAGGATCGAGTTCGCGACGTCGTTCTCGATGCCTCTGGCGAGAATTTCGGAGTTCGTGCAGAACAGGTCATCCCCGACGAGCTGTACCTTGGTGCCAAGCTGCGACGTCATCGCCTGCCAGCCATCCCAATCGTTCTCGGCGAGGCCGTCCTCGATGCTCACGATCGGATACAGCTCCATCCAGCGCGCGTACATGTCGATCATGCCCTGCGCGTTCATCGTGCCGGCCTTGCTCTTCTTGAAGTCGTACGTGCCTCCCTTGAACAACTCGCTTGCAGCACAGTCCAGCGCGATCGCGATCTCCTGGCCTGGTGCGAAGCCAGCTGACTCGATGGCCTCGATCACCAGCTTCAGCGCATCCTCGTCCGTCTTGAGGTCAGGCGCAAAGCCGCCTTCGTCGCCGACACCCGTCGCCAGCCCGCGCTTCACCAACACCTTCTTCAGCGCGTGAAAGACTTCCGCGCCCATGCGCAGCGCGTCGCGAAACGTTTCGGCGCCGATCGGGACGATCATGTATTCCTGAAAATCCACCGTGTTGGTCGCGTGGGCGCCGCCGTTGAGGATGTTCATCATCGGCACCGGCATCGTGCGCGCCATTGGACCGCCGAGGTAGCGCCAGAGCGGCATGTCGACGTCTTCGGCTGCTGCCCGGGCGGTAGCCAGCGATACCGCGAGGATCGCGTTCGCACCGAGCTTGGCCTTGTTCGGTGTACCATCCAGCTCCAGCATCGCGTTGTCCACGCCCATCTGATCCTGCGCCGACATGCCGGCCAGCGCCGGCGCAATCTGCTCTTCCACGGACTGCACGGCGTTCAGCACACCCTTGCCCAGGTACCGCGACTTGTCGCCATCGCGCAGTTCGACTGCCTCGCGCTCGCCGGTCGACGCGCCGCTTGGTACGGCGGCACGGCCCACGACGCCGCTGTCCAGCGTGACGTCGGCTTCAATGGTCGGATTGCCGCGGCTGTCCAGTATTTCGCGCGCGGTGATGTCTACGATGGTCGACATGGATCGGGAGTTCGGGAGGAGACGGTTGGTGTCGTGCTTTGTGCGAGGAATGACCTGCAATTACGTCGACTGCGCTACCTGCCTGCGTCCTGCGCCTGCACCAGCTACTGCGTGACGGCACCCACCTTCACGGGTGTCGCGAGTTCGGATCCCTCATCGGCAACCAGTGCATTGCGGGAATCGCTCTCGATGCCGTACGCGCTGGCGAGCAGCGCGGCCATGCGCGTCCACACCGTGTCCACCAGTCGATCGCGATCAGTGTAGTGCAGCACCGCCGTCGGAATGGGATCCAGGAAGTGGATGTGCACCTCGCCCGGAGTCACGCGCCACTGTCCGCGCCGCATGACCTCGCGCGTGCCCATGATCACGACCGGGATGATCGGCACGCCAGCCTGGATCGCGAGCACGAACGGCCCCTTCTTGAACGGGCGCAGCGCGTACTCGTCACCACGCGTGCCCTCGGCATACACCACCACCGATGCGCCTTCCCGGATCCGGACTGCCGCAGTCTCGTACATCTGCAGCGCTGCACGACGATTGGTGCGCTCGACGAAGATGGTGCCCACTCCCTCGGCGCCGCGGCCGAAGATCGGGATCTTCCGGAGTTCCGCCTTGGCCACGAAGCTCCACCGCGGCAGCACGCTCGCGAGGCAGAACACATCGAACCAGCTCACGTGGTTGGCCACGTAGACGCAGGCCGCCGACTGCTGGATGTGCTCCGCACCATGCACCCGCACGCGAACGCCGCCGCCGCGCACCATGGTGCGCGCCCAGAAACCCTGCACGGCCTCGTATATGCTGCCATGCCCGATCGGCACACGCAGCAGCGAGGCGGTGACGACGATCGCGACCACCGGAATCGTGACCAGCACTGCCACCAGCGCCGCGATGAAAGTCATCATTGCGGCGAAAGGTGGTCGTATCCCGGGGGAGGGTCAACGCGGCGCGGCCCATCGCGTACCACGACACAGGCCCCGTCTGCCAGTGTCGTGGCGACCACGCGCCCGATGGGCGTCAGCGTGCCGATCCGGGCGAGCTTCGCCGCCGCGTCCATCCCGGACGGTCCGGTGACGAGCAGCTCATACTCCTCGCCGCTCGCAAGCGCGTCGCGCGCCATCACGCCGCCCAGCACGGGCACCGCGGCGAGTTCAATGGTCAGCTGCATGCCGGACGCAGCAGCGATGTGTCCCGCGTCGGCCACGAGGCCGTCGGACAGGTCGATGGCCGCTGTCGCGCCGTTGGCGGCGCACCAGGCACCCATGCTCAGCCGGGCCACAGGCCGCGCGAAGCGCGCGCGATGCGTGGCGCGAGGCAGCTTCCCTGCCTGCCACGCCTCGAGAGCCGCACGCGGGCCACCAAGGCTTCCAGTGAGATAGATCAGGTCACCCGGGCGCGCGCCGTCGCGCCGCATCGGGGCGGTGGCCGTACCGAGCACCGTAATGCCCAGCGTGAGCACCGGCGAGCGCGTGGTATCGCCGCCGATGATCGGGACCTTCGCCGCCTCACAGGCGTCGCCGACCCCATGAAGCACCTCGTCCAGCGCACCATCCCACGAGGCGGGCGCGCCGAGCGCGATCAACACGCCCAGCGGCTCGGCACCCATCGCGGCCAGGTCCGAGAGCGCGGCCATGGTGGCACGCCACCCGATCTCGATCGGGGCGAGCCAGGCGCGCCGAAAATGCACGTCTTCAGTGGTCGTGTCCGTGCTCACCACGAGCCGCGTGCCGGTGGGTACATCGAGAATGGCGGCATCGTCGCCAATGCCGCGCGCACGCGAACCCCATTGGCGCACCCAGCGGGCAATCGACACGAATTCCCGTCCCGGGCCGAGTGCGACCGGCATCGGACTGGTCATGAAAAGGGTACGGCGGGAAGTTCGAGCAAGGTGTGCGGCTGGGTCGACGTGTGTGCGTGCGCAAAGAGTCGGGGCCACACGTTACTCACTTCGTGCAAGAGCAGGTCCATCGTGACGCCGCGCCAGCCGCCATGTGCGACTACCGCCTGCTCCGCCGCCTGCCCATGCACCCACGCCGCCATGGCGCCAGCGTGCAACGGCGAGTGTCCCTGTGCCAGCAGCGTGCCGGCAATGCCGGCGAGCAGGTCACCGGTGCCACCCATTGCCAACGCCGGATTGCCGGTGGCCGAGACCAGTCGCGATCCGTCGGGCGATGCGATGACGGAGGGCACGCCCTTGAGCAGCACTGTGGCACCAAGCGCCTGCGACAGCCGGAGCGGATCATCGAACCGCTGCAACGGGGCTGCCGTCGCGAGCGACGAGGTATTCCCTGCTTGCAGCAACGTCCACAGGGCTGCGAACTCACCCACATGCGGCGTCAGCAGCGCGGGCCGTCCGTGCAGCGCGTGGCGCAGGCGGACGAGATCACCTGACAAGCCATCGCCCGCGTCATCGATCTGCTCCGCGTCCACGAACGGCTGCGCGCGGAATGCGCTCAACGCCCCTGCATCCAGCACCACCGCACCGCGATATGTGTGCAGCAGCCGCAGCACGCGCTCGCGCATGTCACGCGTTGCGCCGTCGAGACCGGGGCCAATCACCATCGCGTCGGGCCATGTCGTGTCGATGGAATGCCACTCGTCGACGCGCACCGCGTGCACCGTCGCGAACGGCACCGCGACCTGCAGCGCCAGCGCCGATTCTGGCGCGACATGGGCACGCACCATGCCGATGCCCGACGCATGTGCGCCACGCGCAGCAAGAATCGCGGCGCCTGCCATGCCGGCGCCACCGCCCACGATCGCAAGCCGCTTGCGCGAGCCCTTGTGCGCATCCGGGGCCAGCGCCGGGATCCATGCGCGCACCGCGCTGGCATCGATCAGGTGCGCCGTACCGGGCGCTGCATCGAGCAGGCCGATGTCCAGCACATGCAGCACGCCGACGAGATCGCGGCGCAGGAGCTGTCCCGCCTTTGCGCTGCCGAATGTCACGGTATGCGACGCAGCAACGGCGCCGCCGTCGTCGCCCGTCGTCGCATTCAGCCCCGATGGCATGTCGATCGCGATGATGGCGTTAGCTGATGCGTGCCGCGTGCGCACTGCGGCAAGTGCATCGGCAATGCCGTCGCGCGGCGCACCGCTCGCGCCGGTGCCGAGCAGCGCGTCGAGCACGACGGCCTCGACGCCGGACGGTGGCGCAAAGCGTCCGTCCAGCAGCGCTTCAGCCCTCGCGCGCTGCGCATCCGGCGTACGCGGCGCGAGTGCCTCGTGCACGGTCACGGACCAGCCACGCTGCCGAAGCAGCCCGGCGATCACCCAGCCGTCGCCACCGTTGTTGCCGCCGCCCACGTAGATCGCCGCACTGCGCCACGGTTGCGCGTGCAGCCATTCGGCGGCGGCGGTTCCTGCGCGATGCATCAGCGCAAAAGAATCCGGCAGCGTCGCGATCGTGCGCACGTCGAGTTGCTGCGCTTCAAGGGCCGACAGCACTGGGACGAGCGCAGCGATGGAAGTCATGCGGTGGACTCACAGAAACATGGACGTGCCGCCGGCGCTTGCACGGCCGGTCGGCACGGTGCGTCTCAACCCTGCGGCACGTTCCGCCAGGGATACGCAGATTCAAACGCGTGCCGAAAATCGAAGGCATCCGCGAAATCCTCGCGCTGGTCATTCGGCTGCTTGATCAGCATGCCAAGGTCCACGAGTGCGAACACGATATCACCGAAGTGCACCGACTCGCGGATACCCCAGTGATCGAGCACGAGACGCGACATGACCCCGTAACGCTCGATCGCCAGGTCACGACAGGTTTCGGCCAGCTCCCGCCCCGAGATGTGGCGACGCTCGCCCAGATGCTGCTGGCACTGTTCCAGCGCCGCCAGCACGAAAAGAAATGCGTGCTCATGGAAACGCGGTTCGCGCAGGCGAATCTGCTCCATGATGCCGTCCTTGAACGCCAACTCTGCCACGTCCTACCTCACTCGGGAAATCGGTCCGGCAATCAGACCTCTGCGCCAACCGGCGCAGGATACAGCGGAAAGCCTGCCGTCAGGTCCTTCACGTCGGCATGCACCGCGCGCAGGTTGGCTTCATTGTCCGGGGCCTGCAGCACACGATCGATGAGAACGGCGATGCGCTGCATCTCAGACTCCTTCATGCCACGCGTGGTGACGGCGGGCGTACCGATGCGGATGCCGCTCGTCACGAACGGCGAGCGCGTCTCCTTCGGCACCGTGTTCTTGTTCACCGTGATGCCCGCAAGGTTCAGCGCATTCTCGGCCAGCTTGCCGGTCAGCGAGTCCACACCGCGCGAACGCAGGTCCATCAGCATCAGGTGATTGTCCGTGCCACCCGAGACGATCGATCCGCCGAGTGCGATCAGCTCCGCCGCCAGCGCCTGCGCGTTGCGCACCACCTGCTGGCAGTATTCGGTGAACGACGGCAGCAGTGCCTCGCGGAACGCCACGGCCTTGGCTGCGATCACATGCTCCAGCGGCCCGCCCTGCGTGCCGGGGAACATCGCCTTGTCGATCGCCTTCGCATGCGCGGCCTTGCACAGGATCAACCCGCCACGGGGTCCGCGCAGCGTCTTGTGCGTGGTGGTGGTCACGACATCGGCGAACGGCACCGGGCTCGGATACACGCCCGTTGCGGCCAACCCGGCGAAGTGTGCCATGTCCACCAGGAAGATCGCGCCGACTTCATCGGCCGCGTCACGGAAGGCCTGGTAATCCAGCACGCGCGAGTAGGCGCTGTAGCCGGCGATCAGGAGCTTCGGCTTCTTCTCGCGAACCAGGGCGCGCATCGCGTCATAGTCGATCAGGCCTTCGTCCGTCACGCCGTAATGACAGGCGTTGTAGGTCAGGCCCGAGAAGTTCACGGGCGAGCCGTGCGTGAGGTGCCCGCCCTGCGCCAGGTCGAGGCCCACGATGGTGTCGCCCGGCTTCAGGAACGCCAGGAAAACAGCGGCGTTGGCGGTCGCCCCGGAATGCGGCTGCACGTTTGCGTGCTCGGCCCCGAACAACTCCTTCACGCGGTCGATGGCCAGCTGCTCCACCTTGTCCACGACTTCACAGCCGCCGTAATACCGCTTGCCCGGCAGACCCTCGGCGTACTTGTTCGTGAGCGGGGAGCCCATGGCTTCCATCACCGCCGGCGACACGAAATTCTCGCTCGCAATCAACTCGATGCCGTCGTTCTGACGCTCGATCTCCGCTTCGATCAGTGACGCGATCTCGGGATCGGCGGCGCGCAGTGCAGCGCCCGGCGGGCAACGGTCCCAATCATTCCACGGCTGCTGCATCAACGCTCCACATCGTCGGCCCGCTCGATCTTGGCGATCCGGCGTTCGTGCCGGCCACCCTCGAACGGCGTATTGAGCCACGCCTTCAAAATCTGCACTCCTTCCTCGTCGCTGACACAACGCGCGGGGATCACCAGGATGTTCGCGTCATTGTGCTCCCGCGCCAGCCTTGCGACTTCCGGTGTCCACGCCACCGCCGCACGGACATGCGGCCAGCGATTGGCGGCGTAGCTCATTCCGAGGCCGGTGCCGCAGAGCAGGATACCGCGTTTCGCCTCGCCGGACGATACCTCCCGGGCGACGGGATGCGCGTAGTCGGCGTAATCGGTGGAATCAGCCGAGTGGGTGCCGAGGTCGGCAACCGCGAAGCCCATCTCCGCCAGTGCCGATGCCAGGTGACCCTTCATTTCGAAGCCCGCGTGATCGGACGCGATCGGGATATGCTCTGCCATGATCACCCTTGCGACTTGTTGGGAAACGGCGGCCAGGTGCGCACCATGCCGCGTACGGCCTCGATACGGCGTTCCGCGAGGCGATCCGCCGCCACGTGCGACGTCACGCCATCGGCCTTCGCGATGTCGAACACCCCAAGGATAGTCTGATAGATCTCGTCTGCCTTGCGCAGCGACCGCGTACGGTCCCAGCCGGCCAGTTCGCTGTAGACGTTGATCACGCCACCGGCGTTCACGACGTAGTCCGGCGCGTATGTCACGCCCCTCGCCTCGAGCATGTCGCCGTGCCGGTCCTCGAGCAGCTGGTTGTTGGCCGCACCGACCACCAGCTCCACGCGCAGCTTCGGGATGGTGTCGTCGTTCATGCCACCACCCAGCGCGCACGGGGCCAGGATGTCGGCCTTCTGGTTCAGCACCTCCGCCACGTCCACGCCCCGCGCTCCGGTGTCGTGCATGACACGCTTCACCCGCTCTGCATCGATGTCGGCCACGATCAGCGTCGCGCCGACTGCGTGCAGCTCCCTGGCCAGGTTGTACCCCACGTTGCCGCAGCCCTGGATGGCGACGGTGCGCCCGCTCAGGTCGTCGGAGCCCCATCGATACTTCGCCGTGGCCTGCATGGCGCGGAAGACACCGCGCGCGGTCACCGGCGACGGGTCGCCTGAGGCACCCTGCAGGCCGGAGACGTAATCGGTCTCCATGTGCACGAAATCCATGTCCGTGGTGCTCGTCCCCACGTCCTCGGCGGTGACGTAGCGGCCGCCCAGCGAATCCACGAAGCGTCCATGGGCGCGAAACAGCATCTCGCGATTCAGCGTGCGGTTGTCACCGATGATGACCGCCTTGCCGCCACCGAGGTTCAGGCCGGCGACGGCGTTCTTGTACGTCATGCCGCGGGCCAGACGCAGCGCGTCGATGATCGCCTCCTCATCGGAGCCGTACTGCCAGAACCGCGTGCCGCCGAGCGCCGGACCAAGCGTCGTGTCGTGGATTGCGATCACGCCACGGTAGCCGCTGGACTTGTCGAAGTTGAGCACCAGCTGCTCGTGCCCCATTGCTGCAATCGTGTCGAAAAGCTTCATGATGTATGGCAAGGACGCGGCGTGCCATGCGGGCCGGGCACGCCGCGTCGTTCAGGAACGGGAGTAAAGTTCGCGGGCAATGACGATGCGCTGCACCTCGGACGTGCCTTCGTAGATCTCCGTCACCTTCGCATCACGAAACAGGCGCTCCACCGGATACTCGGTCACGTAGCCGTACCCGCCGAAGATCTGGATGGCCTGCGTGGTGGTCCACATCGCCGTCTCGCTGGCGAGCAGTTTGCACATGGACCCGAACTGCGTGATGTTCTCGCCCGCCTGCTTGGCGCGTGCGGTCGCGTAGAGCAGCGCACGCGTGGCAGCGATGCGGCTGGCCATGTCGGCGAGCTTGAACTGCACCGCCTGAAAATCGCGGATCGGCTTGCCGAACTGCCGGCGATCATCGGCATACCGGCGCGCCGCTTCCGCGGCGGCCGTCGCGATGCCGAGTGCCTGCGCCGCGATGCCGAGTCGCCCATGATCCAGTGACTGCATCGCGTAGATGAAGCCCATGCCCTCTTCACCCACCATGCGGTCACCCGGCACGCGCATCTCGTCGAAGTTCAGCGTCACCGTGGGGCTGGCGCGCATTCCCATCTTGACTTCCTTCTTGCCGATGCTGAAGCCCGGCAATTCCGGCGAGATGATGAATGTCGAAATGCCCTTGCTGCCCTTGCGGGCATCGGGCGTGTCGGTGCGCGCCATCACCAGGATCGCACCGGCATGCGTTCCATGCGTGACCCACGCCTTGGAGCCGGTGATGATCCAGTCGTCACCATCGCGCACCGCCTGCGTGGTGAGCGAACTCGCGTCGCTGCCACTAGCCGCCTCCGACAGCGCGAATGCGCCCAGAATCTCCCCGCGAGCCATCGGCGGCAGCCAGCGCACCTTCTGCGCCTCGCTGCCGTAATTCAGAATCATCTGCGTCGGCAGCGAGTTGTGCACGCTCATCATCACGCCGACCGAGGCGTCGTGCGTGCAGATTTCTTCCAGTGCCACGAGGTAGGTCAGTGCATCGAGTCCGAGTCCGTCGTACTGCTCGGGTATCAGCATGCCCAAAAAGCCCATTGCGCCCAGCTTGGCGACGAGTGTCGGCTCGAAGTGACTGTCGCGGTCCCATTGCGCGGTGAACGGCGTGATCTCGGCGGCGGCGAATTCGCGCGCGGTACGCTGAATCTCACTTTGCTCTTCGGTGAGCGGAAAGATCGCGGGTGATGGCAGCATGCTCAGGTGCTCGCGTAGGTGTACACGCCGCGTCCCGTCTTGCGGCCAAGCCAGCCGGCATCGACGTACTTGCGCAGCAACGGGCAGGCACGGTATTTCGGGTCGCCGATACCGTCGTGCAGCACATCGAGAATGGCGACGCAGGTATCGAGACCGATGAAGTCCGCGAGCGTCAGTGGTCCCATGGGGTGGTTCATGCCCAGCTTCATGACCGTGTCGATGGACTCTGCGGTGCCGACGTGCTCCATCAGGCAGTAGAACGCCTCGTTGATCATCGGCATCAGGATGCGATTCGCAATGAAGCCCGGAAAGTCGTTTGCCTCGCACGGCGTCTTGCCGACGGCTTTCGCGAGTGCGACGGTGCGGGCGGTCGTCTCGTCGCTCGTCGCGATGCCACGAATCACCTCGACCAGCTGCATCACCGGCACCGGGTTCATGAAGTGCATGCCGATGACGTCGGCGGGGCGCTTCGTGCGTGCTGCGATCTGCGTGATCGAGATGGAGCTGGTGTTACTGGCGAGGATCGCGCCGGCGGGTGCGATCGCATCGAGGCGGGTGAAGATGTCGAACTTGAGCGCGACATTTTCCGTCGCGGCCTCGATGATCACGGAGGCGTCAGCCGCCGCGTCCATGTCGGGGGACGTGGAGACGCGCCCCATCGTTGCCTCCAGCGCAGCGGCATCGATGGTGCCCTTCTTCAACTGGCGATCGAGATTCCTGCGAATCGTCGCGACGCCGCGCTCGAGCGCTGCCGCCGAGACATCGATGATCGTGACCGAAAACTCCGACTGCGCAAAGACGTGGGCGATACCGTTGCCCATCTGTCCTGCGCCAATGACCGCGATGCGGTCGCTCATGCTTCATGCTCCTGACGGCCCGTGGGACCGCCCGCGTTCATGGAAACCGTGACCGGCGCGAAGGGCATCATTCCCCTGCGCCGCATGTAACCCGTCGCCCACGACAATCCGGCAAACGAGCCGATCATTCCTGCTGCTGCACCAACGCCGCCTTCGGGTCCCCATGCTCCACCGGAAAGCCAGTCAGGTCCCGAGTCGATGAGCTTGTACCCTGGAGTCCCGAACGGCAGCCCGCTCACGGCGGCGTGGAAGCCGGCCGACATCGTCCAGTTCCAGGCGAAGTGTGCAATCCACGCCGCCGCCAGACTGCCCGTCACCAGACGCACACCAGCGAGGAACACGCCTGCGGCAATCACGTTCGCGATCGCCGACGGTGTCACCCCGGGGTTGCCGAGATGCAGCAGCCCGAAGACGACCGATGTGATGGCCGTCGCCGCCGGCCAGCCCCAGGTGCCGCGCAGCACCGCGAATGGGTAGCCGCGCAACAGCAGCTCCTCGGTCAGCGCCGCGGGTGCCAGCACCGCGACCGTGAGCAGCAGCGTCCGCAGGCCGTCGCCCGCTGGAGTTGGCACGAAAGACAGGCTGCCGACCGCCACCAGCACCCATGTCGGCAGTGCAATGGCGAGTGCGCCCGTTGCCGCCGCCAGCAGCAGCAGCGTCGGACGCCACGCGTCAGGCCCGAGTCCAACCGCGCTCCACCCCTCGCCGTCGACCGTGTGTGACGCATACCGCGTCGCAAACAGCACAGCCGCACACTCCAGCGACGACCGGACCCACGGCATGGACAACGCCGGCAGGCCCATCGCCACCAGCGGCACCGCTACATTCGACGCGGCAAACCCCGCCAACACGAACACCATGATCCGCCATCCGGCGCGCAGGCGACCAGGACGCACGTACGTCATGCGCTCGAGCAGCGAATCGCTCACAGTGTGCCTGCGAAGCGCGCTGCCGTTCAGGCGCGCGAGACGGACAGCGCAACCGCGTCACCGCCACCAAGGCAGAGCGTCGCAAGGCCTGTTTCCACATTGCGATCGCGCATGGCGTGCAGCAGTGTGACGAGTACGCGCGCGCCGCTCGCGCCGATTGGATGGCCCAGCGCGATCGCGCCACCGTTCACGTTCACGCGATCCCAATCCCAGTGCAGGCCGCGACCATTCGCCAGCGCCTGTGAGGCGAACGCCTCATTGGCCTCGATCAGGCCATAATCGCCGATGGTGGTGCCCTGCTGCTGCATCAACGTCTGCACGGCCGTGATGGGCGCGAAGAACAGGTCCTTCGGCTCCACCGCGCCAGTGGCGTATCCCGTGATCCGGGCCATGATCTCGAGGCCCTGTGCCTTCGCGACCGCCTCGCTCATGATCACCAGCGCGGCGCCACCGTCGTTCAGCGATGACGCGTTGCCCGCGGTCACGGAGAGCTCGGCTGCGGTCATGTCTTTCGGTGCGTCCTTGCCGAAGGCCGGGCGTAATGTTGCCAACGACTCCGCCGTCGTGTCGGCGCGCGGCCCCTCGTCGGCGCTCACGACCGTTGGTCCCTTGCGGCCCGGAATGCTCACCGGCGCAATTTCGGCGGTGAACCTGCCCGCCTGCTGCGCGGCGATCGCCTTGCGGTGGCTCTCGGCGGCAAACGCGTCCTGGTCGGTCCGATTGACCTGTGCCTTCTGCGCGGTGTGCTCCGCGTGCCCACCCATATGTACGTGACATGAAGCGCAATGCAGCCCGTCGCGAATCATGCCGTCCACCAACGTCTGGTCACCCAGCTTCACGCCGCCGCGGATGCCGTAGGTGTAATACGGTGCATTCGACATGCTCTCCTGGCCGCCGGCGATGAGCACGGATCGATCGCCAGCCTTGATGGCCTGCGCCGCAAGCATCACGGCCTTGAGGCCCGAGCCGCACACCTTGTTGATCGCCAGTGCCGAGGCGGTGACAGGCACGCCACCGTGCAGGGCGGCCTGCCGCGCGGGGGCCTGACCCGTGCCACCCTGCAGCACGTGGCCCATGATCACTTCCTCGATCAGGTCGGCTGGTACGCCACTGGCGGCGAGCGCAGCGGCAATGGCATGGCCGCCCAGCTGGGGCGCCGTGAGTGACGACAGGCCGCCAAGATACCTGCCGATGGGCGTGCGCTTCGCAGCGACGATGACGGGTGTGTGTTCTGGAGACCGCATATGTGGGACAGGCGTGGAATGGCGTTTCAGGCAGTGCGCGGAGTCGGGCAGCCGCTGAAGATAGCGCATTGGTGTGGAGCGTTGGTTCGGACCATTTGCTCAATGGTGTGCCAAGGCACTGACTGACCCGTGGGAGTCGCCAACGCCGCGCTGACAGAACGGCGCCTCTCCGTTCGTCACGACTGGCCTGATTGCGAGCAGGCTGGCGTTTCGCGACGGGCGAACGCGACTCAAGAAGCGGTTGACGCATGACGATCCTGACATGTCAGAGTGTCTCCTTGCCACGCGTCTTGCGCGCCCAACCCTCGCACCTTTGCACTCCTCGGCCCGAGCAGGTTCCGGCTGCCGCGCAGGTTGCCACGAGCACCGCGATCTCGAGCGTCACGTGCCGGAGCGCGCCGCATGAATGCCTCGATGGTCATGGACGGTGCGGTCGACCAGAAGCTCGATGCGGCGCGGCGCTTCGTGGAATCCATTGGCAGTGCCACGCGCCTGCCTGCGTTCGTGCGCAACATCCGCTCCATCGGGACCCTCGCCGCCAACCTGCAAGTGCGCGTCGAGCTGCTGGAGAAGGAGATCCTGAAGGATCCCGCGCTCACCAGTCGCGTCCTGCGCGTGGCCAGCTGCGTGAGTCAGTCGGACTCGATCGCGAGCGTGAAGCAGGCCATCATCCTGCTCGGCTACGAGCGGGTCACGAACCTGTCGTCCTCAGCGGCGGTCTTTGACAGTCTCGATCGCAACTCGGCAGCCGTGCAGGACCTGCTTGTCGTGTCCGTACTGACCGCCAACCAGGGGCTGGCGCTCGCGGTGCAGGCAGGCAACGGACGCCCCGAGCTGGCCTATCTCTGCGGACTGTTCAGCAACCTCGGTGAGGTGATGGCGGCGTGTTACCGAAGCGCGGAGTACGACGTGTGGGCAGCGTCCCGCCGGGTGACCGATGCAGGGCCGGATGGAAGCGAGGCCGCGCATTTCGGCTTTGCATTCGAGCATGTGGCCGTGCTGCTTGCCACGCAGTGGAGCATGCCACCGGAGGTGATCCAGTCGCTGCGCCGCCTGCCACCGCCACGGGAGGCTCCGCGTGATCGGCTGCTGCACATCGCGCAGTTTGGCGCCGACCTCACACGTGCCATCTACTCCACGCCGGCGGGTGGTGGGCCCAACCAGGCGGTCGAGACACTGATCGAGCTGTACGCCGCGCCCCTGGCATTCGAGCGCAAGGCGATCGACGCTGCAATGAGTCAAGCGCGCAGCGAGTCGATCCCGGCGCTGAGCCAGATGAACATCACCATCGACGGCTGGCGACGCGCGCGCCACCGCGATTGCGACGCTCGTGCGACGGCGTTCGAGGAGGAACAACGCGGCGGTACCGACACTGAAGTGGACGCGGAGACAACGGCGGAAGCTGCGGTGCGCTCACTGGTGAACACCGCCCAGGAGCAGCGACGCGCCGTCGGCGGCCAGACGTTCGCGGAAGCCCTGAACGCCACGCTCGCCGCTGGACAGGCGGCCGGTTACAGCCGCGGCGTGCTCGCCCTGAGCAACGAGACATTCACCAGCGTCCGAGGACGGATCGGATCCGGCCCAGGTCATGAGGAACTGCTGCAGTGCTTCGACGTCGGTACGCATGCGATGTTCGGCGCGCTGGCTGCGGCGCTGGATCACCGCACCGACCTGTTTGTCGACATGCGCGATCACGACGCGCTGCGTTACCGCCGGGACACCTTGTTGAAGGAACTCGACCCGCGATGTTTCTCCCTGCTGCCGCTGGAGCTTTCGGGCCGGCTGATCGGGTGTCTCTACTTCGATAGTGATTCGGCCGTAAGCCCAAGTGCTCGGCTGAAGGACCTGCTGTGCACTGCACGTGCTCACCTCGTGGTCGCATTCCTCAAGCAGCGCGAAAGCGGTCAGGCAGCGTAAGGCGTCGGCACATCACGGTGGTGCAAAATTTCAAAGCGTGAACGACGACGGCGTCCCGACCATGGTCGAAACGCCGTCGTCGTTCACGCACCCTGCAATGCCTAGAACCGGAAGTTTATCCGGGCGTACGCGAACCGGCCGTTGAAGCCGAATGGCGACGCGCCGCTGTACGGGAAGACGCCGTTGTTGCTGTTGATCGCGATATTTTCCTCGGGATAGACGTCGAACAAGTTGTCTGCGCCGAAGGTGAACCGCACGTTCTCGCGGAGCGCGAGACCAAGCGACGCATCGGTGATCCACCTGGCATCGAACGTCTGGTCATTGGCGGCCGTCGTACCGAAGCCGGTGACTTCGCCGAAGCGTTGCGTGCGCGCCGTGAAGGTAAACTTGCCGACTTCGTGCGTGCCGGTGAACACGAAGTTATTGCGAGGCTGGCCACGCTCCACGCGACCACGCTCGATGCGCGAGTAGAGGGCATCGTTCAGTGCGGCGAGTGCTGGCGGCGTGACCTGCTTGATCGCCATGATCTTCGTCTCGTTGAAACTCGCACCGGCGGTCAGGCGCAGGATTCCGCGCTTGTTGAAGTTCAGGCCGTAATTCGCGACCAGATCCACGCCGCTCGTGCGTGTGTCGATGGCATTCGTGAAGAAGCGGCCGCCGCTGACGCCCGTCTCGCCGTTCGCGGTGAGGAAATCACGCACGGCAACCTGCAGCAGATTTTCCGAGAGGACCACACGATCATCGATGTCGATGCGGTAATAGTCGGCCGTGACGCTCAGCGCGCGCACGGGCTGCAGCGTGATGCCGCCGCTGATATTCCTGCTCTTCTCTGCCGTGAGCGGCTTGGCGCCGAGCAGCTGTGCGGCGCGGCTCGAAACCGGGAACGTGCGGACCTCGAACGGGATGCCGTTGACGAAGTTCGTCGAGGTGGCCGTGAAGTAACTTTGCTGCAGCGACGGGGCACGGAAACCCGTGGAGTAGCCACCGCGCACGGCAAACTGCTGGATCGGTGCGAATCGTGCCGTGACCTTGCCGGTGGTTTGGCTACCGAAATCGCTGTAGTTCTCGTAACGCACCGCGCCGCCGACCAGCAGCATCGATGTCAGGTCGGACTCGACATCAGCATACAGCGACGTGTTGTGGCGGGAGGCATCCGTCTGGTCGGTCGGACGGAAGCCCGGAAACACCTGCGAACCCGCGGCGGCAAGGCGCACGGTCGGATTGCCGCTGGCATCGAGAACCGGCACCTTGCCGTCCTGCCACGAACCTGGCTCGCCTTGCCGGATCTGATATTGATCCTTGCGCCACTCCGCGCCGCCGGCCAGGCGAATCGGCATTGAGCCAGCCTTCACTTCACGAAACAGATCCAGGTTCGACGTCGCCTGGCTGAATACCAGTGTGCCGGCATCGAACGCCGTCTTGCTGGCATTGCCGAACGACGCGTTGTTGGTGTTGCTGATGAGGAAATTGTGCGAATTGCGACCCACCGTCTGGCTCAGGTCCCACGTCCAGCCGGCGAGTGCGCCCTTCAAGCCGATGGCCGTCGAAGCGTCCCAGAGCGTGCTGTTGATGAAGGGCAGGAAGCCGTTCGGGTACAGCGATCGCACGGTGCGATCGTCAAGCGGCCGACGCCAGAAGCCCGGTGCCGTGGCTTGGCGACGGCTGGACCCACCGAACGCATACAGATTGACGCCGTTGCCGAACGCCACACCGCTGGAGAACATGCCGACGAGGTCGGAGGTTGCACCATCACCAAAGCGATTGTTGATGCGGCCGATCGAGCTTTCGCGTGCGTCGCCCGCGAAATACTGCACACGGGCGTCGGCGCGCGACCGATCGGTGTACTGGCGATCGCGTGCCTCGAAGCCGGCATGGAAGAAGCTGCCGCTGCTGTTCGCGAAGCCTGCATTCGCGGAACCCTGCATCACGCGACCGTCGCCGAGCGACGTGATGCCGGACTGCAGGTTCACCTCGCTGGGTGCCGTGGTCTTGAGCACGATGTTGATCACGCCGGCAATCGCATCGGAGCCGTACTGCGCCGCGGCGCCATCGCGCAGGATCTCGACCCGATCGATCATGCTGGCGGGAATCGCGTTGAGGTCCACCGCCGACTGGCCGCGGCCGACGGTGCCGTTGACGTTGATCAGCGCCGTGGTGTGTCGACGCTTGCCGTTGATGAGCACCAGCACCTGATCGGCGCCGAGGCCGCGCAGCGTGGCCGGACGTACGGCATCGGTACCGTCAGCGATGGCCGAGCGCGGAAAGTTCACGGACGGGGCGAGCGCCTGGATCATCTGCGCCGTTTCCGTCCGCCCCGTGGCCTTCAGGTCCATCGCCGTGAACACGTCGACCGGCACTGGAGACTTGGTGACGGTCCGCTCCTCGGCACGCGTACCGACCACGGCGACGGCCTCGAGGTTCGTTGCCGTGCGCTCGAGACGCACGTCGCGCGTGAGCGTCTGACCGGCGACGATCGTGATCGCCTGCGTGTTGCTGCTGAACCCGATCTGCCGGATGCGCAGCGTATATGCGCCGGGGCGAAGTCCAATGGAATACGTGCCGTCGGACTTCGTGATGGTACCGAACGCGGTACCCACCAGCTGCACGGTGGCCCCGAGTACCGCGGCACCACCGTCTGAACTCGTCACCTTGCCGATGACGCGGCCCTGCGCGAAAACCGATACGGCACCGACAATCGAGGTAACCAGCACGAAGCTGATCCGCCGAACGAACATACGAGACACTGCCATGAATGCACTCCTGACGCCGAGACGAGCAGCGAGCGGCTGCCGTCGGGCGGCGTGGCGCTGCAGGATGCTGCCGCGCCTTGACGCGTCGGCAGCAGGAACAACAAACTCATGTGAATCTACGCGGCGGCGCTCAGCCAGCGTGGGAAGCCGCGCCATCGGCAGCCTGATACGATGAGATGACGGCGAACTCATCAAATCCGTCGGCGTTGGACTCCACACGATTTCGTCCTGATCTTTTCGCTTTCAGGAGACGAGCATCGGCGCGACACACGAGGGCCGCCACGGTGTCCATGCTGTCCTCGGGCCACGACGCGACACCGATGCTCGCCGTCAGCACCGTGCGCACGTAATCTGCCGGAACGTCGGTGAAGAGCTCGGCCTGCGCGTGGTCTGCCGCCCGCCGTCTGGCATGCCCATCCAGCTCGACGCCGACCTCGCTGATCGCGAGGCGGATGAGTTCCATGCGCTCGCTGGCCTTTGCACGGTCGAGGCCCGGCAGCATCACGATCAGCTCCTCGCCACCGTAGCGGCCCACGACGTCCTCGTCGCGCACCAGCTGCTTGATTGCGCCCGCCACGGATGACAACACCATGTCACCCACTGCATGGCCGAAGCGATCGTTGAACGACTTGAAGTAATCGAGGTCGATCATGGCCACGGCGATTGGCTCGCCGGTGCGCCGCGCCGCATCGAATGCCTCGCCGAGGCGCTCGTCGAAATAGCCGCGGATCATGAGACCCGTGAGCCGGTCGCGCACCGACAGCACACGCAGCTGCTGCACGCGCAGCACGATGCTGAGACTGACGATCGTGGCGACGAGCAGCAGCACGACGCGCGCAATCTGATCCTGCACGTCGAACCGGCCGTACGAGCCGTCGCTCCACGTGGGACTGATGCCGATCGTGGTGCTTGCCCACCAGACGATGAGCGCATACTGCGCTGCCGCCGTGAGCCCCGTCACCAGGCAGACGCGGCGATCGTAGCGCAGGCAGGTCACCGCGAGACAGATGAAGTACACCTCGAAGATCACGCGCGAGTTCGTCGCGATCTGCGGCAGGTCGAGCACGACGAACAGCGCCAGTCCCGCGCTGACGAGCGTCACGTCCAGCAGCGACGCCACGAAGCCGATCCATGACCGCACCCGGTCCTGGTGCGTGAGCCAGAGAAAGAACACGCACGCGAGCGCGCCAACGATGCCGATGCCCAGGCCGACCCACGTCTCACGCTGGTCGTATGAGATCACGACCGCACGCAACGCAATGCCGCACAGCAGGAGGGCCGCCAGGAGCCGGTACTTCGCGATGGTCCGCTCGCCCTCGAGTCCCGCATCGCGGAGGGCCCGGTCGGACACCCGCCAGAACTCGGACCAGGCCGAGCTGCGGCGACCGCTGGCTTCGCCGACCATGTCTCCGCCCTGCCCCGCCAGCGCCGCCATTTTCTGCAGCGATGTCAGGCGATCCGAGATATGGATCGTGGTCGGGCGGGGTACCGGCGGCATCCAATCAGTCCGTGGGTTCAGGGAGGAACGACAGGTCGGGCAGCGCGCGCGTCCGCACCTCCTCGAGCACGCGCGTCAGGAAATCGTCCACAGACAGAATCTCCTGCTTCTTGCCGTCGGCACCGCGCACGCGGACCGCGAGCGTACCATCCGCCGCTTCGCGCTTCCCGACCACAGCTGTATACGGCACCTTCATCAGTTCGCTCTCACGGATGCGATAGTTCAGCGTTTCGTTCCGATCGTCACACGTCGCGCGGAGGCCGGCGGCGCGCATCCGTGTCACGGCTGCCCGCGCTTCGGTTGCGTAGTCGTCCACGATCGGAACGACACGGATCTGCTCCGGCGCGAGCCAGACCGGGAATGCGCCGGCGAAATGTTCGATCAGGATGCCCATGAATCGTTCAAACGAGCCGCTGATCGCGCGATGGATCACGACGGGGCGATGCGCCGTGTTGTCCTCACCCGTGTAGGTCAGGTCGAAACGGTCCGGCGCGGCGTAATCCAGCTGGATGGTGCCCAGCTGCCAGGCACGCCCGATGGAGTCCATCACGTCGAAGTCGATCTTCGGGCCGTAGAACGCCCCGTCGCCGACCTTCAGCTCGAACGGCAGGCCCGTGCTCTCCAGCGCACCACGGAGCGCCGCCTCGGCATTGTCCCACATCTCGTCGCTGCCGATTCGCTGCTCCGGGCGCGTCGCGAACTTGAGGCGCGCGGTCAGCCCGAAGGTGCGGTAGTAGCCCAGGATCATCTCGACCAGGCGATGCACCTCGTCGGCGATCTGGGTTTCCATCAGGTAGATGTGGCAGTCGTCCTGCTGAAACTGGCGCACACGCGTGAGGCCTGACAACGCACCCGAGAGCTCGTTGCGGTGCAGCACGTCGTAGGTCGAGTACCGCAGCGGCAGTTCGCGATACGAGTGCTTCTTCGCCGCGAACATCAGGTGATGCGACGGGCAGTTCATGGGCTTCAGGTAATAGTCCTGGCCCTGCTTCGTGATAT
>ENA-OFCF01000401-OFCF01000401.1-metagenomes-genome-assembly--contig:-NODE-401-length-19444-cov-3.480479_pt1 | contig 19444 bp, 17 predicted proteins | sample MGYA00153387_OFCF01 | MGnify analysis MGYA00153387
AGGTAAAGACGCGTACCAGCGAAATCTTGACGACTGGCAGCGCGCACGCAGACTCATCGACACGCTGGTCTCAAGCGAGACCGAGAAGGAGTAGCCATGGAAGCCATCAAGTACTACGTGAAAGGCGCCTTCCAGGGCGTGGACGAGACGCCCCAGGTCCTCGAGCAGCAGGAAGAACTCATCGCGGACCTCACGGCGAAGGTCGCCGACCTCGTGGCTGAAGGAAAATCGCAGGAAGAGGCGCTGGGCATGGCGATTGCCTCTGTGGGCGATCTGTCCGATCTGATCAGCGAGTTCGGCCCCGCCGAGAACATGCCCGTCCCCATCCCGGTCGCCACGGTGTACGCCAACCGGCTCGACCTGCATGTAGTGACGGTCAGCCTGGGAATCGGCATGGCGGTCATGATCGCGTGCACGGGGCTCGGCGCGAAGGGCAGGCCCTCGAGCAGCCAGTCGACCAGATGTTCGGTCTCCGGGCGCGGGATGAGGACGCGAGGGTCGACGCGGAGGTCGAGGCCGAGCGCGTGAAAGCCCCGGCGACCGGCGATGTAGGCGACGGGCTCGCGGGTGAGGCGGCGGCGGATGAGGTCACGCAGGGTGGCGCGGGCCGGCTCGTCGACGTGTTGATCGAAGCGGAGGTAGATCTGCATGCGCTCGCAGCCGAGGGCCTGGGCGAGCAGGTGGAGGGCGTCGGCGCGGGGGTCGTCGAGGCCCTCGCGGGTGAAGCGGTCGCAGGTCCACTGCAGCAGCTCGGAGACAGTCCAGAGCTGCGCGCGCGAGGACCGGGGCGGTGCGTCGGCGGGCATGAGCGCGGCGGAGTGTAGCGTGTCGGGCCGGCGAGGTCCGGGGCGCCAGCGCGTGAGGTCTGGCGCGGCGGCCTTTTAGCCCGGCGCACCCGAGTTGTAGCGGCGCGGCGTGTTGAGCAGGTTCAAGGCGGGAGAGGGGGAGAGGGCGTGGGCGGCCTGGGCGGCGGCGGCCTGGGGGGACAGCGGAGTCGGGGTGCTCGCGGTGGTGACGGTGATGGCGTCGACGGTGTCCACGGGCGGGCTGGCGCCGGCATCATGATTTGGATGATGTGGATGATGTGGATGATGTGGATGATGTGGATGATGTGGATGATGTGGATGATGCGAGGTGGCGAGGAGCGCCTGCACGGCGGTGAGGTCCTTGATGTAGACGTCGTGCTTGGAGTAGGGGATCTCGATGTTGGCGGCGGTGAGGGCCTTGTAGATCCGGCTGTTGAGGTTGTCGGTGACGTCTTCCTTGAAGCGGGGGTTGACGATCCATACGCACAGGGTGAGGTCGAGGCCGGACTGGCCGAAGCCACGGAACTGGACGTGCGGGCGCGGCTCCTCGCAGACGCTGGGCTGGGCCTTCGGGCACTCGAGCAGGACTTTGCGGGCGACGTCGATGTCGACGCCATAGGCGACCGAGACGTCGAGGCGGATGCGCTCCTTCTCGTGGCGGCCGGCGGACTCGTTGACGACGCGGGAGTTGCCGATGAGCTGGTTGGGGATGTTGATCTCGATGTCGTCGGTGGTGAGGATCCGGGTCGCGCGCAGGCCGATCTCGGTGACGCGGCCGCGAAGGCCGTCCTCGAACATGATGAAGTCGCCGAGCTTGTAGGGGGCGTCGGCGATGATGAAGATGCCGGCGAACAGGTTGGCGAGCGAGTCCTTGGCGGCGAAGCCGACGGCGATGCCGACGATGCCGGCGGAGGCGAGCCAGCCGGTGAGGTCGAGGCCCCACACGACCATCATCATGTAGATGGCGGCGCCGGCGAGGAAGATCTTCACCAGCATGTCGAACAGCGGCAAGGTGCGCGGCTGAAGCACGCCGATGGCGCCGTGGCGCTCGCCCATGTGGCGCAGCACGGCGCTGGAGATCCGGATCAGGGCGCCGGTCCACAGCAAGATCGCCAGGCAGATCAGCGCGCCGTTGAGGGCGAAGACGAACCATGTGTGCGGCTCGACCAGCGAGGCGGCGAGCGAGAAGCCGAGGAACAGCACGCTGAGGAACAGCGGGCGGCGCACGTTGGCGACGAGGATGTCGTCGAGGTGGGTCTTGGTGTTCTGGACGAAGATCAGGAGGACGCCGCGAAACACGACCTCGGTGGCGAAGGCGACCACGAACGACGCGAGCAGGACGATCATCGCCTGCAGCTTCGGGTCCGTGGTGACCGCGTTGAGGCGTTCGACGAGCATGCGCGCGAGTATTACAGGATGCCCCCGGCGTCGTGGGTGGACAAGGGCGAGGCGGCGAGGTCAGGGGCGGATCACGGGACGGTAAGCGCCTGGCGGACGCCGTCCTCGATCGCACGCGTCGCGCCCGTGGGGGCGCCGGCCTGGACGAAGGCGATACGGCCCTGGCGGTCGAGGATGACGACGGTCGGCAGCGCGGCGGCCTGCAGGCGGGCTGCCAGGGCGCCCTGTGGGTCCCAGCCGAGGTCGAAGCCGCGGCCACGCACGCCGGGTTCGGGGCTCAGGGTCGCGCGCTCGCTGTCCATGGCGACGACGACGACGGCGAGCTGGTCGGGTCCGTGCTGCTGCAACAGGCGGGTGTAGAACGGGTAGGCCTCGGCCCAGCGCTCGGCCCAGGTGGCGGTCAGCTCGAGCACGACGACGCGGCCGCGCAGGCGGGCGAGGGGGAGGCCATCGCCGTCGACGAGTGGTACGGTGGCCTCGAGCACATCGCCGGTCTCGCGGTCGATCGGTGCGTGGACGGGGTCGGGGAGGGGGGCGGGGGGCTCGGGGTCGCTGGGGCGCGGGCGGCCGGGGCCGGTCTGGCAGCCGAGGCATGCCAGCAGCAGGACGAGCGCGCGTGGGCGAGCGAGTGGGGTCATGCGGAGTGGACGACCTCGACGAGGTGGCGGGCGATCGCGGGGTCGGTGTGGCGGGAGATGCCGTGGCCGAGGTTGAAGATGTGGGCCTTCGCGGCGCGACCGGCGGCGACGCAGGCGCGGGCCTTGCGTTCGACGAGCTCGGCGGGGCCGAGGAGGAGCATGGGGTCGAGGTTGCCCTGGACGACGCGGTTCGGGCCAGTGACGGCGATCGCCTGGTCCATGTCGATCGACCAGTCGATGCCGATGACCTCCGCGGGCAGCTCGGCGGCCAGCGCGAGCAGGTTGGCGTTGCCACGGACGAACAGGATCAGGGGGACGCCGAGGCCGCGGGTGAAGTGGACGAGGCGGGCGAGGTGGGGGAGGACGTGCTCGCGGTAGTCGGCGGGCGACAGGGCGCCGGCCCAGCTGTCGAACACCTGGAGGGCGTCGACGCCGGCGAGCACCTGGCCGCGCAGGTACTCGCACAGCAAGCTGGTCATGTTCTCCATCAGCCCGGCGAACACCTTCGGGGCCGAGAAGATCATGCCCTTGATCTTCTCGAACTCGCGGCTGGTCTGGCCCTCGACGAGGTAGCTGAGCGTGGTGAAGGGGGCGCCGCAGAAGCCGATGAGAGGGACGCGGTCGGCGAGGGCTCGCTTGCACGCGCGCACGGCGTCGAACACGTAGCCGAGGTGCTCGTGCGGGTCGCCCCAGCGCAGCGCGAGCGCCTCGGCCTCGGTGCGGACGGGGGTCGCGATGACGGGCGAGGGCTCGAAGCGGACGTCGATGCCGAGCGCGTCGAACACCACGAGGATGTCCGAGAACAGGATCGCCGCGTCGACGCCGAGGCCGTCGATCGGCTGCAGCGTGACCTCGGCGCACAGGTCCGGGCTTCGGCAGAGTTGGTTGAACGTGACCCGGCTGCGCACCGCGCGGTACTCCGGCATGTAGCGACCGGCCTGGCGCATGAGCCAGATCGGTGTATGTGCCGGGCGTTCGCCGCGGCACGCTTGCAAGAAGGTCTCGTTCTGCAGAGGCATCGGCGCGGCACTATACCCGCGCCACTGCGCTGCGGATAGCCTCGGGAGCGCTCGCCATCGTTCGCTATTTTTAGTGGACTTTCTCTCGAGGCTTTTTTATCGCCGGTCTTGTTGCTTGCGGTCTTGTTGCTTGCGGGCTTTTTTGCCGCTGCTGGAGCTTGTCGGTGTAGGCGTCCTTGTCTTCGCGTGCCATGACGATCGCCGATCGTGCAGGAGAGCCCGGAAGGGGTCGGTTGCGGGGACAACCTGCGGTTCTGCGCATATTCCGCGGCCATGCCGGGCGCGCGGCTCGCCGGCGCCGGTGGGCTGGCGATCGACGGCGACGCGTGCGAGTGTCGAGGTCGGGTGTCCTGGATCGTCTTCGCCTGTCTGTTCGGCTATGTCTCCCTGCGCTGCGCGCTGTGGGTCCGTGGACAGGTGCGGCTGGTGCTGTTGCGCGACTCGCTGCCGGTGGGTCCGCAGCCGTCGTCACGACCGCGGCACCTCAGTGCCGGGCTTGGGCTGCTGCTCGACCGCAACTTCGCCGGTCGGGTGGAGCTGATGGCGAGCACGCGGACGATCGCCACCGTGCTGATCACCGACCCCGATGTGCCGCTGGGCTGTGTCCGCGACTTTCGTTACCGCCTGGCGGTGGCCCGCGCGTGGACGGCCGCGTGCGCGTGGGTGCGGACCCTCGAGGAGCTCGCCGACGAGGACCGCGTGTGCCTCGAGCGCGCCGGCTACACCGGCCGCGGCTTCCTCGACCATCACGCCTGGCTACACAGGTGCGTGCGCACGACGGTGCGGGCGCGGGCCCTCGAGCCCTTCGAGGTCGCGGAGGTCGAGGCGACCTGCTCGCGCGTGGCGGCGATGGCCGACGAGCTCGCGGAGGTCGAACGGGCGCTGGCCCGCGGGTCCGAAGACCCGTATCGCTGAGAGCGGCGTCGGCGGACTGCGGGGCCCACAAATGGCACGAGCCGCCCGCGGGCGGCTCGTACGGACGCGGGCCCGGAGGCCGCGGGTTACTGCAGGCAGTCGGTGCAGACCGTGATGTTGCCGTGCACCTCGACGGTGGGGGTGCTCATCGCCTGGACGGCGTTCCACTTCTTGTCGTCCGGGAAGAACGAGACCGGGTTGCAGCCGGCGGACTTGACGGTGAGGTTGAAGCCGGCGCCGGAGGCCGCGGCGGGGCTGGGGTAGTTGAACTCACCCGAGACGCTGTAGCCGCCGGCGTCGTTGGTGGTCAGGGCGCACACGTCCTCGGTGCAGCTCTCCAGCTGGGGCAGGCACTTGTGGGGCTTGTCGGTCTCCTCGTTGGAGAGGTTGGCGTTTAGCCAGGTGGTCTTGGGGATGTCGACGGTGATGTTGCCGGCCCACGGCTTGACGGCTTCGATCTTGAGCTGGCCGAAGTTCTCGGCCGGGCACGGGCACAGGTTCGACCAGGCGGCGTCGTTGCCCATCTCATCCTTGAAGGTCTCGCAGGCCTTGATGTCGGCGGCGCTGCAGCGGGGCGCGGGGGTCAGGTCGCGGCACAGCTTCACCTTGGCGGTGCCCTGCGCCATGTTGACCGTGCCGTTGCCGCAGATGCCGTCGATGGTGATGTTGCCGACGCGCGGGAACAGGGGCTCGCTGGTGTTGTCCTCGGTCGTGACGTTGAGCTCGCCGCGGTAGGCCTTGGGCAGGTGGACGCGGATGTCGGCGCCAGCGCGGACCGGCTGGGTCTGGCCGTCGTAGTACACGGTGACGGCGCAGCCGGACTTCCAGGTGCCGACGGTGCAGTCGTCCTCGGGCTTCATGTCGCCTGGCTTCGACGGGTTGCCGCCGCCGACGAAGGCCCATAGCGACATGCGCTCGAAGGTGCCCTCGAGGGTCTCATCGCCCTGGGCGGTGATGTCGTCCGAGTAGTCGTAGTAGCGGACCTCGATGCTGATGACCTCGGTGTCCTGGTCGAGGTAGACCTCGACGTTGCCGCGGTTGGCGAAGTTATTGTCGTAGTCGAGGCGACCGACCGACATCGAGAGGACGGGGGCGTCGCCTCCGAGCGGGAACGGCAGGTTGTTGACGACCTTCTTCCACTCGGTCATCTGCGGACGGGAACCGCCGGGTTCGGGGCCGGGTTCGGGACAGCCGGCGCCAGCGAGGAGGGTCAGGCCGAGGAGGGATGCCAGGGGGAGGTTTTTCATCGCGAGTTTCCGTGGAGACGTCTGGGTGGCCGGTGCAGCTGTGGGAGGGTCGTCCGGTACAGGATATCCGGGGCGGGAGAGACTTGTCCGATCGCCGTCCGATTTCACGGCGGCGACGGTCCCCGAGGATAGGTCTTGACCCCAGGGCGGCGGGCGGGCCATGCACAGTGTCCCGGAAGTCCCGATGTCTAGCTCCAATTTTGCTGCTCCCCCGGCCCAGCTCGACCTGCCCGCGCTAGAGCTGGCGACCCTCGAACTCTGGCGCGCCGGGGACGTCGAGGGTCGCAGCTTGCGGACCACGATGCACGCCGACGGCTCGCCACGGCCCGCCTTCGTGTTCTACGACGGGCCTCCGTTCGCGACGGGCTTGCCGCATTACGGGCACCTGCTCGCTGGCACGATCAAGGACATCGTGCCGCGCTACTGGTTCATGCGCGGGTATCAGGTCGAGCGCCGGTTCGGCTGGGATTGCCACGGGCTGCCGATCGAGAGCCTCGTCGAGGCGGAGCTCGGGCTGCACGGCAAGGCCGACATCGAGGCGCACGGGGTGCCGCGCTTCAACGCCGCCTGCCGCGCCGGAGTGTTGCGCTTCACGGCCGAGTGGGAGCGCGTCGTCCAGCGCATGGGCCGCTGGGTCGACTTTCGCAACGACTACAAGACCATGGACTTCTCGTTCATGGAGAGCGTGTGGTGGGTGTTCGGGCAGCTGTGGGATGCGGGCAGGATCTACGAGGGCTATCGTGTCCAGCCGGTGTCGCCCGCGCTCGGCACGCCGCTGTCCAACTTCGAGGTCGCTCAGGGTCCGCAGGAGCGCGACCCGGTCACTCGCAAGGAGGGTCACAAGCGCCGCCAGGACCCGAGCCTGACGGTGCGCTTCCAGCTCGAGGACGAGGACGCGGCGCTGTGGGCGTGGACGACGACCCCGTGGACGCTGCCGAGCAACTTGGCGCTGGCGGTCCACCCGGAGGTCACCTACGTGAAGATCCGCGTGATCGACACCGGGGAGATCGCCTACCTCGAGCCTGGACGACTCGCGGATTACCAGGCGCGCGGGCGCGTGGGCGCCACCGAGGAGCTGGCACGTGTGCCGGGAAGTGCGTTGGTGGGTCGGCCGTACGCGCCGCTGCTGCCGTTCTTCGCGCAGTACAAGACGCGGCCGGATGCGACTACTTCACGGCCCTCCGGGCCTGAGACTTCACGGCCCTCCGGGCCTGAGACTTCACGGCCCTCCGGGCCTGAGACACGCTGGTCGTTTCGCGTGGTCGGGGCGGCGTACGTGTCGACCGACAGCGGCACGGGGATCGTGCATCAGGCGCCGGCGTTCGGCGAGGACGACTTCCAGGTCGGTCAGGCGGAGGGTCTGCCGCTGATCTGCCCGGTGAACCTCAGCGGGATCTTCGACGAGCGGGTCGGCGAGTTCGCGGGGATGTTCGTCAAGGACGCGGACAGGCCGATCATCGAGCGGCTCAAGCGTGAGGGGCGGCTAGTTGATCAGGACACGATCTTCCACGCCTACCCGCACTGCTATCGCACCGAGCAGCCGCTGATCTACATGGCGCTGTCGACGTGGTTCATGCGCGTCGAGGCGATGCGCGAGCGGCTGGTCGACAACAACCACAAGATCCGCTGGGTGCCGGAGCACGTCGGCAGCGGGCGCTTTGGCAATTGGCTGGAGAACGCGCGCGACTGGAACCTGAGCCGCAACCGCTACTGGGGCACGCCGTTGCCGATATGGCGCTGCGACCGGGATCCGAACGACATGGTGTGTGTACACTCGGTCGACGAGCTCACGAAGTTGGCGGGGCTCGCGGCGGGGGCGCTCACGGACCTGCACCGCGAGAGCATCGACGGCATCACCTGGGCCTCGCGGGCCGGCGGGACGATGCGCAGGATCTCGGAGGTGTTCGACTGCTGGTTCGAGTCGGGCAGCATGCCCTACGCGCAGAACCACTATCCGTTCGAGAAGAAGGCGTACGTCGAGGACAACCTGCCGGCGGACTTCATCGCCGAGGGGCTCGACCAGACCCGGGGCTGGTTCTATACATTGCACGTGCTGTCGAGCGCGCTGTTCGACCGGCCGGCCTTTAAAAATGTGATCGTCAACGGGCTGATCCTCGCCGCCGACGGCAAGAAGATGTCGAAGCGGCTCAAGAACTATCCCGATCCCGCGAAGGTGATCGACAGCTACGGGGCGGACGCGCTGCGGGCGTACCTGATCAACAGCGCGGTGGTCCGCGGCGAGCCGATGAAGTTCGGCAAGAACGCGCAGGACCTGACCGGCGAGTGCGTGAAGGAGACGGTCCGCGTGGCGATCCTTCCGCTGTGGAACGCGTTCAACTTCCTCGTCACGTACGCGCGCGCCGACGGCTGGACGCCGAGCGCGGCGGACCTCGAGAGTCAACCGCAAGAGAACCCGCTCGACCGCTGGATCTCGTCGCGGGTCGGTGGGTTCCTGGCCGAGCTCACCCACGAGTACGAGACCTACGAGCTGTCGAACCTGGTGCCCGCGTTCCTGCGCGCGTGCGACGACCTCAATAACTGGTACATCCGCCGCGGACGTCGCCGCTACTGGCGTGCCAGGGCGGGGAACGACGCGGACAAGCACCAGGCGTACGCGACGCTGTATCGCGTGCTGGTGACGCTGTCGCGGGCGATGGCGCCGGTGCTGCCGTTCCTGAGCGAGTTCCTGCACCAGCGTCTGGTGGTCGACACCGGGCTCGCAGGCGAGGGCGAGGACAGCGTGCACCTGTGCCCGTTCCCGCGGACCGACAGCTTCGCGCGGGATGAGGATCTGGAGACGGAGGTCGAGCTGGCGCGGGCGATCGTCGCGCTGGGCTTGACGCTGCGGGAGCGCGAGCGCATCGGCGCCCGGCGGCCGCTCGGGACCTTGACGGTGGTCAGCCACGCGCCGGCGATCGTCGAGCGCCTGCGCAGGCGCGACAGCAGCGACATCCTCGGCGAGCTCAACGTCAAGCAGATCGCGGTGTCGGGCGATGACTCTGCGCTGGTCGACCTCACCGCCAAGCCGAATCTCAAGCTGCTCGGCAAGCGGCTGGGGTCGAAGCTCAAGGCGGTCGGCGCGGCGCTGCAGATGATCGAGCCATCGGCCCTTCGGGCGTTTGCCGCGGGCGGCACGCTGGAGGTCGAGGGCGAGGTTTTGCGCGGCGAGGACGTGTTGCTGGTCCGCGCGCCCAAGCCCGGGCTGGTGGTCGCCAGCGAGGGCGCGTTGACGGTCGCGCTCGACACGACGATGACCGAGGGCCTGCGCGCGGAGGGCCTCGCGCGCGAGCTGATCAACCGCGTTCAGAACCTGCGAAAGACGGCTGACCTCGACGTGAGTCAGAGGATCTCGGTCACGCTGCATTGTGAGGGTGCCCTCGCGGCGGCGGCCCGCCAGCCCGAGTTCGCCGACCTGATCCGCGGCGAGACGCTGGCGAGCGCGCTCACAGTGGTCGAGAACAATGTGGAGGCGGCCGGTCCACATGTCCTCGAGGACAGCATCGACGGCGAGCCCCTGAAGATCAGCCTGGTCCCGACGACGGAGGCGACGTGAACAACCCGAAGATCTCCACCAAGCCGCCCAGCGGTATGCGCGACTTCCTGCCCGACGAACTGGCCCGGCGGCACCACGTCATCGAGGTGATCCGGCGAATTTACGGCAGCCACGGCTTCGTGCCGCTCGAGACGCCGACGATCGAGAACCTCTCGACGCTGCTCGGTAAGTATGGCGAGGAGGGCGACCAGCTGCTGTATCGCGTGCTGCGTCGGCGGGACGACCTCGGGCGCGCGCTCGACGAGGTCCATCAATTGATGAGCGGCGACACGCCCGCGGCGGACATGCGCGCGCAGCTGCAGGCGCCGCTCGCCGACGAGGGCCTGCGCTACGACCTGACGGTGCCGCTGGCCCGCGTGGTGGCGCAGTACGAGCTGCCAAAGTACTTCAAGCGCTACCAGATCCAGCCGGTCTGGCGCGCCGATCGCCCGGGCAAGGGCCGCTTTCGCGAGTTCTACCAGTGCGATGTCGACATCACCGGCACGCAGAGCCTGATCGCGGAGGCGGAGGTGTGCGCGGCGGTCACGGAGGTGCTGCACGCGCTCGGCTTCACCGACTTCAAGATCCGGCTCAACCACCGCCAGCTGCTCCGCAGCATGATGCACACGGCGGGCATCGACCTCGAGCACGAATCGATGGCGCTGACGGCGGTGGACAAGCTCGACAAGATCGGCCAGGGGGGGGTGCGCGACGAGCTCGCGGGCCGCGGGATCTCGAGTGAGGCGGCGAATAAACTGATGGAGATGATCCTGTTCGCGCAGGTCGACTCGATCTTCCCGGGCATCACCAGCAAGGCGCTGAGCCCGGGCCCGAAGACCCAGCTGGCGACGGCGCGCCACCAGCTCGAGGACCCGGCCGGTCAGGCCGCGATCACCGAGCTCGAGCAGCTGGTCGACCTGCTCGGCGCGACGGCGGCGGGTCCCCACGTGAGCCTGAGCCTCGACCTCGCCCGCGGCCTCGGCTACTACACCGGCGCGATCTTCGAGATCACGGTGCCGTCGCTCGCGGGCAGCCTCGGCGGCGGCGGACGCTACGACAACCTCGTCGGCATGTTCGGCAAGAAGCAGGTGCCGGCGGTCGGCTTCTCGCTCGGGCTCGAGCGCATCCTCGTGGTCATGGAAGAGCGTGGCATGTTCCCGGCGCTGATCGGCGGCCCCGAGGTCCTGCTGTGCTGGATGGGTGTGCCGATGACGGCGGTGCTCGGGGTGGCCCGGCAGCTGCGTGCCCAGGGCCTGCGCGTCGAGGTGTTCCCGGAGGAGGCCAAGCTCGGAAAACAACTGCAATACGCCGACGCGCCGGGCGTGAAGGCCCCCCTCGCGGCGATCCTCGGCGAGACGGAGCTGGCCGCCGGCGAGGTGACGCTCAAGCACCTCGGCAGCGGCGAGCAGGCGCGGGTCGCCGTCGCCGCGGCTGGCCCGGCGGCGCGCGGGCTGTTGAAAGGATAGTCGAGGGCGGTGGCGGCCGGCGTCGAGGTCCAGCTGAGCATCAACCCGGAAAAGCCGGACGCCAGGAGGGGCTTTTGCTTGCACGGCGCGAGGTGCTGCGGCGCCTGCTCGTGCGTGTTTGCGGCTGGACGCGGACGACACGCGACGGATCAAGGAGTGCAAGGATCTCTCGACCCTCGATCGCTGGATCGATCAGGCGATCGGCGCGTCCAGTATGGCGGCGGCGCTGTCGTGAGCCTTTCGATTCCGCTATCCGGCGCGCCTGAACTTCGGGCCATGTGACCTCGCTCGTTCGTGTACGGAGTACAGCGTCGGTGCAGGCGGATAGGATGGTGGCCACATGGCGGACGACGCGAATACCGGGCTCGCCGGCACGATCCTCGTCATCGACGATGAGCGCAACATTCGCCGGACCCTGCGGATGGTGCTCGAGGGCGAGGGCGCGACGGTCCTCGACGCCGAGACGGCCGAGGCCGGGCTCAAGCTCATCGAGCAGTCGTTGATCGACGGTGACAGCAAGCAGGGGATCGAGGTCGTGGTGACCGACGTGCTGCTGCCCGGCATGTCGGGCCTGCAGCTGCTGGAGAAGCTCAGCCAGATCGGCGACGGCACGCCGCCCCTGCCGGTGATCCTCATCAGCGGGCACGCGACGGTCTCCGACGCGGTGCGGGCGACCCGGCTCGGCGCCTTCGACTTCTTCGAGAAGCCGCTCGCGCGCGACCGCGTGGTCGTCAGCGTTCGCAACGCCCTGCGTCACCACGCGGCCGAGGCGGAGCTCCGCAGTCTGCGCGCGCGTGCCCGACGCGAGCTGATCGGCGAGTCGAAGCCGATGATCGAGCTCCAGCGCCAGATCACCAAGGTCGGCAGCACGCGCGCGCGGGTATTGATCGAGGGCGAGAGCGGCACCGGCAAGGAACTGGTGGCGCGTGCGATCCACGAGGCGAGCGAGCGCCGCGAAGGTCCGTTTATCAAGGTCAACTGCGCGGCGATCCCCCGCGAGCTGATCGAGAGCGAGCTGTTCGGCCACGAGCGCGGCGCCTTCACCGGGGCGACCGGCCAGAAGCGCGGCCTGTTCGAGCTGGCCCACGGCGGCACCCTGTTCCTCGACGAGATCGGGGACATGGACCTCAACGCGCAGGCCAAGGTGCTGCGCGTGCTGCAAAGCGGCGAGCTGATGCGTGTCGGCGGTGAGAAGCCGGTCGAGATCGACGTGCGCGTGCTGGCGGCGACCCACCGCAACCTCAAGGAGCAGGTCCAGACCGGCGAGTTCCGCGAGGACCTGTATTTTCGCCTCGCGGTCGTGCCGATCTGGGTGCCGCCGCTGCGCGACCGCGAGGGCGATACGGCGCTGCTGTGCCGGCATTACCTCGACGTCGCATGCCGCGAGAACGGCATCAGCCCCAAGCGCATCTCGCCGGCGGCCCAGTCGGCGCTCGACGTCTATGCCTGGCCCGGTAACGTCCGCGAGCTGCGTAACGTGATGGAGCGGATGGCGATCCTCTCGGACGGTGACCTCGAGCTCGAGGACATCCCGTTCGACATCCGTGGCGACAGTGGCGACGACCCGAGCAGCTCCGGCGGCGACGCGCTGGTCCAGTTCGGCGAGGGCGCGGTGCCGCCGGGCATGTCGCTCAAGGGCTTTCGCGACTCGGTCGAGCGCGCGTTCATTTTGCAACGGCTCAACGAGCACGGCTGGAACGTCTCGAAGACCGCCGAGGCCCTCGACGTCGAGCGCACGCACCTGCACAAGAAGATGAAGCTCCTTGGCATCGCTCGCGGTGGTTGAGGCCGCAGTGGTTGAGGCCGCAGTGGTTGAGGCCGCGGTGGTGGAGGCCGCGGTGGTGGAGACCTACTGGGTCCTCGGCGGTGACGATGGCACCGAAGCCGCCGACGTAAAGCGTGCGGGAGATCCGGGTCGTCACCGCGGGCCTCAGGGAGAGGGCTGCCGCTTGCGCTCGGCGGCCATGCGGGCGATCTCCCGCAGGTTGCCGCGGTGGCGGACCCAGATGAGGCCGGCCATGCCGACCGCGAGCCAGCGATAGGGGCCCGGCGCGCCGGACAGCCACAGGTGGACGGTCATGGCGTTGACGGCCGTCAGCGAGGCGATCGCCGAGACGCGGGTCAGCGCGAGGGTCTGTAAGTACAAGAGGCCCGCGAACAGGCCGCTGGCGGGCATCAGCGCCGCGAACACTCCGAGCGCGCAGGCGACCCCCTTGCCGCCGCGAAACCCGAGGTACACCGGGAAGATGTGGCCGAGCGTGGCCGCCAGGGCGACGATCGCCAGGGGACCCTCGGGGCTCGGCGAGCCGCCGAGGGCCCAGTGGGCCATGGCGATGCGCACGGGCAGGTAGGCCTTGAGCACATCGAGGACGAACACGACGAGGCCCCACTTCGCCCCGAGCACGCGCACGGCGTTGGTGGCACCGATGTTGCCGGAGCCGAGCTTGCGGATGTCGACGCCGCGCGCGAGACCGACGAGCACGCCCATGGGGATCGCCGCGACCAGGTAGGCGAACAGGCTCCAGGCGAGGACGCTTTGGCCAAGGAGTTCCACGTCACGGATCATAACCGCTCCGTGGCGGGCTTGGCCACATTAAGCCGGGCGCCATCAGGCCCATTCAGGCGGGACGTCGTGCCGCCTTCTCGTCGACGCCGCTGCGCCCCATGCGGGTCGCCAGCACCGCCAGCACGTCGCCGAGGTCGACCTCGCGGTGGGCCAGGCCGACCAGCGCGTGGAACAGCAGGTCGGCCGCCTCGCGGGCCATGTGTTCGCGGTCCTCGCCTTCGAGGGCCTCGACCAATTCGCCGGCCTCCTCGTGCAGCTTGGCGGCGATCGCCGGGACGCCGCCGTCCATGAGTCCGCGGACGTAGCTCTTGCCGGTCGCGCTGGTGATCCCGCGCCCGGCCCGGCGCTCGCAGATCTCGACATACAACCGCTCGAGCACGGCCGCGGTGGCACCGTGCACCGGCGTGAAGAAGCAGCTGCGCGCGCCGGTGTGGCAGGTCGGACCACGCGCCTCGGCGTGGACCAGCAGCGCGTCGCGGTCGCAGTCGACGGCGACGCCGCGCAGCTCGAGCGTGTGCCCCGAGCTCTCGCCCTTCTCCCACAAACACGCGCGACTGCGGCTCCAGAAGGTCACGCGCCCGTTTTGTAGCGTGGCCGCGAGGGCCTGGGCGTTCATGTGCCCGACCATCAAGACCTGGCCGTCGACGTGGTCCTGCACGACCGCGGTGACGAGGCCGTCGCGGTCGGTCTTGAGCGTGGCCCACAGGGCCGCGGGGTCGAGTTCCTGCACCGGGCTCGAGGATCAGCCGAAGCCACCCGAAATGGTCACGCCACGGGGGGCCTCCTGCGGGCGCACCGGGATGCCGTGCTCGTGCAGGTACTGCTTGGCCTGCGAGATCGTGTAGAGGCCGAAGTGGAAGATGGAAGCAGCGAGGGCCGCGTCCGCGCCGCCCTGATCGACGGCGAGACCCTCACGCAGGTGCTCGAGCTGACCGACACCGCCGCTGGCGATCACCGGGATCGGCAGGCGATGGCTGACCTCGCGGGTGATCCACAGGTCGTAGCCGTCGCGGGTGCCGTCCTTGTCCATGCTGGTCAGCAGGACCTCGCCGGCGCCGAGGGCTGCGACGTGGTCGCACCAGCGCAATGCTTCCAGGCCGGTCGAGCGCGTACCACCGTGGATGACGACCTCGTAGAGTGGCTCGGTGTCGCCGGTCCTGGGCTTCATCTGCTTGACGTCGACGGCGATGACGATGCACTGGCTGCCGTACTTGTCGGCGAGCTGGCGGATCAGCAGCGGGTTGGCCACCGCGGCGGAGTTGATAGCGACCTTGTCGGCGCCGGCCTTGAGCAGGCGCCGGACGTCGGCCTCGCGGCGGACACCGCCACCGACCGTCAACGGCGTGAAGATCTGGTCGGCGACGCGGTGGACGACGTCGATGAAGGTCTCGCGGCCCTCGACGGTGGCCGTGATGTCGAGCAGGCAGATCTCGTCGGCGCCCTGGAGGTCGTAGGCGCGGGCGGCCTCGACCGGGTCACCGGTGTCACGCAGGCCCGCGAAGTGGACGCCCTTGACGACGCGGCCGTTCTTGATGTCCAGGCAGGGGATGATGCGGCGCTTTAACATCGGGCCAGGGCCTCCTCCAGCGTGAAGCTGCCCTCGTACAGGGCCCGCCCCAGGATCACGGCGTGGATGTTCTGCCGGCGCAGGGCGTCGAGGTCGGCGAGGCTGCCGACGCCACCGCTGGCGATCACGGGGATCTCCACGCCGCGTTGCAGGGCCGCGGTCGACTCGACGGCGGCGCCGACTTGCAGGCCGTCGCGGGCGACATCCGTGTAGAGCAGGGCGACCGCGCCCCACGAGGCGGCCGCGCGGGCGAGCGCCGCCGCGGGCACGCGCGACAGCTCCTGCCAGCCGGCGATCGCGACCCAGCCGTCGCGCGCGTCGATCGCTACGATGATGCGGCCCGGATAGGCGCGACACAGGGCGTGGGCGGCGTCCGGGTCGCGCACAGCGAGCGTGCCGATCACGGCGTAGTCGGCCCCGGTGGCCAGCGCGGCCTCGACGGCGGCGCGGTCACGCAGGCCGCCGCCGACCTCGACCTCGGCCCCGAGCGCGTGGGCATCGGCGACCAGCGAGCGCACGAGCTCGGTCTGCACAGGACGACCTGCGAAGGCGCCGTCGAGGTCGACGACGTGGATCCTCGTGGCGCCGGCGCGGACGAACTCGCGCAGCTTCGCGCGCGGGTCGGCGGTGTAGATGGTGGCGCGCGCGGGGTCGCCCTCCGATAATCTCACCGCCCGGCCCTCGAGGAGGTCGATCGCCGGGATGGCGAGCATGCCAGTCATCCGCGTGATGCCCGTGGTGCCCGTGGTGCCCGTGGTGCCTGTCATCGAGGTTACGCTCACCCGCGGCCTCCGAGGATGAAGCTGCGGAGGAAGCGGAGCCCCGACCACTGGGACTTCTCGGGGTGGAACTGGCAGCCGAACACGTTGCCGCGGGCCACGGCGGCCGGGAATTCGACGCGGCCGTAGCGGCAGGTCCACATCACGTCCTCGGCCTGGCCGGGGACGACGTAGTAGCTGTGCGTGAAGTAGAAGTGCTCGTTCGTCGGCTGTACATCGTTCCAGCCGACATGGGGGATCTTGAGCATGCGCGCGCCGGGCTGCTCGCCGGCCGGCATGTCGGGCGGGAAGCGCTTGACCTGGCCGGAGAGCACGCCGAGGCCCGCGTGGCCGCCCGCCTCGTCGGAGGAGTCGAACAACATCTGCATGCCGAGGCAGATGCCGAGGAACGGGTCGCCGCGCTCGACGACCATGCGCAGGGCCGCGCCCATCGCCCCATCGACGATCGCCTGGGTCGTCGGGCCGAACGAGCCCTGCCCCGGAAACACGACGGTACGGGCCGTGGCGACCCGATCCGGGTCGCTCGTGATGTGCACCGAAGCGCCGACCTGGATGAGCGCGTGCTCGACGCTGTCCAGGTTCCCGAGCTGACTGTCCACCAGGATGACTTCGCGCGGCATCGGAGCGGGGGTCGTTTTACCACAGGTTTTGGCCCAAGATGGCGCAGTTTTTTTGCTGTTCGCCCCGGGGGCGGGGCGTGATGGGCTTCGTGGTAAACCCCGTGAGCCACCCCGGGGCGCCGATCTTCGTCGGGGCGCCGGAGGGGTATTATGCTCATGCGCGTTTTATCGAGGCTGGCGGGGTGGATGCTTGGCGCTGCACTGGTGGTCGGCTGCACCGGCGAGGGGACAGGGCCCACGTCGGGCTTGCCGGCGGTGGGCCGGCCTCCAGGCGCCTCGCAGGGGCCACGGGTGGCGGTGGTCGTGGCGTTTCGCGGCACGGTGACGGTCGAGCCGAGTCCGCTCGGCGAGGGTGCCACCTTCCCGGCGGTCCCCGAGTTACAGCTGTTGCGCGACGACCGGCTCGTCGTTGGACCGGACAGCTTCGTGCTGGTCGCGCTGCACAACGGCCACGTGGTCCGGCTCAACGCGGGGGCCAGCCTGCGCGTGGACGCGATGGCGACCTTCGACGATCCGCCCGCCGGCACCGACCTCGAGGAGAGCTTCGCCAGGCTGCTATCGCCGTCCGAACGTGGCGATGCCGAGCTTCGCGGGGCGATCACTCGCGTCGCCGGCTGGAACACGCGCATGAGCGCCGCCGAGACGATCGCGCCGCAACCTCCGCAAGCACCGCCGCTCATGCAACGGCTTTCGGCGAGGATCGAGGACGACGCGAGGCCGGTGACCCAGGACCCCGCCGACGCATCCGGCGCCGAGCAGCCGTCTGGACAGGTCGCGGCGGATCGGCCGATGGACTCGCTCGGCGCGGCCGGGACCGTGGAGCCTCCGCAGCGGCGTTCGCCGACCGCCAAGGACGATGCGCCGAGCACGGACGACACCGACGTGAAGAAGCCGACGGGGAGCCCGCCGGCCGCGCCCAATGGCGGCTCGACGAAGAACAACGACAAGACAGAGGCCGAGAGCACGAGCTCGGAGAAGCCGTCACCACCGCGGTCGCTCGACCTGCCAAAGATCGTCGTACACCGAAGTGACGACGGTAAGCTCCTGCGGGTCAGTCTGCCCGGGCCGTTCGTGGTCGTACGTGCCGAGCTCGCGTCGTGCGCCGGACCAGGCGCGCAGATCCGCGGGCGGATCGCCGGCAAGAAGCTGGTCGAGCTGCGGATCGGCGCGTCACCCACGAAGTGTGTGCCGGGCCTGATCGGCAAGGCGGTCGCGCTCACGGACGGCTGGATCGAGATGACCGTGAAGCCGTGAGTGAGGCCCTGCGCCGCTGGTCGCGCTCGCCGGCCCGCATCGGGCTGGTGCTTGCATGCCTGTGCGCCGCGCTGTGTGCCATGCACCGGGCAGGTCGGGGGATCCACTTCCTCGAGGGGCTCGAGCGGGCGACCCTCGACCTGCGCTTCCGCTGGCGCGGGCCGATCGCGCCGGGTGACGTCGCGGTGATCGTCGCGCTCGACGACCGCACGCTCGCGGAGGCGCCGGAGCTGATCGAGCGCCGCGAGGGCGCGGCCCGGCTGATCCACGCGGTCGCCGGTCATGGGCCGGCGGCGATCGGCATCGACGCGTTTTATACCGACGAGGAGCGGCTGCTCGCGCCCGACCTCGTCGCCGATATTCGTACTTACCTGACCGATCGGACAGGCGAGGTCGATCCGGCGACGACGTTGTTACGGCGCGTCGAGGCCGAGACCGGCGGCGACGCGAAGCTGGTCGCCGAGATCGCAGCCGCCGACAGGGTCGTGCTGGCGATGCACCTCGCGAACGACCGCGCCCCGTTGCCCGCCGACCCCGCGCTCGGCCGCGGTCGCTATGGGCAGGAGGTGATCGGCGCGCACCAGCCGGCCGAGGCGAGCACGGGGGTGTTCTCGCTGCCGCGCTTCAACGCGGCCGCGCGCGCGCTCGGGGTCGTCACGATCTACGAGGACGACGACCACACCGTGCGCGAGATGTTGTTCGCGCGGCGGGTCGGCGACGCGGTCTACATGCCGTTGGTGGTCCCGTTGCTGGCGCTGCAGCAGGGCGCGTCGCCGGCCGAGACCGCGTACGTGTCCGACGCGCGGCGGGTCCAGATCGGCCGCTTACGGGTGCCGTTGACCGCGTGGGACAGCCTGCTGCTCAACTTTCGCGGGCCGGCGGGGAGCTTCCCGCAGGTGTCCGCCGCGGATGTGATCGCGGGGCGGATCGACCCGGCGCGGCTGCGGGGAAAGATCGCGTTGATCGGCGTGACCTACTTCGGACACGACACCACGCGCACGCCTTTCGGCGCAGGTGTACCGGGGGTCGAGCTGCACGCGACCGCGATCGACACGATCCTCGCGGGCGACGCCCTGGTGCGCGCGTCGGCGCTGATGGACGCGCTCGTGTGTCTGCTGTCGGCGCTGCTGGTCTCGCTGGTGTTCGTGACGCGGCTCAAGCTCGGCGCCGGGGCGCGCATCGCCGGGGTGCTCGCGGTCGCTGCGAGCGCCTTCACCGGACCGTCCGCCCGTGCGTTGAAACTGGTGATCATGGCACCGGTGGTCGGGTTGAGTGCCGCGATCCGCGAGCGTGGAACGCCGCCGACGCTGGTGAACTCCCCGCCGACATAGATCCGCGAGCCGTCCGGAGCCGCGGCTACGGCGAGGGCCTGCCCGTTCAGGTTGGGGTTGAAGGCGGCCTTGAGCTCTCCGGTGATCAGGTCGTAGGCCAGCATGTTGTTGCGGGTCGTGAGGTTCTGGCCCGCGGCGGCGCCAGCCGGACGGGCCGCCGTGAACCGTCCGACCACGTAGACGGTGTTGCCCAGCACCAGCTGGCTCCAGGCGACGCCGTTGTGTTGCACGGTGGGCAGCCGGTCGATCGCCACGGTCGGAGGCGTCCGGGGGTTGGTGGGGTCAGCCGGCGCCGAGTCGGCGCCC
>ENA-OFCF01000402-OFCF01000402.1-metagenomes-genome-assembly--contig:-NODE-402-length-19435-cov-12.650052_pt1 | contig 19435 bp, 20 predicted proteins | sample MGYA00153387_OFCF01 | MGnify analysis MGYA00153387
TTTCTCCTTTAAGTGTCTCTATCTCTTCCTCTTCGCTCATTTCTCTACATTACCATCTTTCCTGCTCTGAATTGTTCTCGACCTGAATCCTTACACTTCGACCTTGACGACTTTTTTCTGCTCTTCTTCTAACTTAGGTAGATTTAGTGTCAGAATGCCATTCTTGTATTCAGCTTGGGCAGCGGCGGAAGCGGCTTTTTATCAGACGATCGATACACAGAACCCAACGTCTATCTAGAGATTTTAAGAGATAAAGTTAGATCGATATAGATTGAGATCCAGCACAATTAAATCTCGACAGTTCACTTACCCCAGGTCACAAATAGACCACCTGCGGCGACCAACATCACAGCAGTCGCCAACCAACCCGTTATCCTTAACCGCCGCGAAAGGGTAAATTGCCCCATTACAGCAGGATTAGTCGCCATCAACATAATCACCACCATCACTGGGCCAGCCAGCACCCCATTAATCACTGCTGCCCAGAATAGTGCCTTAATCGGATCGAGCGAGGTAAAATTTAAACCCAGACCGATCAGTGTAGCTGCTGCCAGAACGCCATAAAACTGCTTCGCCTGAAGTGCTTGACGTTCCAAACTAGCCGACCAACCAAACACTCCACTAACAGCGTATGCTGCCGAACCTGCCAGCACTGGCACTGCTAATAATCCCGTGCCAATAATTCCGACCGTAAACAACGCAAAAGCAAAGTCCCCCGCCACCGGACGCAAAGCTTCCGCTGCTTGAGCGGCACTTTGAATATCCGTTTTACCATGAGCATGAAGAGTTACCGCTGATGTCAGGATGATGAAAAAAGCAATCAGATTGGAGATCCCCATCCCGATATAAGTGTCAGCTTTAATCCGCCCCATCTGTTTTGGTGCTTGATAAGGAGACTCTTTTAGTGCCTGTTCTGTCGGCGCGAGATCGATTTCTTCGACTTCTTGAGAAGCCTGCCAGAAAAATAAGTAAGGACTAATTGTGGTTCCCAGTACTGCAATTAAGCCTGCAAAATAATCAGCTTTGAATTCGAGCGCGGGAATGAATGTTGAATGGAGTGCTTCACCCCAAGGGACACGAACGACAAACACTGTCGCCACATAAGCAAACAATACTAGTGTTAACCATTTGAGCAAGTTTACATATTTTTTATAAGGCACAAAGATCTGAAGTAATAAAGAGATTACTGCAAACATGACTGCATATAACAACACAGATCCGCCCATGAGCAATTGTAATGCCGCGCCCATCGCACTCAGATCGGCACCCAGATTAATGACATTAGCAATTACTAATAGTCCCGCAATAATATATGTCAGCCACCGAGGGTAATATTTTCGCATATTTCCCGCAATGCCACGTCCGGTGACCCGACCGATCCGCGCACTGATTTCTTGAATTCCACTCATCAGCGGATAGGAAAATAGCATCGTCCACAGCATCGCATATCCAAATTGGGCACCGACTTGAGAATAAGTCCCAATGCCACTAGGATCGTCATCTGATGCTCCGGTAATCAATCCTGGGCCGAGCATCTGAAGCCAATTTTTCGAGGTTTTTCTAGTTTGTGGAGGTTTTTGCATGGAAGGTAATACGATTATTGCTCTGTCGCGTAGCGACCTATAAGCATCGCATTTTCCAACCAGGGTTAACTATTACTCGCGTATTGTTAGCTGATTATTCTGCTAGCAGAATAATCAGTATCGTCTAATTAAGTAAGCAGGCGGAATTAAATGTAAGATAAACAAATTGCAAAAAAGTCCCTGATGCTGTTCACCTCTATGAATCATTCTTACTCCAGAAGAAGACCTGACGCTAACAGAACTGCGACTAGCTCGAACAGTACCGCAGCGAACCCGTGACAGGGCACATATCTTGAGATTGAATGCTCAAGGTTGGAATGTACCTGCAATTTCAGCAATGTTTGAGTGTCATCAACATACAATTCGATCGACCATCAAAAGATGGGCAGAACATTTAATTGTGCCTAGCTACTTAGCACCAGGATTTATGGCTTTACGACAGCTTTTACCATAACGCTGCGAACACCTTTTATTTCCATTGCTAATGGTTTAATTTTATCTAGTTGCTCCTGGGTTTTGACTACCCCCGCTACTGTAATCTCCGCGTTCTTAGCAGAGACGGTGAGCTTACCACTGGGGATATTTGCCTCTAGTTTAGTACGCACTTCACTGGCTAAATCTCCCTCAGCACGTTTTTGGGGATTGCCTCCCATATTGTTCCGCTGCTCCCGTGCCTGGATGTCTGCATTCAGCTGCTTTTTGCGCGTTTCACTTTGAGCATCATCTTGGTTAGACTTACTCTTGTCGGCGGTAGAAACCTGCCCATTATTGTCTGTCGAACTGGGGGCATCAGATGCCGTTTTAGCCCCGCTGCAAGCAGATATGGTTGCCATCAGCACAAAGCCGATCAGTAAGGGCAGAGTCGAACTAATTTTAGTAATCTTGTTCATGTTACACTCCTTGGCTGTAATTATTCCTGATTTTTCGCTCTGGGGATAGTAAATTGGGATCGAATCACCACTCACTTTTCTAGCTCTATAGATAATGAGTAGAACTTGGTGTCACAATCCGCACCAAGTTGTTAGGTAAATCGTAGGTGTGCCAATCATGAATGTGATGATTTCTGAAAATTGATTCAGCCAGAGCCATATCTGCTTCCGACCCTTCAACCATGACTAGATAATCGCCATCAGCAACCCGATCGCTATAGACCTTAGCACGATCTTCAGACATTCCTAAGCCTAGTAGTCCACCTGCCAAGCTACCCCCAGCAGCACCGATAACACCGCCTGAAATAGCTGAGGCTATAGTAGTTGCCGCAGCACCAGCTAGCATCACTGGCCCGACCCCAGGAATGGCGACGAGACCCAGACCTACTAATAAACCCGTGAAAACCCCTACAGTGCCACCAGCTATAGCCCCGTCTTTAGCTGCTTCCCCAGCTTTATTTTCATTGGTATCCAAGTTACCGATATCTACCAGCCGATTACTTATATGAGATCCTGTTACTTCAGTATGGCTATTAATATCACGCCCCACTACTGAAACTCGATCCATCAAAAAACCAGTGTTTTTCAATTCACCCAGGGCGATTTCAGTTGTTTCATAACTTGAGAATGTACCGACACCACGTTGTTTTAATTCTTGATGAAGTGCCTCTTGGCGAAGTGTCCCGTCTGGGACTAATATTTCCAGGGCATCATCCTGGGACGGGTGTGTTTGAGTTATTTTAATGTTCATGGTATTTGCTGCTCCTAAATTGATGGTTTTATACTGGCAACTTGTTTCTAGTCAATAGCTTTTTTGACTTCATCTTTCACATTTTCAATCGTGTGACGAACTTTTGCCTCTGCCTGTTTTTCCTGACCCTCTACCCGATCTTGGGGATCGCCAGTCAGATCGCCTACTGCTTCTTGAATTTTACCTTCGATATTTTTGGCGGTTGCCTTGGCACGATCTTTTAAACTCATGATATGTTCCTGATTAAAGTTATTTAAACTCAAATAACTCTTTGGTGGGTTATTATCTTCAATAATAGGCTGGAAATGTGAGGAACTCGTGAGGAAAGGATCTTCCTGATTGGTTAGGTTATACTCGCGATCTCTCCTCTAATTGCTACCAAAATTAGAGGTGTTTTGATGGCGATGCGATAACTGGCGATTAGTAATCGATCGGTTCGATCGAGTTTTTTTATGAATTAAAATCTCGCCGATCGAGCCTAAAATGCGATCGGTAGGAAATTATCGCGACAAATGGAGACGATCGTACTTACCATGTGGGAGCCTCTCTGCTAGGAGAAACTTACGTTAATCTAATAGATTTTGAAGGATCGATCTCAAGCTACAGAATTAGCCAGAAGATCGGTAAGATCGCTTCCTGGAATACTCATAAGATCGATAATTGTGTGATGTAATATATCAAATCGCGGTGCAGAGTATTTTAGCTAGGCTTAGTATAAATAGGCAGGATGTTTATTCCGACCGTATATGCCTAACACCAATCTGAGCCAAAAATTACCAAGTTTGGCATCAATCGTCGATCGGCAGCCCTTAATTGTCACTCCAACTCTACCCGTAGTCGAAGTCATTACCTTAATGAGTCAGGCCAAGGGACATACCTGTTGGTTGCCCAATGCCGATCGTGCCAGCGGTGAAGCTCGATCTCCCGCACTAGAAATATCAGCCGCCGCCCGTCATAGCGCGGTCTTAGTCCAATCGAACAATCTCTTAGTCGGCATCTTTACCGAGCGCGATCTGGTCAAACTCACCGCCAGTCAAACAGACATACATACTGTGACAATCGGGGAGGTAATGACCGTAGATCCGATTACCTTGGTGCTGTCGGAGCAGCATACGGTGATGACTGCGCTAGGGATCTTTCAACAGCACAAAATCCGACATTTACCGATTCTCGACGATCTCCAGCAGCTCATCGGGATCGTCACGCCAGAGCATATTCGCCAAATTTTACAGCCAGTCAATTTATTAAGATTTCGGTCGATCGCTGAAGGGATGACAACTGAGGTAATTTGTGCTGCTCCAACGACAACGACTTTGGAGATCGCCCAGATCATGGTCGATCGCAAGATTAGTTCGATCGTGATTATGGATGGAGATGAGCCGCTCCGGCCAGTCGGGATTATCACCGAACGGGATGTTGTCCAGTTTCAGGCATTTGAACTCGAACTAGACCAATTATTAGCCCCAGCGGTGATGAGTAGCCCGTTGTTTTGTTTGCAGCCCACAGATTCGCTGTGGGCGGCGCAACAAGTCATGCAAACCAAAAATATTCGGCAATTGGTCATCACGAACGATCGCGGTGAGTTAGCGGGGATTCTCACCCAGTCCAACCTGCTACAATTGCTCGATCCTCTAGAAATGCTGTACATGGTGGAGAGTTTGCAATCACAATCGATCGATCGAGCCATCGAATTAGAGCGGATCAATGGGGAATTACAGACAGAAGTAGCCAGAAGAGAGCAGGTGGAAGCTCAGTTGCGCCGAGCTTCCCAAACTTTAGAAGAGCGAGTGGTAGCGCGAACGGCTGAATCTGTAATGTTGACAGAAGAACTCCACGTCAAGATCGCCGAGCAGGAATCGACCGAAATCGCCCTAGAAGTCAGTCAGCAGGGAATTTTAGACTTTATTGAGAATGCCCAAATCGGGATGCACTGGGTCGATATCGAGGGGATTATTGTCTGGGCAAACCAGGCTGAATTAGATCTGTTGGGATACGATCGATCGGAATATATCGGTCAACCACTGATAAATTTTCATGTCGTTGGCGAAGCCTCTTCTCGGAACGAGACGCTTCGCGAACGGAACGAGAATCGAGTGAAGATTGCCGATATTTTTGGGCAGCTATTAAACGATCGATCGATTACTGGCATCGTTGCTCAAATGCGCCGTAAAGATGGCTCGATTTGTGACGTATCGATCGATTCCAATCCCTTCTTTAAGAATGGAAAGTTTACCCATGCGCGCTGTTTTACCAGAGATATTAGCGCACAGCAAGCTGCGCTCCGCGAACTCCAACGGAGCGAGGCATCACTACAAGCAAGTGAAGCCCGCTACCGGGCACTGTTGATAACTGCACCCGTGGGCATTTATCAAACCGATGTCGTGGGCAACTGTATATTTATCAATCAGCAATGTCTGGAGTTGCTGGGGCTAACACTGACGGAAGCTTTGGGGCAAGGTTGGGCAAACTCGCTCCATCCTGACGATCTCCAGCGGGTGTCTGCCGAGTGGTATGGTGCGGTGCAAGCCCAGCAGGAATATAGATCGGAACATCGGTTTGTGACCCCCCAGGGACGAGTCAACTGGGTCTTTGTCAAAGCAATCGGGATCTACGACGAGTCAGGAATCATGACTGGGTATATCGGTACGCTGACCGATATTACCGATCTCAAAGCCGCCGCCCAAAAAATTCAGGAGCAAGCCGCTTTGCTCGATATTGCGACTGATGCGATTATCGTCCGGGATTTGGATAGTCAGATTCAATTTTGGAACAATGGCGCGACAGCTATCTATGGCTGGCTGGCAACTGAGGCGATCGATCGGACTACCGCCCAACTTTTTTATCCAGATACCCCACCAGAAACAGCGGTCGCAATTGCCTTTAGGCGATCTCCGAGAAAGAAGGTACCTCCGTTGACGAGTTTCGACTTGTACTTCGACTTCGCTCAGTACAAGTCGCTCAACTCTCGATCCGTCAGTTGGCCCACGCGAAGTCGTTGGCGTAGCCTGCCGTAGGCACAATCAGCGGTGCGGGTACTTTTATTCATAGAGATCTCCTTATGTTAATTAACTCACTCTTTTAGCTGTGCTTGGTGCTTGCGGTGTAAACTATGCCAAACGTAATAGATATCCGCAAATCGACTCCGCATTTCAATGTTATCCGCCGCATTTGGTAATGACTCTCCTTTGCAGATATATAAATTTTTATCCCCTGTTTTGATTCTGGCAATCAGAAATGAGTTTAAATCTTTCTCGATATAATCAAACGTCCCGCCGCAACCAACAATAGCATCGACCTGGGGTGGCATATTACTCTTGATCCAACTACTCAAATCACCCACAAACTTAGCATCAGCCGCCTCAATCGCCTTCACTAACCGTTCCAACTCACGGTCGGGATTCTTAGTCGATTTCAACAAATGTCTTAGCACCTGCGGATCGTTAGTAGCTCGATACTCCGACACCGGAGCAATTAAATCAATCGGATCGTATCCACCCTCAATTTCCTGAAGCAATCGATAGAAACCTAACCCACTAGTCTTACGCCCCCCAGCCTGCCCCTGATGAGCCAGCAACAGACTAGTATTCCGAAAGCCAGACATAATCGTCACCACAACCTTATCGCCCAAACCATACTTAGCCGTATAGTAATTCAAAACACCCTGTCCCTCAGCCAAAGTATTCACCTTTAGCAGTCTAGGTTTAAGCTTCCCGCTTGGAACAGTTAAATCCTTCAGAGCCGAAACTAGATCGGTTTTGTAGTCCTCCTTAGCCGACAACTCCCCAGGTGGTAAGACACAAGCAATCGTCACATTAAAACTCACAGGTAAACCAAACACCTGAGCTAGCACAGCAATCACAGCACAAGTCTTCTGCACAGCCGTATCTGTCTTCGCCGTCTGAACGTCCAATAGATTAGAATAGTGAGCTTGAGCAAAATTACCCACAGCATAACTACTCTTACCAATTTTTAACCAGACACTCTTCTCATCAAAATCAGGCTCTGACTTGAGTGCTTGAGCATCTGTCACTTCAACACAATGAGGAGTCATCGTTAATAGCTTGTAAGCATCGATCTTCTTACCATCCAAACTAGCAACAACCTTAGTCAGACTGCCTCCAAAATCAATAGCTACCAACAGATGAGAACTACCAACAGATGAGGCTGGCATGGTGATATTGTCAGAATCTTTAGTTATAGTCATTTTCGGCTCCTGCACCTACCGCTGGGAAAAAGTCATCATCGTCATCGATTAGTGAAACTGGATCGTCATCAGAGCTGTGAGTCGTTAAATCCTCAGTCTTAGTAATCACTGGAGGAGCTACTGTTGGTACAGATTTAGCTCCAATAGATCGATCGCTAACTTGCTCTACTACCCCACAACGCATCAATGTCTCAGGTGATAGATGGATATTATGCTTAATCCGGTGATACTCAATCAAATATGTCATCTGTGTAGACAATTCAGTCAACGACTTAATTAATGCCAATTCAACTTCTGTAGTGATACCTCGACCATATTCAGCCAGAGCAACAGAATACCAATGAGCATAGCCAGCATTCAACAGATGAGACTTAATTCCACCTGTACTTCGTAAGAATTCAGCAAACAATACCTCGCGGGGGTCGGTCTGGACGATGTTAATACTAATCGCCCTCTGTGTTGTAGCCATAATAGTTGTCATATACTAATCTCAATCATGACAGTTCCATCCATATAAAGTATCGGTAGATTTACGAGGATATCCATATTAATTTTGAGTTTGACAGGCTCTTTTGAAAACTAGCTTTAAGTACGATTGGCATAGAATATAGATAGAAACAGGATAGAACCATAGTCTCGATCTAAATTATTGTTAGTAACTCGCCCAAAAATAGCTAGTATTTGAGTGTTTTCAGTCACAACAGGTGGGGATTTTTATTGTTAGCTTGGATGGGTCGGAGCCAGCAAGGATAAAGTCGGACACTTTGCGTCCTCTCGCTACGCTCCTTTATCTTTGCTGGTCGGGGAGTGCCCCGAACCCCCAAGATCATTAACCGTTGCCTGGAAGCTAAAAAAGGCTAAAGTTTTATGTTACTAAAGTAATCTAGATGGAGTGAAGTGGAAGTAAGAACTAGCAAAGTATCGATCCGACTATCAGACCGTGAATTGAAAGAAGTAGTTAAACTCAGTGACGACTCATCCATGTCAGTCTCTAGCTATGGGCGAAAGCGATTACTGGGTGAACCCGTGCAGCGAACGATCGTCCCTGAAGTAAACCTGGATACTTACCGCGCTCTAGTGACCTTAAACAGAGAACTCAAAGCCATTGGCAACAATCTCAATCAAAGCGTTAAAGCACTCAATTCTGATGGCAAATTATCCACAGCCGATCTAGTCACCACGATCGAACGAATCGAACAGGAACTAAAAGTCACTACCAAATTAATTAACAAGGTTCAAACCGAAACGATTGGAGTCGCTTGATGATTGGCAATATTACCAAAGGAGCTGATTTTGGTGGGTTATTTCGCTATTTACTTAAACCTAGTAAGGATGCTGAAATTATCGGGGGTAATGTTGGTGGATTGCAGCCTAACGAGCTAGAGGCTGAATTTCTAGCTTTTTCGAGTTTGAACGAGCGAGTCAAAAAGGTTGTGACTCACATTTCGATTGGCTTTGCAGCGGAGGATGGAAAAATCAAGCGAGAACTCCAAGACCGAATTGGAGCGAGGATTGTTGAAGAAATGGGGTATGGAAATGCTCAATATTTAATTGTCTCTCACGGACGTAACGACCCTGGGCATGATGAAGAACACCATCACGATCATCTACATATAGTTGCTAATTCAGTCGATTTAGATGGGAAATTTGTGAATGACAGATTGAATTATCCCAGGTTGGAGAAAATTCTCAGACAAATCGAACAGGATGAAGAATTGAGACAAATTGAATCGAGCTGGGAGGTGAAGAAACGCGCTCCCAGTCACGGGCAGACTCAGAGATATAAGCGAGAGGTGCGAGAAGTTGCAGCGGGAACCAGGGAAGTTGCCATTCTACCTGTGAGCGACAGGCTTCAATCTGCCATCGATCTAGCTGCAACTCAAAGCCACACTGTGATTGAGTTGGCTCGAAAGTTAGCCGAGCGAGGGATTAGTACTAAATTGAAAGTTACTAGGACGGGAAAAGTTCAGGGGATTAGCTATGGGATGGAAGGTGTGAGCTACCAGGGTAATCAGCTATATGATGCCTCACTCCCTAAACTGCAATCGGCTAGAGGACTGACTTTTAATGTAGACTGCGATCCAAAAATCATCAGACAAATTAGTTTAAATCCTCATTCTCCAACCACCCCGATCCAAATCACCCCGATCCCGCTGCCTGTAGAAATCGCTACGGTGACACCAGCCCCAGCACCGAAAATCACTAATCAGATTGTGCCAACGGTCACGATTAAACCTACCACACCTATTCCTTCGCCTAAAATTAAGAGAGCACCCATCGCCGATGGAAATCCCCTCAACCAGCTCCGCAAAGCTCTCGCTGCTGCGGACATTTCCGAAGAACACCGTGACATGTTGTTGGGAAATATCCCAATTCGATTGGCTCCTAAATCTGTTCCATCCCCAGTACCTACTCCTGTTGTCCCGATTCCAGTACCATTACCTACCATTGTTACTCCTCCAATTCCTCAACCGTCAACCCAAACAGAAGACCCTTGTCAATTCAATACGAGATTATGGGAGGAAGGCGAGAAGCAAAAACGGGCTGCACGTCAAGAGGCAAAACGGCGAATTACCAAGCTAGAAGCAGTTCCCAAACGGAGCTTATTGAATTGGAACGGGATAACAGCACGACAGTTCGAGGCAAATCGAACCCAAATTTTGAGAGATTTGGCGGCTGACATTAAGATAATCGAGCAGATTGTGATGGATGAGTCAAAACCAGTCCCCCTGACTCCAATCCCAGCACATCAATCAGTCAGGGTTGATGTTGAAGAGCAGGAATCTGCAACAGCAATGTATTTGCGATTGGAAAGCGAAGTTCAAAACCGACAACGACAACGGCAGCAGCCACAGCCAAAAAGACAGCATACACACGATGGTCGCTAATTTGCGACCCTTTTAACTTTAAACCCCGATCGCTGGTTTTAGTTGTGCTGTAAGGTCGGTAATTGCCATGATAAGCTGAGGATAGCACATTATCTGTAAAACCAGAGAACCATATGTCCGATCCACAGCAACAGTCTGAATCTCAGGCAGAGCGAGCGACTGGAACACCCCAGAAAGCTCGTGAAGTTAACTTGGGCTGCAAAGTACCCGAACCGTGGCGGCGACACTGGGCAGCAGAGGCAAAACGTGCTGGGGTGACGATGACGGAAGTGATTATCCAAGCTTTAACCGATCGGTTTGGCAAGCCAGAAGACGAAGACATTAACTAAGTTTAACCAGAAAACCAGATAAAGTAAAAATAATAAAGTAAACAATTAATAAAACCAGAAAACCAGAAATAATGATATGATTTATCTCATAACACCAAACGCGACCGCACATTGCTCGTAACAAGATGCGGTCGCTAATCTCCCTATGTCTAAACCATTGGAGGACTAAGATGAATATATCAGATTTTGAATCGGCTCGACCGACTTCTGCGGCCGAGGCGATCGAGCGAGCTACCTCAATTATCCAATCTGTCGGGGCAGATGAAACTCAAATTGCCATTTGGTTACTACGTCAGCACCGTAAATTTGATGTAGTTCACGCTAGCGTCTATGATGATGCTTGTGAGTTAGTTGAATACTTGATAACTCAGCCCAAACAACTCCAAAAGTCATCAACAACACCGCTCCCAGCTACTCCAGCTACACTAACAGCTACCCAAATCGGGCAAATGTTAGCAGCACGAGCTACCGATCTCGCCCACTCTCCCTCAGCACAACAAATCAATCAAGTTCTCAAGCAGCTCAATTTTCAAACTCGCGACAGTAAAAAAATTTGGCATTTAACAGAGTTGGGGCAGCAATACGGGCGGATTATTAGTGTAACTGACGATCGGGAGCGAACGCGGTTACAAGTGCGCTGGTTGCCGACAGTGCTCGATCGACTCGCCCCATTATTTAGCGTAAGCTGTTAGGCGGTAGATCCGTGATGTAGATTGATTTCCCAAATTTAATTGAATGCCATCGAGTGGTGAAATGAGCAACTAGATCGATGAAGAGTTTGAGTTTTTTGTGCTCTTCATCGATCGATCCTTTTTGAGGTAAAGTAATTATCCATGACAAGCAAGCATAAACAGACAATTATTGCCGTGCTTTCCAACTCAGGTGGCGCGGGTAAAAGTACGATCGTTCGTAATTTGGGCTATGAAATGAGTAAGCTCGGATTAAAAATTGCCTTATTAGATCTCGATCCTCAGCATAATCTCGATCTATTTTGCGGATTTCCCTTAGCCGAACAGATGGACAATACCATTGTGAGAGTATTAAGTGACAAGTACGATGGTTTATGGTCTTTATCTCCCATCCCCAACGAACAAATCGATGTTTGTCGCGGACATATTGGGATGGCAGAAATTCAAAATGAGTTAGTCAACCGCCGTCGCAGTGAATACGTCCTGGCAGATCGACTTAATAAAACCCCATTATCCCATGATGTAATTTTTATTGATTGTCCGGCTACATTGGGTAAGATTTGTGAAAATGCGATTGCTGCTGCCGACTATGTACTGATTCCGTTAATTTTGGAAGATAAAGCTTTATCTGGGTTAAATGGTTTGCTCCAATGGATGCAAGTCTTGAGCGCAGATCTCGCTCTCAATCCACCACCACAAATTCTGGGAATTATTCCTAATGCTTACGATGCAAAATCGGGTACCCATCGTAAGTGTTTGGAATTTCTTCAAGAAATTACTCAAAAACTGAATCTGCGGTTGTATCCGACGATTAACCAGTCTAATGAAATTAAAAATGCTAATGGCAATGGACTGGCGATTGGGAAATATCGTTCTGGTCATAAAGCTGCCAAAGAATTTCGCATCCTGACCAATCAAATTTTAGCAGTTATCAACCCACAGTAATTATGAGTAGATTAGATCGGTTTAACGAAATAGGTACCAGTCTTGCCACCACTTCAACTGTTGTCAATCGAGAGACTATTACCGCATTAAGAGCCGAAATTGAACGCTTGCAGCAAGTACAGCCAACTACCCACTTACCGCCTGATTCGATTAAGCGTTCTCCTTATCAACCTCGCAAATACTTCGATCCTGACAGTCAAGCGCAACTCAATGCCAATGTCCGGGAATTTGGAATTCTGCAAAATTTAGTAGTTCGAGCGATCGATGATGGCTACGAACTGATTGCTGGAGAGCGACGCTCGATCGCGGCTGTGGCTAATAACTTAACTACAGTTCCCGTTGTTATTCTATCTTTATCCGATCGCGATGCCCGCAGACTAGCTCTCGCTGAAAATCTCCACCGCGACAACCTCAATCCGATCGAAGAAACTCAAGCAATTCTAAGTCTATTGGCGATCGAATTAGAGGTAGGGACGATCGAGGAAGTTAGGTCTATTCTGTACGCTCTCGACAATTTAGCTAAAGGAAAAAAAGTTACCCATAACGTTATGGGTAATGTTGAAGATTGCCAAATTATTGTCGATCGAGTCATCAATGATAACGCCAAAGGCATGAACTGGCGGTCGTTTGTGAATAATCGGTTGCCATTACTCAACCTGCCCGATCTGGTCTTAGGTGCAATTCTCAAGGGAGAGATTGAATATACCAAAGGACAAGCAATTGCCAAGATCGACGACACCGATCGACGATCGGAAATGCTGGCAATGGCGATCGAGCAACACTGGAGTCTTACCCAGATTAGAGCACAGATTAAAAGTAGTCAAATTTCTCTACCAGCCGTTAATCTTGAACCTAAACAGCGGATTGGGTTCACTCTCAAAAAAGCAGCAAGTGTTAAGGTGTGGCAACCGCAGCAGTGGAAGAAAATCGATAAACTGTTAGCCCAAATCGACGAGCTATTGGCTCAATAGCTTCAAGCTCCAGAACTCGATCTTTCGGCGATCGCTCGAACTATGATTTCACTACTGAAGCAGCTCAAATCCTCGATTTCGCCGCCACCTCTTGCCATTAATACCGGAGATCGAGCGTCAAATGCTGCGATAAGTATTGCCATAGCGAATTATTCAGCATTATGAAGTATGAGTTGTCGTTTGCTAGACCGATCTGATAAGTCTAGCTCAAGCTGTCGATGCAACATCAATGGTAATTGCGGCAATCGAGCGATTAAATCAGCCAGTGTTAATTGAAAATTCCTATGCCTCTGGTGCGAACGACGAACCTTGGGTAGCTTTAATTTTAGCGATAATTGCCCTGGTGTCGGTTGAGGACGATGGCGGTGCATCCGCAAATGACACCCACTGCACAGACACACGAGATTAGACATGTCGTTCTGAGCGGGATTCCCATCCAAGTGGTGGACTTGAGCCGAGAGTTTACGTCTGAGCGATAGATCTAGGTGTCGATAACTATTGCTAGGCGGCAAACACTTCAAGCCACAGCGGTTACAGCGATATCCGGCTGTTTGCTTAACTGTTGCGGCAATTTCTGTCCAATTGTCTGGATAACCCAGCATTAAAGCCATAATTCTTAACTTACTCAGTAGGCTGTGCTGCCTTGGGCTTTGTGCTCGAACGATCCGATATTCGGCTGCTCTAATACCAGGTTTTTGGAGATCGATCTATCTTTTGCCATCATACCAGGATCGCGAATAAACAATCGATGGCTTTCGATTACCTCTGGGCGCGGCTTTGCCAACGATAGATTACTAAGTTACTACTCCCACCATGCTTGTATTGTTGATATTTCTTCTTGCGAGTGTGGGCAAATCGAGTCTGTGCGGCGGCTGGTATTGAGATTGAATTTCTCGTTTTTGCATCCAGATACTACTCACTTTTCCGATCTAGTGTGTGCTTGAAAACCTCCCATCTCGAATGCTCGACCGCACTTTAAGCTTGTTCTGCTAACTCGACGATCCAAATCCCTTCTCGATCGTAAAAATCAACCCTAAATTCTACCTCATAACTCAACTGACGGCGAAGCGAACAGCCAGTATCGCCCAACAACAGCCCCAACCATAAATCTACCAGATTCAACCCCGATTTTTGTTGTAACTCCACCAACAGCATCTCCCCACATTCAACCATCACCCCTCGAATCCGACTTGCCCACAGCTCGATCTCCTCCGAGTGAGCATTCCCCATCACCATTGCCTGAATCATCGCTTCATCCGCCACCTCATCCGCCTCCACCCCCAACTTAATCACCGACTGTCGCTCCTGTGGATAGTCGTGTTCCGCTTCTAAATACAGATGCTCATCCCGCAAAATGAAATGCCGATACAGATGCGCCCATAACTCCAGAGGCACAATTGGCTCCTTAGCAGGTAAATAAGCTGATGCAATCTCAGTGAGAATTGTCTCCGCCCGAACTCGATAAATCTCCGCAATTTCCCCAACAGCTCGCGCCCCATCAACTAAATCCAACCCTTCTAAATGAACGCACAGCTCGATTACATTCACTGTTGCAGGTTCGGCTTGCGCCACCGCCAGGATTTGCCACAGATCTAACTCTAATTGCTGTGGTGCCATTGCGGACAAGAACTAATGGGACACTGGCTGGGATGTAACTCTACCTTCGACGCGAACTTAGTCAACTCCACCCCCAACTCACTCGAACAAGCCTTCAAAATCTCAGTCATCACCCCTACCACCTGAGCCGGAGTTAAACCCATGCAGTGCATCGGTTCTATTAATAACACCTTCTCCGTCCCCTGGCACACCTCAGCCGCGAGCGCGTGGACTGGCGCATCCTGCCGCTCTCGATAAAAGATGATACTAACAGCCGTACCGATCGGTGGCTCGAACGGCTTGCCGTCTGCGACAGCAATCGCCATCGTCCGAGGTACATTACCAGATGACTCTACCGAACGACTTTGCTTGCGCTGCTGACTAATCCGTGCCTTATTGCGTTGATAGTGCCGTCGATTCGGACATCGCACCGCATCCCAGCAAGGTTTGGTCTGAGCCTCGGCAGTACTTAATTTCGAGCACTGAAAACAGTTATGACCGACTTTTTTCGGCATACTAACTTACACCTAGCTCTCACTACGATCTGATTTCACGTTTAAATATTGTCATTTTCTGGCTCCATATAATCACACTCATCGCAACTGATACCGTTAGTTTCATCATGACTGAAACTGTTGCTGCCATACACCGGACAGCAAACTTCGAGTTGGTCTAGGATATCCTGTTCGCTCATTGAGAGATTTATATAACGCCTCGAATTGTCGATCGTGTTCCGCTTGTTCTTCGGGAGTTAAACTTTCCCATCGTTGACGCTGACGTTCTTGGAAACGTTCAAAAGCCGCAACTCGTCGAGCGATTTCCTCTGGAGTTAGTTCGGGAAATTGATATTTTCTCGAAGATGTTGACTGAGCAATCTGAGTATAGAGACTAAGCGATACTCCAATCGCTTGGTTTTTCCACGCCCGTTTGCCCAGCCATTCATTGAGTGAGTCAACACCACAATCAAAATCTGTCGCCACATGAGTGGATGTTAAGGGCACAGGTGGCTGTAATGACAACTGCTCTATGCCCAAGGTGCCTTCACCCGCATCAGTTTACGCAAACCTTCAGAAGGCTCTGGTGGAGCATCAAGCAGTTGACACAGATGAGCGAACGTCTCCTCACCAACGGCAATATAAGCTCGATCTAGCAGTACGTGTTCTGCTTCCCTGCAAGCTATTTCCAGCACGAAATCAGAACGGTTTTTGCCTAAATAACTCGCCGCTCGGTCGATCGCATCTCGTTGTTGATGGTTGAGACGGATATTCATACTGCTATCGCGAGGGGCGATCGACACTGAAGAAGAGGACATAATTTAGCGAACTTTATTTACTTCCATCTTTACAGATCGTGGATCTATTGTCTACACAATTTACCGCTCTTTGTGCATGGACAGAAATCGACGAACTGCTCCAATTCGCGAAGTTTCACCGATTAAGATACACTCTGCTAAAATCGAGAGGTCGATGGGCGCAAGCACGGGAATCTGACTATGATTGACCTTACGATAACCTTCAGACTCAAGAACGTAGACTTCTAAAATGCCATCCTCCCAAAACCAGACTTCGGATACTCCCAAAGCCTGATAACAATCTAATTTTGAGAGATCGCCACTAGTAAAATTGACCTCCACCGACAGCTTAAAGCCTTGAATCTCATAAGATTCATCTGCCTCTACCGATGCAAAGCCATCTCGCTTTTGAGTCACCGATCCAGTGGGGTTGAAATCGACTTGACGATCTAATAAGAATGCCTCAATTAAGATGGCGATAATCTTTTTAAATAGTTCGTGGACTTCGCTTGGCATCAGGATCTCAATCGTATTATTGTAAAAAGATAGCTTGACTCCACGGGTATTCTCGAAGCCCTGTTGTAAATGCTCGAATTGTGCCCACGTTTTGCCACGTTGAACCGTGCGAATATCACCCTTTACTACTGCAACTTCGAGCGTTGAGGAGCGATTCTTTGCGACTGTCATAAAACCTCCGAATGGTCGTGGCAATTGATGCGTGCGTCTCTGATATTATATCACGACCCGCTCGACCGCCCAATTTTACCGGATGTTTATCGGATGCGTGATAATGTTCCTTATCGTGATAAGTGCTACACAAATTGTAACCCGTTTTGTATTATGTAATTTGAGTTTGATAACATTATGGTCTGTCCGGGACTCAACCAGAAAGCTATAGAGGAGCTACAAAACAGTTTGACCTATCATTTCACGCTAATCCATAATCTCAATCGACAGCAGCGTCTCTTATTGAGAGATTAATAATCATGTACCCCTAAGCAGCACTTTGTAATATTTAGGATCGAACACGCTAATATAGAGTAAAGTATGTAACTCATCTTCTAAAAGTTTTATAGTGAGGTGCAGAATGATTTTTTCCTCTAAAGAGCCTAAGCTGAGTTGGAAGTTACTATTGCTTCTTATTCCTATTTTTATCTTCACTACTCTAATGTTCCCTTCATGTTTTCCAAAATGGACTGGGTTTAATGAGAGTATTGATAAGAAATCTTTGAATGTGACTGAGAGAGTTCTAGACAAGATAATACCAAGTCAGAAAGAAGTCATTAAAGAAACTACTACGGATAGGCTCAATCCGGCAAAGTCTTTGTGGGACTGGATGAGTTTATTACTTGCACCTGCTACCTTAGCAGGTCTGGGTTTTTTATTTCAGTCTTCCCAAGAGAAGTATAAAGAAAAAAAAGAAGAGGTTGATAGGAATCGAGTTGCAAATCAACAGCGCGAAGATAGAGATCGAGTTGCGGATCAACAGCGCGAAGCAGCTCTGCAAAGTTACCTAGACAATCTCTCAAATTATCTGGTTGATAAAGGATTGGGACAACTATTAGAAACAAAAGTAAGTACAGTGAACGCATCCTTATCAATTGATAAGGATGCAGCATTAAACGTCATAAAAGCAAAAACTCTATCATTGCTACGTTTGTTTAAAACAGACATGCCGCGTAAAGCGAGCGTGTTATCTTTTCTGGGCGATGCCAAGCTTTTACCGGAACTGGATCTAGATTTGTCAGACTCTTATTGGAAAGACGCCTTCTTTCGTAAAGCAAACCTGAGTAAAGCAAACCTGAGTGGAGCTAAGCTGGGTGAAGCTAACCTGGGTGGAGCCGACCTAAGGGAAGCCGACCTAAGGGGAGCCAAGCTGAGTGGTGCCAACCTAAGGGGAGCCAAGCTGGGTAGAGCCAAGCTTGGCTTTACCCAGATCAAACTTGCTTGCTATTGGGAGCAAGCACTCTATGACGAAGAAGAAGAAGAAAAAAAGAATACGGTGGAAAAACTTAAACAGGATAAATCATCTGACCCAGAACAGTGTCCTGATTGTAGTCGCTGGGAGCTTAAACCGTAGTTGTTGAGACACAGCCTCATCCATATTCCTGCTAATAATCGCGTGCGGATTCCATAGCTCCTGCATAGGTGCTCAAGTTAGTTTTAATAATGGCTATTATTCCTACCACTACAACCTATGCTGAGGTTATTAGCACATATTGAAAGCATATAAATACTATCGGCATTTACTGATAGTATCTATACGACATATATAGATATAGAGGTTTTATAGATACTATCAGCAATTAAATGATCTTTTCTGTGAGACAGACTAAATTTAGGCAGTATCTCGCGATAGATTGGCAAGCTTTCAGTAATCCGCCGTAAACGGTGTTTGGGTAGCAAGTGTGCAAAAAATGCTGTTAAGCCTGTAATCTGCTCACAGTCACCATTTTGACAATAAATTTTTCGGATGGTGAAACTGTACCAATTGAACCATAGTCTATTTGATATGCCGATCGCTTACGAGATTTCAGTGGTTTGAGGATGCTAAATCTTAGAGATTTTAATTGGCACAATCCTTAGCGGCACTTTTTACACACTTGCTATCCAAACACCGTATGTAGATAGCATGAGTAATATCGAAGGTATATAGATATTATGAGTATATATTGAAGAGATGCTGAGGTAATCAGTATATGCTGAAAACATATAGATATCATTTATATGTACTAAAAGTATATTGAGGTGATTAGTATATGCTGAAGACATATAAAGGTTGTCAGCAATGTTTCTATCCAAACAGTTGACTAGCACTGAGAAAGCTCAGTGCTAGTTATCGTTCCGCTAGTAATGCTGACAGTTAATATTTTAATAGCAGAGCATTAATTGTCAGTTTAAGACTGGCTCTTTTGGCTTTAGGTAACTCAATAAGATTTAAAATATTTACATCAGATAGAAACTCGGTGAGAAATTGATTGTCTGGTAATTGAGATTTTGTACCATCGTTATAGGCACGTAATAGCTTTCTAACATCTTTAGACTCTTTCTGGCTATCCAATTTAGAGATTGCCGTTTTGATAACCTTCGGTGGAATATCCATCGGTAGATTTTCCCATTTTATATTTTGAATGCGTTGCTGGACGCGACTAAGACCTTCTGATGCAGTTTTCACATTTGAAGCTTTTTCCTGGAGATCCAAATCTAGTAAATATTGGCGTTTGAGATTAACCAACCGATGGTAAAGTTCGGCTAGTTC
>ENA-OFCF01000403-OFCF01000403.1-metagenomes-genome-assembly--contig:-NODE-403-length-19402-cov-18.909392_pt1 | contig 19402 bp, 20 predicted proteins | sample MGYA00153387_OFCF01 | MGnify analysis MGYA00153387
GCTGCGTGCACATGCCCCACGCCTGCGCCGTAGTGCGCAGCACATGGGCTGCATGGGCGCACAGCGCTTCATGCGGCAATACGCTGTGAGCATCGGTGGGAACAAGGGTGTGGGACATGGTGCGCTCCTTCAAACAATGGGTGGCCCCTAGGCCACCCTCAAGCCGCTTGCGCGGCACTGTCACTTTTTGGTGTAAATCTGGTCAAAGCTGCCGCCGTCGGCAAAGTGGGCCTTGTCCGCCTTGTCCCAGCCGCCAAAGGCCTGGTCGATGGTGAACAGCTCCAGCTTGGGGAACTGCTTGGCAAAGTCAGCCTTCACCTTGTCGTTGGTGGGTCGGTAGAAATTGCGTGCAGCAATTTGCTGGCCTTCATCGGAGTACAGGTACTCCAGGTAAGCCTGCGCTACTTTTCGGGTGCCTTTTTTGTCGACCACTTTGTCAACGACCGCCACGCTAGGCTCTGCCAGGATGGACAGCGAGGGCGCCACGATTTCAAACTTTTCTGGGCCAAATTCGCGCAAAGCCAGGAAGGCTTCGTTCTCCCACGCCAGCAACACGTCACCCACCCCGCGCTGCACAAAAGTGATGGTGGAGCCGCGTGCGCCGGTATCGAGCACAGGCACATTGGCAAACAGCTGCTTCACAAAATCTTTGGCCTTGGCTTCATCGCCACCGTTTTTGCGTTTGGCAAACTCCCACGCAGCCAAATAGTTCCAGCGGGCACCGCCACTGGTTTTGGGGTTGGGGGTAATGACTTGTACGCCGGGTTTGACCAGATCGCTCCAGTCCTTCAAACCCTTGGGGTTGCCCTTTTTCACCAGGAAAACGATGGTGGAGGTGTAAGGCGCGCTGTTCAAAGGCAGCTTCTTTTGCCAGTCCGTCGCCAGGTAGTTGCCGTTCTTGACCAAGGCATCCACATCGCCGGCCAGTGCCAGTGTGGCGACATCGGCGTCTAGGCCGTCAATGATGGAGCGCGCCTGCTTGCCTGAGCCGCCGTGGGACTGCTTGATCGCCACGTCCTGGCCCGTCTTTTCTTTCCAGTGCTTGGCAAATGCCTTGTTGTACTCCACGTACAACTCACGGGTGGGGTCATACGACACATTGAGCAAAGTGACCGGATCAGCCGCCAAAGCAGGCAGCGCCGAGAAGGTGAAGCCCGCCAAAAGGCTGAGGGCAACAGGAATCTTGATAAAGTTGCGGCGATTGTTCATTTTTGCTTTCGGGTTTTGGTTGGGACAACGGTCCTTTCACCGTTGGAACGCATTCTGAAAGCACGTCTTCAAAACTTAAACCAATAAGATTTCAGTTCGTTATTACCCAAACATCTGAAGTCGCACGAGGAACCCCCATGGCACGTACCATTCAATGCATCAAACTGGGCCAAGAAGCTGAAGGCTTGGACTTTCCTCCCTACCCCGGCGAGCTGGGCAAGCGCATTTATGAAAGCGTGAGCAAGCAGGCATGGGCCGACTGGCTCAAGCACCAGACTATGCTGGTCAATGAAAACCGCCTGAATCTGGCCGATGCACGTGCGCGCCAATATCTGGCCCGCCAGATGGAAAACCACTTCTTTGGCAGCGGTGCAGATGCTGCTGCAGGTTACGTACCACCGTCGGCATAAGGTAGGCACCCAGCACGGGTGTCGCAAAGCCCGGCCCGTAAAGTGCCGGGCTTTTTTGCGTGCGACATGCCCGCTTGCAAGATTGGGTCTTCGCGGCAGTTCATAATCGCGGCTTCTGTTTTCCGTGGGAGAGCGAGGCTGCGCAAGCGCTAGCCTCCGCCGAAGGCGCAAACTCCCATAATCGCTCAGGCACCCAGCACCACGGAACACTATCGCCGACTGGAGAGCAACCGGGGCCCTGCCAGGCCAGCCGGTTCACCGAAGGGGCAAGCGCGCGCATGACGAACATGCGCAGCGCTGAAACTCTCAGGTAAAAGGACAGCGGGAGAGGCTTACCCATGCCCAAGAAGTCACTCTTTTTTCAAGAGTGTCTTGGCTGGTGCATGGACTCACACTTTTGCGTTGTGTCTGCCCTCTCCGACTTTTTCCATTCTCTGTTCAACGTTCAGTTGGACATCATTCTCGTCATCTATGTGATCGCCATCACCGCCGAAGCCATGTCCGGCGCACTTGCTGCTGGGCGGCGCAATATGGACATCTTCGGTGTGGTGGTGATTGCTTTCGTGACCGCTCTGGGCGGTGGCACCATCCGCGACATGGTGCTGGGCAACTACCCCATTGGCTGGACCCAGCACCCCGTTTATGTCTATCTGGTGGTGTCTGCCGGTCTCTTGACCACAGTCATTGCGCGTTATATGCAACGCATGAAACATGTCTTCCTGCTGCTGGATGCAATGGGGCTGATTGCCTTTTCGCTGATCGGCAGCAACGTGGCCATCAAGCTGGGATATGACCCGCTGGTGGTCGTTATGGCCGGCATGATCACAGGTATCAGTGGCGGCATCTTGCGCGATGTGCTGTGCAACCAGGTACCCGTGGTCTTTCGCCGAGAGCTGTATGCCAGTGTGTCCATGGCCGTTTGCTTGCTTTACCTGGGCTTGCAGGCGCTGCAAGTGTCGCTGGGCATCAGCACCGCCATATGCTTTGCCGGTGGACTGGCGCTGCGGCTGGCCGCCATCCGCTTTGGCTGGCGCTTGCCTGTGTTTTCCTACCAGCAGCGCTGGGAGTAAAGGCGGCCACCGCAAGCATGCCTGTTACGGCCTGATGTGCCACTGGCGTCTACCTTATTTGCTACGCTTTTTATGTCTGAACCCTTGAACTGGCTGCCCGACGGAACCCCTTACAGCCCCCGCTTTGGTGATCGTTACCACAGCGAGCACGGCGGACTGTCACAGGCGCAGCAGGTGTTTGTAGCAGGATGCGGCCTGCCCGCAGCCTGGAGCGGACAGACGCAGTGGCGCGTGCTGGAGACTGGCTTTGGCCTGGGGCTGAATTTTCTGGTGACCTGGGCGGCCTGGAGGGCCGATGCCCAGCGCCCCGACATGCTGCACTTCACCTCCATCGAGGCCTACCCTGTCAGCGCACAGGATCTGCTGCGCGCGGCGCCGCAAGAGCCGCAGCTGCGCCATTTGGCCGAGCAACTGGCTGCGCGCTTTTACGGGCTGCTTCCAGGTGTGCACCGGCTGAGCTTTGAAGGCGGGCGTGTGCAGCTGACGCTGTGGATCGGTGATGCACAAGCCATGCTGCGCCAGCAGCACACGGTGGCCGACAGCATCTATCTGGACGGTTTCAGCCCCAGCACCAACCCCGAGATCTGGGACACCCACACCCTCAAAGCGCTGGCCCGCCACTGCCGCCGTGGCACCCGCCTGGCCACCTGGACCATTGCACGTTCTGTGCGCGACCAACTGACGCAGCACGGCTTTGAAGTACACAAAGTACCCGGTGTGCCGCCCAAGCGCGACAACCTTCAGGCCCACTTCAACCCTGCCTGGCAGCCGCGTGCGCGCGCATCGACAGAGCCGGCACCCGTGGCTCAAGCGGGCACCGCACTGGTCATTGGTGCCGGCTTAGCCGGCTCTGCCGTGGCCCACAGTCTGGCGCTGCGGGGCTGGCGCGTCACGGTACTGGCTGCTGGCGATGCCCCGGCCGACGGTGCATCAGGCTTGCCCGCGGGCCTGTTTTGCCCACACGTCTCGCCCGACGACAGCGTGCTCTCGCGTCTGTCGCGCAGCGGCGTGCGCATGACACTGCAACGCCTGAAAGACCTGTGCGTCGAAGGCTCCGACTGGGGTCACAGCGGCGTGCTGGAGCATTGCACCGACGGCGGCACGGGCCTGCCCGCCAGTTGGGCCCAGGGCCCCGGCGCTGACTGGAGCCACGCCACCGACAGCGCCCAACTGCAATCTGCAGGCTTGACTGATGACACCGTGGCCTGCTGGCACGCACAGGCCGGCTGGGTACGCCCTGCCCAACTGGTGCAGGCACAGCTGGCCCATGCAAACATTCAATTTCAGGCCCATGCACATGTGGCACGCCTGCAAACCACCGCCGATGGCGCATGGCAGGCGCTGGCCGCTGACGGCAGCACGCTGGCGCAGGCCGATATCGCAGTGCTGGCATGTGGCCCTGCAACGCAAGAGCTGTTGCCCGCCGATACTAGCTGGCCGCTGCAAGCCATCCGGGGGCAAATCACCTGGGGGCTGCACAGCCTGCACAACGCCTACGCCCTGCCGCCCTTTCCGGTCAATGGCAATGGCAACCTGGTCACCCACATTCCGCTGCCTCAAGGTCAAGGCTGGGTCATGGGTTCGACGTTTGAGCGCGACGTCACTGAGATGCCCATCTCTGCGGCCGATCAGGTGGCCGCACACACCGCCAATTACGCCAAGCTTTCTACGCTGCTGCCTGCCAGCGGTGCACCTTTGGCCCCTTGGTTTGACCCTGCCGACAGCCGCTGCCAGCCCACCTGGGGCCGGGTACGCTGCACCAGCCATGACCGCCTGCCCATCGCTGGACTGGTCAGCCCCGCCGCACCGGGGCTGTGGGCGCTGACAGCCCTGGGCGCACGCGGCCTGAGTCTGTCTGTGCTGTGTGGCGAGTTGATTGCTGCGCAGTTGCATGGCGAGCCGCTTCCGCTGGACGCTAAACTCGCACAGCACCTGGGCACAGCACGGCTGGCTCGACAGGTGCACAAAGCCCACAACAAAAAAGAGAGCTAATAGCGCTTACCCATGCTTATTTTCAAATACAAACATTACTCAAATCAAGCATACATCAGCGCTAACAGCTATATTTTTATTTTTACCTCTGACTAAACCTGCCCCATGTACGCCGCACTCAAACATTCCCACATGCTGTTCGCAGTGCTCACACTGCTCGCATCCGTCGTCTATCTGGCCATGGCCTGGAAGCCCACGCCCGCAGCCAAGTCCACGCTGATTTATGTCTTTACCCGCATCTTTGGTGGCATCGCGGCCCTGACCGGTCTGGCCGTCACCTTTGTGGGCCCTTGGCAGCACATGATGTATCCGTACATTGGCCTGATTCTTTACGTCCTTCACGGCCTGTGCATTGGCTTTGCCAAACGCAGCGCAGAACCCGGCAAGACCAGCATGCGGCGCATTTTTCTGCTGCTGCAGTTCGTTGCGTTGATCGCTTTGACAGGTTTGATGGGCGCCAAGCCTTTCTAAGCACGCTGCAGCTCTCTCATCAAAAAAAAGCCCCGAAGGTGTGACCTCGGGGCTTTTTTAATGCACAGCAACGACTGAGCTTTCTTTCAGAGAACTCTCAAAACGGCAAAGCCCTGCACTGCACTTTGCTGCAGCGCGCGCAAAGCCAAAGAGCCGCTCAATCTGGCACTTGCACGCCCAGTTTGGCCAACTTGGCAGCAAAAGAATCGCGGCGCTTTGCAGCTTTGGCTGCAGTATCTACAGCGGCCTCGATCGCTTTGGGACCCTTGTTAGCCACGGTTTTGATCAGGTCATGTTTTTTGGATGCATCAGCTGCCGCCCTGCGGTAGGTAGCTATCAGTTCGGCATGGTCAGCGGGGTGAGTCACAATGATCTCCATATAGAGCAACAGCGCGCATTGTCACGCTTTGCGCCGCTAGCGCTGGTCAGCACCCTTCAAAAATCACAGGGGCGCGCACGCCTGTCCGGCATCGCAACGCGGCTTGCATATGCAGCAAGCACAGCGGCGCAAACAGCATTTGCGCAGATGAGACACCAAAACGACATCCATCGCTCACAACATCGCGATACTTCTTGGTGTTAGGAGGATTGAATGCACCAAGAACTTCAGTGCTTTATGTACCACAGCGAACTGGCTCCAACCGCAGAGCTCAGCTGTGTGGCGGACATTGTGAAAACAGCGCGGGATTTCAATCAGCTCCATGCCATCACTGGAGTGCTGATTTTCGATGGTCAACGTTTTGCCCAGTACATCGAGGGAGAGGCTCAGGCCATTGACTTTCTCATAGGGCAACTGGCCCGTGACCCTCGGCACACCAACTTCACCCCCCAGCACAATGGACCACGCACAGACAAGCGCTGGTTTCCGAGCTGGTCAATGGCTTATGTACTGCTAGAGAGCACCGATCCACTGGGTGAAATGTCTTGTCTTTGCGGCGCATCTGCGCTGGAAAAACTTCAAGAACTGTTGCCCGAACTGGACTTTGGCTAGCGCGCGTGGCAAGCCACAAGCGCAATCCCGCCATCGCCCCACCTGCTGAGGTCCAGCGTTCAGCCCCACAAGGCGCACTTACGGGTGCCTGGGGCGTGTTCTTCTTGTGTTCTCTTGTTCAGCTGCGTGTAGTTGCGTGTAGCGGCATGTGGTGGCATGGCGGCATGTGTCACATGCTTTCATTGGGCAGCCAGCAACTATGCATTGCCTGACCTGAAAAACGCAGTGCTGCGCCTGCAGCCAAAGCGCCACCCCATCCGACGTGGCCCTGCCCAGATGGCAGTGCGAGCAGCACTTGTTTGCATATCTGAACCACCTGCAGGAGCCATCAACGACTGCCCCCGAGCAGACCACCCACACAAGTTGGCCGACAATCGTCGGCATGCAATTAGGTTCGTGGAGCTTTGTGATGCGCAGATTTCGCCACCTTACCAACCGCCACCGGTCACGTTCAACCAACGTGGCTCTCGGATGGCTGCTTGCTTTCAACGCAGGTGCCGTCAACGCCGGCGGCTTTCTGGTGCTGAGCATGTACACCTCACACATGACAGGATTTGCGTCGCAAGTGGCTGACGGCCTGGTGATGGAGAACGGCAAGCTGCTTTTGAATGCGCTGGGCGCCATCCTTGCATTTACTGCAGGCTCTGCCGTTTGCGCCATGCTGGTCAACTGGGGGCGACAGCAGCGCCTGCACAGTGTGTACGCCCTGCCCCTGATGCTGGAAGCGTTGATGCTCTTCCCCTTCGGGCTGATGGGTGCGGCCACACTTTCCTGGAACACCCCCTTTGCCGTGCCACTGACGGTGTTGCTGCTGTCTTTCATGATGGGGCTGCAAAACGCAGTCGGCTCTAAAACATCGGGTGGCAGTACACGCACCACGCACATGACCGGAAATTTCACAGACCTGGGCATGGAAATTGGCAAGATGATTTTCTGGCGGCGTCACGCACTGGCCCGCTCAGCGCAAGCAGTGCCTGTACTGCACGACTGGACGCGCATGCGCACTTCAGCAGGGCTGATTGCCATGTTTGTGCTGGGTGGCATCACGGGTGCACTGGGGTTTAAGCACGTAGGGTTCTTCTGTGTTGTTCCACTGGCGGCTTTGTTACTGGCGCTTTCGGTGCCACCGTTTTTGCGTGATGCAGCTCGTTCCAATCAGTTGCTGGCAGCGTTGTTTGAAAAAAAGAACCCGTAGCAAAGTTGCCCAACCCTCTGCCCCATTCATCCATCCCATCCTGCCTTTTGCCTTTTGCCTTTTGCCCCACAGGCTCACTCCGCACACAGCGACCAAGCCCTCAGAACAAAGAACATGCAAAGGCCAAACGCACTCACGCTAGCATCCGGCTGCGCCCACTGACGGGCAAGAACCCACAGACGCACCGTCGCAGTTGCAGTCAATGGGCGGTATAAACAGCCATCCACAATGTCGTTACTTGACCAGGAGAGCTTGATGAAGATCGATATGCCGCGCGTTTGCTCACCCTTGGCAGCATTGCTGCTGAGTCTTTCAGGTCTTGCTGGCGTATCTAGCACATGGGCCTGTACAAGGCTGGTGTACCACGGCGCTGCAGGTCAGGTCATGACGGCCCGATCCATGGACTGGAAAAGCGACATCGTCAGTAATCTCTGGGTATTGCCACGGGGTATGGAGCGCACCGGGCAAACGGGAGCCAACACTCTACGCTGGACATCCAAGTACGGCAGCGTCATCACCTCAGGCTACGACATCTCCACCACCGATGGAGTGAACGAAGCAGGACTGAACGCCAATTTGCTGTGGTTGGTGGAATCGCAATACCCGGTGTTCGATGCCAGCAGCAAACCCGGTCTGACGATTGCTGCCTGGGCCCAGTACGTGCTGGACAATTTCGCAACTGTCGCGCAAGCCGTGGCTGCACTGCAGGAGCAGCCATTCACCATCGTCTCAGACAGCGTGCCCGGCGAAAACCGGCTGACAACACTGCACCTGTCCATGTCGGATGCAAGCGGCGACAGCGCAATCGTCGAGTACATCGACGGCAAGCAAGTCATTCACCACAGCCGCGCCTACCAGGTCATGACCAACTCGCCGGTCTTTGAGCAGCAGCTGGCTCTAGACGCATACTGGAAGCAAATTGGCGGCACCACCATGCTGCCCGGCACCAATCGGGCGGCAGATCGTTTTGCACGGGCATCGTTTTATGTAAACGCCATCCCCAAAGAACCTGATCCCAACAAGGCTCTGGCCAGTGTATTTAGCGTTATCCGCAATGTATCGGTGCCCTATGGCTTGAATACCCCAGACGAGCCCAACATTTCGTCTACGCGCTGGCGCACCGTGTTCGACCACCAGCGCAAGCTGTACTTTTTTGAATCTGCCCTCACCCCCAACACTTTTTGGGTCGACCTGAAGGCTCTCGACTTCAGCCCGCGAACTGGCAAAGTTCTGAAACTTGACCTTGGCACTGACCAAAGCCACACATACTCAGGCAATGCTACGCAGCAATTCAAGCCCTCTGCGCCATTCGAATTCCTAGGCATCTAGATGCGTGGCACACGTCTGCGACTCAACTCCTGCACCCTGAACAACGCCTTTGCTGATTTTTCTTTCCTGAAAATTCACATACCTGCAAGCCACCCAGCACATTGAAGACCCCAACCGTAAATCAGTACCCGGCGATGTACCTGATCAGCGCTTGCAAGATGCTGTAAACCAAGGTTTGGACGTCAAACATCAAGCAGCCTGACCTTCAGCAAAAAGCGCTCTTCGGAGCGCTTTCTTCACTCGCTGGGCACTACAGCCAGTTTTGTCCAAGCCGTGCAGAATTCGAGGGTTCTCCATAGGGAGAAAACGCTGAAGAATCAGATACTGTTAGCAGATGTAAGTGAGCTGTTTGAAGCGCCCCGTTTGCTGACGCAGCGATTTTTCATCAACAAGTTTTCTGCTGGCCCGTGGTTTTCCCTCCCGAACTCTCTTAATTCCCATGGCATGCCGAAAGGCACCGGCACTTTCTTCCCCGCCCGCCCCGCTCACGCTCGGCGGGTTTTTTCATTGCTGCAGCCCTCTGTCTCACGCTAGACCGCCTAACTCCATAAAGCGCGCAAGCATGCGCACTCGGCTTTCAGCTGTCTGAATCGCCCAGAGTTTTGTAGATCGCTATCAGCCTCCTATTTCCGTTTAAACAGGAGTCCATGTGAACACACAACGCTACCCACAAGAATTCAAAATGCAGGCTCTCCAACAAAACTTGCAACACGGCCATGGCGTGGCCGCTGTCTTACACCGTTGGGTAACCAGCATCACCCATATCAGCGCCCACGAAGGGTATCCGCAGACATTCGTCTGCAGATGACCTGGCTTGCATAGCGTTGGAGAAACGCAATGGCGTGAGGCTGGCTGCTATCCAGGAAAAGCGGGTCGATTCAAGCCTCAGACACACTTTCTTCTCAAACTGCAACAAGGCATGCTTGCAGGGGATTACTTGAATGGGATTGCGGCCCATCAGCCAATCTATGCACAAGTCATTACACTGAGCTGTTTTGCCTGATCTAGTGCTGAATGCCGGCAATTGCCGTGACAACCAGCCCTAGCTGCGCGCATCTGCTCTTACCGGCCTTTAAAGATCCTCATGGTTGCAACCATCCTTGTTGGCATGCTGTGCGCACACCTGCTGTGCTTTGCACTCATGTTTTTGCTTATCAGCAAACGCTTGCAGGGCAAGAGAATGGGCATGGATTTTTTCGCCCTGGGCAGCCTCTTGCTAGGGTTTGCCTATGTACTGCAACTGGCAGAGGGAGGCCCCGCCTGGAGCGTGATGAGCGTAGTCAATCACACCCTGACACTTGCAGCCCCCATCGCCTACTGGCTCGGCTCGATGCGTTTCTTTGGTTATGCAGCCCCGCTGTGGCGACCGTTGATAGCGTTTTCCGTGGTGTACGTGCTTGCCCAAGTACTGGTGCAGTGGAGTCTGGGCCAGGCTGCACGCTATGCCATGCTGGCGGGCATTTCCTCGTTGCTGTTCTTGGGCATGACGCTCACCATCATCTACGGCGTGCGTACATTTGCCAAAGATTTGTACGCAGAAATGGTTATTTTTGCACTGCTGATCAGTGGCATTTGTGTACTGAATGCGATGAAGTTCATGAAGATTTTGGACGGTGGTCTGGAAGCGCTGGACATGGACAGCAGTTTTCAGATGGCTTTCTACATCTACATGTCATCCCTGGCCACGGTGATACCGCCTTCGATCGTCTGGCTGGTACTGCGGCGCTTGACTGATGATCTGCGTGACATGGCGGGGCGTGACCCCATGACGCAGTTACTCAATCGCAGGGGGCTGTCTGAAGCACTCAAGGTTTTTTTCAATACCCGAAACCCCGCCCCCGCGCACCTGCTGCTGATGGATGTGGATCATTTCAAGCACATCAACGACACCTATGGGCACCAGGCTGGAGATACGGTGCTATGCCATGTGGCCGATGTGGTGCGCAACACGGCACGCCATGGCGATTTAACAGGCCGCATTGGCGGAGAAGAGTTTGTGGTCATCTGTCTGGACACGGACAGTGCTGGCGTCATGCGTTTGGCTGAGCGTGTGCGAGCCGGTATTGAAGAGCAGGCCATCGATGTTGCTGGCACACCGCACCCTCTGCGCTGCACGGTCACAATCGGTGTTTCGCGCCCCTTCGCAAGCACACAAGCTTTAGAGGGGGCCATGCGCGATGCAGATGCTGCCCTGTACCGTGGCAAGGAGGCTGGGCGCAATCGCATCGAATTACCGCACACACCCCACTTTCACCCAGATCCACATGCGGGCCGAGCAACACCTTGCCAGCGCACGCCCAGCGAGCCGGCTGTTCTATCTGACGGGTCCGCAACCCACCAGCAGCCCTGAGGTGAGGACGCCTGCAGCCCGCGCTGCGGTGCGAAAACTCAGAAGCGAAAGGTAGCCCCCAGCACCGGGCCGCCCATGCCAAAGTCCAGACGTCGCCCGTTGCTGCGGTAGCCCACACTCAGCTGGCGATAGCCGGCGGATACGTAAATGTTGTCACGCAGCTGGTAGTTCACCACGGCCTGCAACTGCCATGTGAACTCTGACCCCACATTCTGAGTTTCCCAGCCCGCCGACATCGGCATAGACCAAGGTGGACCAGCGCGGGTGCACCTGATGGCGCCAGCGCACCGCCACGATAGGGTCCGCGAAAGTGTCCTTGGTCTGGACCTGCAGCCATGGCTGCACCTGCACTGTGGCGCGAATGCTCCACCAGCGCACGCCTGCCAGCACGTCCTGGCTGTCCTCTGGCGACAGCTGCAAGCTGTAGCCGCCGCTGAGCGTCAGGGCGCTTTGCGTCACCTTGGCGCGGGCTTTCAGGCCCATGGGCAGGCTGGCGGTGTCCGACAACGTCGGCGTAGCTGCCATCGGCATGCAGCACATGGCGAACTTTGCGCGCGGTGGCATTCAGAAAGACGGCGGCGTCCAAATCACTCAATACATCCGAAAAAGATTGCGACACGTGCGCCGTTGGTGCATAGCGCGCAGGGCGGATGTCACCTTGCAAGCCAGTCATCCAGACGTAGGGCGTAGCCTGAAAACGCCAGACATCGCCCTGCTCCGGTTGGGCCTGTGCCAGACCAGTCCACAAAGCAAGCAGGGGCAGTAATGCTTAACGCGCGTGCTGTGACGCGGTCGTGGGTGTCAATGTCATGGCACGTGTCACATCGTATTCTTGTGAATCTGGCCGCCCTTCATGATCAAGCGCAAATGCTTGTCAGGGTCAACCAGAAAGTCGAGGTTATCGGCAGGGTTGCCGTCAGCCACCAGCAGATCAGCCCATGCGCCAGGAGTAATGCGGCCCAGCGCTCCGGGATAGGGGTTGCGTTCGCCGGACAGCGCAAGCAGCTCGCCGTTGGTGCCTGTAGCCTGCCCCAGCAAAGTTAGTGGATCGTAAAAGCGCGTTAGCTTGGCCAGTTGCCTGCCCTGAGTGGCGGTGTTTTTGGGGTTGAACAAAATGTCCGTGCCCCAGCCGGTCTTAACGCCATACTTTTGCGCCATGGCATAGGCGTTGACCGTGCCTTCGGCCACCTGCTTCTGGCTGGCGCGGCGTGCAGGGTCAGGGTAGACGTTGCTGTCTTCATCCTGCAGGAACGGCTGCAGGCTCCACCAGACACCCTCATCGCGCATCATGCGCACGCTGGCCTCGTCGGCCAGTTGCCCGTGTTCAATGCACTTGACCCCTGAGCGGATGGAGCGCTGAATGCCCTTGGGGGTGTAAACATGGGTCATCACATACGTATTCCAGTCGCTGGCGGCTTCCACGCCAGCACGCAGCTCACGCTCTGAAAACTGGGTGCTGTCCAGCGGGTCATACATGGATGCCACACCACCACCTGCCAGCATCTTGATCTGCGCGGCGCCCAGCATTAACTGTTCGCGCACGCGGCGCAGTACCTGGGCTTCACCGTCGGCAATCATGGCTACGCCAGTGCTTTCAACCAAGCTCAGCGGAGCGTTGTCGGCACGTGGCAGATCGCTGCGCAGGCGAAAGTCTCCATGCCCGGAGGTCTGCGAAATCATGGCCCCGCTGGGGTAGATGCGCGGCCCGGCCACCAGCCCCTCGTCAATGGCGCGTTTGAGCGCAAATGACGGCCCGCCCGCATCACGCACTGCAGTAAAGCCGCGCAACAACGTGCGCTGCGCCTCTTGAGCAGCTACCAAATACAAATAACCCAAATCCGACGACATGGCCGCCATCTGAGAAATTCCGGCCAGCATGGTGTGCCAGTGCACATCAATCAGCCCCGGCATTACCAGCTTGCCCTGACAGTCCAGCAGGCGCGCTCCCTCCACTGTGGCTGAAGCCGGCAGCACATCCACAATGCGCTGGCCCTGCACCAGCACTTGCAGGCCGTTTCGCACCGACTTGCCAGAGCCATCAAACAAACGCAGATTGGTCAGCAGCAGCGGGCGCTTGTCATCCGCCGTGGTTGCCATGGCCCCGGAAGGCAGCGCAAAGGGGGCCAGCATGGCAGCCACTCCTCCGATGAAGCTGCGACGCGACAGGTCTTCGGTGACCCGCTGGTGCAGGCGCTGGCACATGGGGCTGCTGCAGACGCAGCCTCTGGCACGGATGGGACCAAAACGCCACGGGAAACCGCAGGAAGCGCCGGAGTTAGAAGCCATGAAGAAATCACCTTGTCTGCAAAAAAATAGAGGACCACCGCTGATGCCAGACACAGCCAGTGGCCGTTTCAAAGGCATGGCGACACCATAGCGTCAAACAGACCAGGCATTCAACAATGAAATGCTGACGCAGTGACAGCCGTTCATGGTGCCAATCTTCATCGCACCAAGCTTGGTAAAGCCTCGTTCGTGCCAGGCCTTGGTGTATGCATTCCCAACGGTCTCTTTGGCCAGGCACGATGTAACTGGCATTTTCATTTTTGATAGCAACTAACGCTTTATGAATAAAGAGTTCAGCTCCAAACGACCCGCGCAGTCCCAAAAGCCCTCCCCCGAATGGACCAACGCATCAAAACGATCAGCTCATCAGGCAGCCGCACAAGGAGTGATCAGTGAGCAAACCCAGAGGGGCTGCATCACTTCCCAAAAATAAAGAAATGGGCCCAGTGGGCAACCTTTACCCGGAACAAGGCCCAGATCACCCAGAAAACAAGCCAAACAGCCTAAAGCTCCTGAATCAATGTGGATAGCTCTGCCAGAACCTCCCACTCCTATTAGCCCATAGCCTTACCGAGCCAACCCGCTCTTCGCGGCTTTTGTCTTCCCAGCACAAACAAAACTCCACCCACCGACCCATCAACCACCACCAAATACACAAATTTATCGTTAAAAAACATTAAAAATAACGTATTTTGTAATAACAACCATTATTGACAATCCCAGCAGCCATTCACTTACAGGGCGAACGCGACTCCTGTGCGAACCTATCAACAAGGCGAGCAACTTTGCTTGTCTGCCAACCTCAAGGAGCTACGGAAATGTCGCAACACAACCAGCCACAGAATCCCAACCACAAGGAAAAGCAGCAACAGCAGCAAAACCCGAATCAGCAGCAGCCGGGGCAAAGTACCCCCAAGCCCGGGCAACAGCAGCAGCAAAACCCCAACCAGAACAACCAGCCAGGGCAGCAGCAGCCTCAAAAGCAAAAGCAATAACGGGCAAGGCCCTCTGCTTTAAGCAGCAATGGTTTTAGGTTTTAGGTTTTGAATTCTGAGAAGGAACTCCAATGCAAACAATCAACTCAGCGTCGTCCGTCATTTCGTCCTCCCGAGTCAACGGCACGAACGTCTACAACCCAGCTGGAGAGAAGCTGGGTTCCATCGACTCACTGATGATCGACAAAATCACCGGGCAAGTTCGTTATGCAGTCATGGAATTTGGTGGCTTTTTAGGCATAGGTACCGACTTGTACCCACTCCCATGGAACAGCCTCAAGTACGACCCCAACCAAGGCGGTTACGTGGTTTCAGTTTCCAAAGAACAGCTGGACAACGCTCCTCGCTACGAAAATAGCACTTGGCCTGAATACAACGACGAGTATGGCCGCCGTGTCTACGATCACTACGGTGTTCCTTACTACTAAAAAGCGGCCCTTTTACCTTTTTCAATTTCAGCCCACTTCGGTGGGTTTTTTTACGCCCCAGTTTGCCACTCAGCGCACGGCAGACAACGCCGCTGGGGCAATCAGGTATTAGCTGCCCGCCCCCAAACCAAAAATTAACCACCCAAAACGCACCTAGACTACACACCCGCACTAGCTGCGCTTGGTAGCTGCTCCTTACTTCAACCCCAACCACCATGGCCACAGAACCTGCACCGCAACGAATTATCAAATCATGGCTTGGTATGGGCATCGGCGTGTTCTGCACACTGCTGTCACTCGTCTCTTGGCTCAACACAAAAGACATTTCTTACCTTGTCGCCATTGCAGGCTTCATCTGCTGGACTTTTGCCTGGAGCCAGATGGGCGCCTCATTCAACCTGCCCCTGCGCGACATGTTCCGCCAGTCCGTACAACTGAGCCGCGCTTCACTCATCTGCACCATCGCTGGCTTGGCTTTGGTATGCACCTCACTGGCAATGCGCTGGCTGCTGTAAAAACAGCCCTCCCCAACATCTACAAAACCCGCGTAGCTCACACTGCGCGGGTTTTTTTATTACAGAGAGCTTCACATGCTCATCAAAGCACTACTGCCGTTGATTGCTGTTTTTAAAATTCAAGTGCGGTGGGCACGAAGGCAAATACTTTAGCAAATAAATTGCGCAGCGCTACAAGGCGTGTAAGGGAGAGATCGATCAAGCACCAACTCAGGCAAAAACTGCCGAGCCAACTAACTACTCAGTATTTTTAAAAACTCAATCGATGACTCGCCAGCCCAGCCCCCTGCACAGACCTCAAAACCAAATTTGATACCGTCGCCCCCCTTCCCCTGTGCCCGGCCCTTGGACAAAAGGCCCGGCCCCGCACAGCCACTGACCGCGCTTCAAGTTCGCCCTCGGTTAATGGCTTGTCATTCGCATCAGCAGCACCACCGGCCAAGTGCGCACCCGGCGCGATGGGACTGGTTTTGCCAACCAGTACTTGGCTGCATACCAAGGCATTAATGGCCCAGCCATGCAAACCTGGTGGGGCAAAAACCAACGTGTCAGCAATCAAAAGCTGCAGTCACCTAAAGAGCGACGACAGCTCAGTCATCAAGATCCCCATCGTCGTCTTCGTCGGCAAGCAGCTCAACAAACACCTCAACGCGTACGTGCGTCGGTGAGTGCCAGTTAAAGGTTCTGTCCAGAACCTCATAGATTGGCCCATCTTCAAACATACACACGCAGTCTCCTGGCAGTGGAACAGCGGCCAGTGCACCCACTTCATTGACATCAAAGCCGGGGATAGGGGCTGCGTCAGCGACATCTTCATTAACCAGCACAAACTCAAGAGTTACTTGCATGCTTTTTCCTTTGATACGCCCACAAAAATGGGCATTTTTTTACCGAGAGATTTTGAAATGACCACCTGAGAGCCGCGTGGGCAACATGCCCCCGGCGCGTCAAGCAGAGCCATCGAGCCATCAGGTGATGACTTGAACCACACCACCACAGGCCCCAATCATGAGCGATAACACCGCACAGCGTGCGCCGGCCTACTTCTTCTACCTTGCGCAAGGTCACTGTCACAGCACTGCCGGCGAAGCTGCGCGCATGCTGCTGCACTGCTACAGCGGCCACCGATTCAGATTTAACGCAACCGATTGACAGCTGCTCGATGCCCAGCACCAGGACATGGCTCTGCAGATCAAGCGCATGAATGTGCACTGCACCCGTGAGGTGCACGAGCGTCTGAATGCCATGTACGGCCACACTGAGTACTTGGGCCTGCGCTTTCTTTGAACACTTGGCCTGTAAGTTTGGTCTCAAGGGCAAGGCAAAGAAAAACTGACTTACTCCGGTACTACCTGTTGACCTGCGCCCTTCGTGCGAACCACGTCAATCTTGTCAACGTCAAAGAGCAGATCCAGCACACCTTCAGCCAGCGCTCTGGTGCAGATACCACCGCTTTTAGCCTGCTTATCTACCCATGGGCCAGCGCCAGCAGCACCCAATTGAGCATCTTTGCCGTACTGGTGTGCGAAGCCCCAAGCAAGGGCGCTACAGGACCACACCGAACCCACGCATGGCGCGAACTGCTGGGCAAGCTCGAATTTGTTTTGTGGCAAGCAGGCGAGCAGGGACAAAAGGAAGACCCGTGAAAAGCAATGGGCAGTTACTGGTGACCTACTTCTTTCAAACCATATCCACCACCAACAAAAAGCCCGCTTAACGCGGTCTTCTTACATCAGCTGCCTACAACTCAAGCACTTAGTGACACACGCATGCCATCAAGGCCAATCAGCGCATTGCCTTGTACAAACTTGTACCTGAACGGCAAAAAATCCATTCCTATAACCGCTCTTTTGCTGATTGTTCAGGCAGTTAGTCACCACTGAAGTCGAAATACAAAATATTTGACCAATTACCCAGCCCGAGATCATCGATAGATTTCATTAAATCGTGCACAGGAACGGAGGATTTGGAGGTCCGGCCAAACAGCTTTGCGAAAAAGCCAGCAGATTTGTGCACCTCGATGGGGGGAGGCACCAAAGATTGCAACGCCCTTTCCACTTCAGGCTGCATATTTTTAAGCTCCTCAAGGAGCGCAAGGTTTTGCTCAAAAAGCGGTGTGTCGCCCATGTCAAAAATTTCACCGCACTCAAAAACAAAGTATTGATTTTGATTTTCTGGTCTGTTCAAAAATTCGATGGTTTCAGCAATCAAGTTCTGGGCTGCTTCAAGCTCAATTTGAGACAAGAAATTTTCAAGATTTTTTACGCCGGAGGCGTAGTCACCTATCAAAGCTATTTCCTCTGGATTTTCCCAAAGTGAAGAACGGCAAGTTTTAGGGTTACCAGAGAGAAGTAACTTGGAAACAATGGGTATTTCGTAATCCCATTCCGAAATCCCAATCATTTTCCGATCGTCAAGCTCATCGCTTGCCCCAGGGATGACATTGGTTGAGTAGAGATAGCAACGGTTAGCCACAGTGATTATTCCGATGTATAAACGTAACAAACGTATGCCACATCAAGCCCCTGGGGCCTGCCCAGGCTGCACCATCTGTCTCAGACAGTCGCTGGTGGATTAGTTCGTAACTGAATTTGACAGGCACTATAACCGGAGCATCTGCAGGGCCGAAGTCAAAGTCTTGCTTGTGAAGTACTGCAGCGACAAAGGCGGGCAAGAGCTGCCCGATCTGCGGCACACCATTCCTACCCGCGACCGCTTCGTCCTAGTAATGGTCCATGGTGAGCCCTACGCCATTGTTGATATTGGCCTGCGCATGCTGTTTCCACGGGGGCTGTTTCAGGTACAAGGGTTTCCTGATAGCTACGAGCTTGAAGCCAGTACGGCTGACAGCCCATCGTCAAGACAGCCCAGGTGCGAATGTGTGGCAACAGCGTGGCCCGCTACTGCCACAGGCACTGGCCGCCAGCTAGCTAGCTAAAGCTAACTACAGCGAACGGCTGGCACTACACCAAGCCGCTTAACTCAACGCCAAGTCCACCTAGTGCGAACTTTCTTAGCCATGAGCGAGCATGAAGTCACGCAGATTGAGTGGTGCGCATGCGTGGCACAACCTTGACCGAACCCATGCCACTGGGACTCGAACACATCCACTGGAGTTCGCATTTATCTACACGATCATGGTCTGATAGTTATGCAACGCACCAACGATGACGATCAAAAAGAAATACTTTTCCTAAAATAAAACATAGCAAATACCGCTTGCCAGATAAGAAATAGTGGCACTTTTAATGAAAACAAAGCCCGCTGATGATGCATCGAGCGGGCTTTTTATGGGCACGTTGTATTAGCAGTTGCCTTTTTTGGCTTGGCCGGGGGGACAAAAACCCCCGTGGTCGTGCCCACCGCTGTGTCCAGGGTCAACGACAACCGAGCCGCTCGGTGTATACACCGCACAGCCTGTCAAGAAAGTGGCCAGCAAGATCAGACCAAATAGTTGCTTCATTTTTGTTAATGAAAGAGTTGGAGCAAATGCAGTTTAGACCGCGTCATCTTGGAATTTTGTGTACTTTTGTTCATCTCCAGATCGCCCTGCCCACAACGCGCAGTCTTTTTCTGTGGAGCCAACTATTGCACAAAGTATTTTTTCTCCATAAGGAGTTAAAGCAGCTTTTAGATCAACAGTGATATCACGCTCAATGACATCTGTAGCTGCTGCATACTGCCAAATCCGGCTACATAGCAGCAAAGCAAGGCCGCTGTTTCAAAAACACCTCGCTTCTCAACGACGCGAATAGCTTCGAGCAGCTTGCTGCCTGTATTTCCTCTAATGTCATGGCTTCTGACAAGGAAACAAATCTCGCTTAGCAGGCAATAGCAGCGATCCGCATAGGTTTCACTCTGCATTTTTCATTGTTTTTCGTACCATTGATTAGCAATAGCCTTGAATGCGCAGCTGCTGCATTGTTCTTTTTCGCTTGGCATCGAGCTTCAATGGGGTCAATGCGTTCTGCTCAGCTTTGGCCACGAGTACAGCGGCCAGCCCAGCCTGCTCGAGCTGCCACAGCACATTGCCAGGGCAGACACCATGCCCGACGACACACAGCTTGCCGCCTTTGCCGCGGCCTGCACCAACTGCCTAAGCGAACGCGCCCAGATCCACGAGCTACGTGCCGCACAAGCTGCTGCCCCCCTCTGCTACCG
>ENA-OFCF01000405-OFCF01000405.1-metagenomes-genome-assembly--contig:-NODE-405-length-19394-cov-3.544134_pt1 | contig 19394 bp, 14 predicted proteins | sample MGYA00153387_OFCF01 | MGnify analysis MGYA00153387
GCAGCTGGATCACGATGAAGGTTGCGGCATAAGCCAGGCTGGACCAGAAGCCGCCCCAGAAGGCCGACAGACCGACGCCCCACAGGGCGAGGACGATGGTCAGGATGTAGTAGAGAACGACGAGGACGATGCCGAGGAATTTGTTGTTGGCGAGGACGTGCAGGAAAAACGCGAGCAGGACGGTGAGGACGAGGCTCGGGAGCACGAAGCCGTAGAGGAAGCCGAGGTAGACGGGGATCTCGAGGTGGTGATAGCCCTTGAGGAGCTGCACGGCGATGCCGACGCCGATCAGGATGGCGATGATGCGCGCGTGGACGAGCACCATGGCGAGGATCTTGCTGACGAACACGAGGTCGGTCGGCACGGGGGTGGCGTCGATGATCTGGTCGCAGCGCAGGCTGCGTTCGCGCCACAGCATCTCGCCGGAGTAGAGCGCCGTGATGATGATAAAGAGCAGGCCGAAGCTGCCGATGATGTCGATCATCGAGTAGGTGACCGGATAGATCGAGGTGCCGTACAGAAGGTCGGCGTTGCGGGCGTTGCTCAGGGTGAGGGCGATGCCGATCGCGACCAGGGCCTTGAAGATGCGCGCGCTGACGATGTCGCGGTAGTAGAGGACGACCAGCGCGCGTAGCACGGCGAGCTTGCGGATCGGCTGCGGGGTCGCGCGGGGGAGGGTGCTGCTGGTCTGGATCGAGACCTCGGGCAGCTCGGCGGCGGCGGCCTCGGCCCGCTCCCGACGCTTGCTGCGGCGGCCGCGGACGAAGGCCTCCATGCGAAACATGCGGTGGGCGGCGGCGAGCACGAGCATGGCGGCGCCGACCCACAGGACGCGGTTGAGGAGCAACAGGCCGTCGAGCGGGAGCAGCAGGCTGTTCTTCTCGACGACGGTCCAGTTACGCTGGACGAGGTTGGTGGCGATGATGCCGAAGGGGTCGACGAGGGCGGCGCGGGTCTCGTCGTCGAGGTCGGAGAGCAGGCTCAGCGCGATGGAGTAGCCGACGAACAGGGCGACGCCTTGCACGTACACGGCGACGAAGCTGCGCGTCAAGATGCCGACCGCGAAGAACAGCGCGCAGGCGAGCATGGCGTTGGGCAGCACGTAGACGAGCATCGGCCAGAGGTAGTTGGCGAGTCCGCCGGGCCCGAGCTTGTCGGGGTCGGTCCACGGCCAGTAGGTGGCGAGGCCGAGGGCGAGGGGGACGGCGGCGAATACCAGGACAGTGACGGCGTAGGAAGCGGCCGAGCACGAAGCTGGGCTTGCTCAGGCGGGTGGTGAACAGCAGCTCGTGCGACTTGAACTCGAAGTCGCGCAAAATAGCCGTGCCGCTGATCGCGGAGGTGAAGACCATGCCGACGAGGCTCAGGATCATCACGACGGTGTTGATCGCCCACGGCGAGTTGATGACGATCTTGCCGGCGACGCCGCCGATCTGCACGGCATCGGTGGTGGCGAACAGGAAGGCGAGCAGGAACATCGCCGCCATGAACACGTAGGTGGTCGGGCGGCGCAGGTGGTAGCGAACCTCGAAGGCCGCGACACTGAGGAGCTGACTGAGCTGACTGAGCTGGTTCATGCGGCCCCCGCGTCGGCGCGCGAGGCGTCAGCCATGTGGTGGAAGTACACGTCCTCGAGGCTGGGCTCGACGGGCTCGAAGTCGGGGCCCGGCGCGGCGTCGTGGTGGACGTGGATCACGGGGCGGCCGGTGATCAGGCGCGTCGAGATCACGCGCAGGTCCTTCTGTAAGCCCGGCAGCTCGGCGCGGGTGGTCACCTTTCGCCAGATCTTGCCGCGCAGGGTGGCGAGCACGGCCTCGGGCTTGCCGGTGTAACGCAGCTGCCCGCCAGCGATGATCGCGAAGTTGGGGCACAGCTCGGCGACGTCCTCGACGATGTGCGTGCTGAGGATGACGACGACGTCCTCGCCGATCTCCCCGAGCAGGTTGAGGAAGCGGTGGCGCTCGGTCGGGTCGAGGCCGGCGGTCGGCTCGTCGACGATGACCAGGCGCGGGCGACCGAGCAGCGCGATCGCAATGCCGAGGCGCTGCTTCATGCCGCCCGAGAACCCGCCGACAGCCTTCTTGCGCACGGCGGCGAGGTTGGTCTGCTCGAGCAGCGCCTTGACCTGGGCGTTGCGTTCACCGCGATTGTGTAGACCCTTGAGCACCGCGAAGTGCTCGAGGATCGCCTCGGGCGAGAGGTTCGGATAGAGCCCGAACTCCTGCGGGAGATAGCCGAGGACCTCGCGCAGCTGCGACTTCTGGCGGAGCACGTCGAGCTCACCGAAGCGGATGCTGCCGGCGTCGGGGTCCTGCAGCGTGGCGATCGTGCGCATCAGGGTCGACTTGCCGGCGCCGTTGGGTCCGAGCAGCCCGAACATGCCGACCGGGATCGTGAGGCTGATCCCCCGCAGTGCCCGCACGCCGTTGGGATAGGTCTTGGTGAGGTCCTGAATCTTGAGTTCCATGGCGCGGCCCGGGAGGTCCGCGAGCATAGACCCGGAATCTGGTGGCGTGGTGTCAGAACACCGTCGAGCTTGTGCGGCTTCAAGTCGCCGCTCTGGGCGAGCTCTCGGCGCTACATGACCAGTGACATCTGATAGGGGCCGACCCAGAAGTGGTCGTCGGGGGCCAGTTCGGCTGGTTTGCGGATCGGTGCGTCGCCGATCCTCACGGAGCCGTCGCCGATGATGGGGCGCAGGTAGGGACGGTTGGGGATGCCGCTCCACTCGAGGACGGCGTGTACGCGGCGGATGTGGGTCGCGTGGTGATCGGGAAGCATGATCTCGCAGCGCTCGCCGCTGCCGATGCGGTAGCTGCCGGGGAGGAACAGGCGCTCCTCGATGCCGCCCTCGGGCCAGCGCAGCTTGAGCGTGGCGGCGACGGGGATGCCGAGGTCGCGGTGGAGCACCTCGCCGAGGATGTTGGCGAAGGCGCTGGCGTCGGGGGGGCGCTTCTCGGGGTCCTTGTCGAGGGCGAGCATGATGCCGTCGACCAGCGCGGGCGGGAGGGCCTCGCAGCCGGGGATGGTGTCGAGCGCGTGCACGGTCATGTTGGCGTGGGCTTGCAGCCAGCGAACGGGCTTCTCGCGGTACTCCTCGCGCACCTCGTTGAGCGCGCGGTCGGGATGAAACGGCGTGTGCGCGGACAGCAGCTCGTACAAGATGGTGGCGAGCGAGTAGACGTCGCTCGCGGGGGTGAGGACACGGGTCTTGAGCTGCTCGGGCTGGCTGTAATGGGGGGTGCCGACGACCATGTGGATCTGGGTCGCGTTGGCGCCGATGACGGGCGAGCCGTCCCACGAGCGGGCGAGGCCGAAGTCGAGGACCTTGATCTGGCCGTTGTCCTGGACAAAGATGTTCTCGGGCTTGACGTCCCGGTGGACGATGCCCTGGGCGTGCGGCTCGGCGAGGCCGAGGCAGGCCTGATGGACGATCGTGACGGCCTGCGCGGGGTGTAGCGGCTCCTCGAAGGAGTGCCAGGTGTTGAGGGTGTCGCCCTCGAGGTAGTCCATCAACATGTAGACGTGGCCGTCGGGGCGCAGGCCACAGTCGAAGGTGCGGACGACGTGCGGGTTGGTCAGCGATCGGAGGATCGTGATCTCTCGCAGGGCGCGCTGGGCAGCGTCGCTGGTGGTCACCGGCTCACGCGTGAGCTTGAGCGCGAGCGGCCGATCGAAGCCGCGGACCTCGACCTTGTAGACGTTCGCGAAGGCGCCAGCCCCGAGGACGCTGAGCACCTTGATGTTGCCCGCGTAAACGTCTCCAGGCTGAAGTACAACGGCCATGCCTTTGGATCTCGAGACAAGCTATCACGAGGCCACAGGTCGCGAGCAAGGCCGCGCACGAATTGTCTTCACGGCCACTCCACTGGATCGACGATCACGCCCGATCACCCCCGATCACCCCGATGACCACGCCACTCGCCCCTGCCGGCCCTCCGACCCCTCTTTCGCGCCTCGCGGCGGTGGAGGACCTAGGGCACATTTGCCTGGTCGCGACCGATGTCGACGGGACCCTGACGCGGGCTGGCAAGCTCGATCCTGCGGCGCTGGATGCGATCTGGCGGCTGATGGGCGCGGGCGTCACGGTCGTGCCGGTGTCGGGCCGGCCCGCGGGCGAGGTGCAGGGGCTGGTGCGCTACATGCCGGGCGTGGTCCGTGGGCTCGCCGAGAACGGGCTCGTGGAGATCGTGCCGGATCAGGCGCCGCGCTGGCTCGGCGAGCCGACCGACAAGCGGCGCTTGCGGGCCGCGGGCGTCCGCTTGAACGACGATTTCGCGGCCGGGCTGCGGATCACGGGCGACGATTACTGCCGGCTCGGCGATGTCGCGTACGAGCGCGACGGCCGTGACGAGGCGGAGTTGTTACGCTTGCGCGGCCACGCGGAGGCGCTGGGGGTTCACCTGGTCTGGTCGAACGTTCACGTGCACCTGGCGGAGGTGGTGCCGGACAAGGGCGTCGCGGTGCTGCAGCTCCTGCGTGAGCTGGCGATCGATCCCGGGCGCGTGGCGACCATCGGCGACGCGCCCAACGACGCGGGTCTGTTCATCGCCGGGCGCTTCGGACTGACGGTCGGGACCGCCGACGTCACGGCCCAGCTGGCGTACTTCCCGGCGGCGCCGCGCGCCGTCACGGAGGGGCGCGAGGCGGCGGGCTTCGTCGAATTGGCCAGGGCCTTGCTCCGCGCGCGCGGCGTTTGAACACCGCTGAAACCGCGAGGCGCGGTCGTGGGTCCAAGGGCGGCCCGCCCGGAAGTTTCCGTGCTATGCCCCGGGGCGCCGGTGGGCATGCAGCCCCGGCGCACCCCGGCCCCTGAGCCTCGCCCATGCCCGTCCTTTCCAAGTCGTTGTCGTGCGCGCTGCGTCCCGGTCGTCGGGCGTCGCTGGTGTTGGGTCTGCTGTTGTCGGCGTCGTCGGTGGTGGCGTCCGGTTGCCAGGCGAGCGCTGGTGGCGTCGACAAGAAGAAGGACGGCAAGGAGGACGTCGCGGAGGTGCCGACGCCGGTGGTGGTCGGCGCCGTCGAGCGCGGCTCGATCGTCTCGACGATCTCGGCGGCGAGCACGATCGAGGCGGAGCGTCAGGTGACGATCCACGCGGAGTCGACGGGGCGGCTCGTCGACCTGACGGTCGAGGAGGGCGACACGGTCAAGAAGGGTCAGATCCTGGCCCGGATCCGCTTCGACGCGCAGACCAACTCGCTGCTGCGCGCCAACACGTCGCTCGACAAGGCCCGCGTCGACTTCCAGCGGGCCGAGCAGCTGTACAACGACAAGGTGATCGGTCACGAGGAGTTCCTCAAGGCCCAAAACGCGCTGGAGATCGCCCAGCTCGACCTCAGCGATCGCTCGCGCGAGATGCGAAACACCAAGGTGACGGCGCCCTTCGACGGCACGATCACGCAGCGCAAGGTGACCGCCGGGGCGTTCGTCAACAACGGCGCCGAGCTGCTGACGATCGTCGACTTTCGTACGCTGGTCGCCCGCGTGTTCGTGCCGGAGAAGCAGCTCGATCGCATCCAGGTCGGGCAGGAGGCCGAGGTGGTCGGCAAGGCGGCGCGCGGTCGCAAGGGCGAGGGCAAGATCCTGCGCATCGCCCCGACGATCGACGCGGCGACCGGTACCGTGAAGGTGACGGTCTCGATGCCGGCGGCGCTCGCTGGGCCGCAGGCGTTCTTGCCGGGCATGTACGCGGAGGTCACGCTGCGCACCGACAGCCGCGCGGATGTCCCGCTGGTGCCGAAGTCGGCGGTGGTCCGCGACGAGGAGCAGACCTACCTGTTCACGATCACGGGCGACGCGACGACCGGCTTTCTCGCCAGGCGCGTGCGCGTCGAGACCGGGCTGACGGACCCGGAGCGCATCGAGGTGGTCAAGGGCCTCGGCCCCGGCGAGCCGGTCATCACGGCGGGGCAGACGGGGCTCAAGGACGGCGCGAAGGTGGTCCGTGTCGACCCGCAGGGCAAGCCGATCGATCCGCCGATCACAGCACCGGGGACGCCGGCGAAGTCCGAAGCGGTCGCCGACGCTGGCAAGCAGGAGTAGGGCGCATGGACACGCAGACCCCGACGGCCCGGCGCCCGGAGGCCAACGAGGCGCAGACGCTGGCGTGGGCGGCCCGCGCGAAGGCGATGGAGAGCTACCGCTTCACCACCACGCGCCCGGTCGCGGTGCTGATGGTGTTCTGCGCGGTGATCGTGTTCGGCATCTTCAGCATCCGGCTGCTGCCCTTGAACCTGATGCCGGACATCTCGTACCCGCGCTTGACGGTGCGGACCGAGTACCCCGGCGCGGCCCCGGCAGAGGTCGAGAACAATGTTTCCAGGCCGATGGAGGAGATCCTCGGGGTCGTCACGGGCCTGACCAAGATCTCGAGCGCGTCGCGTGGTGGCTACAGCGACGTCGTCCTCGAGTTCGCGTGGGACACGGACATGGACGAGGCCAACCAGGATGTCCTGGAGAAGCTCGACGCGATCAAGCCCGTGCTGCCGACGGAGGTCAAGCAGCCGCTGATCCTGCGCTACGACCCGACGCTCGACCCGGTGCTGACGCTGAGCCTCAGCGGCTCCGGCGAGGCGTTCGCGGGCATCGACGGGCTCAAGTATCTGCGCAGGATCGCCGACCGCGACGTCCGCCGCCTGCTCGAGCCGATCGAGGGCGTCGCGGCGGTCAAGATCAAGGGCGGCCTCGAGGAGGAGATCCAGGTCCAGCTATTGGAAGAGCAGCTGCGGCGCACGAACATCAGCGTCGACACGGTGATCAAGCGCCTGCAGGCCGAGAACATCAACCTCGCCGGCGGCAGCATGCGCGACGGCCGGACCCGCTATCTCGTGCGCACGGTCAACGAGTTCCGCGACCTCGCCGACATCCGCGAGCTGGTGATCTTGTCGCGCGAGGGTCGCGACATCAAGCTCAAGGACATCGCGGAGGTCGGCTCGGGCTACAAGGACCGCGATGTCATCACCCGCGTCGACGGCCGCGAGGCGGTCGAGGTCGAGGTCTACAAGGAGGCGGACGCCAACATCGTCGACATGGCCGGGCGCGTGACGCTGGCCTCGTTGAACACCGTTCGCCCGCGCCTCAAGAGCGAATACGGGGCCGACATCGACGTGCTGACCGACCGCTCGCTGTTCATCGAGTCGAGCATCGACGAGGTCCGCGACACGGCGATCTCGGGCGGACTGCTGGCGATCATCATCCTGTTTTTGTTCCTGCGCGACCTGAAGTCGACGTTGATTGTCGCGATCTCGATCCCGATCTCGGTGCTGGTGACGTTCGCCCCGCTCAACATGGCGGGGGTCTCGCTCAACATCATGAGCCTGGGCGGGCTGGCGCTCGGCATCGGCATGCTGGTCGACAACTCGATCGTGGTGCTCGAGTCGATCCACCGCTGCAAGGAGGAGGGCGACGACTACGTGACGGCGACGGTGCGCGGGACCTCGGAGGTCGGCAGCGCGGTGATCTCGTCGACGCTGACGACGGTCGCGGTGTTCTTCCCGATGGTGTTCGTCGAGGGCATCGCCGGGCAGATGTTCGGCGACCTCGGCCTGACGGTGGTGTTTAGCCTGCTCGCGTCGCTGGCGGTCGCGCTGTTCCTGATCCCGATGCTGGCCTCGCGCAGCTGGATCGGTGGGCCCGGGCTGGCGGCGGGCGAGGCCCCCGCCGTGCGCCTCGGTCGCGCGCTGCGGGGCCTGCTGACCAGTTGGGGCTCGGCGGAGGAGCTCGGCGCGTCGCTAAAGCAGAGGCGCTGGTGGTGGGTTACGCTCGTCCCGCTCGTCTACTACCTCGCGCGCTTCCTGCTGCACTTTGCCTTCGACCTGATCGGCAAGCTGCTGTCGGCGATCGTGATCATCCTCGTGGCCGTGGTGGTGACGGTGCTCGGCGGCGCGTTGTGGCTGCTCGGCTGGATCATCAAGCCGGTGCTGTGGCTGTTCGACTGGTTCATGCGCATGCTCGAGGCGGGTTATCCCCGGCTGATCCGCTGGAGCCTGCGCAACCGCGTGATCGTGTATGGGCTGGTGCTCGCGGGCGGCGCGGCGACGGTGTGGGCGGCGCCGCAGCTGGACAACGAGCTGATCCCCGAGCTGCATCAGGGCGAGTTCACGGTCGAGCTCAGCCTGCCGGTCGGCACGCCATTGATGGCGACGCAGGAGACAGTGCTGCCGGTCGAGCAGGAGCTGCTGCGCGCGATCCCCCGCCTGCGTAGCCTGATCACGACGATCGGCAGCGAACGCGACAGCAGCGAGTCCGGCGAGCGCGGCGAGCACACGACGCGCCTGCGCTTCGCACTGACGACGCAAAAGACCCGCAAGGATACGATCTCGAAGGAAGGCGACTTGCAGGGGGAGGCGAAGGTCGAGCCTCTCGAGCCTGTGGAGGAGCCGGCGCCGATCGGCCTCGCGGCGCCGGAGACCGACCCGAACAACGCGGAGCGCGAGGCGCTCGCGGCGGTGCGTCCGCTGGTCCAGCGGATCCCCGACGCGATCATCAACGTGACGCGGCCGGCGCTGTTCTCGTTCACGCGCCCGATCGAGGTCGAGATCCGCGGCTACGAGCTCGGCGAGCTCGGCGACGCGACCGAGGCCGTGCGAGACACCTTGACCGCCATCCCGGGCCTGCGCGACGTGAAGTCGTCGATCCTGCCAGGCAGCCCGGAGATCCAGATCGTCTACAACCGCGACGCGCTGGCCCGCTACAACCTCGACATTCGCACGGTCGCCGAGCTGGTGCGCAACAAGGTGCAGGGCTTCGAGGCGACCAAGTACAACCGCAAGGACCGCAAGATCCCGGTGCGCGTGCGGCTCAAGGACATCGAGACCGCGGACGTCGAGGAGCTGCGCGAGCTGGTGGTCAACCCCGGCCAGACCCGCCCGGTGCCATTGACGGCGGTCGCCGAGCTGACGCTGGGCCGCGGGCCCAACGAGATCCGGCGCATCGGTCAACAGCGCGTCGGCCTCGTCACCGCGAACCTCGAGGGCGCGGGGCTCGGCAGCGTGGTGACGGAGATCGATGCGCGGCTGGCGGTGCTCGACCTGCCCGCGGGGGTCAGCTTCGCGGTGACGGGTCAAAGCGCCGAGTGGGAGACGTCGTCCCGCTCGCTGTACCTGGCGCTCGGTCTGTCGATCTTCCTGGTCTACGTGATCATGGCCTCGCAGTTCGAGAGCCTGATCTACCCGCTGATCATCCTCGTGACGATCCCGCTGGCGGCGATCGGGGTGATCTGGACGCTGCTGTTGCTGAGCCTCCCGGTCAGCGTGCTGGTGTTCCTCGGGGCGATCTTGCTGGCGGGCATCGTCGTCAACAACGCGATCGTGCTCGTCGACTACGCGGGTCAGCTCAAGGAGCGCGGCCACACGACCGACGAGGCGCTGGCGATCGCCGGGCAGGTCCGCCTGCGCCCGATCCTGATGACGACCCTGACGACCGTGCTCGGCCTGGTCCCGATGGCGCTGGGCCTCGGTGACGGCGCCGAGCTGCGCACGCCGATGGCGATCACGGTGATCGCGGGCCTCGGCTTCTCGACCCTGCTCACGCTGGTCGTCATCCCGACGCTGTATGCCGGCGTCGACCGGCTGTTCGGCGGCGCGGTCGCCGAGCCGCGCGACGTGGCGCTCGCACGCGAGGCGGCGGCGGTGACGGAGGCCCAACTCGCGCCCGAGGCCGAGGTCGTCGCCGCGCAGGCGCCGGACTCCGACTCGCCGTAATGTTCATGCCGTAGTTTTGGAGGGCGCCATGGCCAACGACAAGCTCCGCGACAACAGCCTCGTGCATCTGTCCCTGGTCCGTCCGGTGTCGATGTTGATGGTTCTGCTCAGCTTTATCGTGATCGGCATCGTCGCGCTGGTGAACATCCCGATCGAGCTGATCCCGTCGGGGTTCTCGCCGCCGTTCATGCAGGTCGAGGTGCCATACGCCAACGCGACGGCGCAGGACGTCGAGGACCGCATCACGCGGCCGCTCGAGCAGGCGCTGTCGACCACGCCGGGCCTCGATGAGCTGAGCGCCACGTCGCGCGCGGACCGGGCCAGTTTGTCGCTGGTGTTCGAGAGCGACACCGACATGAATGTGGCGTACCGCGAGGTCCGGGACCGGGTCGCGCGCGCGCGGCCGGACCTGCCGGCGGACGTCGAGAAGGTAAGGATCCGCAAGGAGTCCGGTGCGGGCATCCCGGTGGCCTTTTACGGGATCACCTGGGACGAGACGGTCGACCTGCCGCGCGACCGCCTGCAAAAGCACATGGTGCGGGCCATCGAGCGCATCGACGGCGTCGGTGTGGTGAACCTGTGGGGCCAGGAGGACCGCGAGATCCGCATCGAGCTCAACAGGCCGCTCGCGGAGGCGGCGGGCGTCAACATCTTCCAGCTCGCGCAGACGCTGACCAAGGCGAACTTCAACCTCGCCAGCGGCAACATCCGCGACCCCGAGGGCAAGTTCGTCATCCGCTCGCTGGCGACGTATCAGACGATCTCGCAGCTCGAGGACACGATCGTCGGGCAGAAGAACCTGCGCCTCAAGGACATCGCCGACGTCGTGTACGACTACCCGGAGAGCGACCGCATCGACCGCTACAACGGGCGGCCGTCGATGGTGCTGTTCGTGCTCAAGGAGTCGCAGGCCAACACGGTCGAGGTGTGCGAGCGCATCCGGGCGGCCGTCGAGGCGGCCGAGAAGACGCCGGGCATGGCGGGCTTTCAGGTCAAGGACATCTTCAACCAGGGCGACGCGATCGTCTACAGCCTCAACCAGGTGACCAGCTCGGGCCTGCAGGGCGGGGTGCTGGCGATCCTGGTGCTGCTGTTCTTCTTGCGCCGCGTTCGCTTGACGTTGTTGATCGCCGCCTCGATCCCGCTGTCGATCTTCCTCGCGCTGCCGTTCATGTACTTCGCGGGGCAGTCGATCAACCTGATCTCGCTGCTTGGGCTGATGATCTGCGTCGGGCTGGTGGTCGATAATTCGGTGGTGGTCGCCGAAAATATCGAGCACTACCGCGGCCGCGGGATGCGGCCGTACGCGGCGGCGCTGCACGGTGCCAGCGAGGTCGCGCTGCCGATCACGCTGGCGACGCTGACGACGATGATCGTGTTCGCCCCGGCGGCGCTGCTGTCGTCCGGGCCGACCCAGTTCTTCATGATCCGCATGGTCACGCCGGTGTGCGTGTCGCTGCTGGCGAGCCTGTTCGTCGCGCTGGCGCTGGTGCCGATGGCCAGCGCGGTGGCGTTTCGCGACGCGACGCCGTACCTGGCGAGCAAGCGCTGGCTGCGTCCGGTGCTGGCGATCGACCTGACCTGGAAGCGGTGGACGACGGCGGCCTACGAGGCGACGATGGGCCCGATCAACCGCATGTACGGCCGGCTGCTGCGCGTGTCGCTGCGCCGTCGCATGGACGTGGTGGTGCCCTCGTTGCTGATGTTCGCGGCGACGGTCGCGGTGCCGATGATGTCGGTGCCGTTCTCCGGTGGCGAGAACATGGGCACCCGCAACTTCTTCGCCTATTACTCGATGCCGGGCGATGTCACGCGGGCGGAGGCCGATTCGTTCTTTCGCGAGCTCGAGCAGACGGTCGACGCGAACAAGGCGGAGTATCGCATCGCGGGGCAGTACATCGGCTTCGACGGGACCTTCGCGCAGGTGCAAGTGTTCTTCGAGAAGCAGACGTCGGGCGAGCGGCCGTTCAAGGAGGTCCGCCAGGAGGTCTACGACAAGCTGCCCAACCGTCCCGGCTGGGTGAAGGAGGCGCGCTTCGGCGGCAGCGACGGCACGCAGGACGACGCCTTCATGGTGACGATCTACGGCGACGATCACCAGTCGGTGCAGGACACCAAGGAGGACCTCGAGCAGGCGCTGCTGGCCCAGCCGGGCGTGCTGGGGATCTCCAGCCGCGGGGCCGACTCGATCCGCCGCGACGAGCTGGCGCTGTCGATCGACCGCACGATGGGCGAGCGCTTCAAGGTGTCGGCGGGCACGATCGCCAACACCATCGCATATGCGATCCGCGGTCAGCTGCTGCCGCGCTTCCAGAGCCCGACGGAGGACCGCGAGATCAACGTCCGGATCCGCTACCGCAAGGAGGACCGCGAGCAGCTGTCGCAGCTGCTCGAGTTCAAGGTGCTCAGCGACAGCGGGAAGGTCGTGCCGATCAACGTGCTGACCGAGACCGGCCTGCGCAAGGGTGAGAACGCGCTGGTGCGCAACGACAAGCGGGTCGCCGCGCTGATCCGCCTCGAGCTGGCCAAGGAGGACCGCGCCGCGACCGAGAAGGCGATCAAGGCGTTCCTCGAGCGCTACGAGCTGCCCAGCGGCCTGAGCTTCGACGCCGACCGCAACACCCGCGAGGCCGACGATCTGGCGACCGACCTGTTCGGCGCGATGATCCTGTCGACGATCTTCATCTTCCTGCTGATGGGATTTTTGTTCGAGTCGTTCATCTTGCCGATGAGCGTGCTGCCGTCGATCCCGCTGTCGTTCATCGGCGTGTGGTGGTTCCTGATGTTCACCGGCTCGCCGATCGACTCGCTGGCGGTGATCGGGATCCTGCTGCTGCTCGGCGTGGTCGTGAACAATGGCATCGTGCTCGTCGATTTCATCAACAGCGCGCGGGTCGCCGGGCTGTCGCGCGAGGAGGCGATCGTGCAGGCGGGTATGCAGAGATTTCGGCCGATCATGATGACCGCGCTGACGACCGTCGGGGGCATGATCCCGCTGGCCTTCTCGACGCCGACCGGCGAGGGACTCAATTATGGACCCTTCGGCAAGACGCTGGTCGGCGGCATGACGACGGCGACGATCCTGACGCTGGTCGTCGTGCCGGTCTCGTACACGTACTTCGATGACCTGCGGATCGTCGCGACCGAGTGGACGCGGCGGATCTTCTGGCGGCGAAAGCGGTAGGCGGGGTTGCCTTTGGGGGCATGCAGACCGTCACGGGCGATGACGCGGGCACGACATCGCCAGGCAGCGAGACAGGGGTCGAGACCGACGACATGGGCGCGCCCGCGGAGCTGCCCGCCGTCGCTTTCATCGCCGATTTGAAGCCACGGCCGATCGCCGGGCAGCAGCTGGGTCTGGAACCCCTCCATCCCCGTCGCCCGCGAGATGACGAAGAGGAAGTCGATTTTCCCCTTGCAGCCCACCGGCTTCCCGTCGCCGAGGTCCTGGCCGGAGCCGACGTCCCAGATCAGCGTGGTCGACCCGACCGCGCTGCTGGTCGACGTGCTCGCAAGGTCGCCGGTGGTCGAGCTCGTGCTGCTCGTGCTCGCCTCGACGCCGCTGGTGCTGCCCGTGCTCGCGCCCGTGCTCGCCGCGGGCTTCCGATGTCATGGGTGTGTTTGGAGAGGGCGCCGCTTGCAGTGGAGCACGTCCTTTTTGGGCCTAGCACATATCAGGCGTCGTCCGGGCTGACGCCGGAGATGCGCGCAAAGTCGCCGCTGGTGATCCACTCGTCGAGGTGCTTGGCCCGCATGATCGGGAACGGGTGCTGGCGAAATGCGGTGATCAGGAACTTGTAGAGCTTGTTGAGGTTGGACTCGTCGGCCTCCTCGTAGGCCCGGATCTGGCGCGTGAACTCGTCCGGGTCCATCTCGTGGAACAGCTTGTTGGCGCCGCCGGCGAGCTTCATGAAGCAGCGCATCGCCACCGCACGGTCCTGGATGCACAGCAGCGCCGCGCGGTCGGCCGAGAGCTCGGACTTTCTGCGCCAGTCGTAGAGCGGCAGCTCGAGGCCCTTGCCGAGCAGGGAGCCGAGGCCGAGGGTGGCCTGCCCGAACAGCTCGACGATCGCGGCGATGTTCACTGCCACCGCGGTATAAAGTACGTGCTCGCACTTGATGTGCCCGACCTCGTGGGCGACCGCGTAGAACTGCTCCTCCTCGCCGAGCAGGTCGATGAGGCCGGAGGTCATGACGATGAATGGTTTGGTGTGCCCGTAGGTGTAGGCGTTCGGGACCGGGTCCATGCTGACGTAGAACTCGGGCTCGGGAACGCCGAGCACCTTGCAGCTCCACTGGAGATAGCGGTAGAGCCGGGGGAACATCTTGTGGGTGACGCGCACGTTGTCGGCGATGTTCTCGAGGAACAGCACACGCTCGAGGCCGTACTCCATCACCTTGGCGATCAGCCGGTCGAAGCCGGGCACGCGGTGCAGCGCCGCGGTCGCCTTGATGTCCCACGGGTGCATGAACGCGAGGCGCTCGAGCTCGGGGTAGGTCCGCAGCTTGCGCTGCTTCTTGACGGTCTCGGTCATGGGTTCTCCAGGGCGCGCTGCAATTGCTGATACAGCTCGCGGCGGACGTTCGGCGGGATCGCGTGACCGACCTCGGGGTAACGCTTGAGCGTCACCGGCCATCCGAGCTTCTCGAGGTGCTCGACGGCCGCGAGCGTGGGCGCGAACTTGACGGCGGGATCGGCCTCGCCGTGCAGCGCGACGATCTTCGGCAGGGGTTTGTGCGGCGGCAACACCGACGGCCACAGCGGAGGCGGCAACCAGCCGCCGACCGGCACCGCGAACGCGACCAGCTCCGGGTGATGCACGGCGAGCTCGAAGCTCAACATGCCGCCCTGCGAGAAGCCGGTGACGACCGGGAGGCCGACGGTGGGTCGCGTCTTTCGTAGCTCGACGATCAACGCGGCGAGGCGGTCGCCGGCGGCCGAGATGCCGCGCGAGAGGCCGGCGACGTCGGTGCTGCGCGCGCGCAGCGGGAACCACGAGAAGCCGCTCTCGACCGGGTCGAGGCCGCGAGGGACGATGAGGCGCACGGTGACCGGGAGGTCGGCGACGAGGTCCTGGAAGCCCTCCGGGCTGTCGCCGAGGCCGTGGATCGCGACCAGCATCGGCAGCTTCGCGTCGGGGTCGGGCGTGCTCGCGGGCGGGGTGCCGCGCGGGACGTGGATGACCTCCAGATACTCCATGTCCGCCGCGCGCGCGTACGGGCTCGCGGGGGCGGTCGGAGGGGCCGGAGGCGCCGGGGCAGGCGCCTTCGCGGGGGCCGCGGGTGGCGGGCTCGCGGAGGCGCTGGGTTCGACGCGGGCGTCGCAGGCGAGGCCGAGGGCGGCGAGGAGGACGAGCGACCGGAGGACGAGGCGCGGGGACGACATCGGCGGGCCAAGGGTGACAGCCGGCCGCGGCGGTTGCAACCGCGGGGCTACTCGCGGACCTCGGTGGTGACGTATGTGGCGGGGTCGGCCGCGTCGAGGTAGTCGCGGGCCGCGGCGTTGTCACGCAGGTGCAGGTCGAAGAACGCGACGGCGTAGGCGCTGGCGATCCCGCGACCGATCTCGATGTCGAGGTAGGTGAAGGCCTCGCCGTCGACCGTCTGCCGGGTGCCCTCGCCGCAGCCGGCGGAGAAGCCGGCGGTCAGGCCACAGATGTCGGTGAAGCCCCAGTGCCCGGCGTCGCGGACGCGGACGAGCCACGCGGGCGGGTTCTGGACTTTAAAATTGTCGCCGATCAGCTTGTTGCCGAGCTTGCCGATGCTGTTGTCCTCCTCGGCGAGGATCGCGAGCATCGGCACGTGGATGTCGGCGACGTGGGTGTTCGGGAAGATCGGGTTCTCGACGGGCGCGGCGATCGGCAGCGCGGCGCGGACCCGCGGGTCCTCCTGCGCGAGACGACCCGCGGTCGCGGCCCCGAAGCTGTGACCGTACACGCCGACGCGCGCCGGGTCGGCGAGGCCGCGTAGTGATACGGGGACGGCGGTGGCGTTCGCGTCGAGCACGGCGTCGAGCACGAGCCCGAGGTCGGCGCGACGAACTTTCAAGAAGTCCTCGCCGAGGTCGGCGCTGTCGCCCTCGAGCGAGTCGAACAGGGTGCCGCCGGTGTGGTCGGGCGCGGCGACGATGAAGCCATGGCTGGCGAGCCGCTCCGCGACGCTAAACGCCGAGAAGCGCACGCAGTCATAGCAGTGCGAGAACACGAGCACCGGCCACGGCCCGCCCACAGCGGGCGTCGCGTCGAGCGCGGACCGGGTCTGCAGCCGCGTGCCGACCTGTCCAGCCGGCGAGAGCTTGGCGAGCAGGTCCTCGAAGGCGACCCGGTCCGGCCCCGCGGGCACGAACTCGGCGATCGGGTGGCCCTGCGCGGCCGCAGCGGTGGCGCCGACGTCCGCGGGGTACCACACCTCGACGAGCAGCTCGCGGTCGCCGGCAGGCAGCATGAAGCGAGCGTTGCCGACCGGGTGCGGGCCCGCCATCGTGTAGTCGATCTCAGGGGCAGGGCCGGTGTCCCCGGTGTCGCTGCTGCTCGCGCCGCTGGTCGGAGTCTCGTCGGTGGTGTCGGCGACGGACGAACCGGAGGCGCCGGTCGTGTTCACGTCCCCGGTCGCACCCGTCGTACCCGTCGTACCCGTCGTACCCGTCGTACCCGTCATACCGAGAGTGGTCTCGCTGTCGGGGTTCCCCCCGCAAGCGACGAGGGAGAGCGAGAGGACGAGCGCGCGGCGGAGCATGTCGCCATATACGCCGAAGCCCCCGCGCGTGGAAGGCCTACCACCTGTCCGTGAGGACAGGTCACGCCGACCGCGGCACGCGGCGCCGCAGGAAGTCCTCGACGGCGGCGCCGATCTCCGCGTGATGCTCGACGAGGCTGGTGTGCGTGCCATAGGGCAGCCGTAGCAGCTCGCTCCCGGGGATCTTTCGTTCCATCTCGGCCGCGACGCGGGCCCCCGGCGCGAACACATCGCGGTCACCCCCGACCAGCAACGTGGGCACGGTGATGTTCGGCAGGAGGTCCTCCGCGGAGTGCTCCTGGGCCGCCAGCGCCATCGCCGAGAGCGTCGCAGGATCGAGGTCGCGGACGAAGTGATCGACGATGCGCTGTACGTCCGCCCGCCCGGCCTCACGCCCCAACAACCGCAAGCTGCGCCCGAGGCGATACGCGATCGGCAAGGCGACGACCCGCTGCAGGCTCCGCAGACCGATCGTGAAGCTGCGCGCCGACATCCGCGCGATGCCCCCGTGCAGCAGCTTGCCCACCGGACCCAGCGCATTGTCGAAGACGCGGCCCGCCCCACCGAGCAGCAGCACCAGCGCGTCGACCCGGTCCGGTGCCAGCCGATATGCCTCGAGGCAGACCTGGCACCCCATCGAGAAGCCCACCAGCGTGGCCCGCTCACTGCCCGCGGCGTCGAGCACCCGCAGCAGGTCCCCCGCGAGCGCCGGAATGGTCACCGCCCCGGGACTGCGCGCGGGCGCCGACCGGCCGTGACCCTTGAGGTCCCAGTTGATGACCGTGTAGCGACTCGACCAGCGCCGATGCAGGTACGTCCAGAACACGTTCGAGGTGGTGAGCCCGTTGGTCAGCACCATCGCAGGCCCACGCCCCTCGACCCGGTAGGCGATCAGGCCGCCATCGGGGCCGACGAGGCTGCGGTCGTTGGCCAGCACACTTTCTCTTATCCCAGATCAGCCTCGTCCGGCAACGATGGAGATCAAGCAAGAGCGCCTGCTCGCCGCGTTCCCTGGATCCATGGACGCGATCGAGGCCAAGGATATCGACAATGTCGCTGGCGGCCGTGGGTCCACTGTCACATACACGTCGCGGCGAGCTGGCGATGATGGTTCATGCCCTCGGGGGGGCGCTCGTCTGAGCAGCAGGCGTGCTCACAAGTGCGCGCTGGCCCGGAGTTGACCGCGTTTGCGTGGGGTTGTTCACCCATGACCCGGCTGAAAATGGGGGGGATGCCCTCTGATCCATGTATGATGCGGGGATGAAAAACGTGGTTTGGGTGGGGGGCAGTTGGTTGGGTGAGGTGTCGCTGGCGCTGGCGCTGGGGTGTGGCGATTCGACGGCGATGACGGGCGCGAGCGCGACCGGAGGGCAGGGGTCGACGGGCGGTACGGGCGGTACGCCCGGATCGACCGGCACCGACGCGCCCACCGGCACGGCGTCGGCGGGCTCGGCCACCAGCGGCATGACGGACGGCTCCGCGACGAGTCCGACCACATCCGCGGGCCCGACGACGGATCCGACGGTGGCGAGCGACCCGACGACCGCGACGGACACGAGCATGACGTCGATGACGTCGATGACCAGCACCACGTCGATGACGGGCATGACCTCGGAGTCGACGGGTGACACGGTCGGCACGACCGGCGATCCCGGGACGACCTCGGGCGTGGTGCCGGACACGACGACCGGCGCCGGGGGCACGACGGGGGCCGGCGAGGGGTCGACGACCGGCGGGCCGCCGCCGCCGTGCGAGCCGGGGGACGGCATGGGCGGGGGCAAGGTGGAGAAGAGCTTTATCTGGATCTCCAGCTTCAACCTCAACGAGATGTCGAAGGTCGACACGCTGACGATGACGGAGCTGGCGCGCTACAAGACCGGCCCGGGCAACCAGAACCCGTCGCGCACGGCGGTCAGCGCGGATGGTCGCTATGTGGTCGTCAACAACCGTGACAGCGGTCGCTCGACGATGGTCGCGGCGAACGAGGCCGACTGCATCGACAATAACGGCAACGGCATCATCGACACCTCGCAGAACAAGAACAACATCCTCGCCTTCGGCGCCGATGAGTGCGTGCGCTGGTCGGTGGTGCTGCCGTTCGGCGGGCAGCACGTGCAGGGGCCGCGCGGCGTGACGTGGACGCCCGGTGAGTGGGACTACGACCTGTGCAAGTACGTCGAACCCAAGGTGTGGGTCGGCTACCTCGCGGCCGGCAACGTCGCCCACTTCGCGCGCATCGACGGCGACACCGGCGTGGTCGAGGAGACGATGCTGGCGCCCAACTGGACCGGCGCGGCGGGCTACGGCCCCTACGGCGGGGCGATCGACCCGCAGCTGCGTCCGTGGTTCTCGAGCCTGCGCGCCGAGTTCGTGCGCGTGAACACCGACGAGGATCCGATCACGCTGACGCGGATCACCCCGCCGGCCTACGTGCAGTCGTACGGCTTCACGATCGACCGCGACGGCGACGCGTGGTTTGGCGGCTGGGACGGCCCGGTCACCGTCTACGACCAGAAGAGTCAGACATTCACGCCGATCCCCGGGACCAGCGGGGCGCACCGCGGGGTCGCGGCCGACGAGAACTTCGTGTGGGCGGCGCACAACAGCCCGTGCCAGCTGATCCAGGTCGACCGTAATACCCGCACGCTGATCGCCAAGCACGTCACCAACCCGTGCAACACGGCGATCGGCCTCAGCATCGACGTCGAGAAGTACGTGTGGCTGATCGACCAGGGCGGCTTCGCCTGGAAGTTCAAGCCGGACAACGTGCCGGGGGCGATGAAGATCGACATCGCCGGGAGTCATTATGTGTACTCCGATATGACCGGCGGCCAGCTGCTGAGCATCCTCCCGCAGTGAGCGCGGCGGCGCGCGACCGGTGATGGGCGCTTTCATGCGGGCCCTCATCGCGGCGCTCCGCGGTGCCCGGGCGTGCTAATTCCAGCTCGTGGCCACGCCGA
>ENA-OFCF01000406-OFCF01000406.1-metagenomes-genome-assembly--contig:-NODE-406-length-19379-cov-3.904419_pt1 | contig 19379 bp, 12 predicted proteins | sample MGYA00153387_OFCF01 | MGnify analysis MGYA00153387
CCCGGCGCCATCGTGCGCAGTCCGGCGTTTATCGGCCGCAACGTCATCCTGATGCCCAGCTTCGTCAATGTCGGCGCCTATGTCGACGAAAACACCATGGTCGACACCTGGGCCACCGTGGGGAGTTGTGCGCAGATCGGCAAGAACGTGCACCTCTCGGGCGGCGTCGGCATCGGCGGCGTGCTCGAGCCGCCCGGCGCCGCGCCTGTCATCGTCGAGGACGGCTGCTTCCTCGGCTCGCGTGCGATCGTCGTCGAGGGCGTGCACCTCGAGCGCGAGGTGGTCCTCGGCGCCAACGTCACGCTGACCGCCTCGACGCCGATCATCGACGTCACCGGCCCCGAGCCGATCACCCACCGCGGTCGCGTGCCGGCCCGCTCGGTCGTCGTGCCCGGCACGCGCGCCAAGGAATTCCCCGCGGGCACCTTTCAGATCGCCTGCGCCCTGATCATCGGCCGCCGCAAGGACAGCACCGACCAGCGCACCAGCCTCAACCAGGCGCTGCGCGACTTCGACGTGCCCGTGTGAGCCTACCCGCCCTCTCCGCGTACTCCTCGCGGGTGGCCGCGAGCACCGGGGCGCGAAATACGCACGGACCATCCAGCGACCGCCGGGAGCCACGAGGCGGCGGATCGTGTAGTCTGGAACAGACGCCGCGCCCGGGCCGTGACAAGCAGGTGTGGGGCATTACTCTGGGATGTCGATGAACCGTCTGCGGCCGACAAAGGGGCGACGCCCCGTGGGAACTCCTCGCCGCCTCCGCTTCGACGGGCGCGACCAGGAAGATCTCGGCCCCACCGAGGGCATGGCCCCGGCCCGCGAGTTCGACACCCGCAACCTACCTGCGGTCCGTCGCGGCGCCGTCGGCTGGGACCACTCGGTCAACCCCGAGACGCCGATGTACCGCGGCGCCAGTGAGGCCGAGTCGCCGCTGGCAGCCCGCGTCCTCGCGTTGCTGTCCGACCCGCGCATCGACTTCCTCACCGTCACCTCCGCCGCCGAGGCGCTCGGCCATCCGCGCCAGGACATCGAGACCACCCTCGAGGCGATGCGTCAGGCCGGCGTACTGGTGGCCATCGGTGGCGGCGCGGTGACTCGCTACGGCGTCACGCCCGACTACAAGGCTGAGCTCGAGGCCGAGTTCCGGGCCGCGGCGGCCGAGCTCGGTGAGCACGCGATGCTCGCCCGCCTGTCGAGCGAGTCGGCGCTGGTCACCTTCGAGGACGAGGAGCCGCGCCTACCGGCCACTGCGGGCCTCCTGAGCCTGTTCCTGCCCGGCACCGGCCAGCTGCTCAACGGCGACATCGGGCGCGCCTCGCTGGTATTCGCGGTATGGAGCCTCGCGTGGATCACTCACCTCTCGCCGGTGTGGACCTTCGTGTGCCTGTACGCCGGCGCCGAGGCGTTCCTGACCGCGAAGATCCGCAGCATGGAGCGCAAGCTCGCCGACGAGCAAGGCACCATGGCCAGCGGCCCCAAGAAGCTCCCCGCACCGCGCCTCACCTGACCCGGGGCCGCGGCTCGCCGGGGCCTCTCCACCACGCACCGAGCTGTAGCACCTCGGCGAACGCGAGCCCGATCGGCGACGCGACCAGCCCGAACACCGCCGCGCCGAACCCGAGGATCAGCGCGCGCCCGAGCAGCCCGGTCAGGTCCCACACGATGACCCGCCGCGGCTCGCTGGCGATCACGTATTGCCGGCCGATCGTGTTGGCCAGCCGCAGCCCGGCATACGGCGCGCTCCACAGCACCAGTCCGCCGATGCTCGCCGCCAGCGACCAGCCGACCGCCGCGTCCACCTGTCTCGCCACCGGACCCCACGCGAGCATCAGCCCGACCACCACGACGAGCCCGGCGCATGCCAGCCCGCCGAGCACTGCCCAGCGCCTCAGCAGCGCGTGCGCGTCCGGGTCGCCGCTCGCCGCGGTGCGCAGCCCGACCACCGTCGCCGCGGCCGAGGGCACCATCAGCGCCGCGTTGACGAACAGATAGGCATAGTTGAGCAGCGCGAACCCGCCGTCGGCGAACAGGTGCGACAGCGCGGCGTCGAGCAGCCCGAGGTTGGCATAGACCATCGCATCGAGCAGCAGCACCCGCATGCGCCCCGGGTCACTGACCACCTCGCGCTTCCATGCCTGTCCCCCGGGACCTGTCCCTTGTGCCAGGCCGTCCCCACGATCACCGACCTGTTCTTTTGGACCTGTCCCTTGCGCCACACCCGCGAGCACCGGTGGGACCAGCGCGGCGAGCCCGACGACCAGCCCCGCGAGGATCCCGAGCGCCGGCCCGAGCGCCCCGTGCGGCACCAGCAGCGCCCCGGCGATCGCCCCGAGCGGCAGGGCCCACTCGAGCACGAAGCCCCTGCGCTCGAGCCCGGCGCGCTCGGCCAGGGCCCGCACGGCGCTACCGACGATCGCCAGCGGCACCGCGACCGCGAACACCCACAACGTCGGGTCTCGCAGCGCCGACACCCCGGCGATCGCCCCCAGCGACACCAGCGCGACGGCGGTCATCCCCGCCATGGTGCCGACCTCCGCGCGCAGCAGCGTCGTCGCGGCCGTGTGCATCGGGATCGGGATCCAGCGCGAACGAAACAGCGAGTTGCCGACCGCCCGCGCCGCGCCGACGATCACGAGCCCGCGAAAGAACAGGTCGGCCTCGCCGCTGGCCCGCAGCTCGCGCGCGATCCAGAACTCGCGCAGGACCCCGAGCAGCAGCGTCACCAGCGAGAGCCCCGCCATCCACAGCAGGGTCTTGCGCGCCGGGCTCACGTGACCCGCTCGAAGGCCACCCGCGCCAGGATCGCGTCGGCGCCGACCAGACGGAAGCGCCAGCCGGGGTGCATGCGCAGGAACTCGTCAAAGGCGCGCAGCTCGTGCAGCCGGTCAGAGAACTCGTCGAACAGCAAGTACGTGCCTGGCACGATGTGCCGCGCGAGCGCGTCGAGCACCGTCTTCGTCGACGAGTACAGGTCCGCGTCGAGGTGGATCACCAGGCGCTCGTGCGCCGGCAGTTCATACGTCCTGAGCGTCGTGTCGAACCACCCCGGGATGAACTTCACCCGGCTGTCCGCAAACACAGGGACCTGCCCGCCGGTCGAGAACGTGCCCTTGCCGTCGTGCAGCGTCCAGTCCTCGGGCAGCCCCTCGAAGCTGTCGAAGCCGTGCAGCTGCGTGTCGGGGTTGATTAAAAGCTCCGACCACACGCCGATCGATTCACCGCGATGGACCCCGAACTCGAGGTACAGCACGGGCACATCACCGAGCTGCGCGGCGATCTGCGCGTAGGTCTCACGCCGGTCGAGCACCCGCTTCGAAGTATCAAAGCCCTGCGCCGCCATCCAGCGCCCGACCTCGAGGTAGTTGATCGCCGCGTTGAGGCGATGGATCGCGCCCGCCGACAGGCGCGCCCCGATCCTCGTCAACAGTCTCTTGAAAACCCACCCGCCGCTCATGACTCGATCTCCCGCGTCGGTCGCACCTCAAACAGCCCCGAGAACCAGTTGACGAACCGCAACGCTTCGGGAGTGTCATGACGCAGCGTCCCATATTCGAGGGCGCGCCCGAGGGGATGGCCAGATGGGTCTTGCCACGACAACCAGGCATGCATCGCCCCCTTTGCCAGGTGGAGCTCCTTCAAGGGCGCTTTCAGCTCAATCGCCCGTCTCGTCGCCTCGCAAGCGTGCTGCCAGACTATATCACCAGGGGGCACCATGCCGACCAGAAAGTCTTCGAGCATGCCTCCCTGCACATTGTCGGGCATGACCCACACGCCGAACCGTGGCGGTCCGGGCAGGATCATGCCGCCGACGACAGGTCTCGCGGGTAGGTCGAGCCCCGTGCCGGACAGGATCACCTTGAGCTGCGCCCATCGGTCATACGGAGGGTGATCCGCGTCCAGGACGACACCGATTCGGCGATGCCCGCCCTTGATCGTCAGTCCTATGTTGGAGAGTAGATCCTCCACACCGCCATGCGCGCGCACGAAGGGCATTTTCGCACCGTCGAAGTCATGTCCGTTGCGACGCAGCAAATTGATGACGACGAACTGGTCGTCCGGCCCCTCCACGAGTAATTGGAAGGGGCTGTTCTTCGCCGGCTTGCTCATCCCGTTACTCCACGCATCTCTATCCCCGCTGCCGCTGCCGCTGCGAGTTCATCGGCGCTGTAGAGCACCGTTGCGCCCCTATGTTTCTCGACGCGGTGCAGCAAGACGGCCGGCCTGAGTTCCGGTTGGTCCTCACAAAGCGCTGCCAGAGCGTTGACACAGTCCATGCTGTGCGTCGTGGCGAAGACCTGGATCTTCCTGCGGAGCGCCGTCTGGATGACAAGCTTCCACATCTTCGCCATCACGGTATGGTGAAGGCCGGTATCTATCTCGTCGATGAGGACCGTGCCGTTTGCGGACCGTGCAAGGCAAGCGGAGAGCGCAAGCAGACGACGAATACCATCACCCATGCTTCCGAGGGGTACGCGCTGATCACTTCCCTCCATGCGCAGGACGAACGCGCCAGCGCTGACCTCGCGACTTACAGCGGCGAGTCGTTCGATCCGTGGTTCCACGACACGAAGCGAATCCAACACCATAGTTTCTTCAGCTCCCAGTACAATCCCATCCCACAAGCGCACGAGCTGCTGAGGACTCAGCCCTGCAGTCGTGATGAAGTTGAAGGGCACTCCTTCATCTTCACCAAGTCGGCGGCGCGCGGAGAGATATTCGAGATAGGGCACTCCTCCAAGCCCAGTCAGGGGAAGCAGTGCTTCGACGTCCTCCTCCCAGCCCTTGGTCCACACCCGTAGGCCCAAGATCTCGTCTTCGAGGCCGCCACGCTCTTCTCCATCGAGTCCGCTCAAGACCTCCTGCCTGTCGACCCTGGAGCGCTGAAGCCGTTCGCCGAGGCGGCGTAGCTCGGTCTCGCTCAGGCGATCTTTCGGGACTTGGACGTGTACGGAGCGTTCGCCGCCATTTTGTCCGCGAACAGAGAACTCTGTACCTGGCTGAAGTTTGTGGCCATGAAAGAGGTGACAGACATCCACAAGCTGTTGTCTGTCGCTCCGTAAAGTTTCATCACGGCGAGCACAACCGGCAAACAACGAACGCGGCTCACCGCGCCCGAGAAAGATCTCCACCGCTTCGAGTAACGAAGTCTTGCCAGAGTTGTTCGCCCCTACGAACAGGTTGACAGGGCCGAGCCGTTGTACCTCGAGCTCCCGCAGGTCGCGAAAACCGGACACGTGAAGAGAGGTGAGCATGGCCCGGCGATGGTCGCCCAGAACGCCCGCCCGGTCCAGTTCCGGGCTACTCGAGCTCCCGCGGGGCGAACTCTCGCGCGAGCACGCCGGCCCGGCGCAGCTTCTCCTCGTAGATCAGCAGGTCGATGAGCATCGGGTACCACAGCGCGTGCATGCCCGCGTGCATGAGCCCGGGCAGCCCGTCGCGCCAGGCGCCTTGCACGACCACGGCGCGGAAGTTGAACGCGAACGGCCGGAGGAACAGCGGCATTTTATTATAGGCCCAGCGGATCCCGATCATGCGGGCGGCCTTGGTGCGCAGGCCGAAGCCTTGCAGGCCGCGCTTGCGGTCGATGTTGTCGAGGTACGCGAGCGCCTCCTTGCGCGCGTAGCCGATGTGCTTTGAAAACAGGTGCGTCAGCGGTCGGGCGTCGCGGTGGATCATCCGCGTCCTGAGCACCTTGATCTTCATCTCGCGGTCGTCGACGCGCTCGTTGATGCCGCGGCCGAAGCGGGCCTTCTCGGGTCGCATCAGCCGCAGGACCATCGAATGTGTGAACTCGCCGTGGGTGAGCCGGTGGCCGAGGACGCGAACATCGAGGCGGACGTACGCGCCGTCGACTCGGTCTTCAGCGCAGGTCGCCAGCACCTCGTCCCACAGTTCTTTCGAAAATTCCTCGTCGGCGTCGAGGAAGAAGATCCATCGGTAGCGGTCGGCAACCTGTTCGAGCGCGAAGTTTCGCTGGCTCGCGTAGTCGACGAAGGGGTGCACGATGAACTCGGCGCCGTGCTCGCGGGCGACCTGCTCGGTGCGGTCGGTCGACTCCGAGTCGACGATGATGACCGGCGCGCGGGCACCGATCGATGCCAGGGCCTTTGGAAGATTGAGCTCCTCGTTGAAGGTCAGCATCACCACCGCGAAGGGGGCGCGTGCGGCCGTGGCTACCTCGCTCATGCCGGCACCGTAGGGGCTTTTGCGGCCGCCGGCAACGCGGCGGCCTCGAACAGCATGCGGAGGCTCGCGCCGACCACCATCCCGACCATCGGGACCAGGAAGTAGCTCTTGTACGACGCGGCGGTGACCAGGTACACGAGCACGCTCGCCGCGCCGCCGAGCACCGTGGCGCGCAGCAGCTTCGGCGCGCGCAGGGCCTGGCGGGTCAACCCCCACAGCGGCATGGCGAACAGCGCCGAGCCGACCAGTCCGAACTTCCACAGGTGATAGGCGAGCATGTTGTGGACGTACGAGACCACGAAGCCATCGACCACGAAGTCCGCGCCGAGCCCCGCGCCGAACACCGGCATGCGCGTGAAGTACTCGAGGCACAGGCCGATCTCCCTGACGCGGCCGTCGACCGTCGCCTGGTTGCCGAGGCGGAGGTACTGCGCGCCGAGGTCGAACGCGCTGGCGGTAAACAGGACCACCAGCAGGCCGGCGAGGCCGCCGACCAGCAGGCCGCGGGCCGGTCTGCGCACGTAGAGCGCCGTCAGTAACCCCAGCACCAGTCCCAGGACCATGCCGCGGCTGACCGTGGCGATCACCGACAGCACGAGCACCCCCTGTGCGGCGGTCAACGCCCAGCGCTGGAACTTGCTCCCGACTTGCCGGTACAGGAAGGCAGCGCAGTAGACGCCGACCAGCGCATGGCCGGCGATCACCTTGAAGTGATAGTAGGTCGACCGCAGTCGGCCGAGGTCGAAGCTCGGCATGCGGACCAGCGAGATCATGCCGTCGGTCAGGCACACCACGAGGACCGCGGCCAGCACCCACCGCGGCCTCGCGGCCCCGCGACCGGCGCACAGGCCCATGGCGAACAGCACGTAGGGCAGCGCGTCCTCGAGGGCCTGGGCGAGCGAGTTGCCGCGAAAGATGCCGACCATCAGGCTCAGGCCGAGCGCCACCAGCCACGGGGCGAGCAGCGCCAGCTCGGCGCGGGCGGCCGAGCTGCGCACGAAGCCGCCGAGCCCGGCCAGCATCACCAGCCCGAGGAAGCCGACGATGGGGATCGTCAGGCCATCCGGGAAGGTCGGCAGGGCCAGCGTCAGCAGCATGGCCGCCGCGGCGAACAGCGTCGTCAGCACGGACCGGCACGCTAGCACGATGGGGCGAGGGCACAGCGCGTCTCGCATCGCCTGGGGTCCTGGGGGCCCAACCCCTTCGCCGCGAACGGCCGCGATCCTTGCCGATCCCGGCAAGCGGTACATCGGTTCAGTGCGCAGCGGTCAGCACGGGGTCCATCGCACACCCGGATCGGCGGCCGCGGGAATGTCCGCGAAGCCCGCGGTTGCTGTCCTGACGCTGTCGAATTTTCGGCTTTTTCAGGCACTGGCGATCGTCGGTGCGGGCCCCGCCTCAATCTCCCTGCGATCTGCGATCATGGGGCTTCATCGCCTGGATCCAGCACCGATCTCCCGTGGACGCGGCCCGAAGCCCGCGCAAAGTGGGTTCCGGGCCTTGCACGGGGGGGCTCGATTGCATAGCTTGCAGTCTCTCGCGTCGGCTCGCGACGCGCGCGGGATCCGGGGATCTTGGTCATGCACCGGCAATGGTTGGACTGGCATCGACCGCTGCTGCCCGCGGCGGCCGCCTGGCTCATCAGCCAGCACAGCGACGGCAAGCGCTGCGACCTGCGGCAGGTCCGTTGCGTCCTGCCGGGCAGCCGCGCCGGTCGCCTGCTGCTGCACGCCCTGCTGGCCCAGTGCGCCGAGCAGGGCCTGCGCCTGGTCCCCCCGCAGGTGCTGACCCCCGGGACGATGGTCGACCAGCTGGTCCCGCCGACCCCTGACACCGCCTCGGCCCTCGAGTGCACGCTCGGCTGGATGCACGCGCTGCGCGACGCCAGCGTCGACGAGATCGCGTCTCTCCTCCCGAGCCGCCCCGACTCGCAGGACTGGCCGGCCTGGCACGAGCTCGCCGGGCAGATCGGTCGCATCGTCGAGGAGCTGGCCGGTGAGCTGCTGAGCCTGCGCGACGTCTCCCGCGTCGCCGCCCGCATGGACATGGAGCGCGAGGCCCAGCGCTGGGCCGTGCTCGAGCACCTCGCCGACCGCTACCGTGAGCGCCTGCGTCGCTGCGCCCGGGTCGACCCACACGAGCGCCGCCGCGAGGCCGTCGCCGCGCTCGTCGACGCCGACGTCCCGGTCGACCCCGGGTACCAGCTCGTGTTGATCGGCGTCGTCGACCTCGCCCGGGTCCAGCGCGCCGTCGTGCGCGCCTACGGCGAGCGAGCGACCGCCCTGATCCACGCCCCGGACCTGCTCGCGCACGGCTTCGACGCCGACGGTTGCATCGACCGGACCTTTTGGACAGGTCGCATCGTGCACGTCCCGGACGAGCAGCTGATCATCGCCGACCGCCCGAGTGACCAGGCCCAGGCCGTCGTCGAGTGCCTTGCCAAGCTCGACGGTTACTTCCGTCCGGAGCAGATCTCGATCGGCCTCGGCGACGACAAGCTCGGCCCGGCGATGGCCCAGGCCGGCGAGTGGGCCGACCTCACCGTGCACGACCCACGCGGCCACGTCGTCCTGCGCAGCCGCCCGTTTCGGCTGCTCGACGCCGGCCTCGAGTGGACCCGAGACCCTCGCTTTGGCGCCTTCGCCTCGCTGATCCGCCACCCGGACGTCGAGGCATGGGTGCGTCGCTGCCTCGGCGCCCGCAAGACCGCGACACCCGACGCACCCGCGACCGAAGCTGCCGCCGAGACACCGCCCGAGACACCGCCCGAGACACCGCCCGCGCCGACGCTCGCGATCGTCCCCGACATCGCAACCGACGCCAAGCCCGGGGCCACCGCACCTGTCCAGGAGGACATGCCGATCCTCGAGTGGCTGACCGTCCTCGACCGCTACTACACCGAGCACCTTCAAGACACTGGCGGTGGTCCGTGGCTCGGCGACGACAAGACCGTGCGTCGCATGGAGATCCTCGACGACATCGTGCGCAAGCTGTTCGCCCCGCTACGCGGTGAGCGACGCCCGTTCACCGAATGGTTCGAGCCCGTCCTGGAGGTCCTGCGCCTCGCCTACGGCCACATCGACGTCGGCACGCAGCAGATCTCCGAAGCCCGCGTCGCCGCGACTTGCCTCGAGATCGCCCGCACCCTCGGCGGCCTGACGGGAGCCGCCGCCGAGCTACAACCCCGCGTCGACGGCCCGACCGCGTTACGCCTCGTGCTCTCGCAGATCGCCGGCCTGCGGATCCCCGAGGACCCGCGCGCTGGCCAGGTCGAGATGCTCGGCTGGCTCGACCTTCATCATGACCCCGCGCCGGTGCTGATCCTCGCCGGCTTCAACGACGGCGCGATCCCGCAGGCAGTGAGCGCCGATGCATTCCTCCCCGACGGCCTGCGTGAGCACCTCGGCATCCTCAGCAACGGCCGCCGCTACGCCCGCGACATTTATTTACTGGAGGCCATCCGTCACAGCCGCGAGCGCTGCACCTTCATCGCCGGTCGTCAGGCCGCCGACGGTGAGCCGCTGACCCCGAGCCGCCTGCTCCTTGCCGGCGAGCAGCACCTGCTGCCCGCGCGCGTGCTAAAGCTGTGCGACCCGCAGCACGCGCTGCGCCGCAACTTGCCTTACGGGGCGCCGCCGTCGGGCGCGACCTCCGGCTTTCGCATCCCCGAGGTCCCGACGTCGCCTGTACCGCCCGAGGCGATGACCGTCACCGAGTTCGGCTGGTACCTGCGCTGTCCGTATCGTTACTATCTCAAGTACATCCGACGCCTGCGCGAGGTCGAGGACAGCGCCGTCGAGCTCGACGCCTTGCAGTTCGGCAACCTGACGCACGAGGTCTTGCAGCGCTTCGGCGAGGACCCCGAGCACGCGCGCAGCACCGACCCCGTGCGGATCGCCAGCTACCTCGAGGAGCTGCTCGTCGAGAGCGCCCGCGCCGGCTTCGGCGCCCAGCCACTGCCTGCGATCCGCATCCAGCTCGCGCGCCTGCGCGAGCGCCTGCGGACCTTTGCCCGCTACCAGGCCCGCCGCTCCTCCGAGGGCTGGGTCATCCAGCGCTGCGAGTTCGAGCTACCGGAGGCCACCTGGCTCGAGATCCCCGATCAAGCCAAGATGCGGATCAAGGGGAAGATCGACCGCATCGATCAAAACGAGCGCGACGGCTCGTGGATGATCATCGACTACAAGACCAGCGAGGCCGGCAAGACCCCCGACCGCACGCACAAGGCCGCCCGCTCCTCGGGCCGCGTGTGGGACGACCTTCAGCTCCCGCTCTATCACCACCTCGCCGGCCAGCATGGCATCACCGGCCCGGTCCAGCTCGCGTACATGAACCTGCCCAAGAAGGCCGAGCAGGAGACCCTGCACGTCGCTCGCTGGTCCGCCGCCGACCTCGACGACGCGATCGGCACCGCCCGCGACATCGTCCGCAACATCCGCGCCGGCCGCTTCGAGATGGCCGACGACTACCCCGCGCGCTTCGAGGACGCGTTCGCCAACATCTGCCAGACACGAGTCTTCGGCGGCGGCGATGACCTGGAGACCGAGGCTTGAGCGCGCGCCGCAACACCTCGGCGACCCCCCCCGCGTCGGCCTCCGAATCGCCACCAACCGAGTCACTGTGGCTGTTTAGCGACTCACCGATCGCGCCGCCGCCGGTCCCCGCGCGCACCGCAAAGACTTCAAAGTCCGGCGCTCCGCAGCGCAAGGGCCCTCGCAAGCCCCGCTCCTCGCGCTCCTCACGTGACCTGTTCTCCGCGGTCGACCGCGTGTTCGCCCGCAGCAGCGAGGCCGCCCGCGCCGAGATCGCCGGGGAGGCACCATCCGCGCCGCAGGCCCGCCACCGCGTCCCCGCCGAGGGCCCGCGACCTGTCCCGCAGGCCAGGCCGGCCCCACCTGTCCAAAAGGACAGTCGCCCCGCGCCTACCCGCGGCCCCGCCGACGCCCCGGTCCCGTGGGACGCCGACGACGATCAATGGACCGACCACGGCCCCGACATCGACATCGGCGATCTGCCGGACCTGCCATGGGCCACCACCCCGGGCGAGCTGGAGATCAACATCGTGCCGGGCGCCGGCTCGCGCGCCGAGGTCCTCGCGCTCTTGCGAGAGGCCGAGGATGTCGCCAGCAGCGCGATGGTCTTCGAGGACGACCGCAACCTCGAGGGCGACGCCTCACTGCAGCACGTCAGCATCCTCGCCTCGGCCGGCTCGGGCAAGACCTACCAGCTCACCAACCGCTATCTACAAATTCTCGCCCGCGGCGCGGCCCCCTACGGGATCCTCGCCAGCACGTTCACACGCGCGGCGGCCGGCGAGATCCGCGATCGAATTCTTCGCACGCTCGCCGAGTCGGCTGATGGCGATGACAAGCGCGACGAGCTGACCCGTCGTCTCCAGCGTCCCGGCATGTCGCGCCAGTTCGTGCTCGACATGTTGACGGCGCTGGCCCACAACCTCCACCGCCTCCAGATCCGCACGCTCGACAGCTTCTTCGGCACGATCGTCCGCTGCTTCGCGCTCGAGCTCGGGCTCCCGGCCGACGCCCGCATCATCGACGAGGACGAGGCGTTTCGCCTGCGCCGCGCCGCGATCCAGCGCATGCTCGAGGAGGGCGACGAGGCCGCGATCATCGAGCTGCTCGCCTCGCTCACCGAGGGCTCCTCCGAGCGCGCCGTCACCGACACGATCGACAACACCGTCAGCTCTCTCTACGACCTCTACCGCGAGGCCCGCTACACCGACGCCTGGCGGGCGATCGCCCCCGGCGAGACGCTGACGGAGGTCGCCCTCGACGCCGCGATCGCCGACCTGCGCGCCTGCGTCCCGTCGGGCCCCAAGCGCACGATGGACGCCCACGCCAGGGACTGCGAGCGCGCCGAGCAGTGCAAGACCGGCAGCTCCGACGACTGGATGGAGTTCTTTGGTCAAGGCCTCGCGGCCAAGATCTCGGACGGCAGCTGTGTCTACTACGCCAAGCCGATCGACGGCCGCACCGTCGCCGCCTACGAGCGCTTATTGAAGCATGCGAAGGGCGTGTATCGGCGGCGCGTCATCGACCAGACCCGCGCGACCCACGAGCTGCTCGTGCGCTTCGACGACTGCTACCAGCGCGTCAAGCATCAACACAAGGCGCTGACCTTCGCCGACCTGACCGTCGCGCTCGCGCAGGCCGACCTCAGCGGCAAGCTCGACGACATCTGTTATCGCATCGACGCCCGCCTGCGCCACGTCTTGCTCGATGAGATGCAGGACACCAGCATCCAGCAATGGAACGCGATGCGCCCGATCGTCGACGAGACCGTCAGCTACACCCCGGAGGAGCGCAGCTTCTTCTGCGTCGGTGACGTCAAGCAGTCGATCTACGGCTGGCGCAACGCCTGCCCGGAGATCCTCAGCCGCATCGATCAGCTGCTGGGCGCCGGCGCAGGCATCGTCAAGCAGAACCTCGCTACCAGCTATCGCAGCGCTCCGGCCATCATCGACGTCGTCAACAAGATCTTCACCGCGCTCGGCAACAACCCCAGCCTGATGCGCTACCCCGACGCCGCGCAGCGCTGGGACGAGGAGTTCCAGACCCACACCACCCAGCGCAAGGAGCTCGCCGGCTACGTCCGCCTGCGCACCGTCGCTCGCTGCGAGGACCAGGCCAAGCGCCAGAACTTGCGCCTACAAGAAGCCGCGCACCTCGTCCACGAGCTGTATCATCGCCACCCTGGCAAGACGATCGGTGTATTGCTGCGCACCAACGGCGCGGTCGGTCGCGTGCTCTACGAGCTCGGCCCGACCCGCCTCAAGGTCCCGGCGACCGGCCGCGGCGGCGGCCCGTTGACGGACGCGCCGGCCGTCAACGCGATCCTCGACCTGCTGCGCCTCGCCGACCACCCCGACCACAGCGTCGCCGCCTTCAACGTGCTCAGCTCGCCGCTCGGCCCGGTCGTCGGCCTCACCGAGGACGGCCCGGGCCCGCGCCACCGCGCCGCCGCCCGCGTGCGTCGCATGGTCGCCAGCGACGGCCTCGCGCGCACGCTCCAGCCGTGGGTCAAGGCGATCGCCGGCCAGGTCGACGAGCGCCAGTATCGTCGCTGCATGCAGCTCATCCAGCTCGCGCAGGCCTGGGACCAGCGCGCCAGCCTGCGCTGCGACGACTTCGTCGCCATGGTCGAGACCCGCGCCGTCGCCGACCCCTCCGCCTCCGCCGTCCAGATCATGACGATCCACCAGGCCAAGGGCCTCGAGTTCGACATCGTCATCCTCCCCGAGCTCGAGGCCGAGCTCGCCTCGACCCGCACCCTCAAGGTCGTCTACGAGCGCAACGGCGATGCCGGCCCGATCTCAAAGATCGCACGACATGTCTCGAAGGACATGTGGTCGATGTTCGACGACCTGCGACCCATGTTCGAGCAGCACATCGGACGCCTCGCCCACGAGAGCCTGTGCCTGCTCTACGTCGCCGTCACCCGCGCCCGCGAGGGCCTGTTCATGCTCATCGACCCGCCCGGCGAGAGCAGCCGCACCGCACCCGCGCGCATATCCTCGCTCGTGCTGCATGCGCTGCACGACGGACCCGCCGACCCCGACTCCGTCGTGTTCGAGTGGGGCGACCCGCAGTGGCTCGCACCGCACGCCCCCGTCACCGCCGCGCCCGTCGACCCGTCCGCGCCGCACCTCGAGACCCCACAGGCCCCCTTGACCTTCGCCCCGACCCAGGGCCCGCTGCTGCGCAGCACCGGCGCCATGGCGAGCGACCTCGCCGGGCGCACGGTGGGCCAGGTCCTCGTCCTCAACGACGGCCCGACCTCCGCCTGGGGCGGGGCCGTGCGCGCCCTGTTCGCCGAGGTCACCTGGCTCGAGGACTTCAGCGAGGACAAACGTGCCCTGCTCGCCGCGGTCCAGAAGGCCGCCCCGAACCGCGACGAGGAGTACGCCCAGACCGTCGTGCTCGAGTTCCTGCGCATGCTCGCGGCTCCGACCGTGCGACGCGCGCTGAGCCGCGGCAGCGCCCCGGCGAGCGCGTTGCAGGTCGAGCGCCAGGTCCCCTTCGCCCGCCTCGAGGGCGGCGCCCTTCAGACCGGCGAGGTCCCCCGTGTCGTGCTCGAGCTGGACCCCGACCTGTCCGAAGGGACAGAGGGCCACGTCCGCCGCGCCACCGTGCTCGGCTTCTGCCTCGACAACGTCGACACCCAGGAGCTTGCGGCCGAGCGCGCCCTCTCCTACCGCGAGCCGATGTCCGCCTGGCGGGCCGCGACCGCCGAGCAGTGGGGCCTCGAACGCGATCAGGTCGCCGGCGTGCTGCTGTTCGTCGTCGCCGGCCTGGCGATCCCGATGACCTGACCTGGCATCTTATCATGGGCTCCTCGACGATCGCCGTCCGCATCGCAGGCGTTCACGAGAACACCCGCGAGTTCTGGGTCGCCGAGCGCTACACCGTGATCGTCTTGCCGAGCGGCAGTGAGCGCACCCGCTGGCCAGTGAGCGCGAACAGGGCATTGGCGATCGCAGGCGCCACGGGAGGCACCCCGGGCTCGCCGACGCCGCCGGGCAGCCGATCACTCTCGACGACCTCGACGTGGATCTTTCGCGGCGCCTCGCCGATGCGGGTCACCCTGAAATCATGAAAATTCGACTGCTCGACCGCCCCATCTTTTAAGGTAATCGCGCTGTGCAGGGCGATGCTCATGCCAAAGATCACCGCGCCCTCCATCTGCGAGCGCACGCGATCCTTGTTGATGATGATCCCCGCGTCGATCACCAGCCACACCTCGTCGACCACCAGCTTGCCGCCCGCCCCCTGCACCACCGAGGCGACCACCGCGGCGTAGCTCAGGAAGCTCCGGTGCGCCGCGAGCCCCAGCGCCTTGCCGTCCTGCTTGCGCGTGTCCCAGCCCGACAGCGCAGTCACGCGCTCGATCACATGCCGCAGGCGCCCGGCGTCGACCGGATATTTTTCGATCGGCTGGCCATAATTCTTCAAACTCTCGACGCCGAGCTCCTTGGTCGTCATGTAGCGCGGCGGCCCGAGCACATCGAGCCAGGTCGCGCGCGGGTCCTCGCCGCGGGCCTGGGCGATCTCGTCGATGAAGCTGCCGATCGCGAACGCATGAAAGATGTTGTAGACGGACCGCAGCCAGCCGACGCGCACGTGCGCCGTCGCCTCGCAGGACTCGGCGCTGACGTTCGGGGCCGCCAGCGCGAGGTCCAGCACGCCCTGCTGGAGGTCGCCGAGCTCGGGTCGATCGATCTCCTTGAACAGTGAGCCGATCGGCGGGAACGCGGTGCGGTGCCGCCACGCCGTCAACTTCCCCTGCGCATCCATGCCGGCGCTGAGCCGCTGCGCGCTGACCGTATTGAAATAGTCGTGGCGGACGTCGTCCTCGCGGGTCCATTGCACACGCACCGGCACCCCCGCCTGCCTGGCCAGGAACGCCGCCTCGGCGACGAAGTCCGGCTTCGACTTGCGCCCGAACCCGCCGCCCAAAAATGTCACGTGCACCGTGACCCTGTCCTCGCTCGACTCGAGCATGCGCGCCACCTCCTTGCGGGCCGCCTGTGGGTGCTGCGTCGGCGCCCACACCTCGCAGTGCTCCCCCTCGATGCGCGCGACCGCGACAGGCGGCTCCATCGACACGTGGGCCAGGTGCGGCACGAAGTAATCCGCCTCGATCACCCGCGCCGCGCTCGCCAGCGCCGCCTCGGCGTCGCCGATCTTTCGCATCACCTCACCGGGCTCATCGAGCGCGGTCATCAACGCCTGACGATACGAGGTCGAGTCATGGCTCGCGTTGTCGCCGTGTTGCCACGTGATCTCGAGCGCCGCCCGCCCACGCATCGCCGCCCAGGTGTTATCCGCCAGCACCGCGATCCCACCGAGTGGTTTGAACGCCCACGGATGCTCCGCCGCGGGCAGCTCGATCACCTGGCGAACCCCCGGCACCGCGAGCGCCCGGACCGCGTCGTACCGCAACACCTTGCCGCCGACCACGGGCGGCCGGGCGATCACCGCCGTCAGCATGTTCGGCAGGCGAACGTCCGCGCCGAAGATCGCCGCGCCGGTCACATACGCCGGCGCGTCGATCAACGGCAGCGTGCCCGCGACCGTCCGCAGCTCCTCGCGCGGCCGCAGCACCACCTCGTGCGGCTCGGGCACCGGCAGCCGCGCCGCCTCGGCCACGAGCTCGCCGAAGCCCAGCGTCCGCCCGCTCTTCTCATGGATCACCCGATGCTCGCGCGCAGTACAACTCGCCGCGTCGACCTTCCAGCGCCTCGCCGCGACCGCGATCAACATCGTGCGCGGCGTGGCCCCGGCCCGCCGCATATCCTCATAAATTCCGCGGATGCTGTTCGACCCGTCGGTGTTCTGGTCGCCGTAGGCCGGATCTCCGTCGGCCTGAAGGATCGTCACGCGAGCCATGTCCGCGCCGAGCTCGTCGGCGATCAGCACCGGCAGCGTGCTCCGGATCCCCTGCCCCATCTCCGAGCGCTGGCAGACGATCGTCACCGCCCCGTCGAGCCCGACATGCACGAACACGTTGGGGTTGAGCCCCGGCGCGCGCGACTCGACATTTTGCGAGCTGGTCAACGGTGGCTTGGGTGGCCCGGCCTCCGGCTCTTGCGCCCTCGTCTCACTACTCCCAAAAAACCCGAGCGAGAGACCACCGACCCCGATGCCCAGCCCCGCGAGGAAACTACGCCGTGCGATCAACATGCGTCACTCCCCCGCCACGCCCGCGGCCCGCTTCACCGCGGCGCGGATGCGCGTGTAGGTGCCGCAGCGGCACAGGTTGCCCGCGAGGGAGCGGTCGATCTCCGCGTCGCTCGGCTTCGGCGTCACGGCCAGCAGGGCCGCCGCCGTCATGATCTGCCCGGCCTGACAGAACCCGCACTGTGGCACACCGAGCTCGCACCAGGCTTTTTGCAGCGGATGATCACCATCCTGCGAGAGCCCCTCGATCGTCGTCACCGCGCGCCCCTCGGCGCGTCCGACCGGCGTGACGCACGCGCGCACCACCTGCCCGTCGAGGTGCACCGAGCACGCGCCGCACAGCGCCTGGCCGCAGCCGTACTTGGTGCCGGTGAGCCCGAGCACGTCGCGCAGCGCCCACAGCAGCGGCATCTCCGGATCGACCTCGAGCTCGCGCTCCACCCCGTTGACGCGGATCTTCATGGCCTTGCCTCCTCGGCGGGGCACTCGGCCCCGGTCTCGACCCACGCGGCGAAGATCGCCCCGAAGCGCTCCTGCGTGCCCGGGGCGGGCTCGCGGCCGTGGCCGGGCGCCCAGCCCCACGCGACCAGCTCGTCGTGCGCGTTGTGTTCGACCAACTCCTGCATGCTCTTGCCGCCGTTGCGCGCGGGGTCTTTGAGCTGCTCGCACAGCGCCCGCGGGCTCTTGCCGACCCACGCCATCTCGATCGGCGCCACGTGCCACTTCGGCGCCCCCGGCACGCGCGCCAGCTCGAGGTTGTGATCCTGATGGCAGCCCTGACACTCCATCCCGACCACCCCGAGATCGCCCGGCCCGCGGACCACCGGCGGGTCGTGCAGCTTGAGCTGGTCGCCCTGATGCGGCACGTCACCGTTCGGGTGACAGTTGATGCAGCGCGGATGCAGGAACACCCGGCTCGCCTCGAGGAACAGCGCCCGCGAGCGCTCGCCACGATCGGAGATCTGCGCGAACGACTCCGGCGTGCGCAGGTCGTTCGCCAGCGCCTGCGTCGGCGTCATGGCCGCTGCGCCCGGCGCTGGACGGGGCTCACGCGAACAGCCAGCGGTCACGCCGAGCAGGAGACACGGGAGCACAAGGAGCCGGAGCACGCCGCGGAACCGTCGCACGAGTCCGCGCGCCCGCAAGCCGACCGGCCCGCCCTACCGCGAAACGATGGCAATACGCTCTCTCGCCGGACCACACCCCAAAGCGGCGCGATCAGCGGAGCTCGTCGGACGCCGTGAACACGCTGACCCCGCGGGCCACGCGGTCGATGGCGCCTTGCTCGACGGCGCGGGCCAGCATCGCCGTGCGCGCGTTGTTCCGGCGCTCACTCAATCGCTGTTGAAAGTCTGCGAGCGGCTGGACCTGATAGTTCCAGCGCCGGTCACCCTCGCCGCAGTCCTCCCAGCCCGTGAAGCGGTCGTGGATCGTCCGCAGCACCACACTCCCGGGATCTCCCGACAGCGCGCGCACGTTGTCGACGAACGCGGCCGTGTACGACAGATACTCCTCGGCGTTGCTCAAATACAACGTCTTGACCGGCAGCCCGAGCGCCCGCGCCCCGGCGGCGATCGTCTTCATGGCTGTCTTTCCGGTCAGGTTGCCGTTGATCGACCGCAGGCGCCCGCCAGCGACCATCTCACGCATGTGCCCGTAGAGCTCGGGGTCTGACAGCCAGGTCCCCGCGTGGTGTTCGCTCCGCGGGGCCCGTACCTCGCCGAGGTAGGTGCGCAGCGCCTCGCGGTGATCGACGACGAACTTGTGCGCGCCGACCCGGTCGTCCCCGGGCATGTCGGCGAGCCCGGCCTCGATCAGCGCCGCGGTCTCCGCCTGCACCCCGGCGTCGAAGCGGGCCAGGAACGTCTCCGGATCCGGCGACGCTGCGATCAAGGCCATGTACACGCGATGCAGACGGACCACGTCCCTGTCGAGGTCGATGAGGTAGCCGACCTCGCTGCCGGCCACCGCCATCAGCGTGTCGATGGGCAGCACCGGAATGCCTGCGCCGTGGTTAGCGCCAAAGGCCAGGCCCTGCGCCACCGCGCAGGCCGTGCGCAGGCCGGTGAACGAGCCCGGGCCGCGGCCAAAGACAATCGCGTCGAGCCCGTCCAGCGCCAGACCGGCCTCGGCCAGCACACTGGCGACCAGGCTGGTGGTGGTGGTTTTGCCGTGGGTGCCGGCTATCGCGATGCCCTGCTTGAGGCGCATCAGTTCGGCCAGCATCAGGGCACGGGGCACCACGGGGATACGCATCTCGCGGGCGGCAATCACCTCTGCGTTTTCGGCTTGCACTGCGGTGGAGGTCACCACGGCGTCGGCGCCAGCGACGTTTTCAGCGGCATGGCCAACCTGGATCCCGATGCCCAGCTGCGCCAAGCGCCGGAGCGTGGTGCTATCGTTCAGGTCGGAGCCAGAAATGGTGTAGCCCAGATTGAACAGCACTTCGGCAATGCCCGACATGCCGATGCCGCCGATGCCGACGAAGTGGAT
>ENA-OFCF01000407-OFCF01000407.1-metagenomes-genome-assembly--contig:-NODE-407-length-19370-cov-2.798447_pt1 | contig 19370 bp, 19 predicted proteins | sample MGYA00153387_OFCF01 | MGnify analysis MGYA00153387
CCAAAAATAAGTGCTAGAACCTAATTCATTTTTCGGATTCCATTCAAAAAAAACGGTTGTTCCGTCAAGCGACCATCTTGCGTTTTCGGGCTGTTCACCAATAAAGGCATTGCCTTTCATGATGTCTTCCAGCTTTAAAGTTTGACTATTCGATACAAATGCGATGATAAATAGCAATAAAAAAGCCCAATTTTTAATCATGATTTTCGATTTGTTTATAGGCATCAATCACTTTTTTCACCAGTCGGTGTCGCACAATATCTTTGTCATCAAGATAAATTATGCCAATGCCATCAATATCTTTTAAAACCAAAAGTGCTTCTTTTAGCCCAGAAATGGTGCGTCGAGGCAAATCTACCTGACCAGGATCACCCGTAATCATAAATTTTGCGTGTTTTCCCATTCTGGTCAAAAACATTTTCATTTGAGAATGTGTGGTGTTTTGCGCTTCATCAAGAATTACAAATGCGTTGTCCAGCGTTCGCCCACGCATAAATGCTAATGGTGCAATTTGGATTATACCTTTCAAAATATAGTCCTCCAGTTTTTCGTTGGGCAGCATATCTCGCAAAGCATCGTACAATGGTTGCATATAAGGATCTAATTTTTCTTTCATGTCTCCTGGCAAAAAACCTAAATTTTCACCTGCTTCAACCGCGGGACGTGTTAAAATAATTTTTTTAACTTCCTTATCTTTTAGAGACTTAACAGCCATTGCAACACCAGTATAAGTTTTTCCTGTTCCCGCCGGGCCAACTGCAAAAACCATATCGTTTTTTTTCATCGTGTCCACCAGCAATTGCTGGTTGGGCGTCATCGGTTTTATGATTTTTCCGCCCACACCATGTACCAAAATTTTGTCGTGATCCAAATGTTTTCGTTCTTCTTGCTGGTTGCTGGAAATAACGCGCTCAATCACATTGGAGTCAATATTATTATATCTCGAAAAGTGCAGCATCAATCTTTCAAAACGATTTTCAAATTCATCTAACGCTTCTTTTTCACCAAAAGCCTTTATCGTTGTGCCTCTTGCAACAATTTTGAGTTTCGGATAGTATTTTTTAATTGTTTCAAGATGAGTGTCTTGAGCACCCCAAAAATCTTTTGGAGCGATGTCTATGAGCTCGATAGTTCTTTCGTTCAAATTGGTTAAATTAAGTTGGTTTTTGTTTTAATGGCTTTATTTTTCAAATTATTTTTATTTTTTTTTATTTTTATTTTGGACGTAACCTTAAATATAAATAAGGGCCAGGCTTTCTGCCTACCTGCCGGCCGGAGCATTCCAGTTTTTTTTAAATTTCAATGGGTTAAAACCTATTGGAATTAAAAAAAGGATTTCCATTGGGATCCTTCACGCATAACAACAACATTAAACATTTTCTTGTAAACAACTATTTATATTTTAAAAACAACAGTTGTGCTTACAGATAATTCTTCTGTTTACAAATTTTCAGACTCATAAAGTTTTTGACTTTTAAAAGTCAAAAGTTTAATAAATTCTATTTGCTAAAAAAAAAATATTTTTTTTTTAGCCGTTTTAGTTTTGTAGCAAATTATTACAAAAGCAGATTCTAATAAAGAAATGTAATAGTGAAATTCAATTCAAATTTCTGTTATAATAAAGCCGAAAATACTTTAGCTTTGCATTTCTCAAAATTAAGATTTTTTTTTTGAAAGTTGAGTGAATAGTTATAAACAAAAAAATGTCAATAATTACCCTTACCACCGATTATGGGCTCAAAGACCACTTTGTTGGTGCTTTGAAAGGAAAAATATTGTCCGAATTTATTGATGCCAAAATTGTGGATATTTCTCATAATATCGACCCATTTAATATTTTTGAAGCAAGTTATATTATTGGTGCATCATATTTGAATTTTCCGAAAGGAACCGTGCATTTAATTGGTGTTGATTCAGAATTGAACAAAGAAAATCAACACATTGCAATTGAGTGGAATGACCATTTTTTTGTTTGTGCTGACAATGGGATTTTGAGCTTATTACTTCAAAGAATTACGCCGCAAAAAATGGTTTCCATCAATATTCATGACCGATTGCCTGACACTTCAACCGATTTGGATGTTTTTGTTATGGTGGCATGTCATCTCGCAAAAGGCGGATTGCTGAATGTAATTGGTAAAGAAATTTCAACAATCAAAACCATTACAGACCTAAAACCAATTGTCGCTCCCGACCAAAAATCTATTAAGGGTTTTGTTATTTACATTGATAATTTTGGAAATGTAATTACCAACATAACCAAAAAAATGTTTCTTGAAGTTGCAAAAGCGCGACCGTATCAAATTCCGCTTTTACAAAAAATCAATCAAAAAAAATCCAGTTCGATAAAAAACATCTGGGCAAAATATTCTGATATCGCCATTGACGGAAAATATGAAATCAAAAACTATGAAGGTTCAAAATTAGCTATTTTCAATGAAGCTGGATTTTTAGAAATTGCCATTTTTAGAAGCAATCCAATGAATGTTGGAAGCGCAACCAGTCTTTTAGGTTTAGGCTATCGAGATGTAGTAACAATAATTTTTAACGAAGAATAAAAGATATAATGCTGACAAGAATAGTAAAAATGAGCTTTCATGAAGAGAATATTCCTAAATTTTTAGAAAATTTTAACCTGATGCAACACAAAATACGAAACGCGAAAGGAAATCGTTATCTGCTGCTCTATCAGGACCAAAACGACAAATCGATTTTTTTTACTTACAGTCATTGGGAATCCGAGCAAGATTTAAACAATTACAGGGATTCAGAATTATTTTTTGGAGTCTGGAGTTTTACAAAAAAATTATTTAATGAAAAACCTGAAGCCTGGAGTTTAAATGAAATTTAGATCTTGGATTTTAAAAGCATAAGAAGAAAAAAAAGCAAAAAAATTTAAATAATAACCTCCCAAAAATTTATCTGATTTCTAAAATTTCTGAAATCTGTTTCCAAAAACCGAAATTCATTAACCTACATTAAAAAATGAAAGCAATACTTTTTAAAGAAATAAGATCGTTTTTTGGCTCACCAATTGGCTATTTGGTCATTGCAATATTTCTTGTTTTAAACGGATTATTTCTATGGGTTTTTGAAGGAGATTTTAACATTCTCAATTCTGGTTTCGCCAATTTGGAACCGTTTTTTAATTTGTCACCCTGGATTTTAATTTTTCTGATACCAGCCGTAACCATGAAAAGTTTTGCTGACGAAAAAAAACAAGGTACTTTAGAATTGCTGTTAACAAAACCCATTTCACTGCGGCAAATCGTATTTGGAAAATTTTTTGGTGCATTTTTGTTGATAATTATAGCCATAATTCCAACCTTAATTTACGTTGCCGTAATTTATGATCTCGGATTGTCAGAAGGTAACATTGATTTTGGAAGTACGATGGGATCCTATTTTGGACTTCTGTTTTTGATTGCAGCCTATACATCAATTGGAATTTTTACCTCTACTTTATCTGACAATCAGATTGTTGCATTTATTCTATCAGTTTTTTTGTGTTTTGTTTTATACTATGGATTTGAAGGATTGGCTCCCATTTTTAAATCCTATGAACATTATATTGCGGCTTTCGGAATTAATAATCACTTTAAAAGTATGAGCCGAGGTGTAATTGACACTCGTGATATTTTGTATTTTTTCAGCATCACATTTTTGTTTCTTTCCTTTACAGTTTACAAACTAAAATCTTTCCAATCGCAATGAAAAATAATCTCAAAGTATTATTGTTTGTGATAGTCATTGTATTGATTGTTAACATATTAGGAAATCAATTTTTTAGTCGTTTTGATTTAACGAAAGACAAACGCTACACGCTTTCGCAAACTTCTTTAAATATTATAAGTCAAATTAAAGAACCATTGTATATTGATATTTATCTCAATGGCGAATTTCCTGCTGAATTTAAGCGATTGCGCACAGAAACTATCCAAATTATCGAAGAATTTCAGGCTTATAATGCTAATATCAAAGTGCAATTTATCGATCCGTTAAATGATGAAGATGCAGACAAAACAATTGCTAAATCGTTGTTTCAAAAAGGAATGTCGCCCGTAAACATTACGGTTGATGACAAAGGAAAGCAATCACAAGCAATGATTTTTCCGTGGGCAGTAGCCAGTTATAAAGAAAAAGATGCTAATATTCCGCTATTAAAAAACCTGATGGGGGCTTCAACAGAGCAAAAAGTTGCAGGTTCCGTGCAACATCTTGAATATGTTTTTGCTGATGCTTTTAATAAAATTATTAACGAAAAAAACAAAAAAATTGCAATTATCAAAGGAAATGGCGAATTAGAAGATATTTTTATTGCAAAATTTTTATTGCAGGTTCGCGAAAGTTACCACATCGGAAAATACAGTTTAGATGCTACTTCCTTAAATCCAGTTAAAACGCTTACGGAATTAAAAAAGTATGATTTAGCCATAATTGCAAAACCAACAGAATCATTTTCTGACCAGGAAAAACAAGTTTTAGACCAGTATATTGTTGGTGGTGGAAAAACAATTTGGCTCATCGACCAGGTCAATATCGAGATGGACAGTCTTTACAATCAATCGGGTTCAACTTTAGCAATTCCAAGAAATTTGAATTTGGACGATCAGTTTTTTAAATATGGTTTTAGAATTACACCAGAAATTATTAAAGATGATTTAGGAACACCTTTAAAACTAACTACAGGTGCCGAAGGTTCGGGATCAAGATTACAAGAATTTAATTGGAAATATGCGCCCAATATTTTTCCGGATTCAAACCACCCAATTGTAAAAAATATGGGTGGCTTAAAATTTGATTTTGCAAATCCAATTGACACGCTAAAAAATGGAATTACCAAAACAATTTTGTTAAAATCTAGCGAAAATTCTAAGCGAATTGGAACTCCTTCAATCATAAGTTTAAATTCGGTTGCAGAAAATGATTTGCCAAAAAATCCAATAAACAAAGGAGGTTTTCCACTTGCAGTTCTTTTAGAAGGTCAATTCCGTTCAGTTTTTGAAAATAGGATTTTGGCCTTTAAAGATAATAATTATAAAAATTATGACAAAAAAAGCAGAATGATTGTTATTGCAGATGGCGACATTATTAAAAATAAATTGAACAAAGATTTTATTCCGATAGAATTGGGATATGACCCAAAATCAGGCAATTTTTATGACAATAAGGATTTTTTGATAAATTGTGTCAATTATTTGCTGGACGATAACGGACTTATAAATATTAGAAGCAAAGAGGTAGATTTGCCTTTATTGGACAAAGAAAAAGTGTTTGCGAACTATGTAAAAACAAAAATAATAGTCCTTGCTTGTCCATTAATTTTACTCACTATTTTTGGATTTAGTTTTACTTTATGGAGAAGAAAAAAGTATAGTAAATGATTTTTTTAAATTTTGACTGATCTTTTTTAGAGATACAAATATTATTGCAATCATTAGCGCAAAGTTAATGCTGTTTAAAGATATAGTTTCAATTTACAAATCCTTAATAAAATTTAATGATTTCGATTCTATTTCGTAATTAAATCCATTAATCTGATACTAGTTTTATTGACAAAAAAATAAATAATATTTATGCTTAACATAGTTCTTGTAGAACCAGAAATACCAAATAACACTGGCAATATCGGTCGGTTGTGTGTTGGAACCAATAGCCGTCTGCACCTCATTCATCCGCTTGGATTTGTAATCAGCGACAAAAATTTAAAACGTTCCGGATTGGATTATTGGGTGCATCTTGATGTTACGCAATATGAAAATATTGAGCAGTGGTTATGCTTAATTACTGACAAGTCTCGCGTTTTTTTAATGAGTTCTCATGCCCAGAATTCAATTTATGAAAATGATTTTCAAGATAATGACTGGTTGGTTTTTGGTAAGGAAAGTGTTGGTTTAAGCAAAGATTTTTTAGCGTTATTTGATAAAAATAATCAATTAAAAATTCCAATGTCAAATTTAATCAGAAGTTTTAATATTGCCAATTCTGTAGCATTTGTAGTTGGCGAGGCGAATCGACAAATGAGTAAAAAGTAAATTTAAGAAATCAAAAACTTTCCTTTATTTTTATCAAAAACAATATTTTCATTTTTAAACAATGTCTCAAAAATACCTTTCTCAATCAAGTTGCACGGTGTGTCCTGAAAACAATTTTTTGTTGTCATAACTATCATCTCATCACTCAGCTGAATGGCTAAATCGATATCGTGAGTAGAAAAAAGAATACATTTTCCTGTTGATTGTGTAAGTTTTTTTAGTAATTTCAGCAAAGAAACTTTGTGTAATAAATCTAAATGTGTTGTTGGCTCGTCTAAAATTATTAAGGGCGTATCTTGCGCCAAAGCTCTCGCAATCAATACTTTTTGGAGTTGTCCGTCACTAATTTCAAAATGTTTTTTATGAATTAAATGCGCAATTTCTGTTAATTTTATTGCATCTTGAATTTTAGAAATATCTTTTTCCAATAATTTTCCAATCCAGTCGGTATAGGGCTGCCTTCCAAGTGCAACCAATTCAAAAACGGTCAGATTGCTTGGCGGTAATTTTTCTGTTAAAACGATACTTAAATTTTTAGAAAGCTCAACATTATTATAATCTCGAATGTTTTTAGAATTCAAAAAAACTTTTCCTGCAATCGGTTTTTGAATGCCAACCAAAGTCCGCAATAACGTTGATTTTCCGATTCCGTTGGCTCCAATTAAAGCAATTAATTTTGATTCCTGAAGATTTAAATTGCAATTTTCAGTAATTATTTCATCAAATTTAGGATTTTTTTTGTGGTGATAGCCAATACTTAAGCCGGAAGTTGTAAGTAGGTTTTTCATATTAAAAAATTAATAAATACTTTTTCTGGTTAATAACCAAATTACAATCGGAGCACCAATTATTGATGTTATTGCATTGATTGGCAATGTGATAGAAGTTCCTGGAAAATGACAAAAAATATCGCAAACCAACATAATAATCGCTCCAAAAAGTAAAGTACTCCAAAACAAAACATTGTGATTGCTCGTTTGAAATACCATTTTTGAAATGTGCGGAACTGCCAGACCCACGAACGCAATCGGGCCGACAAACGCAGTAATACTTCCTGCTAAAATGCTGGTAGCAAAAATAATTATAAATCTTGATTTTTTATAATTCAGTCCCAAACTTTTGGCATAATTCTCACCGAGCAATAAAGTATTTAGTGATTTAATACTTAAAACACTCATTATTAATCCAATAAAAACTGTTAAACTCAGAAATATTATAGATTTCCATGACAAATTTCCAAGATTTCCCATTGACCAAAAAGTAAATTTTTGAAGCGCTTCTGCTGAACTAAAATAAGTCAAAACACCCACAATTGCTGATGCAAAACTACCAAACATTAGTCCAACAATCAAAATTGCCATTATGTTACGCAATTTTTGAGCTACAATCAGGATGGCAATTAAAACTACAAAACTTCCTAAACACGATGCAATAATAATTCCAAATGGCGAGGTTAAAACAGGTGTTAGAAAATTGGGTAACAATCCTGCTCCAAATATCACAAGTGCAACGCCCAGACTTGAACCTGAACTCAATCCTAAAACATACGGACCTGCCAGCGGATTTCGGAACAAAGTTTGCATCAGCAGGCCCGAAACTGACAATCCCATCCCGACCAAAATGGCTGTCATTGCTTTTGGCAATCGGTAGTTCAGAATTATATACTCCCATGTTTCTTTAGTCGTATTTTTTCCAGTTAAGCAATTAAAAACTTCATTTACAGGAATTTTAATTGAGCCTAAACTGATATTTAACAAAAAAAATACCAACAGCAGCAAGGCAAGTACTATAAAAATTAAGTTATTTTGTTTATTATTTTGCAAAATTTAATCTTATTATTTTAATTTTTCAAAGAAATATAGTTTATAATCCGGAAGTAATTGCGGATGAAAAATTTTCACAATGTCTTTCAACACAATATCTGGTCGATTTGGTGCCAATTCATAATATAAAACGCCTCCGGTTTTTCCTTTTTTTGTGCTGAACGAATAAATGTTTTTGGTTTTAAAAGCCTTAAATTGAGTATAATGAACATTGGAATTCGAAATTTCTTTTAACGATAAAAATTGTCCGGGTCCAATCCAGAAATCTGCATTTTTGGCTTTTTCGAAGACCGATTCAAACGATAATGACAAACTTCCGGAACCTTTTGTATCGCTCCAAAGGTAATTGGCTTTGGCATCTTTCAAAAAATAGCATCCCCATGAATCGCCTTTTGGCATGAACCATTGATCCTGATACATTGCCCCAGCCATGGTTGTGGGTCGATTTTTAATTTTTGATACTAATAATTTTGTTGCATTATATTCTTTCTCGATTATGGAAAACAAAGCCTTTGCCTTATTATTTTTGTCATACAAAGCGCCAAAAAATTTAATCCATTCAGCTTTCCCCAGAAGTGTTTCCTCGTTCCAGTCGCCATTAAAAAGGACCTTTAAACCGCTTTTTTCTAAATTGTTAAGCGTTGGATTGTTGTTGTCAATTCCGTATCCGATAATTGCAGATGGTGCAAGATCAATAATAATTTCAGCATTTAAATCGCTATTATTTCCCAATTCTTTAACTTTTTTATTTTCTATTCTTGAACGCACTTTTTCTGATGAAATATAATCTAAATGAGGGAATCCAACCAAAGTATTTTCAACTCCAAGCATTTCTAAAGAGGGAATATGAGTAGTTGAAGTTACAACTATTGATTGAATTGGGACAATAATCTGCATGAATTTTTTTAAACTATCCGGAACAACTCTGTTTTTTTCTTTCAGAATATAGGTGTAACTTTTATTGGCATTTGGCCATGGATTTTTTACAGTTAATATAGAAAAACCATCATATTTTATAATCGAAAACCCCTTTGAATGTATAATTTCATTTTTGGAATTTGTATTTTTTAAAAATAAATTACCTGTATTTTTTTTACATCCTAAAATTAAAAAAGTAAAAATAAACAGATAAAATAAAAGCGTTTTTAATTTCATATTGTAAAAATAATAGATTGCAAATGTAGATTTATTTGTCTTAAAATTGCTTTTTTTGTTTTTTATTCCAATCATAAAACTATCTTTGCCTTAGATTTAAGGTTGTGGTTTAGATATTTCGTAAACCACATTAAAAGGGAAGTTAGTGATTGAAATTTCAATAATCTAACGCTGTTCCCGCAACTGTAAGCTATTCAGCTTGTTGTTACTACAAAGTCACTGAAAAGAATTTAATATTTAGATTTTTGAGTTTAGATTTGTGTACATCGCATTTTTAAAATCTAAAATTTGAAATCAAATTCAAATTGGGAAGACGAACAACAAGACGCAAGCCAGGAGACCTGCCTTCTTTCTTAACCAATATCGAATCTTCGGGAAAAAAGATTCAGAGATTATGACTTTAAGAAAGCTGTATTTTTTGGGTTACCTGCTTGTTTGCCAATTTGTTTTGGCTCAGAATGACAGCGTAATAAAGTTAAAAGAAATTATCATACCTGATGTTCTGTTGCGAAAATTCTCTAATTCTCAATCCATTTTAAAGTTTAACGACTCTGTATTTAAAAAAAATCAACCTTCATTATCTTCACTTTTAAACTACAATTCCTTTATTTACTTTAAAGAAAATGGTTTTGGAATGGTTGCATCGCCTTCATTTAGAGGCACAACAGCACAACAAACCGCTGTAATTTGGAATGGAATCAACATCAATTCTCAGTTAAATGGTCAAACTGATTTTAACACAATTTCAACAAGAAATTTCAATACCATTGAAGTGAAATCGGGTGGAGGAAGCGTTATTTATGGCAGTAGTGCCATTGGTGGCTCTGTTCATTTAAATAATTTTGTTGCATTCAAAAAGCAATTTTTAAATGATTTTCAAATTAGCTATGGCAGTTTTAACACTTTAGATTTTAATTATAATGTCAAAATGGGTACTGACAAATTCACTACAGAAATTAGTTTTTCAAGATATAGTTCCAAAAATGACTATCCGTATTTGGGAACCAGTTTAAAAAACGAAAATGGTAACTTTCAAAATTCAAGTTTTAATCTCAATTTTGGATTCAAAGTCAACCGAAAAAATACAATTCATTTTTATGGACAAATTTTTGATGGAAAAAGGAATTTTTCCGGGACATTAGCTTCCGTTTCCAACTCATTATATGAAGATTTTAATACGAGAAATCTTTTAGAATGGACTGGATTTTACAATCGATTTATTTCAAAATTAAAATTTGCCTATTTTACTGAAAAATATAATTATTTTGAAGACAAAAACTTTAATGGTTTTTCGTCTGGAAATGCGAAAACAATAGTTTTTAAACATGATTTGAATTTTCGTTTGAATCAAAAAATAGAATTCAACTCGGTTGTTGATTTTACTCAAAGTAATGCTTTTGGAAATGATTTCGGCAATAATACCAGACAAATTTTGGCCTTCGTTTTACTTATGAAACACCAAGTTCTGGAAAAACTGCAATATGAATTGAGTTTTCGAAATGAATTTACCAACAATTATAAAAGCCCTTTTTTGTTTGCGTTTGGAACAAAATATGAATTTTCTAAACAATATGTAATAAAAGTCAATCTTTCTAAAAATTTTAGAATTCCAACGTTTAATGATCTGTATTGGAATGGTTTAGGAAATCCGAACCTGATTCCTGAAGAATCTTTTCAATATGAAGTCGGGCAGGAACTTAAATTTAATGATTTTACATTTTCTGCAACTGCTTTTTTAATAGACATCAACAATATGATTCAGTGGTCGCCACAAAACAGTGGGGTCTGGCGTCCATTTAATATAAGAAACGTAACTTCAAAAGGGCTGGAAATTGCTTCAAATTGGATTTTAAAATCAAAAAACACAACTTTTAATATTAATTGTACTTATGCCCGAACGATCTCGACCGATAATCAATTGCAAACCAGATTGATTTATGTTCCGCTCAATAAAATAACTTCATCGTTATCATTTAATTATAAAAAAATTACAATTGATTTGCAGTTCTTATACAATGGAAAAGTTTTTACTTCTTCAGACAATTTATCGGAATTAAAATCTTTTAAAATCATAAATTTCGGTGTCAATTACAATTTCAGCAATTCAAACACTTATAAAATCGGATTTCAGGTCCGAAATATTTTTAACGAAAACTATCAGAATGTAATTAGCAGACCGATGCCTGGTAGGAATTTTAACCTCAATTTTAACCTTAATTTTTAAAAAAATGAATTTCAAAAAAACAATTTTTACAGCTTTCTCTGCTGCTTTATTTTTAATTTCTTGTGAAGAAGAAATTGGACTTCCAACACAAACTTCGCTGGGCGATTATGACAATGGCATCATTGTTTTGAATCAAGGCAACTTCGGTCAAGGCAACTCCAACGTTTCTTTTATTTCTAATAATTTTGAAAAATTTGATAATAATTTTTTTAATATCGTAAACCCAGCAGTAACAATGGGCGATACGGGTCAGGATATCGGATTTTTTGGCGATTTCGCTTATATAGTTTTGAATGTTTCAAACACAATTCAAGTCGTAAATCGATATACATTTAAACACATTAAAACCATAACTGGATTAAAAAATCCCAGATATATTACTTTTGCCAACGGAAAAGGATATGTAACCAATTGGGGAATTGGCAGCAATACCGCCGATGATTATGTTGCAGTTTTAAACCTATCGACCAATCAGATTTCGACAACAATTCCAGTTGCCGAAGGACCAGAACGCATCGTCGCTAATAACAATTCATTATACGTGGTTCACACCGGGGGTTTTGGATATGGAAAAACGATTTCTGTAATAAGTGCGGTTACCAATTTAGTTTTAACTACCATAAATGTTGGAGATGTTCCAAACGCAATTAAAATTCAAGGCAATATTTTGTATGTTATTTGTGGTGGAAACCCCTCTTTTGTTCCTCTTCCAGCAGTCGAAACTACCGGAAAATTAGTTAAAATTGATTTATCGAACAATAGCATTTTATCATCAATAAATTTTGCAGGAATGGTGCATCCTTCAAATATTGACATTGTGGGCAATGATTTGTTTTATACGGTCAATGCTGGAATATTTAAAACCTCGATAAGCTCAGCAACTTTGCCAACAGTTCCATTTTTTAGTACGACTGCACAAGGTGTTTATGGAATCTATAGTTTTGAAATCGAAAATAATTACATTTTTGTTGGAGATGCAAAAGATTATAATTCCAACGGATTGGTTTATGTCTATTCGCTTGGAGGAATTTTACAGAAAACATTTACAGTTGGAGTGATTCCGGCTGGATTTTATTTTAATTAAAAAAACAAAAAAAAGGCTTTCAAATTGAGAGCCTTTTTAATTTTAATATGAAATCAAACCTTTCAGAATTTCGGGATTAAAATTTGAAAGATACATATCTGTTCCAAATGGATTCATAGATTTTGAATCAATAATTTCTGTAAAATCTTTAATCGGGCTTCTGAACATCATACGTCCATTAGCCAAAATATGACCTAAAGCAGTGCTTAGTAATGGTTCATTTACGTTTCCAAGTTGACTCAAATTTCCTAAATTTTCTTTTAATTCAATTGTCGGCACCAAACCATCTTGATACTCTCCAAAACCAGATTTGTTCACTATTTTCAAAACCAAAGGTTGCATGGCATATTTGTGGGAAGCCGAACGGTTTTCTTTTCTGAAATTTGGTGAATCATATAAAGTAATGGATCCGACATTTTTTCCGGTTGTTAAATCTCCGATTTGAATAACATTTATGTAAGGTTTTAAACCATTAATTAACAGTTCACTCGCGGATGCAGAGCTTCGTGTAGTTAAAACATAAACTTTAGTAAGATTTAAACTATTTATAGATATGCCATTAGCTAAAGAATTTGTAAAATTATTCACTAATTGTTGTGGATTATTGGCTTCAAAGAAAGACTGAATTTCGGCATTCCATTGTTGTTTTGCAAAAACCTGAGCCGTAAATTGGCCGGTAATCATACTCGCTAAAAAGGCAGCGGTCTGAATAGAACCGCCAGAATTATATCTTAAATCTAAAACTAAATGTGTTGCTCCACCCGCTTTTAATGTTCCAAAAGCCTGATTGAGCTGGGTATCGAAATTTGAAGTAAATCCATTATAAACTAAATAACCCACTTTTTTTGTTCCCAGAGGAATAATTTGATTATAAAAAACTGGATTTTCGGTCAAAATAGATTTTGTCAACGACAACGATTGACCATTTGGTGTAATATTTCCGTTGTCAAAATTAGCAAAATTCAGCGTATAAGTTTCATTGGCGAGCAATGTTCTGTAATTTTCTGCCGTTAAGGTCGTTCCGTTTATGGCATAAAAAATGTCTCCTCGCTGAATGTTTTTTGTCGAAGCATCAGAATTTGGAATAATATAACGAATCCAGCCAAAAATAGGACCTGAATTTCCGGATTTGTATCTTAAACCAAAATCTACACCATTATTGGTTGTAATTCCTTGAAAAAGATTTTCTAAAACCGAATAATCATTTACTAAAACACTAAATCTGTCAACAGAACCAGTTGGAAATTTGCTGATTGGTTTATACAGTAAGTCCTGAAATAAAATTTCCGGACTTGGTTTTGAAATTAAAAAATTGTTTAAATCAATTTGTTTGGGATATTTATTATCCGCCAGGTCAGGCACGTCGGCTTTCCATAAATAGTAGAGATTCATTCCTTTCCAAATAAAATTTTGAATGGGAAAATCTGAAACTGTATCATCTAAATCTTCGCAACCTTGAAATGAAATTCCAAGAACGAATAGCATTGCAAACAAAAAAATTCTCTTTTTCATATAAATTGAAATTGATTAAGGTGTAAATTTACACAGAAAAAAATTACTTTCAATTTATTTGTAACAAAAAATAGTGCACATCGTCTAGACTATATAATCAATAATTAAAAAATGTTTTAATGAACCAAAATGAGTTTATAAATACCATTAACCCATTCAAAGACAAACTTTTTCGTTTAGCCAAACGATTGTTAGTGAGTACTGAAGAAGCTGAAGATGCAACTCAGGAGGTTTTGGTAAAATTATGGACAAAAAATGATGGGTTAGAACTTTATAATAGTATAGAAGCTTTTGCGATGACCATGACAAAAAATTATTGTTTGGATCAGTTGAAATCAAAAAGAGCTCAGAATTTGAGGATTGTTCACAGTAACTTTACAGACAGACAGGCGGGATTACTGCAACAACTCGAGGATCAGGACAGCTTAAATTGGGTAGAAAAAATAGTAAATGAATTGCCGGAACAACAAAAATTAATTGTTCAGATGCGAGATGTAGAACAATATGAGTTTAAAGAAATTGCAAAAATTTTGGAAATGAATGAAACTGCCATTAGAGTATCCCTTTCCAGAGCAAGAAAAACAATTCGAGAATTAATGACAAAAACACACAATTATGGAACCATTTAAAATAGATTTATTATTAGAAAAATATTTTGAAGCCGAAACAAGTATTGCCGAAGAAAATGATTTGAAAACTTTTTTCTCTAGTCAAGATGTACCAGAACATTTACAGCAATATCAATCAATTTTTGGATATTTTGAAATTACAAAAGAGCAAAAATTCGAGCAAAAAACACAACCACAACGCAAAAAACGTTCTGTAAAATGGTTGTCTATTGCCGCATCAATTGTCGTTATGCTCGGCGTTGGAATTTTTTCGTACAATAATTTGAAAACATTTCCAGATCAGGATTTAGGTGATTTTAAAACTCCAGAAGCAGCTTTTGAAGCAACTCAGAAGGCATTGCTGATGTTGTCCGAAAATGTAAATGTAGGTGTTTCTGGTGCAACACATATGCAAGAATTTAACATTGTAAAAGATAAAGTTTTTAAAACAGAATAAGTAAAAAAATATTAAAAATCAGAAATCATGAAAAAATTAATTTTAACATTCGCAGTGGCACTTTTACCAGCCTTAATGTTTAGTCAAGCCGCATTTGATAAGTTTGATGGCAGAGACGATGTAGTTTCGCTAATCGTAAGTCCAAAGTTATTCCAAATGATGGGTAACGTAAAAATGGATTCCAAAGATAAAAACGATCAGTTATATTTAAATTTAGTAAAAAAACTAGATAATTTGAAAGTTTTTACAACTTCTTCAATTTCAATCGCAAATGAAATGAAAGCAAGCGCCGACAAGCATATTAAAGCTGCCGGGTTAGAAGAGTTGATGCGTGTAAACGACAGTGGAAAAGCAATTAAAATTTTGGTTAAATCCGGAAGTAATAGTTCGCAAATCAAAGAATTGTTAATGTTTATTGAAGGTTCTGGAAAAGAACGACAAACGGTCTTAATGTCTTTGACTGGCGATTTTGATCTGGATGAAATTTCAGTACTAACAGATAAAATGAAATTTCCCGGAGGCGACGCTTTGAAAAAAGCTGCTAAATCAAAAAAATAAAAATCATGAAAATCGTCAGAAACATACTTGTAGGAATTAGTTTTTTGAGTTTAGTGGGTTGTAATTCTGAACCAACAATGCAAAAATATTTTGTTGAAAAATCAGAAAATAAAAATTTTATTGCTCTGGATTTGTCACCTGCTATTTTGAACCTGAAAGAAGCAAAACTTTCTGATGATGAAAAAAAGGCTTTAAAATCTTTCGATAAGATGAATATATTAGCTTTCAAATCCAATTCAAAAAACACAGCTGAATTTGAAGCAGAAAGAAATAAAGTTAATTTGATCATGAAAAATCCTCAATACCAACTTTTGATGAAATTTGGTTCCGGTAAAGATGGTGGATCTGTAAGTTATGTTGGAGCTGACAATTATATCGAAGAATTTGTATTGTATGGTAACAAAAAAGATACTGGTTTCGGAATTATTAGAATTTTAGGGAAAGACATGAATGCCAATAATATTATGACATTTGTGATGATGTTGCAAAAATCAAATCTGAATTTAGAAGAATTAAAACCGTTGCAGGAATTGTTTAAAAAATAAAAATCGGGTTAGTTAAAGTTAAAGTGCAATGTTTAATTCTTTGCACTTTTTTGTTTTTAAAAACAACCGCGCCAACAAAATTGCGTTTGTAATCATTATGGGCAAAAACATTAAAAAATGTACTTTGTTGAACATTAAAACCAGATAAATCAACAAACATCCAGCAATTGTATAAATTAATTTAAAAATGAAATTAATCTTATTTGTAAATATACAAAACAGTAGTAAGAAATATAATGGATTGAATAATAGTATATTAATATTAGGTTGCAGCTCCATATGATTGGAATACCAACCAATCCAAAGCAGAAAAATTCCTAAAAAACCCATTAAAAAAAAGTAAAAGTACTGAACAGGTTTTGTATTAAAACATACAATTAATACAAAAAACATTATAAAAGATAAAAAACTATTCCACACAGAATTTTCTGATTTTTGCAGATTTTGTATGTTTAATATTTTTGTTTCATTGCATAGTTTTTGATTATTGTTTTGAGAAAGTGCAATACCTTCCAAAAGTTGTAAAGGCAAATAAATGTGGTTGAATTTTTGATCCGTTTTTACGCCAAACACTATGTTTATCCCCAAATTTTCATAAAAAAGATTTTCAATACAGTTGTATAAAATGGTTCTATCCGTTTTTGTGCTGTCTTTAATATTGGTATTTATTTTGGAAGTTAAATTTTTATTTAAAATATCTAGCACCATTGTAGTGCAATTTCTGTCAATAAATTTGTAAGTATAAAATCGTTTTTCGGAATTTAAAACTGCATTAAGTTCATTAAAAATGGTTTGTTTTTGAACTTGATTTAAGTTTAAAATCTGTTCATAAACACCACGTTGAAAATAGACATATTCTGCCATAAAATTCTCAAAAGTGTCTGTTCCGGCAAAATATTTTAAATCACCTTTAACAAATTTTAAATAAAAATTGGATGTTCTAAAATCAAAATAGCCATAATTGTAAACCAAATCAAAATTTTGAATACTATCCTGAACTCTAATCGCCGTATGTCCATAAATTGAATATAACTCATTTCCGGCGTCGCATGTTAAAATACTTATTTGTGCATTTTCTGAAAGTTTTTGAGCATTTATTTTTGAGAAAAAGCTCAAAAAACAATATAAAAGAAGGAAGATATATGAAACAGTAGTTTTTGAAATGTATTTTTTGACCATTTTAATTTAATTTTGAAACTTAAAATATTTATCTTCTAAAAATGTCTAAATCAACTTTTAGCGAAAAAATATTAGAATAAAGTGCAGCACTTTGGTCGCCTAAATCCGTTAAAGCGTAATCAATCTGAATACCTCGATATTTAAATCCAAGACCCATATTGGGCTGAAAACTTATTTCTTTTGTGTTATCAATAGCAGTGATATTTTGAAAATTTCCAACACCAGCTCTAAAAAAAACCAAATCGGTATAACCAAATTCAAAACCTAAAGACGGGTCAATACTAAATGCTTTTCCCGAAATAATGTCATTGGTTTGCTCAAAACGAAGGTTTAAATTGGCTGCTGTTAATAGGCTCATCTCATTGTGAAATTCGAATTTTTTAGAAATCCCAAATTGTGCTTTTGGCAAAGTAATTTCGGAACTTTCAGGCAAATCTTGATTTTTTCCAGGAATTGCATTTGAAATTTTCTTAAATTCGTCTTCATCAATGTTCCATATATTGTAGGTTGTGGTTATATCACGAAGCATTAGCCCAAAATGCCAATCGTTACGATCAAATTGTAAGCCAAAATCAAACCCAAACCCCCAGGAATTTGCAAATTTACCTATAACACGCTTTATGACTTTTGCATTTATTCCATATTGAAAACCTTCAATAGGAAGTCTTCGAGCATAAGAAAACGTAAATCCATAGTCTGCTGCAGAAAAAGTGTTAATATTGTTGTAGTTTATATTTCCTTGATTGTCAATAAGTTCAGTTGTATTCAAAATATTATCAACTCCAAATCTAATCAATGAAATTCCAAAAGCACTATTTTCGTCAATAGATTTTGCGTATGACAAATAGTCATATTGTGCGATATTTGCAAAATAACTGGCGTGCATCAAGGCTATTTGTTCATTTTTTAAATCTACAAGTCCAGCAGGATTCCAATAACCAGAATTCACATCTTTTGTGTGCGCAACGACTGTGTTTGACATTGCCAGTGCTGCAGCATCGACGCCGATATTCATAAATTCATTTGAATATTTACGAACGGTTTGACCTTGAATAAATCCAAAAGATACCAGACAAATACAGACAACAATTTTTTTCAAATTATTTTTTTAAACAGAGATTTATTTTGCAAAAGTAGAAATTTTAAGGTTAAAACTGAAAAATTCTAAAAACTAAACTAAAAACGCGCTTCTTTTTGAGTTATTGTACTAAATTTGTTTTCATAACTGAAAATTTTAAACCATGCTGTTAAAACGTCAAATTCCTAATATTATTACGCTTCTGAACTTGTTTTGTGGCTGTATTGCTTTAGTCTTTGCTTTTGACTCTAATTTTGAAATGGCGTTTTTATTTGTTTGTTTAGGGATATTTCTGGACTTTTTCGATGGTTTTTTTGCACGACTTTTTAAGGTCTCAAGCCCATTGGGACTTCAACTGGACTCTTTGGCAGATATGGTGACGAGTGGAGTTGTGCCTGGAACAGTTATGTTTTTTATGGTTTCAAATGCTTTAAATAATCCTGAAGTTGGTATTCAAAATTTTAAATTTTGGATTAGTCTTTCCGGATTTATAATTATTACGCTTGGCTCGTGTTATCGCTTGGCAAATTTCAATATTGACACACGTCAAACCGATTCTTTTATTGGACTTCCAACTCCTGCAAACGCACTTTTTATTTTGAGTTTACCTTTAATTTTGAAATATTCTGAAATCGAAATGGTTAACAATTTATTGCAAACTCCCATATTTTTGGTTGCGATTACATTATTGAGTGCTTTTATTTTGAATGCCGAAATTCCATTATTTTCTTTAAAAATAAAATCTTTTAATTTGAAAGACAATGGTTTAACACTGTTTTTTTTATCAGTTTCTTCAGTTTTGTTAATTTTATTTCAGTTTTTGGGGCTGGCAATGGTTATTGTTTTTTATGTTGTTTTGTCTGTTTTGAGTAATAATTATAACAAAAATCATATTTAAAACTCCAATTTCTTCTTTCGCAATTCAAAATTCTGTCCTAAATAGACGCGGCGTACCATTTCATCCTGAACCAAATCTTCGGGAATTCCTGCTTTTAGGATGCCACCTTCAAACATCAAATAGGTTTTATCGGTGATTGCCAAAGTTTCCTGAACGTTGTGATCTGTAATTAAAATACCAATATTTTTATCTTTCAGCTTACGAATAACACTTT
>ENA-OFCF01000408-OFCF01000408.1-metagenomes-genome-assembly--contig:-NODE-408-length-19364-cov-3.926407_pt1 | contig 19364 bp, 16 predicted proteins | sample MGYA00153387_OFCF01 | MGnify analysis MGYA00153387
CATGTAGACATTGGGTTTGCCTAATTTATTGGCCGAAGCATCGGCAATCAGCTCACGAACCACCGGAACTTTGGAATGGTCACTCACTGGAACGACGCGCACAACAACCACACCGGCGCCTACTGGCCCTAGTTCATCAGCAAGCAAACTCTCACCGGTGTTAGAGAACCCATAAATGGGGCCACGAAATCCCTTGTCACGCAAGTCCCTTATGACGCTAGCTGCACCCGTTGCGTCACTGATCAACAAAATAGCTTGAGGAAGAGCGGCCATCGCTGTGTCCACACTAGTCGCCAAATTGCCACCGACCATCGGTGATTTGACGACCAAATTCGCACCAAGTCGAATCATTGTCCGTTCTGCAGACTCCAAGGCGGCAACGGACTCGCCATCTGTCGCATGCAGAATTCCCAATCTGTTTGATCCTAGCGTTTGTGCATGACGGGTGATGGCACCTGCTTCCTCAGAGTAACCAGGTCGAATTGAGTAAATATTGGTATGCAATGAACCACGAAACTCGTCTGCCGCAGACATTGGTGCAAACAGTATGACATCAGTATTCTGGATTAGAGGATAAGCGGCTTTGACTTGGGGTGAACCGTAGAAGCCGAACAGTGACAACACCCCACGATCCAACAGTTTTTTGGTATTGGCGGCAGTATTTGCGGGTTTGCCACTGTCGTCCATTGTGACCAGCTCAATCCTGCGGCCGTTGACCCCACCAGAAGCGTTCACCCGGTCAAAATAAACCTTTGCACCTTCGTAAAACGGAACGGCAAGCCCTGACCCCGGACCCGTCAGCGCAACGGACTGACCCAGTAATATGCTGCTCCTGGTTACGCCGTCTTGGGCGTAGCTTGTGCCGCGAGCCAACATGAGCGCCAACACAACGACAACCATTGCAATAGTTTGAGGGAGCCTCATGATTTTTCTCCTGTAACGCCTGATGGCGAAAGTCTCGAAAATAGGAAGGAAACTGAAAAAAAAAAACAGTTTCCCAGCCTAGCCTGTAGTTCGTGTTCGGCGCCTATTTCTTGCACCTAGATTCAGCCACACTGGTAAACGCCTGATCTCCCGGCACCTTGGCGATTTGTTTGTAGTAATCCCACGGGCTGATTGACTCCTTGGGGCTCTTGACCTGGAACAAGTACATGTCATGAATCATGCGACCGTCAGCACGAATTTTTCCCTTCGTGTAAAAGTCGTTGGCTGGCTGACTTTTGAGTGCAGCCATGACTTTGTCTGCATCAGTAGTACGAGCAGCTTTGACAGCATTGAGGTAGGTGGTCGTGGCAGAGTAATCAGCTGCCTGCAAGCTGGAGGGCATACGCTTGTATTTTTCGAAAAACCTTTTGGCAAACTTTCGTGACGCGTCATCTTGATTCCAGTACCAGCTGTCGGCCAACTGTAGGCCTTCGGTATTTGACAGTCCCAGAACGTGAACGTCGTTGATGAAAACCAGCAAACCTGCAACCTTCATAGTCTTGGAAATTCCAAATTCCTTAGCAGACCTCATTGCATTGGTGAAATCACCACCCGCGTTGGCCATCGCCAAGATTTGCGCTTTGGAGCTCTGAGCCTGCAATAAGAACGAGGAGAAGTCTGCGGCACCCAAAGGATGTTTAACCGAACCTGCCACTATGCCGCCATTGGCCTTGACCACGGTGGATGCATCGCCTTCGAGCGAGTAGCCAAAGGCGTAGTCGGCCGTCAGGAAGTACCAGCTCTTGCCGCCGGCGTTGACCACCGCGTTGCCGGTGCCCTTGGCCAGCGCCACGGTGTCGTAGGCGTAGTGCACGGTGTAGGGGGTGCACTGTTCATTGGTCAGCGCCGACGTTGCCGCGCCGATGGAGATGAAGGGCTTCTTCTTTTCCAGCGCGATCTTGGCCATGGCCAGGTTGGTGCCTGAACTGGTCCCGCCAATCAGCATGTCCAGGCCCTGGGTGTCGAACCATTCACGCGCCTTGGCGGCGGCGATGTCGGGCTTGTTCTGGTGGTCGGCCACAACGAGCTCGACCTTTTTGCCGTTGATGGCGCCGCCCATGTCGGCAATGGCCATGCGGATGGCATCCGCACCGGCCGGGCCGTCGATGTCGGCATACAGGCTGGCCATGTCCGTGATCAGGCCGATGCGGATCACGTCACCCGATATTTGAGCCTGGGCGGGAGCGGCAGCGCCGAGCATGGCGGCGCAAGCCATCGTGCAGGCCAGGTTGCAGGCGGCGGCGATCTTCTTGAGTTTCATGGTGTTCGACTCCAATCGATATGTGAAAAAAAGTGCGAAGAGGGCGGGCCGTCTCAGACGCCCAGATATTCGTGCAGCCGCTCGGTATTGGCCGGCAACTGCGCCTGCGTGAATTCTTGCAGGATGCGGCCATGCTCCATGACGAAAAAGCGGTCGGCCAACGGTGCGGCAAAACGGAAGTTCTGCTCCACCATCACCACCGTATAGCCCTGCTTGCGCAGCGCCAGCACCATGGCGCCAAGCTTCTGCACGATCACCGGGGCCAGGCCTTCGGAGATTTCGTCGAGCAGCAGTAGCCGGGCGCCAGTGCGCAAAATGCGCGCTACCGCGAGCATTTGTTGCTCGCCACCCGACAGTCGCGTGCCAGGACTGCTGGCGCGTTCTTTCAGGTTCGGAAACATCGCGTAGATCTCATCAAGACTCATGCCGCCGGGTGCAATTGTGGGCGGCAGCATCAGGTTTTCCTCTGCGCTCAACGAGGCAAAAATCCCGCGTTCTTCCGGGCAGTAACCCACGCCAACACCCAATCTGGCAATCTTGTGTGCCGACATATTGATGGATTCTTCACCGCTGATCTTGATGGAACCTTTGCGTGCGCCCGTCAGGCTCATGATGGCGCGCATGGTGGTGGTGCGACCCGCACCGTTGCGACCCAGGAGCGTGACCACTTCGCCTTTGTTAACGGTCAGGTTAACTCCATGCAGTATGTGCGATTCACCATACCATGCGTGCAGGTCTTGTATTTTGAGGAGTTCTTGGGTCATGCAGGACTCCGCAGGGCCGCCCCAAGGCAGGCCTGAGCCCCCACGGGGGGCAGCGCATTACACAAAGTGAAAAGTGTGGGGGTCATATCAGTGGGCGCCGACAAGTTCTGTATTGGATGTACCCATATAGGCTTCAATGACCAGCGGATTTCTAGCCACCTCGTCATACGGACCATCAGCAATGATCGCTCCGCGTTGCAGTACCGTGATCCGGTCAGCAATGGACGACACCACATTCATGTTGTGCTCCACCATCAAAATAGTGCGGCCTCCAGAGACTTTTTTTATCAGCTGGGTGACGCGGTCCACATCTTCATGACCCATGCCCTGGGTTGGCTCATCGAGCAACATCAGCTCAGGTTCCAATGCCAGGGTGGTGGCCAGCTCTAACGCCCGTTTACGGCCATAAGGCAGGTTAACCGTCATCTCTTCAGCAAAGCTGCTGAGGTCTACCTCGGCAAGTAATTCGCGCGCACGTTCGTGCAGGTGGAAAAGTGAATCTTGCGGTTTCCAAAAATGAAATGACGTGCCGAGATTGCGCTGCAATGCTGCACGTACGTTTTCAAGCACGGTCATGTGCGGGAATACGGCTGAAATCTGAAACGACCGGACAATGCCGCGTCGGGCTGTCTGCGCAGGCTTCTCGTGGGTGATGTCAATGCCGTTAAAAGTAATGCTGCCACGCGTGGGCGGCAAGAACTTGGTCAGCAAATTGAAAAAAGTGGTCTTGCCTGCGCCGTTGGGCCCAATCAGTGCATGAATGTGTCCGCGCTGGACTTTCAGATCCACGTTATCGACGGCGACGAATCCCTTGAATTCTTTACTCAGACCACGCGTTTCAAGAATGAACTCAGATGACAAATGACTCTCCGTCGTGAAGTTGGGCCGAGGGCATGCTCAACCCCGCTGTATTTACACAGTGATCGTAAGCGTCTTTGAGACGCAGCACTACCGGGTAATACCATTAGTGGTCGTGCATCATGTGTGACTCTGAGTGACTTCAATCGGATTTAAATGCGTGTTGCATCATTTGACGAAATTTTAGTAATGCATTGTTTGGCTTAAGACGATTGCATCCATGCAACATTCAATGGCAAAAATATTTCTGGTTCGCCGGACTCAAGACCTACTGAGCGCGCATGGCTTTAGCCTGTAGACTTTTTCCGGCGCTTTTTGGCTCGACCCGAACTTGCGCCCGTGTCCCAATTTTTTTGCGGCTGAACTCTCCCTGCATACGGCTTTCGACGATGTACCGGCAAGACTTGTTGCGTCTGAAAAATTGTCGGCATTGAAAGACCTGGATACACGTGAAAGCTTCGCGCATTTTTTGCATTTACGTGTTGGACTGCTGGCACGCTGCAAGCGTATTGCCTGCAACTGTTCCCGCTCAGCGGGGCAGGCGAGGTCAACCATTCAGCCCTTGTTTGTTGACATTGCTGGTCGATGCCATCACGTACAGCATGTTTTGCGATGCAGCCGATGCGTATGAGGCCAGAGCACGCGAGATGTTGTCTCGAAGCCTGCGCATCAGCACGCAAAACGGCCAGGTTTTAAGCAGTTACCAGCCCACGCTGGACATGCTGAATGAAACTGGCGGCGTTGGCGATATTGGGCGAATTCTGGCAGAGGCCAAAGCACCTATGGCTACTGCCAACATGCCGGTGCTGACAGACGAGAACGCTGCCCCTTACTTTCAGCAGGCAGCAGGCCGATACACCTTCGTGCCAGACCTGACGCCTGAAGTGACCAGCGATTTAAGCCACGGCCTGACCTTCACCATGACCCGCGCCCGCTTCAGCCTCAGGGCACTGACCAGGGTGCTAGTGCAGTGGGTGCAGCATTTTTTGGTTCTGGCCGTTACCATCCGTCCTTTGCAAAAAATCCGCGAAGAAGTATGACGCTGGCATGTGGGGCTGTATGTGGAGTCGACCGCGCTGCTGAACGATCTGTACAAAGGCAGGAAAGTAGAACCTGCGCGTTTGCAGCGGCTGGTGAGCCTTTTCAGGCTAGATTTTGTTGACCCGCATGATGTGCGACCTGACGTGGCTGGCAAGCCGGTGTAACTGGATTTGATGATGAAGGCAGACGGCATCGTCAAGCTGAAACCGCAAAACCTGCTGGTTAATTTGCCACTGCGCGCTCTGGCTTAAAATAACTGGTTTCCCTATTTCAACCCGGAGCCCTTCATGCCCAAGAAAATCAGAGTCGAAGCCGACATCTGCGCCCCCAAGCCCATTCCGCCTAAAGGCCACAGCGCTTCGTCGCCACACGGCCAAAAAGTCAGCCTGGAGCGCGGCACATCTACCCGCAGCAAAAAGAACCCCGGCAAGCGGCCTAAAAAAGGCGGTTGACAGTTGTTTGCTTCGACTGATGCATAAAAGCGGCTTTTCAGGCCGCTTTTCCTTTTGGAGCTTTAAAAAGCCAGTAAATACGCTTTACTTAATGTAAAAACGGCTTTTAGTCCAATGGACTTTGGCGCAAGCAGCTACAAATTACATAGCATTTAAATTGAAAGCTTGCTGAAAGTTGCCCCAAGGCTTTGCAAAACTGATCCTTTCCGCTAAAGTCAAATCATGCGACTGTTAGGCAACCCGACTCCCGAAGTGCAATCCCGCACGGGCGTTGACGCGTTGCGTCAAGCCGCGGGCAGTGGATCAGCTGCCGTTAACACGATGAGGATGGCAAAAGGTGTTTACCGCTTCAAAACACACCAAGAGGCCAATGCGCATGCGGATGAAGCGCAAGTGCGTGCGATTGCCATCAATGTGGCGACGCGGCCGGTAACTGTTGCGTCCAGGACATGACCGAACATGAAAACGCAGCCTGATAAGGCATCTGCTGAAGGAAAAGTCCAGCAAGTACGCGCCGCCAGCTAGTAAGTGCGGAACGTCCGAATATTGCAAAGATAAGTGATGAGGGTCAAAAATGCTTTTTACTTTTTCACGATTTTTTCTCATCACCCTTTTTGCGCTGGCCGCCGCGATACCTGTTTTTGCTGACCATGAGTCAGCGCCTTCTATCCTGGAGCAGCCTGAAAAATTCAAGGCGTATATGCACGCACTCAAGCCATCGGATGTGCCCAAGCCCTTGAAAACCAGTCAAAACAATGCGCTCAGTGCACGTCTAAAGATGGCAAGCAGTGACATTGAGGTGCGCGTCTTCTCTGTGCTGGTTCTTGAAAATGGTGAAATTGCCCACGAGAACTATGCCAACGGCGCAATCGCGGAGTCGCAGCTAAATTCTTACTCAATGGCTAAAAGCTTCACCTCGCTTGCGGTCGGTGAGGCGCTGTGCAGCGGAAAAATTAAAAGCCTCGATGATTTGGCTGTCAGTTACGTCCCTGAACTTGCAGGTACGGTGTACGGTGCGGCGAGTATCAAAAACTTGCTCCGCTACACCAGCGGCGGGCCTGACCCCGGAGGTACCGGGTATTCGGGCATTCATGATGCAACTGTGTTGCGTGCCATGTTGACCGGACAAATCAGCTTGCTGGACATGATCAAGACACAAGGCACTCCAGGTCGATTCAAGCCGGGCGAAAAATTCATTTACAACGGCCTTGATTCGGAAACACTCAGCCTGGTGATCAGATCAGCCACAGGCATGTCGTTGCCACGCTGGTTTGAGTCAACCGTATGGCAAAAAGCGGGCGCAGAGTTTGCGGCCAGCTGGCGAGTGGACAAAGAAGGCAATGGCATTGCTGAGGCCTTGGCCTATGTCAGTCCACGCGACTCAGCGCGGATCGCCTTGTATGTTTTGGAGCGGTTAAGTGGCAAATCGGTGGACGCCTGCATGAATGCTTACATTCGCGAGGCCGCCTCACCCCTGGTCGCAAAAGCCTATTGGAGTGCAGCGCCCTTTTGGGGTTATGGCATTCATACTGGTGCAGACGGGAACACATGGTTTTTCGGACACGGTGCGCAAAGAATCGGAATCAACGGAAAAACAGGGCGCGTTTTGGTTGTCAATGGTTTTAAACATTGGCCGGAATTCGACGTCAGCATGCAGAGACTGCTGGCGACCAAATAGTTTTAATTAGCAGCACCAAGGTTACATATTCCGCCGATACTGCCCACCCACCTCAAACAGCGCATTGGTAATCTGCCCCAGCGAACAAACACGCACCGCGTCCATCAGCACTTCAAACACGTTGGCATTGTCAATCACGGCTTTTTGCAAGCGTTTGAGCATGGCGGGTGATGCGGCAGAATGCTTGGCGTGGAATTCATCCAACCGTTTTAGTTGACTCTGCTTTTCTTCTTCGGTTGACCGAGCCAGCTCCAGTTTGTCTTGCACTGCATCCCCATTCGGGTTGCGGAAGGTATTGACGCCGATGATCGGCAGCTCACCCGTGTGTTTCAGCATTTCGTAGTGCATCGATTCGTCCTGAATCCGGCCGCGCTGGTAGCCGGTTTCCATCGCGCCCAGCACGCCGCCGCGTTCGGCAATGCGTTCAAACTCTTGCAGCACCGCTTCTTCAAGCAGCTCGGTCAGCTCTTCGATGATGAAGGCGCCTTGCGTGGGATTTTCGTTTTTGGCCAGTCCCCATTCGCGATTGATGATGAGCTGAATCGCCATCGCCCGGCGTACTGATTCTTCGGTCGGCGTGGTGATGGCCTCGTCAAATGCGTTGGTGTGCAGGCTGTTGCAGTTGTCGTAAATTGCAATCAGCGCTTGCAGTGTGGTGCGGATGTCGTTGAACTGAATTTCTTGCGCGTGCAAACTGCGGCCGCTGGTCTGGATGTGGTACTTCAACTTTTGGCTGCGTTCGTTGGCGCCATACTTTTCTTTCATCGCCACGGCCCAGATGCGGCGCGCCACGCGGCCCATCACCGTGTATTCAGGATCCATGCCGTTGCTGAAGAAGAACGACAGGTTAGGCGCGAAGTCGTCAATGTGCATGCCGCGCGCCAGATACGCTTCAACAAAGGTAAAGCCGTTGCTCAAGGTAAAGGCGAGCTGCGAAATCGGGTTGGCACCCGCCTCGGCAATGTGATAGCCGCTGATCGACACGCTGTAAAAGTTGCGCACCCGGTTGTGCACAAAGTACTGGGCAATGTCGCCCATCACTTTCAGGCTGAACTCGGTGCTGAAGATGCAGGTATTTTGGCCCTGGTCTTCTTTCAAAATGTCAGCCTGCACCGTGCCGCGCACGTTTTCTTGCACCCATTCGCGGATTTTTTCTGTCTCGGTGGCGGTGGGGTCGCGGCCATTGTCGAGTTTGAACTTGTCCATGTTCTGGTCAATGGCGGTGTTCATGAACATGGCCAGAATGCTGGGCGCTGGGCCGTTGATGGTCATGCTGACGCTGGTAGTAGGGCTGCACAAATCAAAGCCGCCGTACAGCACCTTCATGTCATCGAGTGTGGCAATGCTCACGCCGCTGTTGCCGACCTTGCCGTAAATGTCTGGCCTTACGCCTGGGTCATTGCCATACAGCGTGACCGAGTCGAACGCGGTCGACAGCCGCTTGGCCGCCATCGCTTCGCTGAGCAACTTGAACCGCGTGTTGGTACGAAACGGGTCGCCTTCACCGGCAAACATGCGGGTCGGGTCTTCACCCTCACGCTTGAAGGCAAACGTGCCAGCGGTGTAGGGGTAGCTGCCGGGCACGTTGTCCAGCATCAGCCACTGCAGCACCTCGCCGTCGTCATGGTATTTGGGCAGGCTGACCTTGCGAATCGGTGTACCTGAAAGGGACTTTGTAACGAGCGTTGTACGGATTTCCTTGTCGCGAATCTTTACGACGTATTCGTCACCCGCATAAGCCGCCTGCATGTCAGGCCATTGAGCGAGCAGGGCGCGTGCGTCAGCATCCATACGTGCCTTGCGGTGGCCAGCCAGATCAAGTGCGGCTTCAGCGGCAGGGGCGCGGCCAGGCTTGTCAATTTTCAGCATGGTAGCAGCGGCTTTGAGCTGTTGCACTTCACGCGCGAGCTGACCTTGCGCGATGGCGCGCTTTTTATAGCTGCGTACCGTGTCAGATATTTCAGCCAGGTAACGCGTCCGCGCGGCGGGCACGACCGGGGTCTGGTTGGTGCTGTGCCGCACGTCTGCTATGGGCAGTGTGCCGTCTGTCAGTGTCAAACCCAGCTCTTGCAAACGAGGCTTCATGGCCTGGTACAGCGCAGTCACACCATCATCGTTAAAGCGCGCAGCCATAGTGCCAAACACAGGCATTTGGTCAGCAGGCGTGCCCCAGGCTTCCTTGTTACGCTGTACTTGCTTGGCCACATCGCGCAGTGCGTCGAGCGAGCCTTTGCGGTCAAACTTGTTGATGGCAACAAACTCCGCAAAGTCCAGCATGTCGATTTTTTCCAACTGGCTGGCTGCACCAAACTCGGGTGTCATCACGTACATCGGTACATCCACATGCGGCACGATGGCGGCGTCGCCCTGGCCAATACCGGAGGTTTCGACCACGATCAAATCAAAGCCTGCACACTTGCAGGCGGCAATCACGTCGGGTAGCGCTTTGCTGATCTCACTGCCGAACTCTCGTGTCGCAAGGCTGCGCATGAAGACGCGGGGCCCTGCCGACCATGGGTTAATCGCGTTCATGCGGATACGGTCGCCTAAAAGCGCGCCGCCGCTTTTGCGGCGTGATGGGTCGATGCTGATCACGGCAATGCGCAACACATCGTTTTGATCCAGCCGCAATCGGCGTATCAGCTCATCTGTCAATGATGACTTGCCGGCACCGCCGGTACCTGTAATACCTAAAACTGGTATCTTTTTAATAGCTGCTTGCGCCCGTATTTGTCGGGCTACAGCCTCATTTACTTTATCGTTCTCTAGAGCCGTGATGAGTTGCGCCAGCGCCCGCCAAGCTGCTTCAGTGTGCCCTGCGACAGCATCAATAGTGGCGGGCGCATAGCCGGTCAAATCCTTGTCGCAGCGCATCACCATCTCGCCAATCATGCCGGCCAGGCCCATTTTCTGGCCGTCTTCGGGGCTGTAAATGCGCGTCACGCCGTAGGCATGTAATTCCCTGATTTCTGGCGGCACAATAACACCGCCTCCGCCGCCAAACACCTGAATGTGCGCGCCACCCCGGCTTTTAAGCAAATCGACCATGTATTTGAAATACTCGACATGGCCACCTTGGTAGCTGCTAATAGCAATGCCCTGAGCGTCTTCTTGCAAAGCCGCCGTCACCACCTCATCCACACTGCGGTTGTGCCCCAGGTGAATGACTTCGGCACCCATGCTTTGCAAAATGCGCCGCATGATGTTGATGGCAGCATCGTGCCCGTCAAACAGGCTGGCTGCCGTGACAAAGCGTACCTTGTGCGTGGGGCGGTAGCTGGCCAGGGCTTTGTACTCTGCGGACAAGTCGGTCATGGTGGTGTCTCTTTAATGCAATCGTTTGATTGACGTTTACGTCAACGTCAATGTCGATCTTACTCGCATTGAACAAAAAAAAGGGCGCCTTGGCGCCCTTGGTAAATATCAACAGCTTGTTTTTAACCGTACAGATATTTGGGCAGCCACAGTGTCAGCCCTGGCCAGATATACATCAGCACCATGCACAAAATCACGATCAGCATATACGGCATCATGCCGGCAAAAATCTGGTTGAGTGTGACGTGCGCCGGCGACACCCCTTTCAAATAGAAAGCAGACATGGCAACCGGAGGTGATAAAAACGCCGCCTGCAAGTTCACAAACACCAGAACCGCAAACAGCAGCGGATCGATCTGGAAGTGAGTCAGCAAGGGCAAAAATATCGGCACAAAAATCACGATGATTTCGGTCCACTCCAGTGGCCAGCCCAGCACAAAAATAATGGTCTGCGCCAACAGCAGGAACTGAAGCGGCGTCAGGTCCATGCCCAGCACCCATGTCTCTACCAGGCGCTGGCCACCCAAAATGGCGAACACGGCTGAAAAAAGAGCGGAGCCCACAAACAGCCAGCACACCATGGACGTGGTTTTAGCCGTCAGAAATACCGCTTCCTTGATCTTCTGAAAATTCAGCGTTCCGGCTTGCCAGGCCATCAAGAACGCGCCGGCTGCTCCAACAGCCGCCGACTCAGTAGCCGTGGTGATACCAAACAAAATAACACCGAGCACAATGAACGTCAGAATCGCCAGTGGTGCAACTGAGTAAATCAGCATCGAGACAATCTCATATTGCTCGGCATCAAACTTGAAATAGTAGTACACCAGCAATGCCGCAACCAGCAGGCAAACGATAAGAAAGCCGTTGTAAAACCCATCTGGCACAGCCTCGGTTTTGGGCGCATTGGTGGCTTCACCAACGCCCATTTCTTTGAGTGGCTCATCGGTGCTTTTGGTGGTGTTGGGCTCTGAGCCCGGCGGTGCCTGTAAGCCGCTTTCTGCAGGCGGTTCCTGGACTCCACCACCACTGGCAGGGGGCTCCTGCACGCCACTGCTCTCCTTCGGCGGCTCTTGTACGCCGCTTCGCTCCTGTGGCGGCTCTTGCACACCGCCACTGGTACCTGGGATGCCAGCAGAACCTGATTTTTGAGCCATTTGCTCAGCCACTACTGGGGCTGCTTCATTGTCTTTTTGCGAATGAATCGTGACATACCACCACACCGCGCCCAGCGTCACGGCGGCCAGGATGACTGGTGCCAGCGCACGTGTCAAAGCTGCCGGTAAGTGCCACCACTTCAAGCTGACCCCTGCAACATCACCGCGCAGCGCCTTGCTGGGTGACACAACGGCCATCGCCAGCGCGGGCAGCATGTAGCGCGAATAGCTGTTCGAGATATGCGCAACCCACGGGGTGATCGCCGCTCTCATCTGCTCAGGCGGCAATTTGGGCGCGATTTTGGGGTTGATCAGGCACCAGCCAATGACGTACACCAGGTACAAAAAGGCCAGGAAAAACCCGGGGAACATGGCCGCTGCATACAGCTTGACGACTGACTGCCCAGCGACTGCGGCATACACAATGATCATGACTGACGGCGGAATCAAAATACCCAGCGTACCGCCAGCGGTGATCACGCCCGCTGCCAGGCGAGTGTCATAGCCCGCGTTCAGCATGGGCCGCATGGCAATCACGCCCATCAGCACCACCACCGCGCCGACCAAGCCGCTGGCAATGCCCCAAAAGGTGCAAATGACCAGCGTGGTTACAGCCAGCGAGCCGGGCAGTTTGCGAAAAGCCAGTTGCACGCTGTGAAACATTTTGTCGACCAACGCGCCGCGCTCCATCACGTAGCCCATCAGCACAAACAGCGGGATGGACAGCAGCACATCGTTGTTCATGGCACCAAAAGCGCGTTGCACCATCAACGGGAAAATTTTGTTGTCGAGCCATGGCATTGACGGGTCGTAGAACGCAACAAATCCAAACAACATGCCCAGCCCCATCAGGGTAAAAGCAGTCGGAAACCCCAGCATGATCACCACAATGATCAGGCACAGCATCGTCAAACCCAAAGCAGCATTGCTCATCACATCAACCCTTCATTCCAGCAGATTTTTCAATCGCCATGCGCTTGGTCTCATCATCAACATCGTCGCTTCCCTCCAGCTGCTGAGCCACAACATCGGACTCTCTCGCGTCTTTCAGGCGCGGTGTCCAGGCACCTGTTTTCAGGCAAACAATACAGCGGATGATTTCCGAAATACCTTGCATCAGCACCAGCGCACCGGCAAACGGAATCATGAACTTGAACGGATACACCGGAAGCGGGTCGGCGTTGAAGGTCTGCTCGTTGATGGCTGCAGAGTCTTGAAAATAAGACCAGCCAGCCCACGTCAGCGCTGCAATGCCCGGCAGAAAAAACACGAGGTACAAAGCAAGGTCAATACTGGCCTGAGTACGCGGCTTGAAGTTACCGTATAAAAAATCGCCCCGCACGTGGCCGTCCTGCGCCAGCGTATAAGCGCCGCACATCATGAAAAGCGTGCCGTAAAGCATGTTGCTGGCGTCAAACACCCAGGCGGTGGGTGCGTTTAGCGCATAGCGCTTGAAAACCTCAGCGACAACCAGCAGCATGAGCGCCACTATCAGCCAGGCAAAGGCCTTGCCCACCCACATGCTGATACGGTCAGCGGAGTGCAAAAGCGTTTGTATTTTCATCGTTTTCAACTTCTTAAAAAGCAAACCAGCCACACGGTTTCCCGAAGTGGCTGGTCACAGGAAACATTCAATTGTTTCAATACTCGACTAAACCTGAGTCAAGCTTTCATCAAGCCTTTTTCGTGCCCTTGGCAAAGTAATGGTTGTAAGCCATTTTGAAGTCCACCTGGTAGTCGTTTTGCCACTGGCCAGCACGCTCGGCGTAGGCTTTTTGCGAGTCAAGAATTTTCTTGAACATGGCGTTTTCAGAGCCTTTTTTATCAATGATTTTGTCCCAAGACGCCAGCTGCGCTTTCAAAATCGCATCGGGTGTTTTGTAGAACTTGATGCCCTGCTTTTTCAGTTCGATGTAATCTTTGGAGTTGCGTTCAATGGCTTTCCAGCTCATATCAGCGCTCGACGCTTGCACCGCGTAGTCGATGATCGATTTGAGCTCTGCTGGCAAGGCATTTAACTTGCCCTTGTTGAACAAGATTTCAAACTGCTCGCCAGACTGGTGGAAGGACTGCAACATGCAATTTTTAACCACATCAGGAAAGCCCAACAAACGGTCAGACGTAGCGTTGTTAAACTCCGCCGCGTCCAGCAGGCCGCGGTCAAGCGCCGGAATAATTTCGCCGCCTGGCAGCGGGTTAACGGCTGCGCCCATGTCGGTGTACATGTCAACGGCCAGGCCGACGGTGCGGAACTTCACGCCCTTGAGCTGCGCCACGTTGGAAATCGGCTTTTTAAACCAGCCAAACGGCTGCGTCGGCATGGGGCCGTACAGGTAAGACACCACGTCCATGTTCATACTCTTGTAGATTTCTTCCAGCAGGGCCTTGCCGCCGCCGTAGTTGTGCCAGGCCAGCACCATATTGGCGTCCATGCCAAAAGCTGGACCTGAACCCCACAGTGCCAGCGCGTTGTTTTTGCCGTAGTGGTAAGCCACCACACCGTGGCCGCCGTCCAGCGTGCCTTTGTTGACAGCTTCCAGCAACTGAAATGCTGGTACGACAGAGCCGGATGGCAGCACTTCAATTTTCAGCTTGCCGCTGGCCATGGCGTTGACTTTGCTTGCAAAGTCGTTGGCATATTCATGAAAAAGGTCTTTGGCAGGCCAGGTACTTTGAAAGCGCAAAGTTGTTGTTGTTTGCGCAGTGGCAATCATGGGCGCTGACATCGCGCCAGCTGCAACGGCCGCGCCTTTCAAGAGGCTACGGCGGCGGGGAATATTTGTGGTCGGCATGTCTTGTCTCCGGGTAGTTGATAGAAGGTAAGCATGCACATCATCCATCAGGTCATCGCCGGATGGAAGAGGGTTTTTACCAAGACTTGAGGTGGAAGCCTCGTGCATCAGTTGACTCCAAAATTACTGGATGATCAAGCCCCTCAATGCAGGATCTCCGGGTGGAAAGCGCAGCTTGAGCCCCAGCAGTGTGTCGCGCAAGAGGGTGGCAATCATCAAATTGCGATGCGTTTTTGAATTGGCAGGCACAACCGTCCACGGTGCCCATGGCGTGCTGGTGGCGTTCAGCAGCGCTTCATAGGCTTTTTGGTACGGCTTCCACTGCTTGCGCGACTCAATGTCGCCAAGTGCAAACTTCCAGTGTTTGGTTTCATCGTCAATGCGCTCCTGCAAGCGCTCACGTTGTTCGTCAAAACCGATGTGCAGCATGAACTTCAAAATCACCGTGCCGTTCTCCGTCAGCATTCGTTCAAAGTCATTGATTTGGGCAAAACGCTCGGCTGTCTGCTTGGCGGTGATCCAGCCATTGACGGGCGGCACCAGCACGTCCTCATAGTGGCTACGGTTAAAAATCACGATCTCTCCAGCAGCAGGCATGCTCTCGTGAATGCGCCACAGATAGTCGTGACCACGCTCTTCTTCGTTGGGTGCTTTCCATCCGACAGTGTGTACGCCCAGCGGGCTCATGCGGTTAAAAACGCCACGCACCGTACCGTCTTTGCCCGAAGTGTCTGTACCTTGCAAAACCACCAGCAGCTTGAAGCGTTTGTCTGCGTAAAAAAGATTCTGCAAACCATCCAGTTCACTGGCCAAAGCTTCAGTCGCCGCCATGTCGGCCTGCTTGTCACCGCTTGAATACGGTTTGGCGGCCGGGTCAAAGTTTTTGAGTAAACGCTTTTTTGCCAAGGGCAACTGCCATGCGGCTGATAACTTGCTCATCAATTTCTCCTGTGATGTGTGGGGTGCGACGTTCTGACCTGACTATATGACGGTATCCGCTGAAAGCTACACTTCAGCTTTTATGGCGTGTGTGGGGTAAAACTGTGCCTTCTGATGTGAATGATTCGGCTCTTGGCTACGCAGGTGATGTGACGGTACTCCAGGCTTTTGAATGGATGCGCGACGGGCAAGCGGTGTTGGTAGACATTCGCACGGATGCTGAAAGAGTCTGGGTCGGGTTTGTGCCGGGCGCTGTACCGTTGGCCTGGAAGCAATGGCCAGGCATGCAAATCAGCCCGGAGTTTGACCGAGGCATTACCGCCCTTGCCACTGGCGGCAAAAAGCTGCTGCTGTTGTGCCGCAGCGGCATTCGCTCCATCGCCGCAGCCAAACGCGCCACCGAGCTGGGTCTGCAGGCCTACAACATTCTGGAAGGTTTTGAGGGTGATGCCGATGCAAATGGGCAGCGCGGCAAAACCGGGGGCTGGCAGTTTCATGGGTTGCCTTGGCAGCAGGATTGAACAGCCAGCAGCCTTGAAAGGGAAAACCTCTAGCTTGCAGTGCCGTTAAGCCTCCTAATCCTGTTCATAATCCCGTCACATGACCCTTCTTGCACTTGATGTTGGCAACACCCGCCTGAAATGGGCGCAGTACGATTCGACTTCACCTGGTGCCAAGTTGCTGGGGCAGGGCGCAGTGTTTCTGGAAAACATCGACAAGCTGGCTGACGGCGACTGGAGCGCCATTGCCCCGCCAGGCAAAATTTTGGGCTGTATTGTGGCGGGTGACGCCATCAAGCGCCGCGTGGTGGAGCAGCTGGAACTGTGGGATGTCGCGCCGCATTGGGTGATATCTGGCCCGCAAGAAGCTGGCGTGACCAACGGCTACGACCACCCGGCCCGGTTAGGTGCTGACCGCTGGGTGGCCATAATTGGTGCGCGGCATCGGTTGCTTAAAAAAGCGGTCAGCAAACCCTGCATTGTGGTCATGGTGGGCACAGCGGTGACGGTAGAAGCGATTGACGCATCCGGTAAATTTTTAGGCGGCATCATCTTGCCGGGCCACGGCATCATGCTTCGCGCGCTTGAGTCGGGTACGGCGGGTTTGCATGTGCCGACGGGAGAGGTGTGCGACTTCCCGACCAATACCAGCGATGCATTGACCAGCGGCGGAACGTTTGCCATTGCCGGTGCGGTGCAGCGCATGGTTGACAACCTCACCCGGCATTGCGGCCAGGCGCCGGTGTGCATCATGACAGGCGGCGCGGGCTGGAAGATGGCGCCCAGCATGTCGGTTGAAGTTGAACTGGTTGAAAGCCTGATTTTTGACGGCTTGCTGGAGATTGCGCAGCTCAGGTTTGGTGCTTGAGTTTGATTGAATTGCTATTATTTTAATAGCTGATTGCGCCCGTATTCATTGGCTTATAGGCCAAAAAGACACGTAAAAGTAGCCTAAAAGGCTTTCAAAAAGCTCAAACGGCTTAAAAAACCCGCAAACAGCTTTCTACTCACCCCAGGGCAGCATCAGCGTTACCAAGGACAGCTTGGCAAATTCGGGCACGAACTCGTCAATGATGCGCTGCGGCTCGGGGCACAGCAAGCTGTCGGTAATGACGCCAAACTGCACGCCGCCGCCGTAGCTGAGGATGGACACACCCAGCCCGACATCGCCTGACTGCGGTACCCAGAACATGCTTTGCTCCAGCGTGCTGCCGCAAAACTTGAGCTTGTCACGCGGGCCGGGCACGTTGGTCATGACGGCCGTGGTTTTTTTGGCGAAGATGTTCAGCATCATGTCTTGCGCGGGCTTGATCAATAACCCGGCGACAGCCAGCAAGCTGAACGCCAGCAGCGGCTGGTAGCTGCCTTTGAGCGCAGCCATGCGGCGACGCACTTCATAAACACGCTCAATCGGGTTGGCCACCCCAATCGGCAGCACCAGCGGCACCAGGCCAAAGCGGTTGCCCAGCTTATAGGCTTGGTCCAGTGGCCGTAAATTAACCGGTACCATGGCACGAATCTCCTGGCCTGCCACGTCGTCGCCATGCGACTTTAAATATTCACCCAGCGCCCCTGCCACGCAGCTTAAAAGCACATCGTTGATGGAGCAGTTCAGCGCCTTGCCAACGGCTTTGACTTCGTCCAGTGGAATCGGCTGACACCAGGCGACTTTTTTGCTGCCACCGGGTTTGCCTTTGAGCCGGGTGGGCGAGTCGTTGGGCATGAGCGCCAGCGCGGCAGAGTCTTTGAGCACCTGCAGCATGACTTTGGCCATGTCCACCGAGCCCGATAAGCCTTTTTCTACGCCCTTTTCCATGCCCTTTTTGGGGTCACCCAACATCCCCAGCGAGCGGGCTGCGCTTTCGCCCACCGCGCCCAGCGCCTTCACGGTGATGTCGGTAAACGGTTTGAGCAGCGTGTCGGCAATCCAGTCTTCGGCGCTGTTGACGACGGCTTCTTTTTTGCGGCGCTCTGGCGGCGGCGCACCGCCATCGACCATCGACATGGTGACCGATATCAGCGCGATACCGTCAGCAATGCAATGGTGAATACGCACCACCATGGCGCTGCCCTTCACACCGTCAGGACCCAGGTAGTCTTCAATCAAATGGATTTGCCAAAGCGGGCGATTCGGGTCCAGCCGCTGGGTAGCCAGCGCAGCCACGCGGTCTTGCAGCGCCTCCTGCTGATGACCGCCCTTGGCCGCTTTTGGCAAAGTCTCCAGCACCACGTGGTTGGCCAGGTCAAATTTGCGGTCGTTCACCCAAGTCGCGCCAGCGGCGTCTTCCATCACCCGCTGCTTGAAGCGGTTGTATTTGAGCAAGCTGTTTTCAATTCGCTCGCACACCGCTGCGTGCTTGACGCCAGGTGCCAGTTGCCACACGCCCATGATCATCATCAAATTCGCGTCGCAATCCATCCGCAGCCAGGCAGTGTCAACCTTGGTCATGCGCTCCCCGCTGATGCCCAGCGTGCCCGCCACAGCGCGTTTGACGTTTCTTTGGACTTTGTTAGCCACGTCGCTGGCGATGTCCTGCGCGACTGTTCTACTGTTTTTTATGCGAGTGACCATGCCTGTCTTTCTGCAACAAATCTGCCCCATGGGGTTAGCCAGCTATTTTGCAGGCAATCAGGTCGGTAAGATACTGGGCAGATACCCGAATTTTTTGCCCAAGCCAAAGGCAGAACCATTTTTTTAACCTGGAGCATTCTCATGTCAGCACTGAAAACCGCCTTTGACAAAGCCATGGCCGACTCAAAAAACCTGAGCGAACGGCCCGACAACGCCACGTTGCTCAAAATTTATGCTCTTTACAAGCAGGGCAGCACCGGCGACAACGAAGAGAAAAAGCCTGGCTTTACCGACATGGTGGCACGCGCCAAATGGGACGCCTGGGCCAAGCTCAAAGGCACGCCAACCGATGACGCGATGCAGCAGTATGTGGATTTGATTGCTGAATTGGGCTAGGGCTTGCAAGGTGCGAAGCGTGCCAGAAAAGCTCTAGGGTTTGATGTAACCATAGCGCTCGCGCACCTGAAGCTGGCCGATGCGCACCACACCTGACGGCGTGAAATCTGAATCGAGGGTAAATTGCTCCTTTTTGAGGTTGCGATTTTTGAGGGTGATTTCGCAAATCTCAAAACGCACGCCTCTGGACTTCAAGGCGCTTACCAAAGACGCATAGTCCACAGCCGGATTTTTTATGTCTTTGGCGCCTTCCATTAAAAAATCCACTCCTTCGGAATGAGTCACTACAACGATTTTCGTATCCGGGGCTACGTCCAGATGGTTACGCAGGTTGCGCAGCGCCTTGGTAGCTTGTAGTTCTGCGTTGTCGATGTGATAAACGATTTTGTCCTGCGCAATAACTGACGCGCAAGCAGTTGCAAAAACCAGCAACGCAAAAAAAGATTTAAGAAAAGGCCGCATGCGAAAGCTCCGGTTGATGGTGTTGTGAAAGCGCGAACGGTAAAGCCAGGTAATCAGTGCGCCGCGATATCGTAGGCTGAGCCAGTGAACCATGGATGCCCGTAATTCTGCTGTCGCTGTAACAGCGGCGTTTTACGGTGGTTTTTTGAAATCGCACGTTGCCTGTTTAACTTTTTACTCGCTGATCTGAGTATTG
>ENA-OFCF01000409-OFCF01000409.1-metagenomes-genome-assembly--contig:-NODE-409-length-19346-cov-4.804572_pt1 | contig 19346 bp, 21 predicted proteins | sample MGYA00153387_OFCF01 | MGnify analysis MGYA00153387
GCAGATATTGATTCTGTTCCTTTACATTTGGTCCGATAGTAGTGGGGTTTAACGCACCCGCGTTTGTCGCTCTCGCAATCTTTTTTTCTCGGTAACTGCATACTATGGCCTAAAGCTCTACGTTCCCCTAATCCGTAGCCCTTTATGGACCTTTTGCAACCGAGCGACTCCGCGCTCATCTCGCTTTACCTGGCTGGCCAGGAATCCGCCTTCGCCATCCTGTTGGAGCGGCATCGCAGTCGTGCGTTCACGACCATCCTCCTCATCGTGCGCGACGAGGACGTGGCCGAGGACCTGTTGCAGGACACCTTCATCAAGGCCATTCACACCCTGAAAAGTGGCCGCTACAACGAAGAGGGCAAGTTTGCCCCCTGGATTTGCCGCATTGCCCACAACCTGGCCATCGATTCGTTCCGGCGCGGCAAGCGGATGCCCCACATCAGCCTCACCGACAACGACCGACTCGCCAATACCCTTACCATCGCCGACGACGGCCCGGACGATATTCTGTCCCGCGAAGAAACCCATACGCGCCTTCGGGCGTTAATTCAGCAATGTCTTGGCCGTTGAATAGCACTTGGCCGGACGTTATCTCATAGCCTTCGCGGCCCGATAACACATAACCAAGCGTTGATTTCCCAGCACCGTTCGGGCCCATAATGGCGTGCACTTTGCCAGCTTCAAGCGAAAGGTTAAAGCCCTTCAGTATTTCTTTGCCATGCACGCTGGCGTGTAAATTTTTAATTTCTAACATAATATTCTCTTGATAATTCAGATTTAACCAACTGCGCCTTCAAGGCTAACTTCCAATAATTTTTTTGCTTCCACCGCAAATTCCATAGGCAATTCTTTAAACACCTGTTTGCAAAAACCATCAACAATTAATGACACCGCATCTTCTTGATTGATGCCACGCGCGCGGCAGTAAAAAAGTTGGTCATCGGAAATTTTCGACGTGGTGGCTTCATGTTCCAAAACAGCGCTCGGGTTTTTCACTTCGATATACGGAAAAGTGTGCGCGCCGCAGCGTTTGCCAATTAATAATGAATCGCATTGGGTGTAGTTGCGTGCACTGTCGGCACTGGCTTCAATTTTCACTAAGCCGCGGTACGTGTTTTGCCCGCGCCCAGCGCTAATGCCTTTGGCGATAATTTTGCTTTTGGTATTTCGGCCAATGTGAATCATTTTAGTGCCGGTGTCAGCTTGCTGATAATGGTGCGTTAATGCCACCGAATAGAACTCGCCCACTGATTCATCGCCGAGCAATACACAGCTTGGGTATTTCCAAGTAATGGCGGAGCCAGTTTCAACTTGTGTCCATGAAATTTTGCTTTTAAAGCCGCGGCATTCACCGCGTTTGGTAACGAAGTTGTATATACCGCCAACGCCATTTTCATCGCCTGGGTACCAATTTTGCACCGTGGAATATTTAATCTCAGCACGATCCAAACAGACTAATTCAACAACCGCCGCGTGCAATTGGTTTTCATCGCGCATAGGTGCGGTGCAGCCTTCCAAGTACGACACATAGGCATCATCTTCACAAATGATAAGCGTGCGCTCGAATTGCCCGGTGTTGATGGCGTTAATGCGGAAGTAGGTTGATAGTTCCATTGGGCTACGTACGCCTTTAGGGATAAACACAAAACTTCCGTCAGAAAATACCGCCGAGTTTAATGCTGCAAAGTAGTTGTCGCCGGTGGGCACTACTGAGCCTAGGTATTTTTGGATAAGCTCTGGATGCTCTTTTACGGCTTCAGAGAACGAGCAAAAAATAATGCCTTTTTCAGCCAATTCTTTTTGGTAAGTGGTGCCAACCGACACCGAATCAAACACCGCATCAACTGCCACGCCTGCTAAGCGCGCACGTTCATGCAGCGGCACACCGAGTTTCTCGTAGGTTTCCAACAGCTTTGGGTCCACTTCATCAAGTGATTTATATTTTACTTTCGGAGCCGCAAAATAACTGATGGACTGAAAATTAATCGGCGCAATATTTAGCTTGGCCCATTCTGGCGGGGTCATGGTTAGCCAATGCCGATACGCTTTCAAACGCCATTCGGTTAGCCATTCTGGCTCTTCTTTTTTGTGCGAAATAAAGCGCACCACATCTTCATTTAAGCCGGGCGGTAAGGTGTCGCTTTCAATATCAGTTACAAAACCCGCATCGTAGCGGCGATCAAGTTGCCGTTCAAGTTCAGTGCGTTCAATGGCCATAATTATGCCTTTGTCAGTTTCATCGGAATGGATTTTGGTTTATTACCACTTAATTCTGCGATGGATACAGATTTTAAAGTACTGGCAATAACATCATTTATTTTTTGCCATTGGCTTTGAATACCGCAATGGGTTTCGTGTTCGCATTGGCTGTGTTCGCCCGAGCATTCGGTCATGCCTAAACGGCCTTCCATCGCTTCAACCACTGCAAATAAATTAATTTGCGTTGCAGGCAATGCTAAACGGTAACCACCTTGGCTTCCGCGAAAACCTGCAATTAAGCCAGCATGCGCCAGAGGCTTTAACACTTTGCTGACTGTGGTAATTTCTAATTTAGCCAACTCCGCCAGTTCGGTTGCGCTATGCACACGGTTCGGCGCATGTGCTAAGCAAGATAGCAGCACGGTGGCGTAATCGGTCATTTTGGTGACACGTAGCATCTGTATAAACCTCTATATTGGACTAAAATTGTACTATATGCAGCGAGCTTTAGCAATATTAAGTCTTGGCAAGCGCTGGATTGTTCGCCACAATGGCAGTTCATTTAGAGGTTGTTATGGCAAAGAAAATTCAGGCACGACGTTCAAAAATTCATGGAACTGGCGTTTTCGCGCTGACTGCAATTAAAAAAGGCGAATTTATTATTGAGTACAAGGGATTACTTCGCAGCCATGAGGAAGTGGATGCCGCGTATGCAGCTGACGACGAAACTGGGCATACTTTTTTGTTTACTCTGAATGAAGACTATGTGCTTGATGCCAACATAAATGGCAATGATGCGCGCTGGATTAATCACAGTTGCGATCCAAGTTGTGAGTCGTCGCAAATGGAGCATGCAAGTGGCGATGCTAGCAAAGATCAAATTGTTATTGAAGCGCGTCGCGATATTAAAGCTGGCGAAGAGTTGAGCTATAACTATGGGATTCGATTGGTTGAGCGGCATACACCAAAGCTGAAAAAACTCTGGCAATGCTTGTGTGGAAGTAAGAACTGCACCGGAACCATGCTGCAAGCTAAACGCAAATAAATCCATTCAGCATCTGTTTGGGAACAATGTGCCAGATTTGAATGGCGCAATCCTGCGCTTGGAGTCTGCACATGAAACATCTGACACACGCCTTCCTCGCTGTAACACTTCTTGCATCGGGTTCAGTGGCTTCTGCCAATGATCGCGATGGTCAAGATGGTCGCTATGGTCAAGATTATCGCTATGGTCAAGATAACTATGATGATCAGTATGACGCGCGCTACGATGAGCGTAATGATGATCGTTATAATGATGAGCGCTATGATAATCGCCATGATACCCGTTACGATAATCGCTACGATAATCGCTACGATAACCGAGGTGATCGTTATGACACGCGCTATGCTCGTTATGATTATGCGCGAGTTATTCGTGTTGAGCGCTTAGGCGGCTATGACCGTGACTACAGTCGTCAGTGCTACGATAATCGCGGTCGTAATGGCAATCAGTCGAACATAAATGAAGGTGCAGTAATCGGCGCAATTGCCGGTGGTGCAATTGGTAATCAGGTTGGTAAAGGCGATGGTCGCGGCGCGGCAACAGTAGCTGGTGCCTTGATTGGTGGCTTAATCGGCCAGAGTGTTGATCGCGATAATCGCGGTGGCTACGAGCGCCATTATATTGAATGCCGCAATGATTATGGCTACAACCGAGGCCGTGATAGTAACTACCGCGTAACCTATCGTTATCGTGATCGCGTGTATAGCACGATTATGCCTTACCACCCTGGTAATAATGTGCGTGTGCGTATTGATATGCGCCCACAATACGATCGTCGTTTCGCCTATCGTAATTAAGACATTGGTGAGGGCATGGCGAAAGCTATGCCCTTACTTTATTCAGGCCATTGCAAACGGCCTTCGATGACATTTTGGCAATCACCACCCACCCAAACATCGTGGTGGGCATCAATTTCTAAACTTAAAACGGCATCTCGACCCATCTCTCTGCCTTGGCTAACCAAGTAGCGATTGCCTAAAGTTTTGAGTTGCCCAGTTTCTTGTAAATACGCCGCAATGGCAGCATTGGCTGCCCCCGATGCTGGATCCTCAAAAATACCCACACCAAGCGGAAAAGCACGCACCACCAAACCAGTTTCTGGCGCTTGCCGACGCGCAAAAATACACAGTCCTAAACTTTGCGTTTGTTCAGCCAACTGTTTAATGGCAAACGAGTCAGGCACAAATTGCCGAACAGCTTGTTCGCTTTGCAATTCAGCTAACCACCATCTGCGGCCACCCTCAACCAGAGCAGGTGTTACATCTGTAAATGCTGAGCTTGCAAGAATGTGTGTAAACAGTGTATCGGTATTATCTGCATAGCGCAGCAGTTTTGAACTGGGCACGCGAACACTCAGTGTGTTGTTCGGCTGGTCGGGCTGATAGCGAATAGGTAATAGCCCCGCTGCACATTCTTGAATTAATAGGCCAGCTGTTTTTGGCCGAAGACCTTGGCTAAGTAATACATGCGCACTGCCAATACTTGGATGCCCGGCAAATGCGATTTCTTTTTGGGTAGTAAAAATACGCACCTGATAATCTGCTTCAGCGCTGCTTGGCTTCACAATAAATGTGGTTTCGGCTAAATTCATCCAGCTTGCAATGGCCTGCATGTTTTCGGCGCTGAGTGAGTCGGCATTAAGGATTACTGCCAAAGGGTTTCCGGTACCAATGCGTGGCGCGAAAACATCGCAATGAATAGATTGAAAATACGGCATAAATTTTTTTATCAATAATATGTTGGAATAGTATTGTATGGCTTAGCGTTGTTTTAGCACATCAAGAACACGACTTAAGGCAATGTCTTTAGTTTGCAGCAATACCAGCAAGTGATACAACAAATCAGCCGATTCATTTAACAGCGCTTGCTCATCTTGTACTAAAGCGGCAATCACCGTTTCTACCGCTTCTTCGCCCACTTTCTGCGCCACTTTAGCTAACCCTGAATCCATCAGGCGTTTGCTGTAGCTGCTGTTTGGGTCGGCGTGTTTGCGTTGCGCAATACGGTTTTCTAACTCGTTAAGAAAATAAAGTGGTGCATGCTCAAAGCAGCTGGCACGTTGCAGATGGCAGGTTGGGCCGTTCGGTTTTGCTTGAATCAATAAGCTGTCGTTATCGCAATCGGTTTCAATAGACACCACCTCCAGAAAATGCCCAGAACTTTCGCCTTTGGTCCACAAACGATTTTTGCTTCGGCTAAAAAAAGTGACTTTACCAATCTGCAATGTTTGCGCTAAGGCTTCTTGGCTCATATAGCCAAGCATGAGAATCTGCAAGGTGTCGGAGTCCTGCACAATGGCCGGAATCAAGCCGTCTTGTTTTTGCCAATCAAGGCTGGATAAAGATTCTATGTTCATAGTCGTACCGGAATATGTTGTATATGCAAAAATTGTTTGAGTGCGGCGATGCCAATACTGTTTTTATGAAATACGCTGGCGGCAAGCGCGCCATCCACATCGCAGTGTTGCAATACATCGGCAAAATGTTGCATTGTGCCCGCACCGCCGGAAGCAATTAATGGCACATGGCAATGCTCTCGCACAGCGCTGAGTTGTTCACTATCAAAGCCGTCGCGCGTGCCATCAGCATTCATGCAATTCAAAACAATTTCGCCAGCGCCAAGTTCTTGAACACGCTTAACCCAGTCTAGCGTTTCGGTGCGCAGGTGTTGGGTTTTAGTTGGATCGCCAGTATAGCTGCGCACGCGCCAGGTGCCATCATCATCTTTTTTTGAATCAATACCAACCACCACGCATTGACTACCAAAACGCTGCGCAAGTTCAGTGATTAATGCTGGGTTTTCCAAGGCGGGTGTGTTTATGGAAATTTTATCGGCACCTTGCGCAAGAATATCCTCGGCTTGCAACACCGAACGAACACCGCCGGCTACGCAAAACGGAATATTGATTGTGCTTGCAACGCGCTTTACCCAATGCGCTGATACGCTGCGCTGTTCAGGGCTGGCATTGATGTCGTAAAACACCAGTTCATCAATACCTTGTTCGCTATAGCGTTGTGCTAGTTCAAGGATGTCGCCAACATCTTCATGTGCTTGGAATCTAACGCCTTTCACCACGCGGCCACCGGCCACATCGAGGCAAGCAATAATGCGTTTCTTTAGCATTGCATCGCATCCGCTAAGCTGAATGTTCCATCCAGCAAGGCGCGGCCAAGAATTGCGCCAGCAATACCCAGTTGTTTAACCTGGGTTATATCGGCAAGGCTATTCACGCCGCCGGATGCTTGGAAACTGAGCGTTGGCCAATCGGTCTTCAGTTGCTGGTATAGCGCGAAGTTGTAGCCTGTTAATAATCCATCACGCTGAATATCGGTGCACAGCACATGGCGTAAGCCGCTTGATTGAAAATAGTAATCAATGACATCATTCAATGTATCTGCACTAAGCTCGGTCCAGCCATGGCTGGCACAGCGCCATTGGTCTTGCTCATCTTTGCGAACATCGAAGGCGAGAGTAATGGCATCAATACCAAATTCGCTCAGCCACTCTTGCACGAGTGCTTTTTGATTCAAAGCCAAGGTGCCAATTACCACACGCTCAGCGCCAGCAGCTAAGACACTGGCAACTTGCTCGCGATTGCGAATACCACCACCGGCTTGAATGCGTAGCGCGGTATGTTGTTTTATTTCAGCAACTAATTGCTGCAAGCTAAAGCCACCCAAGCGTGCTGCATCCAAATCCACTAAATGCAAAATCTGTGTCCCTTGTTCGGCATACTGCATGGCTTGCTGAAGCGGAGAGAGTGGGTAAGTGGTTTGCTGTTGGTAATCGCCTTGTTTAAGGCGAACCACTTGGCCATTACGCACATCAATAGCTGGAATGAGAGTAAAGCTCATGATGAAATGCTCAGGAAATTTTCCAACAGTGTTTGCCCTTGTGGGCCAGAACGTTCAGGATGAAATTGCACACCATACATATTTCCAGAAGCCACTGCCGCTGTAAAAGAATTACCATGTGTTGATTGCGCAATACTATTTTCATCCAGCGCGGCGGCATAGGAATGCACGAAATAAAAATCAGCGCCGTCAATACCTTTGAGTAATGGGTTTACTCGTGTGCTGTGTACAGAATTCCAACCCATATGCGGCACGCGAATGCCAGGCGCGTTTGCAAGGCGTTTAATGCTGCCTGAAAAGATACCCAAGCAGTTTTGCTCAGATTCTTCTGAGTAGGTATACAAAACCTGCATGCCTAAGCAAATGCCTAATAAAGGTTGTTTCAAAGACTTAATAATTGGCGCTAAGTCTTGTTGTTGAATGGCTTGCATTGCCGAACTTGCTGAACCCACGCCGGGCAACACCACGTGGCTAGCCGCTGCAATAACATCCACCTCGGTACTGAGCTGGCAACGCGCACCCAAGCGCTCAAACGCCGATTGCAGCGAGGTGTAATTGCTGCCACCGGTACTAAGCAAAACCACATTAGCCATTACAGCATGCCTTTAGTGCTGGGCAGAGTATTGCTGGTAATCGCAATTGCTTGCTTTAAGACACGTGCAAATGCTTTAAAGCAGGCTTCAATCATATGGTGGGTGTTGTCGCCACGCACGCTCATGTGCACTGTGAAACCAGCCGCTTCTGACAGCGATTGGAAAAAATGCGGCACCAGTTCAACAGGCAATGCACCTACGCTCTCGCGCGGAAATTGGCCGTTGAATTGAAAATAACCACGGTTGCTAATGTCCAACAATACTTCGGCACTGGCTTCATCCATTGGCAGGCTGAACGCATAACGGGCAATACCAAATTTATCGCCCAAGGCGAGCTTTAATGCTTGGCCAAGGGCAATGCCGCAGTCTTCAACGGTATGGTGTTCATCAATATGTGTGTCGCCAACGCAATTTAACTGCAAAGAAATGCCCGCGTGTTTGCCAAGTTGTTCAAGCATGTGATCAAAAAAGCCGATGCCAGTGCTAATCTGCGTAGGGTTTGGGTTATCCAAATTCACCGACACATTAATTTTGGTTTCATTGCTGTTGCGAATAATACTGGCGCGGCGTGGCTGACTAAGCATTTCTTCAGCAATATCCAACCAACTGAATGACTCTGGTATGAGCTTATAGCCCTTGCAACCCAGATTTGCCGCTAATTGAATATCAGTATCGCGATCGCCAATCACTGCACACATTGACCACAATAGGCTGGGGTCTTTCAGGTAATTGAGCAACAAGCCAACCTGCGGTTTGCGATTTGGTGAGTGTTCATGCTCAAAACTACGGTCAATAAGGATGTCATCAAATATAATGCCTTGTGATGAAAGAATCTGCAGTAATAGATTCTGCACTGGCCAGAAATCGGTTTCCGGAAAAGAGTCTGTGCCAAGACCATCTTGATTGCTAACCATCACCAAGCGATAACCGGCTTGCTTGAATTTTTGTAAAGCAGTAATGGCATGTTCAACCAGCTGGAATTTCTCTAGGCTGTCTATTTGGAAATCAGCAGGCTCTTTAATTAAAGTGCCATCACGGTCGATAAATAATATTTTTTTCATATTTTATTCATTGCAAACTATTTTGCGTTAATAGGGTTAAAAGACGAGTATTTTCTTTGTCCGTGCCAATGCTAATTCGCAGGCATGATTGTAAGGCCGGGTATTGTTGCATAGCGCGCACCACAATGCCGTTTTTCAATAGCAAATTATTCAGCTCGGTTACATTTTGGAATTCAACCAACAAAAAATTTGCTTGCGAGTCGAACACGCGCTGCACCGATGGAAGTGCACGTAATTGTTCTGCTACAACATTCCTTTGCGAGATTGTGTTGTCAACTTGCTTGCGAGTTTGTTCTAGGCTCTGTTCGGAAAATGCTTGTAACGCTAATTCAGCGCTGGGTTTGGCAATGGGGTAGGGCGCTTGGCAGGCTTTTAGCACAGCAATCAATTCTGGGCTAGCAATCACACAGCCAATGCGCGCACCCGCTAAGGCATGCGCCTTTGATAATGTGCGAAGTACAACTAAATGGTTATATTGGCTGATGAGTTCTATTGCCGACCTCTGCTGCGAATACTCGCCATATGCTTCGTCGATAACCACCACGCATTTGCCTTGCAAGGCGCATAGTATTTTTTCCAAGTCAGTTGCTTGCAGTGCTTGGCCGGTTGGATTGGCGGGCGAACACAGAAATAAGATTTTGCATTGGTTGTTCAGTGCGTCTGCAATCAGCTGCTCAACACCCCATTCAAAACTCGTTGGTGTTTTTTGCAGCGGGCTATCAATAACCCGGCAAGCGTGTAGTTTGGCACAGACCGCATACATACCAAAGGTAGGCGATTGAATCACAATACTGTCTTTGCCCGGTTCGCACAGGGCGCGAATTAAGATATCAATGCCTTCATCACTGCCGCGACTAATCAGCATCTGAGCATCGTCAACGCCGTAATAACCACACATAGCGTGCTTAAGTTGCTGTGGCTGTGGTTCTGGGTAGCGGTTCAATTGTTGTGCATCAAACGCTTGCGAAGTAGGCGACTCATTGGCATTCAACCAAATATCTCCCACGCCGCCCTGCTTACGCGCTGAGAGATAGCCGGAGAACTGCCGCAAATCAGGCCGTACTAAATCCAGTACGCTCATGCCAATGCCTTAAGCCGAATGCTCACCGAAATTGCATGCGCATCGAGTTGTTCGCAACGCGCCAATATTTCAGCGCATGGGCCAATGGCTTGAATGCCTTTTTTACTCACTTGCTGGGTGCTAATGTTGAGTTGAAAACTGCTGACGCTTACGCCGCTGTATGCACGGGCATAGCCATTGGTTGGTAAGGTATGATTAGTGCCGGAACAATAATCACCCAAGCTTTCGCTAGCCCATTCGCCAATAAATACCGAGCCAGCTGTTTGCACTAAATCAACTAAGCGGCTGGCTTTATCAACCGACAAGATTAAGTGCTCAGGGGCATACTCATTGGAAACAGCAATGGCTTGTTCAATAGATTGTGTTTTAATAAAACGCGCATGCGCTAGAGCTTTCGCAACAACAGCTTTCCGTGGCAAAAGGGCGGACTGTTTTGTTACAGCGCGAATAATTTGCTTAAGTTTTACCGCACTTGAGCTGATACAAATCACTTGCGAATCGGGGCCGTGTTCGGCCTGTGCCAATAAATCAGCGGCTACAAATTCGGCATTCGATTTTGCATCGGCAATCACTAACACCTCAGATGGACCTGCCGGCAAATCAATCGCTGGGCCACCTGGCAAACATTGCACTAACTGCTTAGCGGTTGATACATAGGAGTTGCCTGGCCCGAATATTTTTGCACACGCGCCGATAGTACTTGTGCCGTGCGCCATGGCGGCAATGGCTTGCGCGCCACCTACTTTATAGGCACGTGAAATACCACACAATTTTGCAGCCACTAAAATAGCAGGGTTAACCCGGCCATCGGCTTGCGCTGGTGTGCACATCAGCACCTCTGGGCAGCCAGCCAACAACGCTGGAATGCCGAGCATCAATACCGTTGATGGCAATGGCGCTGTTCCTGCTGGAATATATAAACCAACGCGTTGAATGGGCCGAATAATGCGCCCGCAATGCACGCCTGGTGCGGTTTTGACTGAAAATGCTTTGCTCATGCCGGCTTTATGCCAGCGCATAATGCGTTCTTTTGCTTGTATTAAAGCGGCTTTAATGACTTCTGGTAATTCCTTTTCAGCCTGTTCAAATTCGGCTTCGGTAACCGCAATTTGCGTTAGTGCTACGCCGTCAAATTTTTTGGTATAGGCTAATAATGCTTTGTCGCCCTGCTTTTGAACGCGCGAGATAATGCTCTGCACATCGGCAAAGAGTGTTGCGCTGTTGAGTTGTTTTGGTCGCGCCAAGGCTTGCTGTTTTTGGCTTTCGCTAAGTGCTGACCAATTGATGATGTTCATGCCAGTAATTTCTCCACAGGAAGCACTATTAAGCCGCGTGCACCAGCCAGCTTCATCGCTTCCAAGCGTTGCCAGCTAATGTTGCTTGAGCACAAAGCTTGCAGATTAACCGCGCCATCGTTGCCCCAGATTTGGCTAATGGTTGGCGACAGTGCATCGGGAAGTAATTTTAGCAAGGCATCCAAATTGGTTTTTTCTGTTTGACAGATAATCAGTTTGCTGGCCTGTACTTTCATCACACCATCAATGCGGGCAAGAAAATTTGCTAGTAGCTCATCGCGGGCATCACCAAACGGCGTGTTTTGCGAAGCTAGCACCGCTTCGCTAACCAAAATAGATTCCACTTCACGCAAGCCGTTGGCCACTAAGGTGGCGCCAGAGGAGACCAAATCAAGAATGAAATCGGCCTTGCCAAGTTTTGTGGCAATCTCCACCGAGCCATTTAAGTGCACGATTTCGGCATTAATTTTTTGTAGCTCAAGATATTCTGCGAGTATTTCTGGGTAGCTGGTGGCAATTCGCGATTGTTGCAAATCGTTGATGCCATTCCACGTATGATTATTAGGCGCAGCCAATGAAAGCCGGCAGGCACCAAAATACAAGGGCATCAACTCTTGTAAACCAAAATGCTTTTGCGCTTTCATTTCCAAGCGTTTTTCAATCAACACATTGCGGCCAACAATGCCTAGATCACAGACATTTTCCGCCACAAGTTGTGGAATGTCGTCATCGCGTACCAGCACTAAATCGATGGCACAGCTTTCGCCATAGCAAAATAATTGATCTTTATCAATTCGGAATTCAAAGCCGGCTTGTTTCAGTAAATTGCGCGCAGGATCAGCCAAGCGGCCAGATTTTTGCATAGCAATACGCAGTCGGTTAGTAGGGCGATTCATGCATTAGCACCTTTTTTAGTGTTTTTTAAGGCCAGCAAATAGCCGCCTGATCCAAGTTCCAAACATCGTGCAACGCGGCCAATGGTGGTTACGCTAACGCCGGTATCGTCATGAATTTGCCGGTATGGCGTGGCTTTGGTGAGTGGCTCCACCACTTGCCAGCGGTCGGCCATGGCCTCTAATTCAGCAGGCGTGCACAAATCGATAAGAAAGGCGTAAACCTGTTCAGCGTTTTTTAAACTGGCTATGGTTTGAGCCAAGGTTTCAATGCTGCTTTTTAGCGATTGTTTGCTTTGTGTGTGCTTTTTCATTGTTATAGTGTAATAGCACGTTAATACAAAAGCAAGCTTTTTTAATCAACAAATAGCCAAGTGATGCGCTCGTTTCAGTTTAAAATCGTTAAATAGTATGCAGAAGCGCGCGTGAACGATTGGCATGTTTTATCATTAAGCTTACAAACTAAATACAAATCGTCTTTTCAGGGGATCTTCATAAGGCTATGCCAGAATCTGTTCAAACAATTCCTTGGGTTGTGCTTAAGTTCGGAGGAACTTCTGTTTCCCAGAAATACCGCTGGGATACCATTGGCAAGCTGATGCGTGAACGCGCAGAGCTTGAGCATTGCCGCGTTTTGGTGGTGGTTTCGGCCTTGTCTGGCATAACCAACCAATTGCAAAGCCTGATTGAACATGCTGATGATCCGATGTTTGTTGCCGATGGCTTTCAACAAATCAGCGCCCGACACACAGATTTTGCAGAACAATTAGGTCTGTCAGCCGATGTTTTAAAAGAGCGCTTGAGCTACTTAAACGAATTATTGACGAGTGATCAGTGCGAAAAGCAATCTTTTGAATGGCAAGCAGAAATCTTGGCGCAAGGTGAATTATTGTCCTCTACACTCGGCGCGGCATATTTGCAAAGCCAGCAAATACCGGTGTCTTGGCTAGACGCGCGCGAATGGCTGCAGGCCGTGCCAGCGCCGAATCAAAGTGCTTGGGCGGCTCGATTGTCGGTGTCTTGCGAATACAAAAGTGATGCTGATTGGCGCACCCGCTTTAATCAAAATCCGTCTATGCTGATCACGCAAGGCTTTATTGCCCGCGGAGCTGATGGCAAAACCGCTATTCTAGGGCGCGGCGGTTCGGATACTTCTGCGGCGTATTTTGGCGCATTGCTTCGCGCAAAACGTGTTGAAATTTGGACCGATGTGCCGGGAATGTTCAGCGCCAATCCGCGCGCTGTGCCAGATGCACGCTTACTAAGCCATTTGGAATATCAAGAAGCGCAAGAAATTGCTACCACTGGCGCTAAAGTGTTGCATCCGCGCTGTATTCATCCGTGCCGTGATTTGCAAGTACCGCTTTGGATTCGCGATACCGAGCGCCCGCAATTAGCAGGCACATGCATTAGCCATAGCAGCGAAACACACCCGGGTGTGAAAGCGATCAGCACCCGCAACGGCATTGTGTTGATTTCGATGGAATCGGTTGGTATGTGGCAGCAAGTTGGATTTTTGGCCGATCTGTTCACGTGCTTTAAAGCCCATGGATTATCGGTTGATATGATTTCAACCTCAGAAACCAATGTCACGGTGTCTTTGGATCCTTCCGATAATTTAGTTAACTCGAATGTGTTGGATGCGCTGTGCGAGGATCTTTCGAAAGTCTGTCGCGTTAAAGTGATTACCCCATGCAGCGCCGTTACTTTAGTTGGGCAGGGCATGCGTTCAATGCTTGGTCAACTAACCGACATTTGGGCTGAATTCGGTCGCGAACGAGTGCATTTGATTTCACAAAGTTCAAACGATTTAAACCTAACGTTTGTTGTTGACGATACTATTGCGCAGGATATGTTGCCGACTTTACATGCGCAGCTTATTAAATCAGGCGCAATGAAGGTTCATGAATCTGACGTGTTTGGGCCTGCTTGGCGGGAAATTAGCAAACCGCCCAAAGCTGAGCGCACACATTGGTGGCAGGCTCAACGCGAGCGTCTGCTGTCCATTGCCGCCGAAAGCACGCCAAGCTATGTTTATAACCTGCCGACTGTGGTTGCACAGGCCGATAAGATTGCGCGAATAACGGCATTGGATCGCTGTTTCTATGCGATCAAAGCCAATGCGCATCCTGCTATTCTGGCGGTACTCGCCGAGCGCGGGTTTAGTTTTGAATGCGTATCAATTGGCGAGCTTGACCACGTGCGCCGCTACCTGCCAGATTTGCCAAAGGAACGACTGCAATTTACACCCAGCTTCGCTAGCCGAGCCGATTATGCCGCCGCCAAGGAACGTGCACACTGGATTACCGTCGACAGCCTTTATCCCTTGCAGAACTGGCCAGAACTATTCGCCGGACAAGCGCTAACAGTTCGACTAGATCCTGGTTATGGGCTAGGGCACCATGCGCATGTAAAAACGGGTGGCGTTGAGTCCAAATTCGGTATGTCTTTGAATGACCTTCCCGCATTTTCACGTTTGGCCGGGAAGATAGGTGCACGCATTGAAGTTATACATGCTCACGTGGGCAGCGGTGTTACCGACAAAACACATTGGTCAAATTTATTCGCACAGTTAACGGGTCATGCCGAAGCAATTGGTTGCGTTAAGGCTATCAATGTGGGTGGTGGCTTGGGCGTTCCTTATCAAGATGCAGACGAGGACTTTGATATTGATGCATTGGCTATAGCCATGGCTGAGTGCCGGAAGCAATGGCCACAATATGCCATATGGATGGAGCCTGGCCGATTCATGAGCGCTGAGTGCGGTGTTCTATTAACTCATGTCAGTCAAGTAGTCGATAAACTCGGTGTCCGCCGCATCGGCCTAGATGCTGGTATGAACGCGCTGATGCGCCCGGCACTTTATCAGAGCAAACACCGATTCGTGAACTTGAGTCGAATAGCAGATAGCGATGTTCGTCGTGTTGATGTGGTCGGTCCGATTTGTGAATCAACTGATGTGCTTGCGCACCATATTCCGTTGCCTGAATCGACAGCCGAGGGTGATGTAATCCTGATTGATACAGCAGGCGCATACGGCTTTGTGATGGCCAACACATACAATAAGCGCGATTTGCCGCGCGAGGTAATTTTAGATGTCTGAGTACAACTTTTCACGTGAAACGATTTCAGCATTTCATTTTGTCGATTGCCAATTTGATGCAGAAACGGGAATTGCTCGCCTTAACTATGCCTTCGATCGAGGCAGCGTTTTTTCCGAACAGATTACATTTCCAGGCGCGCCATTTGTCTTCACTGAACAAAAACAGCAGGCCGTTACCCAAGCGCTACGCACCTTGCATTTAATTGCCGGTGTGAGTTATTACAAAGCCGCGGTGCCGGAAAGTATCATCATTGATGGCTACAGTATTGACGCTGAAACAGCCGAGTTTTTAACTGATATTTATGAAAATGGTTTGGGCGAATTCGCTTACCGCAACAACCTGAGTTTGCGTGGCAAGATTCGGTTTCCTGTAGCCGGAAATACAAGTGTCGATGCGCCTTCAGTTGGTCTCGACCACCACGCCCTCGTCGCCATTGGTGGTGGTAAAGATTCATTGGTATCGATAGAATCGCTACGCCGCTTAAACATTCCACAAACCATCACCTGGATTGGTTCTGCGCCGCTGATTCGCTCCTGCGCTGAGCGCACGGGCTTGCCGCTGCTGAATATTAGCCGGCAGTTGGCACCAGAATTATTTGAGATGAATAAGCAAGGTGCGTTGAACGGCCATATTCCAGTAACCGCAATAAACTCGGCAATATTAACGCTGGCGGCATTGCTGCAAAATGCCAATCAGGTGGTATTTTCCAACGAGCGCTCGGCCAGTTATGGCAGCCTGATTGAAGGCACCGGCGAGGTTAATCATCAGTGGTCGAAAGGTTGGAGTTTTGAGCGCGATTTCGCTGCGCATGTGAAAAGAACTATTGCCGCTGATTTGCATTACTACTCTTTATTGCGGCCATTTTCGGAATTGGCCGTGGCTAGACAATTCGCTAAAACCGATTTCTACGACGCACATTTCTCCAGCTGCAACCGCAACTTCCATATTCTTGGCGAGCGACCTGCACAGCGTTGGTGCGGGGTGTGCCCGAAATGCCATTTCGTGTTTTTAGCGCTCGCGCCATTTATGCCGAAACCGCGCTTGATGGCTATCTTTGGCCGTAATTTACTCGATGAAAAAGAGCAAGTGCCAGGCTTTGATGCCTTGCTGGAGTATCAGGATCACAAGCCGTTCGAATGTGTGGGCGAAGGCAAGGAGTCGCGTGCGGCCATGGTGGCATTGGCGCATTCACCAAGCTGGCGCGAAGATTTTATTGTGCAGCGTTTCGTGCAAGAAATTTTGCCGCAGCTTGAAGCCGATGATCTATCGATTGCACCACTACTCATTGCATCAGATGAACACGCTATTCCGCTTAATATTTGGGAGCCATTAAGTGCTGCTTTCCGCGCTTAAAGATAAACGCATTGCGGTGTGGGGCTATGGCCGAGAAGGGCGAGCGGCTTGCGAGTTTTTGCGCGTGGCCTTGCCAAATCAGCCACTCACCTTATTTTGCAGTAGTAACGAAGCTTTGCACATTCCAACAGATGCGCAGCTTAGTATTTGTACCGAGGCCAATGCAGAAAACTTAGCGCAGTTTGATGTGGTGATTAAGTCGCCAGGCATTAGTAAATATACCCCGGAGTTATTGGCCGCCAGTGCACGCGGCACGCAGTTTATTGGTGGCACGGCATTATGGTTTGCGCAGAATCCTGAAGTACGCACCATCTGCGTAACTGGCACCAAAGGTAAAAGCACGGTTAGCTCTTTGATTGCGCATCTGCTGCGCTGCGCCGCAAAATCCACGGCCTTGGCAGGTAATATTGGCATGCCGCTGATTGAGGCGATTTCTTTGCCGGATAAACCCGAATTTTGGGTCATTGAAATGTCTAGCTACCAAACCTATGAAGCGTCAAAACCGGAAGTGGCGGTGATGCTAAATTTCTTTCCGGAACACCTTGATTGGCACGGTTCTGAGCAAGCCTATTTCGCCGATAAATCGGCGCTGATTACCCACACGCAAGCAACACATGCAGTGCTGAATGCAAGCGATACGCGCGTTGCAGCATTAGCAAACAAAACATCGGCGCAAGTGCATTGGTTTAATGGCGCTGAAGGTTGGCATTCGCAGGGCTATTTTTTATTCAAGGGTGCCGAAAAAATTTTAGATTTACGTAGCTTGCCCATGCCGGGCCAGCATAACGCTAGCAATGTGTGTGCGGCATTAACTGCGATTGATGCCTTGGGAGTTGACGCGCGCGAGTTAGCGAGCTGTGTGCAAAGCTTCAAGCCTTTGCCGCATCGTTTGCAGAGCTTGGGCACGCACGATGGTATCGAATACATCAACGATTCCATTAGCACCACGCCGTTTGCCAGTATTGCAGCGCTTGAATGTTTTACGCAGCGTAAAACCGCGATTTTATTGGGCGGTTATGATCGCGGCTTAGATTGGAACGCGTTCGTGGAGTATGTATCCGCCAAACCGCCGCTTGCCATCATCACCATGGGCCAGAACGGCCCGCGTATTTTTGAGCAACTGCAGGCCATCAATTCCAAAGGCATATTCTTTTTATCGGAAGCCAGCAACATGGCCGAAGCCCTATTGTTCGCCAAAGATGCGCTGCATGGCGAGGGCGGTGTAATCTTGCTATCGCCTGGTGCACCAAGCTTCGGTGCGTATGCCGATTACGTTGAACGCGGTCGGCATTTCGCTGAAATCGCCGGCTTTGATCCGAATTCGATTAGCAAGATTCCGGGGTTGGGGTTGGGTTAAAGCAGTTGATGAAGTTGGTCGCGGCTGATATCGCAATCACGTAGTATTTTCGCAAGCAGCCCAGGACCAATTGATTCATTGGAATGAACGGGCACCACGGTTGAACGACCATCGGCATGTCGCATGAAATGATGGCTTCCCTTGACTCGGATAAGCTCGAAACCGGATTTCTGTAACGCAACCAACAATTGCTTTCCGCTAATGCTCGGAAAATTCGTCATGCGGCCACGGAAATACGCTACACTCCAACGAAATCCAGTGGCTCGGCCTCGTCGCCATTCACTTCGAGGCATAGTTCGATTGCCTCACGTATACGGACCATCAGCTCATCGAGAGATTTCGCTTGGCTGTGGCACCCAACAAGTGCGGGAACTGAGGCTACGAAATAGCCTTCCGAATCCTTTTCAACGATGACATCAAATTGGCGAGTCATATCCACTCCTGAAATTTACTATCCTACCATTCTACTAGATTACTGCAAAGCGGGGAATCCAGCGCAATTTACGCACCGCACTGTTTGGAATTTGCTCGATTTATCGGGATGGAGGTTTTATTCAACGCTAATGACCTCCGTCCCGTTTGATTTCGATTCGTCGTCCCCTTTGATTCGTTAGGCAGCAAAGCGCTACAGTGGCTTACAGATACCAGTTGCGTCCAAAAAATTGCGAAATCAAGCCGCCGACGATTCCAGCAAATCCTGTTAGTACACCTGAAATCACAATCGTGAAAGCAATATATGAAATTGGATTGTTAGGACCATAATCTATCGAGAATGCTAGACCAGCTCCGATAGTAGCGATAAGAACACCGATAGATGCGATCTTCAACCAGTAGCTATGACGACATCGCGGACAGTAATTAATGCTTGCGGCGTATTCAAGCTTACATTTGGGGCAAAGCGTCAAAATATCGTTCCTGCGGTCTAACAACATTTAAACCCCACATTTGGGGTGATATCTTCATTATCAGCAGATAGCGGGGCGGCTGTCCGCTTGAATGAATTGTTATGCGCGGTTACAAACTAATTCGACCTCAGCTTCTTTGTAATTGCCGTCAAATGGAATTGTAATAACTAGCTCCTTCTCAACTTTCAGCACCCGATTTTTATATATACGAGTTTTCTGAAGTTCTCTATTGGCTATAACTTGCCCTTTCTCAGCTGTCATAGAAGGATCAGTCGATGAAATGAATGTGGCCGAGTTAATTGTCTCAACATAAACGTCACCATTAAGAGCCCAAGTGCCTTCAATGGTGTCGATATTAGTAATTGGCTTCTTACCGTATTCTTCGACTTCTGCTTCGAGTCTGCTAGTAAATTTGCCATCTTCCCGGCGTACAGTATTAGTAATCAGGGTAATCGTGAAGCCTGGCCCATACATTGGAGTTGGTCCACACTTCCAAGTTCCGACAAGATCTTGGCTAGTGTAAGGAACACTGGTGCTTGCTTGGCAAGCTGCCAAGCAAATAAGAACAGTGGTGATTATGAAGAGGTAAGAAATTTTGCGCATAAC
>ENA-OFCF01000411-OFCF01000411.1-metagenomes-genome-assembly--contig:-NODE-411-length-19294-cov-2.760279_pt1 | contig 19294 bp, 19 predicted proteins | sample MGYA00153387_OFCF01 | MGnify analysis MGYA00153387
TCGGGCTGGCGTGGCCGTAACCGTCCGCATTGATCTGGTAGGGCCCCTTGCCTTGGATGACCCGCTGGATGCCGGGCTCGCTGGCGATTTTCCCGTCGATGAGCAGGTTGGGAGGCTGGATGGACAGCGTGTCCCCGGGCACGCCGGCGAGACGCTTGATGTAGTGGGAGCCCGCGCCTTGGTCGCCGCTGCGCTTCTGGATGCCGGCGATGTCGATGGTGTTGAAGACGAAAACCTCGCCGCGCACCGGCCTGCGGAAGTGGTAGGAAATCTTGTCCACCAGCACCAGATCCCCGGAGTCGATGGTGCCCTCGGCGATCACCATGCCCTTTGGCAGCAGCCCGCCATTGCGGGCGGCGTAGCCGATAGCCGTTCCCAGACCGATCTCGGATGAGGGATTCATCGGGGCAGGCAGGCGCAGCGACTTGGAGTCGCTGAAGCGGATTTCCGAACGGCTGAAAAAGTGCAGGAACTGCGTGTCACGGATGTCCAGTCCACCCTGACGCGTCACGGCGACGTGGCGGTCACGGTCGTTTACCTCGTAAACATAAGTCCTCCCGCGCAGAATCTTATCCAACATCCGTTCCGGAAAACTCGGCCACTGGTCGCGCTTGAGCGGCGTGCCGACGATGCCGTTGAGCGTCGGCTGCATCGACCCTGTCGGGATGCGGAAGGGCTGGAGGTAGTAGGCCCGCAGGCCGAGCGCGATGACGATAGCGACGAACATGACCTCCACATTCTCCTCCAGCCAGCCAAGCGGTTTTTCGTGCGGCAGGGAATTCTCGCAGGCCGCGCGGATCTGTTTCGAGGCCTCGTCCACCTTCGCGCGGTCCTTGGACTTGATCGCCGCGATCAGGTCCGCACGGCGGGAATCGATTTCCGCCACCCGCTCCGGCTTGAGCAGGTCGCGTTTGTAATCGACGAATTTCTTCCCGCCCTTGACCAGGTGCAGCGCGTCCTTCTTCCACTTCGGCGTGAACATGGCCGGAGTCTCGCGGGCGGCACGGCGGACTGCAAGCGCGGAGCGGTTCCCGATTCTTCCGCGGGGGACGGCGGGCGGAAAACTGTTTGCGGCGGCCGGCCTGTCCGCCGCCCGCCAGGACCCTGGCTCCCGCCAGCGATCGAAGTGGCGAATATTCTTTGCTTTTTCGAAATTCGACCGGTAAATCGCTGGACACCGGAAACAGACAATATGAATTCAATCAGCTTCGAACAATTCCAACTGACCTCTAATTTTTTCTCCCTCACTGTCGCAGCCATGGGCGCTGCGACTGCGTTTCTCTGGCTCAGCCGCTCTCAGGTAGCAGGGCCCTATAAAATGGCTGTTACTATCAGCGGGCTGGTGACGTTCATCGCCCTTTATCATTATGTCAAAATTTCCAACAGTTGGAATGACGCCTACAATATTGTCGATGGGGTGCTGATACCAAGCGGCATCCCGTTCAATGACGCCTACCGCTATGTCGACTGGATTCTAACCGTGCCACTCCTGCTGATCGAGCTGATCCTCGTCATGAGCTTGAGTCCGAAGGAAACCTTGTCCAAATCGCTCCGACTTGGCGGATTGGCGGCGCTAATGATCGCTCTCGGCTACCCGGGAGAAGTTGCCAACGACCCGGGCACCCGCTGGATGTGGTGGTCTCTCTCGATGCTGCCGTTCCTATGGATCGTTTTCGAACTGTTCGCCGGTCTGAAAGGCTCGCTCGATTCGCAGCCCGCAGCAGCTCGTGGGCTGATCAGCAAGGCGCGCTACCTCGTCATCGCTTCATGGGCATTCTACCCCATCGTCTTCATCTTCCCGATGATGGGAGTGGATGGACCGACCGCGACCACCTACGTGCAGATCGGATACTCGATTGCTGACATCGTCGCCAAGGCTGTCTTCGGCGTGCTGATCTTCGCCATCGCGCTGAAGAAGACCGGGTCTGAAACGACCGCCTGAACCCAGGTGCCCCGTTCATCCCAATGGCGCTGACCGACATGTTGGAGCGTGCCGCCGACTTTGAGTCTACGGAAAATGTATTGGCTCTCGTGAGCGATGCATTTTTCGGAGACGAGCCGATCCAGCCGGCGTCTCCGATCCATGCCGCCTTTCTCCACCATTTCGAGAATCCGGGAGGTGGCGCTCGAGCGCAGCTGGCTCGACGCTGCGCCACGCTTCTCGGGATTTCCGAGGATGACGGCGCCTGGCTCGCGGCGGCGGTGGAATGCCTGCACAACGCGTCATTGGTCCAGGACGACTTGCAGGATAAATCCCAGTCCCGCCGAGGCCGGGAGTCGGTGGTGGGGAAGTTTGGCATCCACATCGCTCTCGGCCTGACTGACCGTCTCATCACCACCGCATTTGTCTGCTTGGCGCGAGTCAGCCTCGTGACGGCGATACCCGACCTGATCCGTCAGGTCCATCATGCGGTCGCTGAAACGGTGGACGGACAGACCAGCGAACTTTCGCAAGAAATTGGGGAGGGTTCCTTGGATTCCCGGCTGGCCGCAGCCAAGAAAAAGTCAGGACCGCTGTTTGCCTTGGCCATCGAACTTCCGCTGATCCTGGCGAATCAACAAAATCATCTGGAAACAGCCCACCACGGGGCATGTCTGTTCGGCTTGGGCTATCAGATCTTAGATGATCTGACCGATTTGGCCGCCGATGCGGAAAGCTCCTCTATTGGCAACCTTGTGCTGGCCATGAAATCGGAGGCAGCGGGCGAACCGGCACAAGCCGTCGCTGCGCGGCTCGCCCGACGCCTTCTCGGGAATGCAATCGTCCAGGCCGAAAGCTTGCCGCTGGGAGCAGGCCGTCCCTTGATCGAGCTGGCGGAAGCTTTGTTTCCCAAATTGGATGCCTTCGACCCATAAGTCCGTCGTCATCGGGGGCGGCTTCGGAGGGATCGCCGCGGCGTTGCGGCTCCGTGCGCGGGGACACGCCGTCACCCTCATCGACCGGTGTGAAAATCTGGGAGGGAGGGCGCAGGTGTTCGAAAGGGACGGATTCCTGCATGATGCCGGCCCGACGGTGATCACGGCTCCGTTTCTTTTCGACGAGTTGTTCGCCTTATTTGGAAAACGCAGGGAGGACTATATCGAATTCATCCCTCTGGATGTCTGGTATCAATTCTATTACCAGGATGGGCAAACTTTCAACTATGGCGGAACTCCCGAAGACACGCTTCGTGAAATCGAGCGGATCAATCCTGAGGATGTGCAAGGCTACAAGGACCTGCTAGAGCAGTCGCGCAGGATTTTCGAGGTCGGCTTCGTCAAGCTGGCCGATCAGCCGTTCCACTCTCCGCTCACGATGCTGCGCCAGGTGCCGGCCCTGATCCGGCTGGGATGTTATCGGACGGTCTGGCAGCTCGTGTCGCGGCATCTGAAACACGATCACCTGCGCCGGGCCTTTTCCATTCAACCGCTGCTGGTCGGGGGCAATCCTTTTGAAACGACCAGCATCTATAGTTTGATCCACTATCTGGAGCGGAAGTGGGGCGTCTACTTCGCAAGAGGTGGCACCGGCGCCATCATTCGGGGGTTGGAGAAATTGATGCGCGAGGAAGAGATCGAAATCCTGACCGGAACGACCGTGAAACGAATTGAGGTGCAGGGTCGCCGGGCCACCGGAGTCCTTCTGGAAGGGGGTGAAACCATTGCAGCGCAAACCGTGGTCTCTAACGCCGACCCCATCCATCTCTACCGCGAACTCCTCAACCCGGCCAAACATCATTCCCGCTTTTTCCGGGCCAAACAAAGGAGGATGAAATCCTCCATGGGTCTCTTCGTTTTGTTTTTCGGGACCGACGGCACTTATCCGCAAGTGGCGCACCACACCATTTGGTTTGGAAATCGTTACCGGGAGTTGCTTCACGAGATCTTCCATGGCGTGAAGATGCCCGAGGATTTTTCGCTTTATCTGCACCGTCCGACCGCGACCGATTCCAGCTTCGCGCCACCTGGCTGTGATTCGTTCTATGTCCTTGCGCCGGTCCCGAATCTCGGGGCGGACATCGACTGGGAAGAGCAAGGTCCGAAACTCCGCGACCGGATTGTGAGTGCTTTGGATCAGACGATCCTGCCCGGATTGCAGCACCAGATCCGCTCCGACTTTTTCATGACTCCGCAGGATTTTAAAACCAACTATCTGAGCCATCTGGGAAGCGGTTTTTCGGTGTCCCCGGTGTTTTCCCAATCCGCATGGTTCCGCTTTCACAATCGGTCCGAATCGCTCGATAACCTCTATCTGGTCGGGGCCGGGACCCACCCGGGTGCCGGTGTGCCGGGCGTGCTTTGCTCCGCCAAGGTCCTCGACCGGATTTGCTTCAGTTAGCCATGGATGCCACTGCCAGTGCCGAAGTGGTTTTCCGGCAAAACAGCCGCTCCTTTTCCCTGGCAGCGCGCTTCTTTGCCGTCCGTGACCGGTTGGCGGTGGCCCGGATGTATCGCTTCTGCCGCTATCTCGACGATCTGGCAGACGACACGCACGCGGGCGATCAACAAGCGCTCGACCAAGCGCATGCGCGGTTGACCGGAAAAATGGAAGCGCCCGCCTCCTCCATCGAAGCCGATTTCCTCGCGCTCGCCCGGGAGAGGACGATTCCCCTCGCTCCAGCTCTCGATTTGATCGCCGCGCTCCGCGAGGATTGCGGAGACCGCTCGATCCAAACACCGGACGAGCTCGTCCGGTTCGCCTACGGTGTCGCGGGCACCGTCGGCCGGATGCTGCGGCATGTGATCGATGCCCGTGACGCCCGGGCCGACGCCTTTGCCATCGATCTGGGCATCGGCCTGCAACTAAGCAATGTCGTTCGCGACATCGCCGAGGACGCGCGGCGGGGGCGTTTCTATCTGCCTGCGGATTGGGTCGGGTCGGAAGTGATCCTGCGGGCCCTGACGGGAGACGCCGCATCGATCCGGCGCGTCGATCAGGCGGTCCGGCAGACGCTGGATCTTTCCGAGCAATATTACGAAAGCGCCCGCAAAGGTTTGGCCTACATTCCTCATCGCAATCGGCGTGTCATCTTCATCGCCGCCGCACTCTATCAGCAGATCGGCAGGAAGGTTTTAAAACGCGGCCCGGGTGGCTGGCGCCAGCGCGTGGTGGTGGGTCCCGTTGAGAAACTTGTGGTTATCGTCCGCTCGATGCGGGAATACCGGAGGTGGCAGCATGGCGAATGGTCACCCCACCCGGAGCCCCGCCATGATGCCGCCCTGCAGGTAGCGTTAGAGAAGCCTGGCCGACCATGACTTACGCTGGGTTCATTCTGCAATTCCTTATCCTGCCCATCGGGGTTGTGATCTGTGGTATCTGGCTGATGCGGAAACTGGGCCACCTCAAAACGGTGGATCTTGGATACCATTGGCGTGGGGTCGCGATCCTCGCGGTCATTGCCTTCATCTGGACCACTCCCTGGGACAATTATCTCATTGCCCGCGGCGTTTGGGATTCACCATCGGACCGGATTATCGGGCGCGTCTTTTATGTTCCCATCGAGGAATATGTTTTCTTCATCCTCATGCCGGTTCTCAACGGGGCCGTCATTTGTTGCCTGCTCGATTATCTACCAGAAACGTCCAGCACCTGGCGGGTCCTCCAGCGGCGGGCGCGTGCCGGCGCGGCGGTGGTGGCCGGATTGCTGTTCGGCGGGGGACTTTACGCCCTGCGTCATGAAGGCGGAACCTACCTCGGTCTGATCCTCGTTTGGTTGACGCCTCCGCTTCTCATTCAATGGCTGTTCGACCCCGCCGCGCTGGTGCGGGCGAAAGGCATGGTTTTCATGGGCACCGCACTGCCGACGATCTATTTCGGGTTTGTCGACCACCATGCCATCCGCGAGGGGATCTGGGTGATCGATAAGGCGAGCACGACGGGTTGGGGACTGCCACATCTCCCGCTGGAAGAGTTGCTCTTCTTCATGGTGACCAGCCTGTTGCTTGCCCAGGGAATGGTGCTTTGGCATAGTATTAGGCCGCCACCACCCGATTCATGAAGACATTTTTCGCATGGAGTCCACTGGCGCCTCCCACGGCAGGTTCCCGGCCTTCCCCGGCACTTGCCACCTGGGCGGATCGGAACGCCTATCTATTTCTCGGGTTAGGTCTGCTGCAGGTGGTGGCCGGCCTTGATGAAGGTTTGGTCCGGTTGGTGCCATTGGCGATCGGTCTGCTGCTGTTCGGGCTTCCTCACGGCGCTATCGACCATCTCGTGGCGCTCGGCCTGGCGGGTCGGTCATTGCAACTGCTACCGCTGTCCGTCGTGCTCTCGCTCTATCTGGCGGTGGTCCTGGCCGTCCTGGCCTTGTGGTTTCTACTGCCCGGGGTGGCGGCCCTCGGGTTTTTGATCATGACGATCTATCATTGGGGCAAGGGCGATCTGGCGTTCGAACGTTGTGACGTGGACAATGAATCCGGGTTCCGAGGGTCTCTCGCAAATGGCATCCACCTGATTCTGCGCGGGCTCATTCCCATCGGCTTGCCCTTCCTCATTTTTCCGGACCAAGCCTCCGAATTCATCAATGCCTGTGTTCGGTTTTTCGCCCCCGACCGGGTCATCGATTGGTCGCTCTGGCGGTCACTCCTATTGATCGCGTTCGTGGGATTCTTCTGTGGCGATCTATGGGTGCATCTCAGACATTTTCGGCAGCCGCTGGCCCGCCGTGTCCTGATTGAGAATTTCGCACTCGCTCTTTTCTTCTCCCTCGTCCCGCCGGTCATCGCCATTGGCTGGTATTTCGCCGGATGGCATGGCTTCCGACATCTTCTTCGTCTGACTCGTTACCAGGCAGCGCTCGATCTGCCCGCAGGACTGGCCCGTCTGGGTTGGCAGGCGTTTCCCTTCACGGTGGTCTCGGTGGTCATGCTCTTCATCCTGTATATCGGGATGGCGGACCGCGTTACCGGTTCTTTCCAAGCCACCGCCCTCTATCTCGTCCTCATCTCCGCGCTCACCCTGCCCCATCTGATCATCGTGGAGTGGATGGACCGGCGCGAGAAATCCAGCCGTGAGGTAAGTTGAAAACCACTGCCGTGGGAATCGGGAGTTGCATCGTCCGGGGCGTTGAAAAACGATGGTCGGCAACGAAATGAGTTCAGCAGAAAAAACATTCATCGCCGTCGATCTGGGCGCGGGCAGCGGGCGGGTGATCGCCGCGACTACGGATTTCCAGACGCTGCGGCTCGAGGAAATCCACCGCTTCGACAATCCGGGGACGGATCTGCCGGGCGGCTCGTTCTGGAACATCCTCGGGCTTTACCGCGAGATCCTGGAAGGCTTGCGCCGCGCGGTGGAGCGGCACGGCGAAAGCATCGTCTCGATCGGTATCGATACCTGGGGCTGCGACTACGGACTCATCGCGGCAAATGGTGAGCTGCTGGGAATGCCGCATCAGTATCGCGACCCGCGTTTCGAAGGGATGGCCGAGGCGATGCATGCGATCATGCCGGAGGCGGAGATCTACGCGCAGACCGGGATCAAGACGAATTTCTATAACAGTTCGCTGCACCTGCTGGCCGAGGCGCGGGGAAACAGCCCGGCGCTGGCGAACGCGGCGAACCTGCTGTTTGTGCCGGATCTGCTGGCTTACTGGCTGACCGGCCGTCAGGCGGTCGAGCGGACGATCGCCTCGACGTCGCAACTGCTCGATCCTTCTAATGGAAACTGGGCTTGGGCCGTGATCGACGCGCTCGGCCTGCCGCGCGGCATCTTCGGGGAGGTAGTCGCGCCCGGGACGCTGCTCGGACCGCTGCGGAGTGAGGTGGGGAAATTCATCGGCCGCGCTGACATCCCGGTGGTGGCGACGGCCTGTCACGACACGGCCGCAGCGGTCGCGGGCATCCCGATGGGCGGCGGCGCGACGCTGTGGCTTTCGTCCGGGACCTGGTCGATCATGGGGGTCGAGGCGGCGCAGCCGATCCTCACGCCGGGAGCGCTGGAGCTGGGATTTTGCAACGAGCTGGGCGTCGCCGATACGGTCCGTTTCCTGAAAAACATCAGTGGCCTGTGGCTCATCCAGGAGTGCAAGCGGCAGTGGGAACTGGATGGCCAGAAGCTCAGCTACGCGGAAATGGCAGCGCTCGCGAGCGCCGCGCCGGCCTTCACCGCCTTCATCGATCCGGACGACGCGCGCTTCGCCGGTCCCGGCGACATGCCGGAGAAAATCCGCGCGTTCTGTGAGACTACCGGCCAGGACGTGCCGCCGGACAAGGGCACCATCCTGCGGGTGGCCTCCGAGTCGCTCGCGTTGAAGTATCGCATCGTTTACGAGCGCCTCCGCACGCTGACGGGCATCGATTTCCAGCGCCTCCATGCCGGCGGCGGCGGCATCCAGAACGAGCTGCTCAGCCAGGCCACTGCGGATGCGCTCGGCATCGAGGTAGTCGCCGGCCCGGTCGAGGCGACTTCCTGCGGCAACGTCATCACGCAGATGGTCGGCACCGGCCACCTGCCGGACATCGCCGCGGGCCGTGAGCTGATTCGCCGCTCGTTCGAGTTCCGGACCTTCACCCCGGCCGAGCCGGAAAAATGGCAGGCGGCATTCCTACGCTTCAAGGCCGCGCTCGGGCTGCCATGAGGGCTTCGATTTCCTCCGCCTCGATCGGGATCCGGCCCATCAGGTCGAGATTCCCGTTCTTCCCCAGCAGCACGTCGTTTTCCAAGCGCACGCCCAGCGACTCCTCGCGCAGATAGATGCCGGGCTCGATGGTGAAAACCATGCCCTCCGCGAATGGCTCGTGCGGCGGGCAGACATCGTGGACATCCAGCCCGAGGTGATGCGAGGTGCCGTGCATGAAATACTTTTTTACCAGCGCCTTGTCGGGGCCCTGCGCGCGAGCTTCCTTGGCGGTGAAAAGCCCGAGATGCACGAGCTCGCGCTCCATCAGCTCGATGACCTGTTTCTGATACTCCATCGGCGTGTTGCCGGGGCGGAGGATGCCATTCGCCCCGCGGAAGACGCGCAGCACCGCGTCGTAAACATCGCGCTGGCGTTTGGTGAATCTGCCGTTCACCGGCACCGTCCTCGTTAGATCGGAAGCCCAGCCGGCATACTCGGCAGCCACGTCCATCAGGACCATGTCGCCGTCCTGGCAGACCTTGTCATTCTCCACGTAGTGCAGCACGCAGGCGTTTTTCCCCGTGCCGATGATCGGCGCGTAGGCGAAGCCCCGCGAGCCACGCCGGACGAATTCATGCAGCAGCTCGGCCTCGATCTCCCACTCGCCCACGCCGGGTTGGATGAATCCTAACAAGCGCCGGAAGCCCGCCTCGGTGATGTCGCAGGCGCGCTGGAGCATCTTGAGCTCCTCCGCATCCTTGGTGACGCGTAATCGGTGCAGCAGCGGAGCGAGCCGTTCGTAACGATGCAGCGGGTAGCGCGACTGGCACTCCTTGATGAAGCGCGCGTTCCGGGTCTCCACGACCACGCTGGCGCGCAGGTGCTCATTGGTAGATAAATAGATATGCCCGGCCTGCGGGACCATGCGGTGGAGAAACCCGTCGAAGCTGTGGGACCACTCGATCCGCTCGATGCCGGTCGCCGCGCGGGCCTGCTCCTTGGTGAGCTTGTCGCCCTCCCAGATGGCGATCTGCTCGTTGGTTTCCTTCACGAAAAGGATTTCCCGCTCCTTCGGATCAACCGCGTCGGGCATCAGGACCAGTGTGGTTTCCTCCTGGTCCACACCGGTCAGATAGAACAGGTCGCTGTTCTGTTTGAAGGGCAGCGAGCCGTCCGCGTTGGTCGGATAGATGTCATTGGCATGGAGGATGACCATGCTGTCCGGCTTCATGAGGCCGCGCAGGTTTTCGCGGTTGCGGATAAAGAACCCCGGAGAAATCGCTTCGTATCGCACACCGCGACTTCACGGCATCCCTCCCCGCGGGGCAAACCCGGAATTACGGGATTGAACTTACCTGATGGAATCCCCAGGTTCCGATCATGGCTTTGCAACACTGGATGTCTTGGGAGGGTGGCGTGGATTTGATCGCCAAAACGAGTGCGGACCTGGAGATGCCCAACGTGATCCTGCACGTCGCGCGGATGGTCCACACGCCCGTCGGTTCCGCGCCGGGCGGCATGGTTTTCTGGCAGCCGGATCCCGCCGCGGCGCCATTGGCGTTCGGCTTTGTCTCCGATAATGCCGCAGTCGCCGGCTATTTCGCGGAGCACATTTTCAAGGGCACGCCGTTCGAAGGCGCGCCGTGGATCGAGGGCGAAATCATCATCGAGATTTCCGCTGAGGATGCCTCGGCGCGGGTGGAAATCCCCGGTTTCGTTTTGCAATCCCATCTATCCCAATTCGCCGCGCTGGAAGCGATCCGGCGCGAACCGCTGCCGGCCACCCCCTTTCACCAGCAGGGGCTGGAAGCCGCCGCCGGGCATGCCTGCTTCAAGGTGAATGGTGAGAAGGTCGAAATCGTGGTGCCCGATGGTGGGGCCGTGCTCGCTCCCTGCGGTATTTACGCCCGTTAGGCAGACTCGCGATTCTTTCCCAGACCGCGGTAAAAGATCGCGAAGATCGCGAAGCACAACGCGATCACCGCGGCGAGGATGCCCCAGAAATACCCCCAGCCGCGGCCGTCGTCGCTGACGTAGCGGGTTCTCAGCGCGCCACAGAAGATCGCCCCGACCAGCGGCCCGATGCCGCTGGTAATCATGGTGAGCAGCCCTTGCGCCTGGCCGCGCAGCCCGGGGTCCACCCGCCGGTCCAGAAAGACCTGCGCGGTGATGAAATAGAACGTGAAGCACATGCCGTGCAGGATGATTCCAGCGATGTGCCACTCGATCCGCCCGCTCGCGCCGGCGTAGGCGCTCATGCCAAAGCGCAGTACGGACAGCCCCAGCGCCCACAGCAGCACCGATTTGATCCGGAACCGCGTCATCACCGAGCCGACCAACAGCATCGCCATGATTTCTGTGATCTGCGCCAGCGTCATCGTGGCCGTGGCATGTCGGTCGCCCAGCACGCTGAGCAGTTCCGGCCCATACATGTAAAATGCCGCCAGCGGGATTGAATAGAGTGCCGTAACGCCGAAGAACACCCGGTGGTCCCGGTGGGTCATCAGCGAAAACGCATTCAGCCCGAGCCGGCTCTGCCACGAGCTTGCGATGCCCAGCGGCGGGGTGAAGGGCAGCATGAAGGCCGCCAGCCCGCAGAGCAGGCGGGTGACCGCCGATCCATAGCCTGCGATCGGACTGGTGTCCGCGTGGAGGACGAAGCTGGTGATCCCGCCCGCCGCCATCCAGCCCAGCGTGGCCCCCAGCCGGACAAGGGGGAACTGGCGCTCGCCATCGGGCAGGTGCGTGAGCGAGATGGTCGTCAGCAGTCCCCACGAAGGTCCCGAGAAAATGGCATAGACGCCCAGCAGGATCACAAACCACAGCGGTCCCCACCCGGCATGCAACGCGGAAAACGCCGCCAGCAAGGCTCCGGCCGCCAGGAAGGAGGTCCATGCGAACAACCGGTCCGCCGCCACCCGCTGATCCGCCAGTGCCCCGCCGACCAGCGGGGAAATCATCGCGCAAAGCGGCGGCACCACGAAGGCGATCGCTACCCAGCTGCCGAGCCCCTGCGCCTTTAGAATATTCGTCAGCGCCGGCATCCAGAAGCCCGGCGTCATCCCTTGCAGAAAGAAAACGATCCATAGCCAGCGGAAGGATCTTCGCTGGTTGTCCCGCTCGCCATTCACGCCCGGTGACTAGACCCCGATGTTTGGAATTGCCAGACGATCTGCCGAAATAATTCCCTTGATTCCCGCACGCGAATTGGTTTTGTTCCTACGAACACTGTTCATAACACCGATGAAAGACCTCACTTACCGCCAACAAGAGATTCTCGACTTTCTGCGGACTTCCCAGCGCCAGACAGGCATCATGCCTTCCACCCGGGAAATCCAGCATGCCTTCGGTTTTGCCAGCCAGACTGCGTCGATGAGCCACCTGCGCGCGCTCGAGCGCAAGGGCGTCATCCAGCGTCTCCCGGGAAAAGCCCGCGCCGTCATTTTTCCGGACGAGTTGGACCGCGGGGAAATCCTCGACATCCCGATCTTCGGCAGCATCGCCGCAGGCATGACGCAGGACGTCGAGCAGGACCGCCAAGGCTGTATTTCCGTCGACATCACCGCGCTCGGCATCCCGCGGAATGCCCGTACGTTCGCCCTCAAGGTGCGCGGGCATTCGATGGTGGACGCGCACATCTGCCATGGCGATACGGTCATTCTCGAGTTCCGCGAGCCGCGCAAAGGTGACATTGTGGCGGCGTTGATCGACGGTGAGACGACTCTCAAACGTTATCTCATCGAGAAGGGCCGTCCTTTTCTGCGGGCGGAAAATGCCGACTTTCCGGATCTTATTCCGGCGCAGGAGCTTGTCATCCAAGGCGTGCTCATCGCGCTCATGCGGCATGCCGCTTGAGGTCTGGCGCTCGGGTTGGATTGTTAACTTTTCTGAAAGATTGACGACCCATCGGGCCTTCCCTAGGGTCAGCCCCAATCCGAATGGCCAATGAAACCATTACCTTCGCATGCCCGGCCTGTGGGATCCGGCTGACCGTTCCGGGAAATCTGGCGGGCGTCATCGGACCCTGTCCGACCTGCAGGACGCAGATCCAGGCGCCGTTCCCCGCCGCGCCGCCCGCCGCGGCGGGACCACCGGTCGTGCAGGCTGCCCGGATGCCGGTTCTTGCCACGCCGGAGTATCAGGCTCCGCCAGTGCTACAGCCAGAGCCGGCGCTTTCCGTTTCGCACGCTGCGGTGCGGCCTGAGCCTCGGCAATTGCCGCAGCGCGCCAGCAATGGCGAGCCGGTCTCAAAGCCGATGCCAGTGCCGATGGGCGGTGGCCGCTCGGGTTCCGCCGCACCACCGCCGGGTCGACACCCGCGGGCCCGGAGTCGCTTCGGGCGTTTCGTGATGTTGGCGGGCTTCTTGCTGGGAGCGACGGCGTTGATTTTTGGCGTTGCCTCGGTCCTGCGGAATCAGACCAAGGGGGACCTCCTCAAGAACACCGCCCAGGCGCCTGCTGAAACGATTTTGACGCGCAGCGCGGTTGCACCAGAGCCCGCGATCGAGCGGTTGCCGTCCTTGCCGGTGACTGCGCCGGAGCAGCCATCCATCGTGCAACCGGTGCCTGATCTTCCGGAAGGATTGGAGGCCAAGTCGCCGAACGACTACGCCGAGGAGGCCTTGGCGAAATTTCTCGCGGCCAAGACGTTGGCCGAGCGCTTGCCGTTGCTGGAAACAAAAACCCCGGGTCCGGAACTGGCCGCGTCCGCCCTCGCTGGCCCACTGCCCTTGGCCAGCCACACGGCCGAAGCGGTGGAGAACAACCCGGTCGAGCAGGTCGCGGATTTCTATCACAAGGTCGAGTTCGACGCGGGCGAGAACCGCAAGAAGGCGCAAACGATCCTCGTCCGCATCCGCGGCTCCTCGCCCGCGAAGATCGTGACGGACCCGTTTCTGGATACTTATGGCGGCCGTCTCGCCGCCTTCGCGAAAGCGCCCTCCGACAAGTCGGGCGTCTTTCAGGTGATCGTATGGCCGCTGGCGTCCTGCTTCGACGAGCGGGTGCCGGACCGCGAGAAAAAGCTCACCCTCAAGCTGCTGCCGCAGGAGGATTCCAAGGAAATCGCGATGGCCTATTTCAGCCGTCAGTCGAAGATTGCCGAGATGCTGGAAGACGGCACCTACAGCCTCAGCTACGGCCGGGCGAAGGCGTGCACGGTGGTGCTGCGCTGGAACATGGAGGAAAATCCGGACATGCCCTACCTCGAAGCGATCGAGCTCAAGAGGCTGGACTGGAACCCTTGATGCGACCCGCGTCGCGCAGCGCGCGCCAGCCGCCGTGCAGCACGGAGACTTCCGCACCGAGATCGAGCTTGCGGATGCGCTCGGCGATTTGCTGGCTGACGCCGCAGTTTTCATCCCCGCAATAAACGATCACCCGTGGGGTTTCAATGAGCCGGGCGGCAGTTTCCGCTTCGAAAACTTGGGCGTCCTCAGCGGGATCGAGATTCCACAGCACCGAGCCGGGCAGGCCGGATTTTTTCCAATCCGTCCGCAGTCGGGCGTCCACCCACAGGATTTTGGCGTCGGCTGGAATTGATTCGAGGCAGACTTCCCCCGGCTTCAGCGTGGCGGGATCGCAGACAGCAATGCGGACCGGGGCGCCTTTGATCCAATAAGTCCCGGCGGCGGCGGCCAGGGAAATGGTCACGATCGCCGCGAGCTGGCCTACGCTGTTCATGGCTTGGCGGCCATTTCAGCGGCGGTCGGTTTGCGGACGATCGCGAACGCCTGCTGCATGCGGTGCTTGGAAATCTCACTATCCGTCTCGATGCGAATCACGCCAATCCCCGGCGCGCCGATCTCAAGCGGGGTGACGATGAGGTCGTATTTCCGCCCCTCTTCCAACGTCTTCACCACGCAGGAAAAGGCCGTGGAGGTCAGTTTCGCGGAGAGCACTCGGATGGATTTTCCCTCGGCCATGCGGACCTGGATGATCTGCGGATCCGGCTTGCCACCCAGGTTCCACTTCAAGGTTTTTGGCTCCAAGCCGATCAGAACCGGGATGTGCACCCGGACGGCGAGCTTCATCGACGGCTTGTCCGCCGGGTCATTGTCGATCCAGAGCGCGACCGCCTTGTCGACCGTTCCGGAGAAATTTCCCATGTCGAAGGTCGTCCGCACCACGCCCGACTCGCCGGGGCCGTATTTCAGTTTGCCGCCGGAAATCTGCACGCTGAGGCAGGAGCAGCCCGGATCGGTTTTTGCGATCGTGACAGGCTTGTCGCTCTGGTTCGTGAACTTGAAATCGGCGGTGACCGTCGCGACGTCGGCTGGCGCGTTGATTTCCACGAGCAGTTTCTCGAACTCCAATCCGGCAGCCGAGATGAGCGCGGCGAGGGAGAGCCACAGACTGAGGATGGATTTCATGGCGTATTATGAGCCCGGTTTTTTCTCCGGTGCAAGAGCGACGGCGATGATCAACCGCCCGCCACGCCACTGCGGGCCGAGTACGAAGAGCGGGCGTTTGCCCTCAAGACGGGCGTCCATTTTCAGGACTTTTTTGCGACTGAGCCAGAGTTCCAGATCGAGGCCGGTGACTTGCCGGGTGGGCGCGCTGCGTGCTTCAAATCGAACGAGCACCTCGTCTGACGGTTTCAGCGGCTGCGCCCAGCTCTCGTAACTCCGGAGTAATGGTTGCACGTCCTGGCCAAGAGTCCGATAGCTTTTAAAACGCAGGCGCTTTTCTCCGCGCAGGCGTTCGGCGGTCTCCGCGCCCACCGCCGCCGCCTTCGAGCCGGCCACCGCGGGATCGCCATCGGTAGCATGATAAACCGTTACGCTGACCCGACCGATGTTGGTGCGCCCCGGGTCTTCCTGCGCGCCCGCGGCGAACGGCATCCAAACTGCGGCCAGTGCCGCGATCCATGCCCGGCGGCCGGTCACGGCGAGCTGCGGGTTGGGATTTCCGCTGTCGAGTCGAACTCGCGATCCACCGGGACCCCGACCGTTTGCGAAAAATCCGTGGCGTCGGGGATGGCCGTGACGCCATTGAGCACGATGACCGTCGCCGCCGCCTTGGTGGCCGGCAGCCACTCGGCCATCACACCGCTTTCGGGTGTGTAAACTTCCGGTGAAACGGGAATGGCCTTCGGGGCTTGTGAGACGTCGTATTCCGGCACGGACGGGGATTTCGTGCCGACCCAGAACGCAAGAACCATGCCCGCGCAGGCGACCACCGGAGTCCACCAGGATTTCCAGAAACCCGCGGGGCGCGCGGCGATGACGGGTTCGTGCGCGCGGATCGCCTGCTGGATCCGGCTGTTGAAAAAATCCGGATAGGGCGGCTCTTCGGTGGCGGGCAGCGAGTTGGCCATCAGCGACCGCCAGCGTCGGGTTGCCTCGCGGGCGGCGAGTTTTTCCGAACCGGCCCATGCGTCGACAGTAGCGCGGTCCTCGCCGGTCAGCTCGTCGTCCAGCCACAGGGCCAGCTTGATTTCATCGGGATTGGTATTCATCTTTCAGCATGGCTTGGAGTTTCTGACGTGCGTAGTAGAGCCGGCTCATCACGGTGCCCAAGGTGATCGATAGCGAGTCGGCGATTTCCTTATACGAGAAACCTTGCACGTCTTTCAGCAGGACGATTTCGCGGTGATCGGGAGAAAGCTTGGCCAGCGCCGCTTGGATTTTCACCCTCAGTTCGCCGTGAGCCATGGTGTCCGCCGGAGACTCGCCACCGGCCGGAGTGGTAAAGGAGGCTGAGTCGATCTTCTCGCGGGTGAAGATTTCGTCATTGAGCTCGCCGACGGTTTCGATCTTCCGCTTGCGGAGCCAGTCGTAGACGGCGTTGCGAGCAATCCGGTAGAGCCAGGTGGAGAAGCGGGCTTTCGCCTCGAACCGCGGCAGACCATGCCAAGCCTTGATGAAGACATCCTGTGAGATGTCCCATGCGTCGGCTTCCTGATGGATCATGTTACGGATCATGGCGAATATTCTCCCCCGGTGGCGGGTCACGAGCGCGTCGTAGGCGCTCATGTCCCCTTGCTGCGCCAGGGCGACGAGTCGGAAATCCTCGTCCGGATCGTTCATGTTGGCATCCGAATCAAAGGCACCGGCAGGCCCCAGCACAGGGTCGGACGGTTCGCCGGGGGACTTATTCATTGTTCAGGGAAATTTCTCCACTCGCGCGGACGACTGCGGTAGGAACGTGAGCGCCACGGATTGCAGGCGCAACCCGCAAATCGAGGTCATGGCGCGACCGACGTTGTCACTTGGGCAAGCCTCGCAGGGGTCGCTCCCTCCCAGTGCTTGCTGTCATCCACCGTGGTCGGAAAATCCGAATTTAAGATTGTTAGGTGAAGGACAAAGGTAAGTGAAACGAGATGGGCTGCGGAAATTTCGTTGCCCCTTTCAAGCCGATGAACCTCGCCTTCTCTTATCAGAGCTACCGCCTCGCGATCGGCTAGATTTCCGCCAGCACCTCGCTGAAGACCGTCAGCGTGTCGTCCAGATCCGGCTCGGTGTGGGCGAGGGAAATGAAGCCGGTTTCATAGGGCGAGGGGGCGATGTAGACGCCTTTGTCGAGGCAGCCCCAGAAGAACTTTTTGAAGAACTCGAGGTCCTGTTTCATCACGTCGTCCACATTGACGATTTCACGATCGGCGAAGAAAAGGCAGAACATCGAGCCGGCGCGGTTGAACCGGTGCGGGACGCCTTTTTCCGCAAGAAGCTGGCGCAGGCCCGCTTCGAAATGCGCGCCGAGCTGCTCCAGCCGCGCGAAGCCGGAGCGGCTTTCCAACTCCCGGAGCTGGGCCAGCCCGGCGGCCATCGCCAGCGGATTCCCGCTGAGCGTGCCGGCCTGATAGACCGGCCCAAGCGGGGCGAGCAGATCCATCACTTCCGCCCGGCCGCCGAAGGCCCCGACGGGCAAGCCGCCGCCGATGACCTTGCCGAAGCAGCTGAGATCCGGCGTGAGATTCTCGATGCCCTGCACGCCGGCCCTGCCGAGCCGGAAGCCGGTCATCACCTCGTCGAAGATCAGGAGCGCGCCGTATTTCCGGGTGATCGAGCCGAGCAGATCGAGGTAGCCGGGCAGGGGAAAAATCAGCCCGGCGTTTGCGGGATACGATTCCACGATGATCGCCGCGATCTCCTCGCCGCGGGCGGCGAACAGCGCTTCGAGCGCTGCGGGGTCGTTGTAAGGAAGGACGAGGGTTTTTTCCGCGACGGATTTCGGGACGCCCGCGGAATCCGGCTCGCCATGGGTCAGCGCGCCGGAGCCCGCCGCCACTAACAGCGAGTCGCTGTGGCCGTGGTAGCAGCCGTTGAATTTCACGATGTAGTCGCGCTTGGTAAATCCCCGTGCCAGGCGGATGGCCGACATGGTCGCCTCGGTGCCGGAGCTACACATGCGGACCTTCTCCACCGAGGGCACCCAGCCGCAGATCGCGCGCGCCATCTCGACCTCGAACAGATTGGGAATGCCGAAGGAAATGCCGCTTTTCGCGACTTCATGGATCGTGTTGGTGATCGCGACCGGCGCATGGCCGAGGATGTTCGGCCCCCACGAGCCGATGTAGTCGATGTAGTGCTTGCCATCGATGTCCTCGATCCGGCTGCCGGCAGCGCGGCGGACAAAGAACGGCTCGCCGCCGACATTGCGGAAGGCCCGGACCGGCGAGTTCACCCCTCCCGGGATGAGGTCCTTGGCGATGGCGAACATTTTATGTGAAAGCAAACCTGGAGACTTCATTTCCCGGACGATGGCCGGGGAATCGCCTCCGGCCAATCGCGAAGCCCGGGAAATTTCCGCATCGCCGCCGATCCGAGTAAATGGCGATTCCGTTTTGCAAGGAATCACGTAATTTCCCCGGCATGAAACTGGAATTCCTCGCCGTCGCCGCTCTCGGGCTGATGAATCCCATGCAGGCCGAAACCAAGCGGCCGGAACGGAAATCGCTGTTGGATGTGGATCCGGACGTGGTCTATCTCGGACAAACCTTGAAGAAGCCCGTGGAACTCAAGGTCGTGAAGGAAGCCCCGGTTTTTTCCGACAAGGATGGCAGTCACCGACTTGGCACGCTGAAAGCCGACCAAACCGTCCGGCTCGAAGCGATCACCGACAAGATCTATCGGGTCCGCGGCCAGGGCACGCGCGATGGGATCTCCGGGTGGGTCGCGCCGTGGGCGTTTTCCTCAAATGATCCGGATTTCGTGGCCAATTTCAAACTCCTCTATGAACGCCAGATCCAAGTGCAGGAACTCATCGCCGCCCGCGAGATCGCCGTCGGCATGACGCTCGACGAGGTATCCCTCTCGCGCGGGGTGCCGACCAAAACCAGCCTCCGCAAAACGGCTCAAGGCCAATCCGGGCGCTGGGAGTTCATCGACTATGAGGATGTGAACAACTACGTCACCGAGATCGACCGCCTGACCGGCCAGGCCTACCGCCGCCTGGTCAGCGTGACGCGGGTGGAAAAGGGGAAGACGGCGGTGGAGTTTGAGAACGACACGGTAACCGCCGTGGAGGAAAGCGAAAATCGCCAGGGCGGGAATGTCCGGATCATCGTGCCGCCGCTGGTGTTTCGTTGGTAATTCGCCGGGCGGGTTCTGGACAAACAGCCGCTCCTCGACGACACACCGGCCCGCGGAATGTTTTTGGAAACTCCCCATCGTTCGTTTCTGTGCGACTCCCACCGCGAGGAGGTGGCGAGTCTGGTGACCCACGCGGCTGGCGTCGTCTTCAGCATCGTGGCCCTCATTTCCATGCTCCTGCTCTCCGCAGGCGAGCCGCTCAAGATCGTCTCCGCAGCG
>ENA-OFCF01000412-OFCF01000412.1-metagenomes-genome-assembly--contig:-NODE-412-length-19233-cov-9.844926_pt1 | contig 19233 bp, 17 predicted proteins | sample MGYA00153387_OFCF01 | MGnify analysis MGYA00153387
TTTTGATGATGTCAGTTTTCGTAATTATCATTTTTCTACATTGGGCTAAAAGTCAGTTATGACGAGCGAATTTTCAGGTGTCTCAGATGCCCATAGATCCATTTATCAATGGGTAATTCAAGCACTACACTAATTACAAGCACAAAGAGCCGCGCGGGTATTAATATTCCTACTACTCCTAAATTATTGAAAATATACGAGAATACATTAATGGATAGGATGACATAGATTATGACTCCGGCTATTCGGATTAGCCACAACCAAGAAGAATTATCTTTGAGATAAGAGACCTGTCGGCATTGAGGACATCGATAATTTCCCCATACTGCTGATAAGTATCGACGCCAAGTTAAGGGGAAGGAAGTTTGGCAATGGGGGCAAACTAACTGTCCCGCAAAGGTGGTTTTTGGGTGGCGAGAAATTTGACCACCGCTGCGTAGACTCATGATTGTTCTCCTACAGGTTGTTGTTGAGATTGCGGCTCGATGGGAAATGCCAACCAACACCACAAGTACAGAAAAATAAATCCAGGGGTAACGATCGCTAACACAACCGCGACAATCCGTATCACTGGCAGGGACTGATGCCAACGTTGAGCGAGGGCTGAACATACGCCTGCAATTACTTTGTGGCGACGACTCCGGTAAAAAGTCGTCGGAGGTTGCCCTGAAATGCCTGCTGTGGTTTGCGATCTCTGGTGGTTTAAAATCCAAGAAATCAGCAGCCCGATCGCTCCTACAACCGCCGATGGAATGGCAAAAATCGCCAGCCAGTGCGACATCGCTAACCCAGAAATAGCGTCTCCCAGCCAAACTGGGGAAGGACAACGAAAGGCGACAGCTTCCGCCGAACACCCGAAGCGTCTAGCCAAACCAAATGCGCCCCAAGTCACGAGCAATGGCGAAATTCCATAGACGACGCAAAGGCTCAACAAAAACAAGTGCCAACGGGTCGAAAGTCGTCGGAAAAACGCGATTGCAGCGATTCTCCAGAGGAGAGGCTTCGCCAACGCGGGGCCAACTAATAAAAACACGTAAATCAATGATATGTAAATCATAAGTTTTCCTTGATGAGGGCTTGAATACTCCTAACACCAGGATTGTTCTTCTGGAGGATTGTGCAGTAACTCACGAATATTAGCTTCGATAACTCGATAGCCCACATTGCCATTGAGCCGCTGCCGTCCTTCATTGAAAATCAGCGTAGGGCTGACCGTAACTGTATGTTCTTTCACCAAGTCAAAATCTTTGGAAAGTTGGGCGTATGCCTCACCACTATCGATCTGAGCTTGAATTTCGGCAATGGGCAATCCTAATTTTTCGGCGATTTCAAATTGCACCCGTCGATCTGCAACATTTGCCAATTCGGTAAAAAATGCCTCCCGAAATGCCCAGATTGCTTTTTCAAATATCTGTGCCGATCGATCTACTAAACCCTTTGCCTCTAGTAGTTGAATTGCATGAAGAAATAGATGACAGGATGTAGATGAAGGCGGTGTAACTTTCGTCCAAATGTCAGGATGAACGGTAATGTGGTCGAATTTTTTGACGACATCTAGAACGTGGTTGCTATATCCTGCCAATCCGCCTCGATCGCGCCAACGATTTTCTAGTTTTTCACGAGCCGTACCAAAAACAGAGACGAAGTGATGTTCGATTTCAACCTTGTCTTGAAAGGTTGTTTTCAACTCATTGAGCCGAATTTGAGCAATATAAGCCCAAATACAAAGTACATCAGAAAAGTAAAAAATTCGAATAGGTTCCATTCTTATTTTTGGTAGTTATAGCAACCGCCAATGCTGTTAGTAATTGTAGGGTGGGCATTGTCTTGTTTCGCTCAATCTGGAGGGAACATCCAGAGCGCGAACCGCTGCCCACATCTAGATTGTAGCTAATTTTAATGTCATATAGCAATCCTAATTGAGAAGCTTAGTCTCGCTTTGGGCAGGCATGAAGCACTGCCCATACATATCGATTGTTTTGTGCAGGAACTCAAATAGGATTGCTATAGATATCTATATCAATCTACCTGAGATCTCGTTTTGTAGTTTGCTTTAATAGTTCAAACCAGAGCAAGCTAATTAATCCCCCACCCAAACAAATAGCTAGATCGATCGAGTGTAAAAATGAGAAGCTAAACAATTCCCGCAAGAACGGAACATAAAGCACGATCGCCATAAAAAATACTCCCCCACCAATTACCCACCACAGAGCCGGATTGGGTGACTTCAGTATTTTCAGACTCAGGCGTGAGGTCGAACTTTCGCTCAAAATTAGTCCTAAATTAGCTATAATCAACGTTGTAAACGTCAATGCACGGATATCTAATTCACCTTGCTGGCGGTATGTAGCGATCGCAAAGACTGTCAGAATAATTACTAAGATTCCGCCCCCTTGCAGCACGGCTAAACCCAAAGTTTTCTTGCCGAATAATGGTTCTTTGGGATTGCGAGGTGGACGCTTCATGACATTTGCTTCGGCGGGTTCGGCTTCAAGCACGATCGAACAAGCCGGATCGATAATTAGATGCAGGAAAGCAACGTGAATGGGTAGTAATACTAATGGCAATTTAAACAATACGGGAATCAAAGACATCCCGGCGATCGGAATATGAATTGCAATCAGATACGACATTGCCTTACGGAGATTATCAAAAATTCGCCGCCCTAATTTGACGGCTTGAACGATTGACGAAAAATCATCATCCAACAATACCAACGCCGCCGATTCACGGGCAACATCTGTACCGCGTTGTCCCATTGCGATGCCGATTTGGGCGGCTTTGAGCGCAGGGGCATCATTGACACCATCCCCAGTCATCGCGACGACTTCACCCTTATCTTTGAGGGCATTGACGATCCGCAATTTTTGTTCGGGAACGGCGCGGGCAAAGATACTTGTATTTTCAATCCGCTGCTGAAGTTCGGTGTCGCTCATGCCATCTAGTTCTGCTCCAGTTATCGTGCTTCCCGTTGGTAATAAGCCCACCTGACGAGCGATCGTTTGAGCCGTTTCTGGATAGTCGCCCGTAATCATCACCACTCGAATTCCAGCGGTATGACATTCTTGAATCGCCGCTGCCACGGTTGGGCGGACTGGATCTGAGAGTCCGACTAAGCCGAGAAATTGAAACGGAAAATCATGTTGTTTATCCGGTAAATGTTCGGGAGTAAGCACCGGATGCGGTGGCAAAAATGGCGGCGGTGCATCCAAAAGAGACGCTTTGGCAACACCTAATACCCGCAATCCTTGCGCTGCCATTTCACTGACTTGCGCTGTCAGAATTTGCTGCTGTTGGGGCGTAAAATGACAGAGATCTGCGATCGCTTCTGGTGCGCCTTTAGCGGCAATTTCATACAGCTTACCATCTGCTGACTGCCAAACATGAGACATTGCGAGTAGCTGCGGTGAGAGTGGATATTCTCGCAACAGTTGCCAATCGTTATGCAAATGTTCGGTACCTGCGAGAGAGTAGTTGCCCAACTCCTTAAACGCCTTCTCCATCGGATCGAATGGATCTCTTTGACTGGCGAGAATACAGAACTCGACTAGCTCGTGAACCGACTCAGGCAGTGGCACTTGTGAGTGTAATCCCAAATCGTAAGGCTGAGGGTTTTCAGTATGCTTGTAGGCGAATAGCTGCTGCACAGCCATCTGATTTAGAGTCAGTGTCCCCGTTTTATCTACACATAAAACAGTGGCCGAACCGACGGTTTCGACGGCGGAAGTGCGACGTGCTAAGACATGATTTTGTGAGATCCGCCAAGCTCCCAAGGCGAGGAAGATCGTCACGACGACTGGAAATTCATTCGGCAAAATTGCCATCGCCAGTGTAATTCCGGCGAGGACTCCTTTGAGCCAATCTCCTGTCGTAGCTCCATAAATTATGACAATCGCTACACATAGCGATAATGCAATTCCAAATAAGCGACTCACTAACCGATTCATTTCCCGTTGCAGAGGAGTCACTTCTGGCTGCACTTTTTGTAAAGCGTTGCCAATCTTACCCATCTCTGTCTGTATGCCGATCGATCGTACCTTGACAATCCCCTGTCCCTGCACCACCAAGGTTCCAGAGTATACAAACGGCAATTCATCACCCCCAGGACGTGCCATCTCTACATCGCCTACAGCAACAACCTTGCGAACGGGTAGGGACTCTCCGGTTAATAACGATTCATCAGTTGAAAGATTGGTGCAAGATAGAATAATCGCATCCGCAGGTACTCTGTCTCCTTCTGCTAGCATTAAGATGTCGTCCCGCACCACTTCTCGCCCCGCAATCCGTTTGCGCTGTCCATCTCGAATCACCAAAGCGCGAGGACTAGAAAGATCGCGCAAGGCTTCTAGAGCGTGTTCGGTTTTGCCTTCTTGGTAGAGACTAATTGCGGTGAGGAAGACGACGAAACCCAGCAAAATTAAGGCTTCCTGAAGGTCGCCTAAAATCCAGTAGATGATGCCACCGCCGACTAGGAGGAGGAAGATCGGATCTTGGATGCTGTCCCAGGCAATTGATAAAATACCCCGCGATTGAGTAGAAGGAAGTTCATTGTAGCCATCGCGTTTGAGGTTCGCGATTGCTGTCGCAGACGGCAAGCCGTTCGCGTATCGATCGGATAAGCCAGCCACGGGATCGCGATCGTGCTGTGTAGATCCTAGCCGAGCGATTGGAGAAACCATAAGTTTGTTATCATAACTAAATTATTCAGTTCGACTGCCGCTTGGCGGCGCGCTTGAGCGATCGATCGCTGGTTGACAACGATTCGATTTATTTATCCCACCATCATCCGGCTGTAATTATGCTCCTAATGATTCGATTCTCCGTAGGAGAGGCTATTGCTAGGGCAAACACTCCGCTACCGCCAACGGATCGTGTTCAATTGTCAGTAGATCGGGCTGACGATGCCTGTCAATTTTGACTTTGATGTCTTGAGCAAATTCACCTTCGAGATCTTCTACAAAACCTTTGCTGGCTACCTCCGCTTCCCAGGCACCCCCAAATGGGCCAAAATAATATGTACATTTGGGTTGTGCGGTCAAAATTTCGATCCACCAAGCTTGATGGTAAGTATTTAGAGTGTCAATCATCACATTATTTTTATTCCTGAATATCGATATTAGATCGAAGATCTTTGGATCTCGTGAGGTATTTTTATTTCCTGCTGAGAGTTGACTCCATTAGTCATTCTTCCGCTCATCTGATAGTGAGAGATCCGATAGATGACCACTACGTCTGCACGTCCCCAAGCATCGACCCAAGTTCGATTAATAGCAGGAGTAAGTGTCGGATTTTGCTCTTTAATTAATTTCGTAACCCGCTCGATTTCCGCTCGATCTATCAGACGTTCGGCTCGACCCTTCACTATGACGCTACGCCAATGCAGCGATCCGTGTATTTCTTCAACCTGTCAGCAGATTTCTGGATTCGCATCCATGCCATAAGTCTTCATCCCTTCGGTTGTAAATAGATAAATATCTGAGTCTTCGAGATAATAATACATTGGGATCGTGTTGGGTTTTCCTTCATAGATGAAACCGAGATGACCGTAGCCTACATTGCGTAGCAACTTGCGCATTTCTTTTCCACTCATTTTATCGATATTTAGCATAATTATTCTCTCTAAAGATTCAGTTTCGGTACAGCCTCTGAAGCAAGGAAATCATCACTATTGAAGTGGGCAGCTTAGTTATTTATGGTTTTATATATTTGTAAATCGGGTCTTATTTGTCCATCAAAACAGAACAAGGCGCACGATGGAGGACATAATTACTGACGCTGCCTAACAGCAACTCGTTGAGAGCAGAAATGCCCCTGTGTCCCATCACAATGAGATCGACATCCTCCGACTGAGCAAATTCACAGATTTTGCGACCGGGGCCACCAGCGATCTGGTGAAATTCAGTTGTTACGCCTTCAGCAGTCGCTCGATCTGCCAGCGATTTTAATAGATTCAAACTGTGTTGTTCGTAAGTTTGCCACTGTTCTCGATATATTTGCAGCGTGTCACCATCCGCAGCTTGAAAATACTCCAACCCAGTCGGCATCGGGATCGATAGAGTATTTTGTTCCTCGAAAGATAGAACATGCAAGAGTAACAAATTAGCTTTGTCAGCCTTCGCAATATCGAGTGCTGTTTTAAAAACATCATGGCTCATTTCCGAGCCATCTATTGCCGCCAAAATCTTCTTAAACATATTAACTTCCTCTATTCTTATTCTCATTCGCTGTCTGTCTTGCCTTTGCTAAACCTGGAGGGAACCTCCGTGATGTGCAACTGTCAACTGTCAACTGTCAACTGTTTAATGCGATTAGCGATCTCCACCACGACGACGTTCGGCTGCTGCACGCGATCTGATTTGGGTTCTAAAACCACTCCGCTCCAATCTACGAGCAGCACGTTGAGCATCGGGACGCTCGGCATGGAAACCTTCTAAAGTCCATTTGCGGTCGCGGGGACTGCGGTAATGAACGGTATAGCCACGTTGGTAACTGGGACGACCAAGGTCGATTGGCAAATTCATTTTCCCCTCAAAGTTCTGGCTAACTGGTTGTGAATTAAGTGCATTTGCGGCAAAAGGCACAGTCACTAAAAACCCCACATGTACCAGTGAAATTAGAATTATATTGTTCACAAAAATTCCGTTCTTTACCCACACATTCAGCTTACGAATAATATGTGAGGTTTTTGTGAGCAGACAGATTCTAGCGGTTTAAGTCGATCGACATTTGCATCGTTGGCGGTAGGGTCACGTTTGCTTGTGCCTTACGGCAGGTGTGAGCGTCAAAAGCAATAGCCGCTCCTGCGGAGAATCGTGCAAACTTCAATCGCGGCGATCCAAGCTTACATGTAGTAACCCGTAATCGAACCCACAGGTGCGATGTGGGCAATCTTGCGGGAATGCAGCATTAGGTGCGCTGACTCTTCTGTACAACAACTTTATCAGCATCCTCCGCTTGACCCATCACCACCTTTCCTATCGCAGACAAGTACTGTGGTCTTGCAATCAACAACACCGCAATTCCCCAAACCGTAATCACAGCAACAAGAATATTGGTAACTGAGGCGGATGCTGGAGACACAAATACAATATCCATAGTGCCGTGAAAAATCACAGCGATAAGAATACTTCCTCGTGTGCTATTCGTCAGCCAAGTCAAAATAATCGCCCCCGTTAGAACACTGAAGTATCCCTGCGACTCCCATACTGGAAAACCCAGGCATGAAACCGAACAGTGGTAGGTGCCAAAGTGCCCAGCCTAAGCTGAGGATGACAGTGGCTTTTAAGGCACTCTGATGAGTTTGCAGGTATGGGAGTGCAAATCCACGCCAGCCTGTCTCCTCTCACCAACCGGAGAAAAGGATGCTGGCAATCCCATAGAGCAGAGCAGGCAACTCAGGGTATTCAGCACTGTGTCCAAAACTTTGGGGTTCCCAGTTATTCCATCCGGTGAATAAAATAGCTACGAAAAATAACAAAAAGGGAAGACAAGCGATCGCATACCATCGTGGTGCAACCCGCCACGCGAACATCCGTCGCCAGAGATCGCGCAACCCGACAGAACCCCTGCAAATTCTTGTCATAATTAGTGCGGCTAAAGCAGGCCCCAAACTACCGAGCAAATGAAGATACTGCGGTGGTTGATACGAAATCATACCTTGCTTTGCCAGTAGTAAAGGCGACCAAATAGACCACGATATGGCGTATGAAAGAAGGAAGAAAAACAGAAGTGGATATCTATACAGCATCAGATTTGTCTCGATCTATGGTCAATTTTGGTCAATATGCCCGTCTTGTCCGTACAAATCACGGTGGTGGCAACTTGGGTTACATACTAGCTTCAACTTTGGCGATTTCCAGACGAGTTTTAATCACAGAATCGGGATTGAGGCTAATCGAATCGATGCCTTGCTCCACTAGAAAACGGGCAAATTCTGGATAGTCGCTGGGAGCTTGTCCGCAGATGCCGATTTTGCGTCCATTGGCTTTGAAGGTAGAAATTGCCATTTTCACCATTGCCATTACTGCTTCATTAGACTTGTCCAGAAAATTATAATAAGCTCCAGGTATAGCTTTGATGCCATACCTACGTCTGCTTGTCGATCGAGACTTAAACGAGGCTATTAGGATTAGAAGTAATTAGTATCAGTAATTAGATGATTAGTTCAGTGCTTGTAACTATTGACACTTGTTGTGTTTATAATTAAGATAAAGTTGGTAAAATCAAGGCACCAATCCTTAGTCTAACTAAGCCGCAAATCGTCAAAATTATTTGCTCATATTTTTGGTCATTCATTGAAAATCTTTCTCTGGCAGCTCTGAAGATTTTTATCAGACGAATTACATGTTCAACATAGATCCGATTACTAGCGAATTTTTTGTTTTCGTCTTTCTTTGATTGGATTAGTTCTTTATTTCTGGGCTTCTTGTGTGGAGTTTTAATATTTTGTCCACCCTGATATCCTTTGTCGCCAGCAAATTGTTGATTCTGTTCAAACTTTTTTTGCTGATTTCTAAACAGATTAATATCACTAGCTTTACCTTTCTTTCCTACTTCTACATCTACGATGTCTTTCCCTAAAGGTAATCCGATAACCTGTCCTTTAAAAGTATGCTGCTTCTTCTTTCCAGAATAATACTCTTTCTGGATTTGATTGTCTCCAGGTCTTTCCCTTGCTTGCTCCCAACTATCCACTATCAACTCATGTTCTGTCAATGATTCTTCCCCTATTTGGCGATTGCTTGACAATTTAGTTAACTGTTCTAATATACTACATGGCAGAATTTTCCTGAATATCTTGAGCCAATAATTAAATGTATCGTTTGCTTCTGTTTTGGAAACTCCAAACTGCATTCCTAGTATTTCAAATGTGGGCAAATGTCTTAAATAGTAAATACATAAGCAGATTTCTTCATCTTGGTTGAGTATCTTTGGTCTTCCTCCTCCTTTTTTATTAATCCGAATCTTGGTCTGTTCCCGTAATAATCGTAATCTTTCTTCTTCATCCTTAACAATTTTTAACAAGGATAACCATTGCTGGCGATCGATCCCTATAATTTGCTTTGTTCGGTCTGGATATTTTTCGATATAGTTCAGTGGATTTGTCATATTGAGTAAAACACTAGTTTACAGTTTTACTATCTCTTTTATCCATAAATTATATTTCGGATGAGTCTATTGCAAGAGCACCTACCATGAAGCTTAGAACCATGAACCTTAAACAACGCTTAATCGTGATTCTAGTCATTGTCACAACCCTGCTTGGAGGTTGTCGATCGACAGAAGAATATCAGAGACTCTCCAAAGCTGGACTTGCCTACACGAGCGGCATGGATAAGCTATTAACAGCGGCAGAAACCATGCGAGTGGATGCGACCTCGGAAGAGGTGTTGTCAAGCCGAAATTACAACGAACTAAAACAGTTTGAGACGCTCGATCGCCAGCGGCTTGAGACTCTAGAACAACTCCGCAAACATAATCAATTGCTCAGTCGATACTTTAACCTCCTTGAAGAACTGGCGACTTCTGATACTCCGGCGCAAGCTAAGGAAGAGATTGGGTTGGTTGTTCGGGATCTCAATACGATCGGCAAAAAACTTCAAGGTTCCGATCTCATTCCTAATAAGTCAGTCTTCCGATTAGCAGCCGAGATAATTGTGAGTCGTCAGATGCGTGGCGCATTGCGACAGGAGCTAGAGCAGCGAAAAGAACCGATTCGGCAAGAGTTTCTCACGCAGAAAGTTCTGCTTGGTGTATTGGGCGATTCTATCGGGACAGATATGGAAAAAATCAGACGCTTCCGGGAGGAGCGGCAGGTTCGCAACCCTCTGAGAACCAACGCGATCGCCAATGAAGACAAGTGGGCAAGCGATCGCAGAACGCTATTTATGGCAACCACGATCGTGCCACAATTTGCCGCTGCGCAAGATGCCGCCGGATCGACAGGCTAAATTCAAGCACTATCGAGCGCAACTCACGGCCGCTAGAGTGAGCTTAGAAAATGCAGTTTTGCAACAGATCGCCAACCAACTTAGCACCTACGAAAGCGACTTTAAAGCAGGTTGCGATAATTTGCAAACCGAAATTGCTGCATTAAACAATACGAGCGCGATTCTCAAATCACTGGCTAATGTTACGAATGTGCTATCTCGGATTGTCAGGGTTTTAGCTTAAGGCAACTTCTGGGTCGTGAAAATAAGGGATGAAAATGTTGTCGTGGCAATTGACATGAGGTAGAATCCACTAATAGGTTTGCCCTGAGCAACCTTGGATCTGTTTTTTTGGGCATTAAACGCCCAATGAAGAGAATTTGATCCTCGGTTTGACTCAGCGGGAATTGGACGGGTTGTGCCGGAATCCATTTGTAAAGTGTGGGGAAAATCGAACGGTGGCGAACGGTCAAGCTCAACTCCCCCAGTAAAACTGCTATGGCTGCTGCTGATGCTTGTTCCGGTGGAGTATTTAGAGGCGATCTGTCGCGGTACTTTGGTTTGTCGTACCGCCTAGAACTCGATTCTTTTTAGACAAAACGACGATACATATATGCAAGAAAGTATTCTCACAACGCTAGTCTTACCAGTAGCCTTGGCATTAATTATGTTAGGGCTGGGACTATCACTTAAAAGTGATGATTTTTTACGGATTTTCAAGTATCCAAAAGCTGTAACGATCGGCTTAATCGGTCAGCTTATTATCTTACCAGTCATTGCTTTAGCGATCGTTAAAATTATCCCCATGCCACCTGCGATCGCGGTAGGATTAATTATTCTCGCCCTCTGTCCATGCGGTGCATCATCAAATATGATTACCTATTTGGCTGGTGGGGATGTGGCATTGGCTGTCACGCTGACGGTGTTTAGCAGTATTATTACGATCTTTACAATTCCCCTATTTGCTAGTCTGGCTGTGAACTATTTTCTCGGCAAAAACGCGATCGTCTCTTTACCGATTGGGATGACGATGGGACAGATCTTTTTAATTACAGTTATTCCGATCGCCCTGGGGATGTACATCCAGTATCAATTCCCTGAAATTGCTCGACGATTAGAGAAAGTTACCAATAAGTTGGCGGTTGGCTTTTTAGTATTAATTATTATCCTCCTAGTTGCCAAAGAATGGAGTCGATTACCTGGTTTTATCGTACAGGCTGGCCCTGGCGTAATGTTACTAAATATCCTCGGCATGGCTGCTGGATATGCGATTAGTAAAATGCTCAATCTCAACATTGCCCAACAAATTTGTATCGCGATCGAAGTAGGGATTCAAAATGGGACTTTAGCGATCGCGATTACTGCTGGAATCTTAAAAGATGCTGAAATGGCAATTCCAGCGGCTATTTATAGCTTATTTATGTATCTCACTGGATTCGCCATTATTTTTTATAGTAAAAATTTAGCCGATCGTCAGGAGCGATTAAATAAAATCTAAAAGGGAAACCTGATGCAGACCTCGTTCTCGTTCGCGTATCGAAGATGGTTTCCTCTTGCTAAACGTTGAACTAAGCAGGGTGCTTGGATTGCTAAATTATACACTCCAAGTAAATATACTTAGCCAAAAGTCAACAATAATTAATCTCTTTTGTCAACTTACTATCGAGACGTTTTTCAGATGTTTGTTTTGAGTGAGATCTCTAAGATCTAGACAATTAGATCGACAGACCGACCACAAACCAATAATAAATAAATCAAAAATCATGAATTTTATCGATCGCAGCAATGCCTAGAATTACAATTAAATGTTTTGTCATTGTCTGAAAATTAGTCTTTTTACAAACTAGTTTTTAATTAAAACCATGCCTAATCATCCTAAGAAATCTACCCAAGAGATAGTATTGTTATCTTGCGCCACGATCGTTACTTGTATTATTGTCACATTTAGTTTTTCAGTTGTATGGAAAGAATGTTCGCGTCTATTTACGAATGAGTTCTCCTATCCATCATCTTGGCGGTAAATAGCTTTATTCCCAAACATTATCACTGGAGGTAGGATGATTGAGGTACCCTCTGACGATGTGGTGCATTAACTGGTTGCTAAAGGATCGCGAGAGCGATGCGATCGTGTCAGTACCTAACGATCGGGTAAGTCAGTTACAAGTCAGTCATTCTTAAGTCTGAACTTAGTTAATAGCAATACTTCGGACAGAATTTGAGCAAATTTTGATAAACTGGATCGAGAGAAATAATCCTATGAATATCGCAATTATCGGCAGCGGAATTGGCGGTTTGGCAACCGCAAATGCTTTGCTCAAGAAAGGCTTCAACGTGCAAGTCTACGAACGAGCACAAGTTTTACGTTCCATTGGCGCAGGTCTGACGTTGACTCCAAACGGTCTGAATAGTCTTAATGCAATTCAACCAGGCATAGTTGAGTCATTGATTAGCGCAGGCAGTCCATTGGAGACACTGATATTGAAACGCAGCACTGGAGAGACGATCGCCTCAAAGCCAATCGCAACCGTGCAGCACTATGGGCAGCCCATGCTCAATATTCAATGGTCAAAGCTGCAAGCCATCCTCGCATCAGCACTACCGTCCGAAATCATTCATCTCCAGCATCGCTGTGTCGGCGTTGAGCAGCAGGACAACCAGGTTAAAGCCCATTTTGAATCTGGAAAAACAGTCCAGGCAGACTTGTTGATTGGGGCAGATGGAATCAATTCTGTCGTCAGACAGGGCGCGATCGGGGATTGTCATGCTGCTTATGCCGGACGAATGTCTTGGCGTGCTGTTATTCAATATGCACACGAGCAATTGGCTCCTCACGTAGCAACCTTACTGACGGCATTCGATAATAAAAATATGTTTTTATTCGATCTCGGTGAGGGCTACACTTTTTGGAGTGCGAGTGCGCTATTGACACACGATGCTCTTTCTCGCCGACATATCGATGCTAAGGAGCGGGTTCTAGAGCTATTTGCCGGGTGGGCAGAGCCTGTGGAGGCAATTATCGCGGCAACGCCTGAAGCGGATATTATAGAGCGACCCATTCGCGATCGACTGCCCATAGACCACTGGAGCAAAGGTAGAGTGACGCTGATGGGGGATGCGGCTCATCCCGTCGTACCCTCGCTCGGACAAGGGGCAAATATGGCATTTGAGGATGCCTACGAACTGGCGGAGTGTCTCTCTAATGCACCGGATATCGAAACTGCACTTCATGTCTATGAAACCAGTCGCATTCCTCGTACAGAAGTCATTTACGATCGCAGTGCCAATCTGGGTCGTAACTCCTATCAATCGGATAGTGAAACTACCTTCACTAAAATGATGAACCCATCCCAGATGAATCAGGATAACTTTGAAGCATGGCTCTACAGTTATAACCCTTCTCGACTCGTTATCCCGAATTTATGTTAACTACGATCGAATCGATGTTTTGGAAATAATTACAGTAATGCCTCGATCGGGTTTTTAGATAACCGATCGAGGCATTGCTATTGATAAATTCATAAAGATTTCAATTATTGCCAGCCTAATCGCGAATCGATGTCGCTGATGTAATTAAGATCGAATTGAGCTTCTGGAGCTAGTTGTTTTGCATCGATCGCCGCTTTAACGAGGTCTTTTGCGACGAACGTTTTGGTGGAAGGAGCAGTAAGAAATGCCCCAAAACTAGGATTCCCGTTTTAATTGGTACAATTAAATCGATCTATCTTCCCCCCGATCGAGAAAACTCATCGAAATTTTGAGACTCGATTTCATCCGGTCAAAAGCAGTAGCGAGTAACCCAATTTCATCTTTGTTCTGATGCTCGAATTCAGCATCCAGATCCCCCAAACTAATCGCCTCAGCAGTTCTGACCAAATGCCGAATCGGTCGAATCACCGCGCGGCGTAATAGATAATTAATTGATAAAACAATCGCCCCAAAGACACTCAATAAAACACCCATCACCGTCTTGAGTGTATCTTGGGCTTTATTCAACACATTCTCAGCCGGAACCGAAACAACTTGAGCGGCAACAATTTCCCCTAAATTCCACCCAAAACCATGCTCCGATCCGTAGGTAGTAATTTGACTTTTCGGTGCTCGATCGGGTGTCGAGTGGCACCGCAAACAACTATTTTTGTCTACCTTTAACGGACGAGCGATATAGAAAATCCGCCCGCCTGGTAGATCCCGAAACCCCGATAATCTTTTAGTAGCGGGTTCGTTCCGAAACTGTTCTACCAGAATTTTTTCAAACTCATCAACTTTATCGCGCAAATTAGTTGGATTGAGTGTGGCTTCTTTATAGAAAAAACTCCGATAACCCTCATTTTTGCGGAGTTTCTGAAATATTTCAGTTGCGGCAAATGCTGGCACCGTCTCAGGCAGAAAAGCTGGGTCGGTCTCTAGACGATCTTTGAGTAATGGTTCGATATTGCTATCCGTGTAATCTCGAACGGAGTTCATAGTTTCAACGATCAGTTTTGCTTTACCCGTTATTTCAGTTTCGGCATTTTGCTCGAATACCCCAAATAACAGCGAGCTGGCGATCGTCAATGCAATGATAAATACGATTGCTAACAACCCATTAAATTTAGATTCTAATTTTAGATTTTTAATTAACATTTTAATAAGTAGTGATAATAGATTTAGTGGGCTGACAATTACAATTACACGCTGCGACTATTTATTTATAAATTTACGGAGCTTGCTCCGAAATTCATCGACCTGTCGGGTTTGGGGGATATATTGGGCGAGTAGATCGATTAAGTCTGCTGGTAAAATCTGGGGATTTTTGGCGATCGCATTTTGCACGAGAAATTTACCAATCGGCCCTAAATACTCGATCGATTCTCGTTCGCATTGGGCAATAAATTCGGCGTTACCCTGGATTGCTGTTGGTACTTGCGGGCGCATTACCGTTGGGGGTGTTCGGGGCATCGAGTCAGTGGCTGTCGTCGCTGTTGGCAATTGTGGGCGAACCACCGTCGGGGCTGAATTTAGGGGCGCAATTGTAGCCTGAGATGCTGGGATCAACTGTTCTAAGTCAGCCAAATTCGCCGCCGCAGTTTGATAGCGATGGCTGAGATTATCTTGCAACATCCGATCGAGAATTTCAACCAAGCCATGACTGACTGAATGCTGCAATTGCCACTCTTTCTGAAGTAATAGCCGACGATTGAAAGCTTGGAGATCGCAGCCACTTAACATCACCACAGCACTAACGGCGAGGGCATATAAATCGCTACTGGGGAAACTTTGCCCCAGCCAAATTTGTTCGTAGGGCGCGTAACCAATTTTGCCAACGATCGACTGTTTGGTCGGATAATCGCTCCCTGAGGAGCTATTTTGACCCTGAATTAGCGCAGATCTGCCAATTCCAAAATCAATCAATACAGGCAGATGGCTATCGTCATGTCGCATCACATTATCGAGCGAAATATCCCGATGCAAGATTTGGAGATCGTGAAGATATCCCAAAACAGGCAATAGATCTTTCAACCATTTAATAACTTCTAATTCTGAAAAAGTCTGCCCCTGCTGTTGGCGTTCGTGTAAGAGCCGATCGTAAGTCTGACCTTTAATATATTCTTGAACGAGAAATAGCTTACGATTTTCTTCAAAACAAGCAAAAAACTTGGGAACTTGAGCAGAATCAATCCGATCGAGAATTTTGGCTTCACGCACGAATAATTCACGAGATTTTCGGATCTCATCATCACCATGCTGTTGTGGCAAAAACTCTTTAACAACACAGAGTCGATCGAAGCAATGTCGATCGAGTGCCAAAAAAGTCCGACCGAAACCACCTTGTCCTAATATCTGTTGTAGTTGATAACGATTGGCGAGTAATGATTTGCGATCGTTAGTTGGTAGAGCAGCCATATTTTCCGCACTAGCATATTCCGAACCATCCCCTATATTTGGGCTTAGAGGTGCTGTTTCGGGATGATGAGATTTTAATTTTAAGGAAGATTCATCTGCTCGATGCTCATTCATGATTGCCTCGCTTGCTACGACTAGATTAGGTAGCACATCCTTCACTTTAGAGTCCCTGCCACGCTATAGAGAAAAAAGATCGAAACCCGAACACTCACGCAATCTGGTAATTACTACAATTAGCGCAAGTTCTTAGATTATAAGTCTAAATCGAATGTCTGCTGGTGAATATTAGTTCAGGAAAAGTCAGTATTGTTAAGGATTTTAGTAAAGTTCTTCGCTCTGACATTATGCTGTATTGATGAGGTAATTTTGGTCGTCAAAACCTAGATTTATATTTTAAAAGATTATGTCATCGATTTGAATGTAAATCTGAATTAGTTGTTGGAGAAATTCAATTATTAATTACTTGCCAATCGCCGATTTATCTAATCAGCAGTATTTTGTAATTATTTTAAATTGCATGTTAATCTCAGAAATCATCCAGACATTACCATTCTCCTTCAAAACATCACGGCGGTTATTTCTGGCTGGCTTGTTTTTATCTAGCTGCGGAGTCAGACAATCGATTGGGCGGGAGCAATTGACGATCGGTACCCTCACCTATGGATCGGGAAACCAAGCGATCTCCCAATATGATGGACTCAAACAGTATTTGTCAGAAAAATTACAGTCCATTATCCAAATCGAACCTACTTTTAATGAAAATAAGGCATTAGAACGGATTAAAGCTAGAGCTTGGTCATTGGTATTCGCACCGCCAGGACTAGCGGCAATTGCGATGTCTCAGTATCGGTATACCCCTCTAATTCCTCTCGATGGCAATAGCAATTTAAACTCGGTTTTAGTTGTCAAAAAAGATAGTCTATATCGAGATTTACGATCGCTAGCGGGGAAGAAATTGGCGATCGGGCAACCAGGTTCGGCGACTGGATATTACTTCCCCATCTACAACTTTTATGGCTTAACCCTGGCAGAACTGATCCCCTCCGCAACTCCTAAAGCAGTGCTAGAAGCTGTTGCTCAAGGACGTGCCGATGTCGGTGCATTATCGCTCCAAGAGTTTAATACTCACAAAACCGAAATGCCCCAGTCCGAATTCCGAATCATGTTTGTCGATCGGCATAAAGTCCCCGCAGGTGCGATCTTAGTGAGTTCTGATGTTGAGTTGAAAATGAAAGATTCGATCCATCAAATTCTCCAAAATACCCCTGCTCCAATTGCTCGACAAACTGGTTTTATCCCTCAAGGTACAATTCCAGATTATAAGTATATGGTTTCAGTTGTCGATCGGGTCAGATCGATTTTGCCCACAGATCGATCGCAACTTACGCAGAAACCAGTCCGGCTATTTTAAGCTTTCGGGACGAGATGCAATCTCGGATCGATCGCATCGATCTAGATAAACTTATTTTTGAGTTGAATCGGGATAAGTACCTCAAATAAGCGATCGATTTTCTGCTGAAAAATCATGAATATTTGAAAATCAATGCTAGTAGAAATCCGATTCGGATGCCGATTGTTGAATAATCTATAATTTATTTGTTAGAGATGGCAGGTTTTGTTCGATAATTATCTGTACGAACCCAGATCTTTGACCAAACACAAAACGATCGTCCCTCAGTAGCTGTTGTCCCATGAGTTCTCCTTATCCCTCAAATCCCTGGCTCGGTAGATCGCTTGGCGATAATCAGCGGTATCGTCTGGATCGACGCTTAGGCGGCGGCGGTATGGGCGACGTTTTTATGGCAACCGATACTCGTGTCGGTCAACAAGTCGCTCTAAAGTTACTCAAAGACAACCTGGTAGAATCCCCAGAAATGAGACAGCGATTCGAGCATGAGATCGCCATTTGTGCGGCACTCCATAACGAGCATATCGTCAAGATTATGGATTCTGGAGTCACACCCGAAGGCTATCCCTTCTATGTAATGGAATACCTGCGGGGAATTACCTTGGGCGAATTACTCCGCGCAGAGCCACAACTGCCACTCGATCGCACGGCAAACATCATCTCTCAGGTGTGTAATGGTTTGCTCCAGCCGCATCAAGGAGTCGATCTACCTGGGGGAGAGCATATTGAGGCGGTCATCCATAGGGATCTCAAGCCAGATAATATTTTTCTGCAACCGACAGATTTAGGTGAATGGGTCAAAATTGTAGACTTTGGCATCGCCAAAATTCGCTATAAAGATCGCCAAAATCAAACGCTGACACACACTTTTTTGGGGACATTACGCTATGCTTCTCCAGAACAAATGATGGGAGATCGAGAGCTTGATGCTCGATCGGATATTTACAGTCTGGGCGTGATTCTGTACGAAATGCTCAGTGGCGCAGATCCCTTTGGTTTTAATATTCAACCGCGCCCGATGAGTGAGGCTTCATGGATTATCGCCCATACCTCCGAGCAACCAATTTCATTGCGATCGCAACCAGGCTGCAATCGATTACCCACTAGTCTAGAAGCAGTTACCCGCCGTTGTCTCGAAAAAAATCCCGATCTCCGATTTGGCTCTGTAGGCGAATTTAATCTCGCTCTGCAAGCTGCGGTTAAAGTTCCAACTGTCTCTCCCCATCCCACAGAAGGACAGACGATCGTTCAACCTCGCCCCGTGGCGACTCCTGACCCCAATAATGATGAAACGATCGCCAAAGCGATTTCGGCACCTTTATCGGCAAATCCTATAGCCATTAATCTATTGCAGTTGGAAACGATCGAGAGATATCTAACACCTGGCGAACCAGCCAATAGTCCCACTCTAGAAGAAACGATCGCCCAGTCGATTCCGGCACCGCCCAGCAGTTCGTCTTTGCCCGCTCCCGAACCAGTCGTTCCGCCGATTATGCCTGTTGGCTCAAAAAATATCGTACCGCCGTTGTCGCCCCCAGTCGTCGAGGGAAAAACGCAGGTTCAACCCCGTCCTTTTGCCAATATTACCCCACCATCTCCCCCTACCGGGAACCGCTCGACAGAGCAGAAAACACAGGTTCAGCCCCGTCCACCAGTGCCACCCAGTCCCGAACAGACACCGCATTCATCTAACTCATCAGTAAAACCAAATCACAAAAATATTCCCTGGCCAAAACTAGAGATCGGTTCCTTGTTGGGATTGGGATTAATTGGGGTAATATATGTATTTACACAACCTCGCCCTGCGCCTGTGGTGATGAATCCAGCGGAAAACCCGATCGAGTCATCACCAACGCCAACAATTATACCCTCCAACTCTGATGACAATAGTGCCGCAACCGCTCAATTAGTTGCTGCGATTAAATCGCTAGATGAGGGTACAATCCAACCGGATGACGAGGCTAAATTGCGATCGGCGATCGATTTGGCTAGCAAAATTCCCCAGAGTAGTCC
>ENA-OFCF01000413-OFCF01000413.1-metagenomes-genome-assembly--contig:-NODE-413-length-19215-cov-2.535804_pt1 | contig 19215 bp, 12 predicted proteins | sample MGYA00153387_OFCF01 | MGnify analysis MGYA00153387
CATTTTTACCTGAAAGTCTGAACAAAACCTATTTAGTCAACTCCGGAACAGAAGCTTGTGAAGGTGCTTTAAAACTAGCCAGACGAACAACTGGCCGAAGTCAGCTTATTTCTTGTCATAATGCTTATCATGGCAATACGATGGGATCAATGAGCGTTATGGGATTTGAAGAACGCAAACAAGTTTTTAGACCTTTAATACCTGATGTGGATTTTATTACCTTTAATAATGAAGCAGATCTGGAAAAAATAACAACAAAAACGGCGGGAATTATTCTCGAAACCATTCAGGGAGGAGCAGGTTTTATAGAACCTCATAACGATTTTCTGAAAAAGGTCAGGGCAAAATGCACCGAAGTAGGAGCCATGATGATTCTTGACGAAATTCAGCCAGGATTTGGGCGAACCGGAAAATTATTTGGTTTTCAAAATTATGACGTTGTTCCGGACATTATTATTATGGGAAAAGGTATGGGCGGCGGAATGCCTGTTGGTGCTTTTACAGCTTCCTCTGAAATGATGGATTTGCTGACCGATAATCCAAAATTGGGACATATCACCACTTTTGGCGGTCATCCCGTTATTGCGGCAGCCTGTCTGGCAACCTTGCAGGAGCTGACTCAAAAAAATATTATGGGACAAATGGCTCAGAAAGAGCAGCTTTTTAGACGCCTTTTGAAGCATGAAATGATATTAGAAGTGCGTGGAATTGGACTAATGCTGGCGATTATAACCAGTCATGCAGCTATTACAAATAAAATAATTTTTAAATGTCAGGACAAAGGGCTGATACTTTTTTGGTTACTTTTTGAAGGTTGTGCCATAAGAATTACACCTCCCCTGACTATTTCTGATAGTGAAATTACAGAAGGATGTGGCATAATAATTGAAGCACTGAATGAGATAGCTTTAGAAATTGAAACACAATAATTTGTTCATTAAATTGTTGACAACATATAAAATTTATTTGCATTAAAATAATATAAATTGTAATTTTATTGAAGTTAATATAACGCAAAACTATGCAATTAAGCGAAGAAGAAGAAGAGTACAGATTGTCCATATCAAAATACGAATCAATGCTGAAAACCAACAAAGTTTTGTTTTTTGATTCAGAAGAATTTGAAGATATAATTCTGCATTATTTAGATATAGGAAAAGCCAATCTTGCTAAAAAAGCTTTAAAATTAGCTTTAGATCAGCACCCAAAATCGACTGGTTTAAAACTAGTTCAGGTTGAAATGCTTGTTTTTGACGATAAGCTTGATTTGGCAGAAAAAATGCTAAACGAACTTTTTGCCATTGAGCCAAATAATGAAGAAATTTATATCCAAAAGGCCAACATCTATTCAAAAAGGGACAACCACGAAAAAGCAGTTGAACTCCTGAAAATTGCTTTGGAATATACCGACGACCTTGCCGATGTTTACAATTTAATTGGAATGGAATATCTGTTTATGGATAATTTAGAATCGGCCAAAGAAAATTTCATAAAGTGTGTCGAAGAAGACAACGAAGACCAGGCTTCGCTTTATAATGTTGTATATTGTTTTGAATTTTTAGATCAGAATGAAGCTGCAATCGAATATCTCGAAAAATATATTGACCAGAATCCATATAGTGAAATTGCATGGCATCAGATGGGAAGATTGCATTACGGACTCAAAAACTATCGCAAATCCATTACAGCTTTTGACTATGCAACGTTAATAGATGATGAGTTTTTAGGAGCTTTTATGGAAAAAGCAAAAGCCCATGAAAAACTTAAAGAATATAATGAAGCTATTGAAAATTATAACCGTACAATTGAGTTAGACGATCCAACCTCATATGCTTTATTGCGAATTGGAAAATGTCATGAAAAACTCGGAAACAATTCATTAGCATTAAAATATTTTAATAAAACAGTTCACGAAGATCCGCTCTTAGACAAAGCGTGGATTGCCATTACTGATTTTTATGTGCGACAGAAAAATTATACAAAAGCTTTATTCTTTGTGAATAAAGCTTTAAATATTGACAATCAAAACAAATTTTACTGGAAACGTTATGCTACTATTAACAAGCAAATGAACCTTTTTGAAGAGGCTGAATTTGGATATAGAAAAGCTGTAGAATTTGGAGATGCAAATTTAGATACATGGCTTTTTTGGGTAGATATTCTCCAGTTTTTGGGCGAATCGGAAACTGCAATTTTTACACTGTTGCAATCTTCAGAATTTTTTCCAGACAATTTTGAAATCGAATACCGTCTGTCGGGACTATATTTTATGCTTGAAGAAGAAACAAAAGCTTCATTTCATTTAAACAATGCTTTGAGAATTAATTTCAAAAAACGAACCATTTTGCAAGAGTTATTTCCTGTGATTTGGGAGTCGAAAAAAGTGCAGGATTTGATTAAAAGTTATATTAAATAATTTTATGTAAGTTATTTTTAATAATGAAATCAACTAAAAAATATGGATTAATCGGCAAAAATATAGCCTATTCTTTCTCCAGGTCTTATTTTCAAAAGAAATTTGAAAAGGAAAACCAATATAATTTCACGTATGAAAATTTCGATATTAATCAAGTTGACGATTTTATAACTGTATTAAAAGACAATTTAAACCTAAAGGGATTAAATGTTACAATTCCTTTTAAAGAAACAATTATTCCGTTTTTGGATATTATATCAAAAAAAGCATTACAAATCGGTGCAGTAAATGTTATCCGTTTTACAAATAACGGAAAGTTAAAAGGATATAATTCAGATTGTTATGGATTTAAAAAAGCGCTGAAACCACTTCTGGAAAGCAATCACAAAAATGCCTTAATTCTTGGAACAGGTGGAGCTTCAAAAGCGGTTGCATATGCTTTAAATGAATTAGGAATTAAATATAAATTTGTGTCCACAAAGGTTTTTGACTCCGCAATTCAATATGGCGACATAAATGAAAATACTTTTTTGGAGTTTCAGATTGTAATAAATTGTACGCCTCTTGGCACTGCTCCTGATATTCATTTGTTTCCGGAAATCCCTTACCAATATTTTACGAAAAGCCACATTGCATTTGATTTGATTTATAATCCAGAGCAAACATTATTTTTAAAAAAAGCTGCCGATCAAGGAGCGGTTTGTAAAAATGGATTGGATATGCTGGTTTTTCAAGCCGAAAAATCCTGGAAAATTTGGAATAAATAATTTTTTTGTAATGCGGTGCCTAGCCTAGATGGGAAGGAAAATCCTTTTTTTGTGTTATAAACCATAAGGTTTTCAATACCTTATAGATCTGAGCAAAAAAAGATTGGGCGGACAGCTAGAATTTGCTCCTGAAAAAGATAAAAATAGCCGAAATTATTGAAATTTCTTTGATTTTACGGTTGTCTTTATTACCTTTCGCCCTCAATATATTGAAAATTATAAACCTTAAACATTTTATAAAATGTTAGAAGAAAAGAATGGTAACCTGCTGGCTGCAGACGGAGCTTTAGAAATGACCAGTGAAAATGTCGAATCTATTAAAAATGAAGTTGTTGAAACGGAAAATTCGACAATGAAAATTGAAAATGAAGGTGATGAAAACACAGTTTTTGAAGAGGAGAATATTGTTGAAACCACAGACGAAAATGTTCCGGTTGTAAATGTAACAGATGCGATTTCTGAATCGAGTGCTGAAGAAAGTGATGACGAAAGCCATGAAGCAACTCATGAAGAATTAAATATTGACTACGAAAACTTGTCGATGGAAGAACTTGTTGCATGTTTAGAAAAATGGACTGATGGTGAAAATGTGTTGTCGTTTAAAAACCAGATTGAAGCCGTAAAAGCAGTATTTTTGGCGAAATATAATGATTTTATCGAAACGAAAAAGACGGAATTTGAAGCAGAAAATACTAATGGAACAGAAGAATTTCAATTTCATTATCCATTAAAATCGAAGTTTGATTTGTTGTACAATCAATTCAGAGATAAACGCAACAAACATTTTAAAGGGCTGGAAAACGATTTAAAGTCGAATCTTGAAAAGCGGCTGGCAATTGTTGAAGAATTAAAAAATTTAATAAATCCACAGGAAAGTATCAAGGACACGCTCAAACATTTTAATGAATTGAGAGAGCAATGGAAAACGGCAGGTTCTATTCCTAAAGACAAATACAACCATGTTTGGAACAATTATCATTTTCATGTCGAAAATTTTTATGACTATTTGCACCTTGATCGTGAAGCTCGAGATTTAGATTTTAAACATAATTTAGACTTAAAATTAAAAATAATTGCCAGAGTTGAGGTTTTGGTTCTTGAAGACGATGTGAACAAATCATTTAGAGAATTGCAGGATTTGCACAAAATCTGGAAAGAAGATATTGGTCCGGTTTCTCGTGAACACCGAGATAGTATTTGGGATAAATTTTCGGCTTTAACCAAACAAATGCATGACAAAAGAGAAGTATTGTTTGGTGCATTAAGAGCTTCAGAATCTGATAATTTGATTAAGAAAAACGAAATAATTGCTCAAATTGTGGCTTTTGCATCAGATAAAGCAGTTGCTCATAATTTATGGCAAGTGCAGGCAGAAAAAGTAGAAACACTGAGGACAGCTTTTTTTGCAATTGGAAAAGTGCCATCGGAAGTGAATGAAGTAACCTGGACGGCTTTTAAAAATGCGGTTCGAGATTTTAATATTGTTAAAAATTCGTTTTATAAAGACATTAAAAAAGAGCAAAACGATAATTTAACTAAAAAAGCAGCGCTGGTTGCAAAAGCAATTGCACTGCAGGAAAGTGATGATTTTGCCGCAACAACTCCAATAATGAAGCAAATTCAGGAGGAATGGAAAGGAATTGGACATGTGCCCAGAAAAAATTCGGATAAAATTTGGTCGGAATTTAAAACGGCTTGCAACCATTATTTTGAGAAATTGAAAGCTCAGAAAACTGAATCCAATCAAGAGGAGATTGATGCTTTTGACAAGAAGAAAGCGTATTTGGAATCTTTGAAGGATTTTGAAATGACCGGCGCTCACAAAACTGATTTAGACGCCATTAAATTACATATAGAAAATTGGAAAATCCTTGGGAAAGTGCCTGTTACAAGACGTCATATTGATGGAAAATTCAACAAACTTTTAGATGTTCTTTTTGATAAATTAAGCTTAAGCAAAAAAGATTCAGAAATGATGCGTTTTTCAAATCGTATGGAAAATTTATCGGAATCAAATGATACCAGAAAATTAGAAAATGAAAAAATATTTTTGACGCGTAAAATAGAAGAAGTACAACAAGAAATTTTTCAATTAGAGAATAATATTCAGTTTTTTACGAATACTAAAAATGCTAAAAAAGAGAATTCAATTGTTCTGGAAGTGCGAAAAAATATTGCAATTCATAAAGAAAGTTTAGAAGTCTGGAAAGAAAAACTCAAACAATTGAGAATGATTAATCAGTAATAAAAAAGTTAAAAAACCTCAAATTAATTTTGAGGTTTTTTTTATAATTTTTTCGCTTCATTCCAAAACACGTCCATTTCGGCTAAAGTCATGTCCATTAACGGTTTGCCCAAAGTTGTTGCTTTACTTTCCAGATACTGAAAACGTTTTATAAACTTTTTGTTGGTTTGCTCAAGTGCATTTTCGGGATTAATATCAAGAAATCGGGCGTAATTAATCATCGAAAACAGAACATCACCAAATTCTGACTCCATTTTTTGCTGGTTTCCAGCCTTGACTTCAACTTGAAATTCTTCTAATTCTTCCAGAACTTTGTCCCAAACCTGATGAGGCTCGTCCCAATCAAAACCTACACCTTTTGCTTTTTCCTGTATCCGACTTGCTTTTACTAACGCGGGCAAACTTTTCGGAACACCTTCCAAAACTGAAGTTTTCCCTTCTTTTAGTTTTAATTTTTCCCAGTTTTGCTTGACTTCTTCTTCATTTTTAATTTCTAAATCGTTATAAACGTGAGGATGGCGGTGAATGAGTTTTTCACATATTGAATTGCAAACGTCTGCGATATCAAAATCTTTGGTTTCACTTCCAATTTTGGCATAAAAAACCAGATGCAACATTAAATCGCCCAATTCTTTTTTGACTTCTTCAGGATTATTATCCAAAATGGCATCACCCAATTCATAGGTTTCTTCGATTGTGAGCGGTCTTAAAGTTTGAAAGGTTTGCTTTTTATCCCACGGACATTTTTCACGCAGTTCGTCCATTATGGTTAATAATCTGTCGAAAGCAGTGAGTTGGTCGTGTCTTGAATTCATTTTTTTTATCTTATTTGATTTTTCAGGATTCAAATCGCGTGTCTATAATCAAAGGCTTTATTTTTCTGGTTTATGTTTCAAGTTTGAAATCTTTTCAAATAACATTCAGTTTATTGTGTTTCAGTTTTGTATTTCTCAATTTCACAATCTTAAAGGAAAAAAGTTAAAAACTTTTCTTGTACAAAACATCTGAAAACTTATTTGTGAACACCGTTTTTTCAGCTTCCAACTTTCGACTTTTAAAATACTACTTCAAATATTTATCTAAAAATTTATCTTGTTCCCAGAGTAAATGTAAAATATTTTCTTTTGCGACATAACTATGTGCTTCTTTTGGCAAAATTACCATTCTTGCTGGTGCTCCAAGTCCTTTTAAAGCCTGAAAATAACGTTCGGTCTGAAGCGTAAATGTGCCAGGATTGTTATCGGCTTCACCATGAACCAACATTAAAGGTGTTTTCATTTTATCGGCATTCATAAACGGCGACATATCGTTATAAATATTTGAACTTTCCCAATAATTGCGTTGTTCACTTTGAAATCCAAATGGTGTTAAAGTTCGGTTGTAAGCACCACTTCTGGCAATTCCGCAGGCAAAAAGTGTGGAATGTGTGAGCAAATTTGCTGTCATAAAAGCGCCATACGAATGTCCGCCAATTGCCACTTTTTTCGGATTGATATAGCCCAGATCGTCAACGGCTTTGATTGCAGCTTCGGCATCATCAACCAATTGAGTGATAAATGTATCGTTTGGTTCAACTGTGCCCTCGCCAATTATGGGAAAAGATGCGTCATCAAGGACAACATATCCTTTTGTAACCCAGTAAACAAATGAACCATAATAAGGAAGAGTGAACTCGTTTGAATTTTGACTGTTTTGACCAGCACTGTTTTTATCTTTAAATTCTGCCGGATATGCCCAAATTAAAAGCGGCAGTTTTTCTTTTTTAGATTTGTCGTAGCCTGCAGGAAGATACAAGGTTCCCGATAAATCGACGCCATCTTTGCGTTTGTATTTAATGACTTCTTTAGTTACATTTTTAATGCTTTCAAATGGATTTTTAAAATTTGTAATTTGTGTAAGCTGGTTTTTTGTCTTTATATTTCTAAAATAATAATTCGGATAATCAGTTTTTGATTGAATCTGAACCAAAACTAATCCTTTTTTTATGTCTTCAATCGACAATAAATCTTCTTTTTTGTTGGTATAATCTGAAGTATAAAGTCTTTTAGTTTTTAGGTTTTTTGTATTAAATTGTGATATAAAAGGAAACTGGCCTTCTTTTGTAAAACCATTTCCAATTAAAAAAGCGTTTTCATTTTCGAGCGCTAAAACATACTTGTTGAATTCGTTTTTTTTAGTTTCAAATCTTCCCGGATCCGAATAAATATCCTGAGAATTTCTGTCCCAAATCAATTTTAGCTTTTTGTCTGAATCTGATGGATTCATTATGTAAGTTTTTTCATTTCGGGTGTCATACCACTCGTCAGAAACGATTGCAGTGGTTTTATTTCCCCAAATAATTCCAGAAAACCGCTGAGGTGTTTTACACAATGTTGTCGGATTTGAATCAAATGGTGCTTTCCAAAGAAAAATTTCATCACGATAATCTACTTTTGTCGCAGGATCGCCACCATCTAAAGCTTCAACAAAATAAAGGGTCGCAGGTTGATCATTTCTCCAGCTCATGTTGCGTTTTCCTTTACGAACGGCCATAAATCCTTTGGCAATAACTTCATTAAGAGCTACTTCGTTAACGGTTTTAACCGCATTGCCATTCCAGTCATAAACAATTGATTTTGAAGGAAAACGATCCAACGGAACTATATAAGAGAATGGTTTTTGAATGACGGACAACATAATATAAGTTCCATCTGGCGAAAAACTCTGTCCGCTGTACATTGCTGCGGTTTTAAACAAAGTTGCAGTTCCGTCAAGTTTTATTTTGTATAACTCTGAAGTAATAATGTTTTCAAAATTTCTTTCATCCGTTTTATTTTTTAACATATCGGCATAGGTTCTGTTTTGCGATTTAGCACCTTCAGAATTTGAGATTATGGGTCCAAGTGGTAATTCTTTTTTAGAATCTATCAGTTTTGCTCTGTTCTTTGGCATCATTTTAACAAGCAAAGTTTGGCTGTCTTTATGCCAAACAAAGGGTGTGCCGAGATTAGCATTTACAGTCGCCTCGGTCAATTTTGTGGCTTTTGCAGATTCAACGTCAATTATCCAAAGTGAAAGTCCAGTTTCAGTCGTGTTTGAAAACGATATTTTTTTTTCGTCTGGCGACCATGCTACATTGCTAATTTTTGGATTTTGCGGCAGGTTTTGAATCTGGATTTCGGTTGTGCCACTAATTTTTCTCAATTTCAGGTTAGTAGCATAAGTGACGCTACTTGTAATATTGGTAATTGGATTGATTCGCAAACCTCCTAATCTCATTTCCTCTTGGTTCAGATCATCTAATGTTTTGTAAGTATTGCGATAAGTGAGGAGCAAAAATTCTTTTTTGGAATCCATAGAAACGCTTGGTGCTCTTTCAAAATCTACCAGATCCAAAATTTCTTTTGGAGGTTTTTGATAAGTTAAATTTTCTTGAGCAAACGCTCCGAAACCAACAAAAAGTAAGAATATGATTTTTGAATTCATGATAAAATGATTAATATTTAATATTGGACTAAATTAATAAAAAATGTGACAGTAACGGATTTTTTTTAACAGGAAGTGAAAATAGAACTGCTTTTTTATATAATATGCAATTTAAAACTCTGGCTATAAAAAAATCTTTGTATCCAAAAAAATTGCAAATTTGATTATTATCTGTATATTTGAACTGTTTTGCGTTCCCCATAATCTGTATATATAAAAAAAAATGTACCATTCAAAAATTACTGGTTTAGGATATTTTGTTCCTGACAATATAGTTACAAACAACGATTTAGCAAAAATTATTGACACTAACGATGATTGGATTCAAGAGCGAACGGGCATTCAGGAAAGACGTCATGTAGTGAAAGGAAGTGGCGAAACCACAACAAAGATGGGTATTAAAGCTGCAAAAATTGCAATCGAAAGAGCTGGAATTGACAAAAAAGACATTGACTTTATAGTTTTTGCTACCATTTCGCCAGATTATTATTTTCCGGGTCCGGGAGTAACTCTGCAAAAAGAATTGGGTCTGAACACGGTTGGCGCTTTGGATATTAGAAATCAATGTTCTGGATTTGTTTATGCTTTGTCGGTTGCAGATCAATATATTAAATCGGGAATGTATCAAAACATTTTAATTGTTGGAGCCGAATTGCAATCGTTTGGGCTTGACATGACAACTCGTGGACGCAATGTTTCGGTGATTTTTGGAGATGGCGCTGGTGCCGCAATTGTGAGTCGTGAACTCGATTTGACTAAAGGTATTTTGTCCACACATTTGCATTCTGAAGGCGAACATGCTAAAGAATTAGCGGTTTTGTCACCTGGCATGGGAGGACGGTGGGTTTCGGATATTCTGGCAGATAACAACCCCGATGACGAAAGTTTTTTTCCATATATGAACGGTCAGTTTGTTTTTAAACATGCCGTTTCACGTTTTAGTGAAGTGATAAACGAAGGTTTAAAAGCCAATAATTTGGAAGTTTCAGACATCGATATGTTGATTCCGCATCAGGCCAATTTAAGGATTTCGCAATTTATTCAGAAAAAATTTGGCCTCACAGACGACCAGGTTTTTAATAATATTCAAAAATTCGGGAATACTACAGCTGCTTCAATCCCGATAGCACTGACCGAAGCCTGGGAGTTAGGAAAAATAAAATCTGGCGACACAATTGTTTTAGCTGCTTTCGGAAGCGGATTTACCTGGGCCAGTGCCATTATAAAATGGTAGGTTTTTTTATGATTTTTAAAGTTGAACGGTATTTTATATAAATATTTGTTCTTTCGCCGTCAGGTCGAGAAATAGGAGAGCTTATGAAATTTTAAATTTAAAGTTGATTTTACTAATTTCCATTTTTTATCAAATGCATCACTACTTTGTGTTTTTATGATTTAGCGGTAATTTTTTTTTAATTAATTATAAACTCATTGTTACCTAAAAAAATTCAGGTCTATTTTACAACTAATTTTGTTTTAATTGTATTTATTAAATTTATCTTTGCAATCTTATAAAAACAAATTTTATTCATGACGCTTTCCAATATTTTACAGCCCGAAATTATACAGTCTATCGCCGTTTTATATAATGTAAAAATCGAAAAAATAGAATTTCAATCCACCAGAAAAGAGTTTGAAGGCGATATTACGATGGTGATTTTTCCTTTGTTAAAACAAGTTAAAAGCAGTCCAGTTGAATTAGGAAACAAAATCGGAGCGTATTTAGTTGATAATGTCGAGTTAGTCCACAAGTTTAATGTTGTTTCAGGTTTTTTGAATATTGTAATTTCCAGTCAATATTATGTTGATTTTTTTAATGAAATTAAGGATATTAAAAATTTTGGATTTGTTGAATCGAATCAGTCTGAAAAAGCTGTAATTGTTGAATTCGCATCACCCAACACCAACAAACCCTTGCATTTGGGTCATGTTCGAAACATTCTTTTGGGCTATTCTGTAGCCAAAATTATTGAAGCATCCGGAACAAAAGTTTATACTACACAAATTATCAACGACAGAGGAATTCATATTTGTAAATCGATGGTGGCCTGGCAGCGTTACGGTAATGGCGAAACACCCGAATCTGCTTCACTTAAAGGCGACAAATTGGTGGGGAATTATTACGTAAAATTTGACACTATATATAAGGAGCAAATTGCAAATTTGATTAATTCTGGAAAAACAGAAGAAGAAGCCAAAAAATTAGCTCCAATTTTTGTGGAAGCCCAACAAATGCTTTTGGATTGGGAAGCTGGAAAAGCAGAAGTTATTGATTTATGGAATAAAATGAATCAATGGGTATATGATGGATTTTCAGTTACTTATAATTATATTGGTGTCGATTTCGACTCTTATTATTATGAAAGCAATACTTATTTATTAGGAAAAGATGTCGTTCAAATTGGACTTGCAAAAGGTGTTTTTGAAAAAGATGCCGATGGTTCGGTTTGGATTGATCTGACTAATGAAGGATTAGACAGAAAAATTGTTTTACGATCGGACGGAACAGCGGTTTATATGACACAAGACATAGGAACTGCCATTCAAAGAGCCAAAGATTTTCAGAATGTTGGCGGAATGGTTTACACCGTCGGAAATGAGCAGGATTATCACTTTAAAGTATTGTTTCTGATTCTAAAAAAATTAGGATTCGACTGGGCAGACAACCTTTTTCATCTTTCGTATGGAATGGTAGATTTGCCATCTGGAAAAATGAAATCACGCGAAGGTACTGTTGTAGATGCCGATGATTTGATGCTGGAAATGGTTGAAACTGCCCAAAAAATTGCAGAAGATTTAGGCAAGTTGGAAGCTTATTCTGATTCTGAAAAAGCAAAATTATACAAAACAATCGGACTTGGTGCTCTAAAATATTACATCCTAAAAGTAGATCCAAGAAAACGAATTCTTTTTAATCCAGCCGAATCGGTTGATTTTTCTGGCAATACTGGCTCATTTATTCAATATACTTATGCTAGAATTCAGTCTATTTTGCGAAAAGCCGATTTTGATTACAATGCGACAATTGCAACAATCGATTTGCATGAAAAAGAAAAAGAATTAATCAAACAACTGGCGTTTTTTCCAGAAATAATTCAAAATGCCGCACAAAATCACAGCCCGGCTTTGGTAGCAAATTATACTTATGACCTCGTAAAAGATTACAATTCATTTTATCAAAGTGTATATATTTTGGGAGAAACAGATCTTGAAAAGAAAACATTTAGAGTGCAATTGTCTCAAAAAGTTGCCGAAACTATAGCAGCTGGTTTTCAACTGTTGGGAATTGAAGTTCCGGATCGAATGTAGCTGTTAATTGGATTAATCTATCGACATTGATTTCAATTTGGTTCTGTAAATCTCCAGTGCGAGTGCTTTAGAAATAAAACCGAAATATTTTCCGTTTTTCAATACCGGAAGGTAAGCAACTTGTGTGGTTTCAAACTTATTCATCACTGTTTCCATTGCGTCAGTAGGATAAATTACCGCCGCGGGCTGGGTCATAATATCTTTTACAAACGTATATTTTACTTTAAAATTACTAAAAATGATTTCCCGTATGTCATTAAAATGAACAATTCCTAAAAGTTCATTGTCTATGTTTATAACCGCAAAAATCACCTGATTGGAATGTGAAATTAAATCAACCAGTTTCTCAAGATTTTCGCTGGCACTAATTGTCAAAAAATCGCTTTGAATTATGGTGTTAATATCCATTGATGACAGAATATTAGTGTCTTTATTGCTTGTAAACGCATGTCCTTTTTTGGCTAATTTTTTAACATCAAGAGAGTGTTTTTCAAATCTTTTTGAGACGGCAAAACTAATCGAAGAAACAATCATAAGCGGAATCATTAAATTATAACCACCAGTAATTTCAGCAATTAAAAAAATTCCTGTTAAAGGAGCATGAAACAGACCACTCAATATGCCCGCCATTCCCACTAAAGTGAAATTTGAAACAGGCAGTTTTGTCAAACCAATCAGATTAATTAATTTTGAAAACACAAAACCAACATAAGAACCCAAAAACAACGAAGGAGCAAAATTGCCACCATTTCCGCCACTTCCGATTGTAATTCCAGTTGCAAAAACCTTCAGCATCATTGTAGCCCCAACAAACAAAAGCAAAACCCAATTGTTGTTTCTATAATTACTAAACAGTGTGTTTTCTAATATTTTTCCTGGATCATTCTCCGATAATATTTTAATACTTTCATAGCCTTCGCCAAAAAGTGTTGGAAAAAAGAAGATTATTATTGCCAATATTGTGGCTCCAAATACTGCTTTTTGATATGAATTTAGCTTTAATCTTGAAAAAAAACTTTCTGTTTTCTGAAAATTTCTGGTATAATAAACGGACATGAATCCAGTTAAAAGACCCAATGAAATATAGTATGGTGTATTATGAAAATCGAAGTTTTGTTGTTGTTTGAATGACAATAATATACTTTCGTCCAAAGCGATTGCGGAGGTTAAAGCACCTGTTGCAGCTGCAATCATTATTGGTGTGAAAGCGGCAATACTGACATCAACCAATATTACTTCGATTGCAAACAAAACCCCTGCAATTGGGGCGTTAAAGGCGGCTCCAATGCCAGCAGCCACGCCACATCCAATTAATATAGTTCGATCTTTATAGCTCAATTTATATTTTTGAGCGTAATTGGATCCAAAAGCTGCACCAGTAATCACAATCGGACTTTCTAATCCTGCAGAGCCTCCCAAACCAACTGTTAATGAGCTGGTTATAATTTGTGCGTACATTTGTTTTTTTGGAATTACACTTGCTTTTTTTGCTACAGCAAATAAAATTTGTGAAGTCCCTTTTTCGATTGTGCCGCCGAGTATTTTTTTTACTACAAAAACCGTCAAAACTATTCCGATTATAGGAAAAACACTTTTAATAAAGCCTATTTTAAAAATTTCTGTAACATAATTCGAATAAATATAAACCCAATGAGAAAAGGACTTTAGAACAATCACCGCAAAGGCAACTGAAATGCCAACCAACACGCTCGACAAAAATAAAAATTGTTTATTGGTGAGTTTGCCCTGTGCATAAACAAGAACATTTTCGATTGTGTTAACTGCTTTTTTAAACATTTTTTACTAAATTATAAACCCGCAAAGTTAAAAATCTGATTCTAAAATAGTTCATTATTTATTAAAATTATTTTTAAATGAAAATTATAAAAATAACAATTGCTGCCTCGAAAAAAAACTTAATTCCTTGAAAAAAAGGGTAAATTCTGACTCAAATTCTGAATAAAATTCTTGGAGCTCAATTATTGCTTCGTGCATTTTGGCTCTGTTTTTGGTTCTATAATCCATTTGAAACAAAATTTTTTCAATTCCATTAATAGTTTCATACATCAACAGCCAGTTGTTTTCTATCATAGTTGGCATGATAATTTTTGTTTTTTCGCTTAATATTTCATAATTATTTTTTAAAGATTCATAAAATGTTTCGACAAAATTTTCTAGTGTAACCTCAGAATATAATTTCCAATTTTTAGCCAGAAAATGGTCATACAGAATGTCCATAATAACACCTGAATAATGTCCATATTTATGATGCAGACGGTGTTTGCTTTTTCTATAAATTGAATGTGTATCTGTGAAAGTATCAATCTGACGGTGCAATAAAATGCCTTTTTCAACCTGTTTAGGAAAATTCAAATGGTCTTTACCTCTAATTCCGTCGGCCATAAAGTTGCCAATTTTAGTCAAATCGTTGTTACCAGACAAATAAATATGGGCTAAAAAGTTCATTTTTTAAAGTAAAGATAATAGTTTTCACAAATAAAATTATTTTTGTATTATTTCAAACTTTCAATTGTTATTTTTGTAAGTAACAATTATCTGAATTATAAAATGAAAATTGCCTTTTTGACGCCTGAATATCCTCACCAAAAAATTGTTCATGCAGCAGGTATTGGAACGAGCATCAAGAATTTATCAGCTGCTTTAACTCAAAAGGGACAGCAAGTTGTTATTTTTGTTTATGGTCAGAATGAAAATTTGGTTTTTAATAAAAATGGTGTTGAAATTCATTTAATTAAAGTGAGAAAGTTTCAATTTTTTGGTTGGTATTTGAATCGAAAATACATTGAGAAGTATTGCAATTCTTACATTTTAAAGAACAATATCGATCTTATTGAAGCGCCCGATTGGACAGGAATTACTGCCTTTATGAACCTAAAAGCTCCTTTAATAATTCGTTTTCACGGCAGTGACACTTATTTTTGTCATTTAGAGAACAGAAAACAAAAACTTAAAAATTTTTGGTTTGAGAAGTTGGCTTTACAAAAAGCAAAAGCATTTATTGCTCCAACGGATTTTGCAGGAGAATTGACTAAAAAACTTTTTAAAATTAAAAACAAAACAATCCAGACTATTCATCATGGCTTAAATTTGTCGCAGTTTCAAAACGATTTTCCTCAGGTTTTTGACAACGGATTAATATTGTATATCGGAACTATTATCAGAAAAAAAGGCGTGCTGGAATTGCCCTGTATTTTTAGAAATGTTTTAGCAGAAAATCCAAATGCTCGTTTGATTTTAATCGGTAATGATTCGTTTGACATTCAAACGGGTTCTTTATCTACCTGGCAATTAATTCAAAATTTATGCACAGAAGTTGAACTGAAAAAAATTAGTTATTTAGGAAAAATTCCATACAATGATGTTCAAAACTACATAAAAAATGTTCATGTTTGTATTTTTCCTACTTTTGCAGAAACACTGGGAATGGTCACTATTGAAGCAATGGCAATGCAAAAACCTGTCGTGAACAGCATTATTGGCTGGGCTAACGAATTAATTGACGATGAAATCAACGGATATTTGGTTCATCCGGCCAGCCACGATTTATTTGCACAAAGAATAAATACTTTGCTAAAAAGTAAAGATTTATGTATCAAAATCGGAAGTGCCGCCAGGCAAAAAGTAGAGCAAGAATTTGATATTGATAAGGTTGTAATACAAAACATCAATTTTTATAAATCAATAATTTTACCCCGCAAATTATTATGATTTTTATTTATCACAATCAAAAAAAAGTTCTTGAAATTGAAAGGCATAACAAATATTTGACTTTTAATTCTGGATTTTCGGTGTCTAAAATTTTAAAAAATCTTGCAAAAGATTTTCCTGACGAAATTTTAGTTTGGTGTGAACTTAATTTTAAAACATCTTTAAACAAAAATAGTTTAGAATCGCTTTTGCACCATCAAAAAATGATGTTGTCTTTCAGCCCAAACGGTAATTTTTTTGGAAATAATATTGGATTTATTGAAGATTCTCCAGTGATTAACGTTAATAAAAAAGTCAGATATCCAACGTGGCAAATGAGCAGCTGTGTGGGAATGATACATTCAAAAGTTGTCTTTAAAATGGATGCAATTGCTTGTTATAATGATTTTGATTATTATTTGAATTCACTCGCAAAAATCGGATTGCCACTGGGATTAATTTGTTATTCCGAGCCACAATTATTAATCAATCATGATGACAAATCAAATAAAAGTGCATCTGATTTTCAACTTTTTAAGTTTGTAAAACAGCATTATAAAATGCAATGGACTTTTTTGTTATTATTAAATTTGATGGTTTACAAATCTAAAATGCCAATTTTAGCTTTTTTATATGCTGCATTTTTTAAAAACAGGAAAGAAAATATAATACAATTAGATAGCATTGACGTGCAAAGCAGCAGATTGGTTGTAAATGATGCAACATTAGACGTAATTATCCCGACGATCGGCAGAAAAAAATATTTGCATGATGTCCTGAAAGATTTAGCAGCACAAACGCATTTGCCAATAAATGTTATTATCGTGGAACAAAATTCAGAAAAAGACAGCGTTTCTGATTTAGATTTTTTATATACCGAGAAATGGCCGTTTATAATAGACCATACTTTTACGCACCAAGCGGGAGCCTGTAACGCGCGAAATATTGCACTTTCTAAAGTGAAAAGTGAATGGGTTTTTATGGCCGATGACGATATTCGGTTTAATGAAAAGTTTATTGAAATGACTCTTAAAAAAGCAAAACAATATGGTGCAAAAAGTGTAACTACATTGTGTTTAAATAGAAATCAAATTAATTATTACTTGAATATCCATCAATCTGGAATATTTGGATCGGGTTGCAGTTTTATAAAATCAGAACTGACAAATCTTGTCTCCTTTGATAAAAGTCTGGAATTCGGTTATGGTGAAGATACAGATTTTGGGCTGCAACTACGAAATTTAGGCGAAGATATTATCTATTTTCCTGAATTAGAAATATTGCATTTAAGTGCTTCAATGGGTGGATTTCGAATAAAACCTGCTTTTCCGTGGACCAACAATAAATTGCAGCCTAAGCCATCGCCAACAATTATGTATTTAAAATTAAAACACAATACATTTGAACAAATTTGCGGTTATAAATTGGTGTTGTTTATTAGATTAATAAATAAGCAATCAATATTTGAGTATTATAAATTCTTCAAATCATTTCAACAGAAGTGGAATTGCAGTGTATATTGGGCAAACGAATTAAAGCAAAATGATTAATATTTTTACGGATAAGTCATACATTAATGAGGGCAACAGGAAAATTGTTTTTCCGCTGCTTTTTGATTTATTGTTTTTAAAAAATCGTAATCTTTTAGACAAATACAATTTGGTAAGCACGCTGCTGGAAGCAGATATCGCAATAGTGCCGGTAGATATTAGTTATTATTTTCAAACAAAACAAAAAGATCAGTTATTTAATTTTATTGATGGTGCCAATTTATTGTACAAAAAAGTATGGGTTTATAGTGCAGGCGATTTTGGAATTACCTTAAATAAAAATGTTTATACTTTCAGATTGGGAGGTTTTGAAAGTAAATTTGACGAAAAAACATTTATTATGCCATCATTTATAAACGACCCTTACGCTGCGTTTGACAAGGATTTTGTGCCATTAATCAAATCGGAATTTCCAAGAATTGGTTTTGTAGGTCATGCCAGTGGATCTTATTTAAAAAAAGCAAAAGAGCTGTTTAATTTTGGAAATCATAATATTAAAAGATTATTCAAAAAAGCATTTTCGGACTATCAGTCTTTTTATCCATCAAGTTGCATTCGATTTAATTTTTTAACAGTTTTAAGAAAAAACAATTGTATTCAAACTGATTTTATTTTAAGAAATCACTATCGGGCAGGTGCTTCAAACGAAAATGAAAAAAAAGAAACTACAAAAGTTTTTTTTGATACTATTTTTAATAATCCTTACACATTTTGCATGAGAGGTGGGGGCAATTTTTCAGTTCGATTTTATGAAACTTTAGCAATGGGCAGAATTCCGCTTGTTGTTGATACCGATTTTAGGTTGCCGTTGCACAACAGTGTACTGTGGAAAAACCATTGTATTATTGTTTCTGAAAATAATATAGAAAAAGGTTTGATTGATTTTCATAAAAATATCACAGAAAATCAGTTCTTGCAACTTCAGATAAATAATCGAAATTTGTGGCTCAATTATTTGCAGCGAGAAGCCTATTTTCATGAAATGTATTTAGTTTTTAAAAAATGAAATTCTCACTTATAATTTGCACGTATTTGCGACCCCAACCATTGCTACAATTGTTGCAATCGGTCAAGGAACAAAGTTTGTGTCCAAATGAAATATTGATTATTGATGGCTCAACAAACAATTCAACAAACGATATTTTAGAGCAAAATCAATTTGACAATTTGCAATATTTTTTAGTTGCATCAGAAAATCGAGGTTTGACCAAACAGCGCAATTTTGGAATTTCAAAAGTTGGAAGCGACATTGAAATCGTTTGTTTTTTAGATGATGATACCGTTTTAGACAAAGATTACTTTATAGAATTGTTAAAAACCTATCAAATTTTTCCCAAAGCATTAGGTGTTGGAGGCTTTATAATTGATGATGAAATAGCCGAATTTGTGGGCTATAATTATGTTCCTAAAATTAACGAATTTTATTTTGATGGTTGGAAACGGAAAGAAGGCAGCAGATTCATTGCCAGAAAAAAGTTGGGTTTAGACAGCAATGTTCCGCCTGGGTTTTCTCCATTATTTTCTCACGGACGCAGCGTTGGTTTTTTGCCACCAAGTGGAAAAATTTATGAAGTAGAACAATTAATGGGAGGTGTTTCGTCCTTTAGAAAAACGGTATTTGAAGATCAAAAATTTTCAACTTACTTTGAAGGATATGGTTTATATGAAGATGCCGATTTTACGTTGCGATTATCTATTATGGGGAAATTATACCTTAATACCAATGCCACTTTAAGCCATTATCACGACAATTCC